>ENA-UOYA01001566-UOYA01001566.1-activated-sludge-metagenome-genome-assembly--contig:-NODE-1566-length-23975-cov-10.471154_pt1 | contig 23975 bp, 19 predicted proteins | sample MGYA00238163_ERZ764804 | MGnify/ENA primary metagenome ERZ764804 (study PRJEB28919, sample SAMN05720223) | activated sludge metagenome | isolation source: Anaerobic digester | place: Hong Kong... | reverse complement strand
ATGCACGCGAAGCAATTTCTATCCTCCTCTCATAAGATGTAGCTTGTCCCTGTTCGTCGAAGCACATCACCACACATGCCGCACCATACCGTTTGACATCGCGGGCATGACTGATGAACTTTTCTTCACCTTCCTTCAACGAAATGGAATTGACGATACATTTGCCCTGACAACATTTCAAACCCGCAACAATGACATCCCATTTTGAGGAGTCTATCATAATAGGAACTTTGGCGATATCAGGTTCCGCGGCAACCATATTCAGGAAATTCACCATTTCCGATTGAGTATCCAGAAGTCCGTCATCCATGTTGATATCAATGACAAGGGCCCCATCAGCCACTTGTTTACGAGCGATAGACAGGGCTTCGTCGTATTTCCTTTCTTTGACTAAGCGCAGGAACTTTCTACTACCAGCCACATTACACCGCTCACCCACATTGACAAAGTTCACTTCGGGAGTGACATCGAGCAAGTCCAAACCTGACAACCACATCGTCTTGGGTTTGTCCACAACCTGATGAGGTTCCCTTCCCTTTGCCATTTCAGCATATTTGGCGATGAATTCGTCGGTCGTTCCACAACATCCACCAATGATATTTACTAATTTTTCATCAATAAATTCGGCCATCTGTGGTGTCATACTCTCCGCCGTTTCATCATACAAGCCCATCGAGTTTGGCAGGCCTGCGTTAGGGTAAGCCGAAATATAATAAGGTGCTTTATGGGCAAGTTGCTTCAGATATGGTTTCATCTGCCTTGCGCCGAATGAACAATTAAGTCCCACGGAAAAAATCGGATACGTGCTGATACTTCCCAGAAAAGCATCCAACGTTTGTCCGCTCAGAGTTCTGCCCGCCAAATCACTGACGGTTACACTCAACATGATGGGAAGTTCTACCTTTCTACGCATCATCACGTCCATCGCCGCATTGATGGCCACCTTGGCATTCAATGTATCAAAAATAGTCTCTATCAGAATCGCATCGATGCCACCTTCAATCATGGCATCAATCTGTTCACAATAAGCCTTGTACAATTCGTCGTAATAAAGTTCGCGTGCTGCCGGGTTGCTCACATCCGAACTCATGGAACAAGTCTTGTTGGTTGGACCTACAGAACCACATACAAATCTCGGATGTTCCTCTGATGAGAACTCATCAGCAGCTTGTCTGGCAAGTTTGGCTCCTTGCAAAGCCAACTCTCGCGAATATTCTTCCAAATGATAATCAGCCTGAGAAATACGTTGACTCGAAAAAGTATTCGTTTCTATGATATCAGCTCCCGCCTTCAGATATCGGCGGTGTATATCCAAGATGACATCAGGACGTGTGATATTCAAAACATCATTGTTGCCCTTCATCTGACCCTGAACCTCTTTGAATCTCTCTCCACGGAAATCTTCTTCAGAAAGTCCATAACTCTGAATCAAAGTCCCCAAGGCACCATCAAGAATCAATATCTTCCGCTGAATCAAACTCTGTAATGTATTCTGTTCGTCCATACACATTTTTCGCTAAATCATCAATAATGTTTTATTGCACGATCCATCTCCCTGCGGTCTTCTTTCTCTTTCAGAGTCTGGCGCTTGTCATATTCTTTTTTACCACGAGCCAGAGCAATATCCAATTTGGCTCTTCCATGGTTATCGATAAACAACAAGGTGGGCACGATGGTGAAACCAACTGCTTTGGTAGCTTCCAAGAGTTTGTTGATTTCACGCTTGGTAAGCAATAGTTTTCGGTCACGTTTAGCTTCATGATTGCTGAACGAACCATAGAAATAAGGAGAGATGTTCATCCCTTTCACCCAAACCTCACGATTGGTGATGAGGCAGTAGGTATCAACAAGCGAAGCTTTGCCCATACGTATGGACTTGATTTCAGTACCTGTGAGTACGATGCCAGCCGTGAATGTCTCTACAAAAAAATATTCGAATGAAGCTTTTTTGTTTCTTATCTGTACTGGACTCTTTTTGCGGAGTTCTTGTTCTTCTTTATTCATCTTTTACTATTGTTGCAAACTCTTCAATGTGTTCATCCACATAATGAGCGATATCGTTTGTCCAACATTCTTCATTTTCCACGAATTCATCATCAAATTCATCGAACTCAGGATATTTTTCAAACATGGCCATAAACTCTTCATCAGTACAATCACGTTCTATCTCTTCGTGATATTTATTATATAAGGTATGAACCTTATTAATCAGTTTACCCAAATCAATCAATCCCCACAGACGCATGACCTTGGCAAAAGGATTCTGGAAAATAAAACCTCCATACCCGTTGTGTATGAGTTGGACAAATCCGCCGTCCATCACCTCATCACGCAAAGTGTGATAAGCGAGAAGAGTGATCTGACTGGCATTGATATCCTCCATGTTGTCTTTTCCCAAGTCTCCACCAATTACATCGTGAATACCATTGACGAATACATCAATGAACGCATCCATCCCATCGGTGGCAGCTTTTTGTAGCAACGAATCTTTTATTTTGACCTCTTTCATTACCATTGAATTGCAATTTTCAGTTGGCAAAGTTAAACAAAAAAAAGTAATCTTACTAATATAGAACCGAAAATGATGGTTAAAGAGTTAAAAAGAATATCTATAAGTGGTCAGTTTTCGAAAGATTTTAGTAATTTTGCAGCATATAAGATGAGTTTTAATTATTATATTCATAATAAACTAAGCGAATATGATTTATTCTAAAGAAGTGGACAACATGTGTGTTGTCGCCAAGGGTCCAAATCATGGACCTGCTCCAATTCCTGAAGAAGGGAAATGGATTCAGGCAAAAGAGATTAAGGATATCTCTGGTTATACCCACGGTGTGGGTTGGTGTGCACCACAGCAGGGTGCCTGTAAGTTATCTCTGAACATCAAAGAGGGTGTCATCCAAGAATGTTTGGTAGAGACAATCGGATGTACAGGTATGACACACTCTGCAGCCATGGCCTCTGAAATCTTGCCAGGCAAGACTATTCTGGAAGCTATGAACACAGACCTCGTATGCGATGCCATTAATACAGCCATGCGCGAACTGTTCCTGCAAATCATTTACGGCCGTTCACAGAGCGCCTTCTCTGAAGGTGGTCTGGTCATTGGTGCTGGTCTTGAAGATCTTGGTAAAGGATTGCGTTCACAGACAGGAACACTTTATGGCACTGTAGCTAAAGGAACCCGTTATCTGGAACTGACTGAAGGTTACATCACAAAGATGTTCCTGGATAAAGACAGTCAGGTTTGTGGATACGAATATGTACACCTGGGCAAGATGATGGAAGCCATCAAAGCAGGTATGGATGCTAATGAGGCAGTGAAGAAATTCACAGGTACCTATGGCAGAACAACTGCAGAACAGGGAATCGTTAAATCTATTGACCCACGTAAAGAATAAGGAGATACTAACATGATTAGAAAAGTAAATTTTGAAAGCCAGGAGCGTCGTATCAAACAAGTGATGGCCGCTCTCAACGCTAACGGTATCAAAGATATCGAAGAGGCTAATCAGATTTGTGAGAATGCTGGTGTTGATCCTTATCAGATTTGTGAAGATACACAGCGTATTTGTTTCGAGAATGCAAAATGGGCTTACGTTTGTGGAGCTGCCATTGCAATCAAGAAAGGTGTGAAGAGTGCTGCTGAGGCTGCCGAAGCTATCGGTATCGGTCTGCAGAGCTTCTGCATTCCTGGTTCTGTTGCTGACGACCGCAAAGTAGGTCTCGGTCATGGTAATCTGGCTGCCCGTCTGCTCCGCGAAGAGACAGAGTGCTTCGCTTTCCTGGCTGGTCACGAGTCATTCGCAGCTGCCGAAGGTGCTATTAAGATTGCTGAGATGGCAAATAAGGTTCGTAAGAAACCGCTTCGTGTCATCCTCAACGGACTTGGCAAAGATGCAGCCATGATTATTAGCCGTATTAATGGTTTTACATACGTCCAGACAAAATTCGATTACTATACAAGTGAATTGAAGATTGTTAAGGAAACTCCTTATAGCGATGGTGCTCGCGCCAAAGTAAAATGCTACGGTGCTGACGATGTTCGCGAAGGTGTTGCCATCCTCTGGAAAGAGAATGTAGACGTTTCCATCACGGGTAACTCTACAAACCCAACGCGTTTCCAGCATCCAGTTGCAGGAACATACAAGAAAGAGCGTCTTGCTGCAGGCAAGCCTTATTTCTCTGTTGCTTCTGGTGGTGGTACGGGTCGTACATTGCATCCTGATAACATGGCAGCCGGACCAGCATCTTATGGTATGACCGATACAATGGGCCGTATGCACAGCGATGCTCAGTTTGCAGGTTCTTCATCAGTTCCTGCTCACGTTGAGATGATGGGATACCTGGGCATGGGTAACAACCCAATGGTTGGTGCCACTGTAGCAATTGCCGTAGAGGTTGACTTGAAATTGAACAAAAAGTAATATTTCAATAATATATTGATTAAAGCCATATCGGATTTTCCGATGTGGCTTTTTTGTTGGGATTTTTTTCATAGTTGTTTTTATCTTTCAGCAAAAAGTAGTATCTTTGCCCTTTCAAATAATGACAACAGATGGACAAGTATATAGAAGTTAAGGGAGCACGTGTGAACAACCTGAAAAACGTGAGCCTGAACATACCTAGGAACAAATTTATTGTTATTGCCGGAGTGAGTGGTTCCGGGAAATCCTCGCTTGCGTTTGATACACTATATGCGGAGGGACAAAGGAGATATGTGGAATCACTTTCATCTTACGCTCGCCAATTCTTAGGGCGTATGAGCAAACCCGAATGTGATTTCATCAAAGGTCTGCCCCCTGCTATTGCTATTCAACAAAAAGTAACATCAAGAAATCCACGTTCCACGGTAGGCACATCTACAGAAATATATGAATATCTGCGCCTGCTCTATGCACGTATCGGAAAGACATATTCCCCCGTTTCTGGTCAGGAGGTGAAGAAACACACAACAGAAGATATTCTGAAATGTACACAGCAATATTCCAATGGAACCAAGTTTGCTATTTTGTCACCGTTGCATTTGGTAGAGGGACGCACCCTGCAAAAGCAATTGGAAATGGATATGCAACAAGGATATTCAAGAATATGGCATAGTGGTGAATTCATCCGAATAGACGATTTCTTGAATGACTCACAATCTCTGTCGAAATGTGACATGAACGATATTTGGCTGATGATAGACCGATTGTCTGTCAGTGACGAGAAAGATGCCATATCACGTTTGATGGATTCGGCAGAAACTGCCATATATGAAGGCGATGGCGAATGTCGTGTCATCTTCTTGCCATCCAATATATCTTATGATTTTTCCATCCGCTTTGAAGCTGACGGCATCAAATTCGAGGAACCCAATGAAAACATGTTTTCATTCAATTCACCACTGGGTGCATGCCCGAAGTGTGAAGGATTCGGCAACATCATTGGCATTGATGAGAAACTCGTCATACCCAATTCCACATTGAGCGTTTACGATGGTTGTGTGCAATGTTGGCATGGAGACAAGATGGGTGCTTGGAAAACGGAATTTTGCAGAAGGGCCGCAATCGATAACTTCCCCATATTCAAACCTTATTATGAATTATCACAAAAGGAAAAAGACTATCTATGGCATGGCCTGCCATCAGAACGTAAACAGGATATACATGATAAGATTTGTATCGATTCGTTTTTCCAAATGGTAACTGAGAATCAGTATAAAATTCAATACAGGGTGATGATGAGCCGTTACCGCGGCAAAACAACATGTCCACAATGCCATGGTACACGACTCAAGGAAGAGGCTACATGGGTCAAGATAGGTGGTATGAGTATCACGGACTTAGTGGAAATGCCTATAGTGAACCTAGCAGAGTGGTTTGAACATTTGGAATTGGATGAACAGGATGCTCAAATTGCCAAGAGATTGCTCACTGAAATAAATAGTAGATTACACTTCCTGTTGGAAGTGGGTCTTGGCTACCTCAAACTCAACAGATTGTCAAATACCCTTAGTGGTGGTGAAAGCCAACGAATAAACCTCACGACATCCATCGGTAGTTCCCTTGTCGGTTCCTTATACATATTGGATGAACCAAGTATCGGATTGCACAGCAGAGATACCAATAGGCTGATACATGTTCTCAAGGAACTTCAGTCGTTGGGCAACACAGTCATCGTGGTGGAACATGATGAAGAAATCATGCGAGCAGCTGATTATGTAATCGATGTGGGTCCCGATGCCGGACGTCTAGGGGGCGAGATTGTCTTTGAAGGCAATATCGAAAATCTGGAAGAGAAGAAAGACGAGTTGATGGAGAAATTTCCACGCTCACATACGCTTAGATATCTTACTGGAGAGGACGTGATAGAAACGCCATCATCCCGTAGACCATGGAATTCATTCATCGAACTGAAGGGAGCGCGCATGAATAACCTGAGAGGAATAGACGTGAAATTCCCGCTCCATGTGCTGAACGTAATCACTGGTGTCAGCGGAAGCGGAAAGTCATCTCTGATTAAAGGTGTACTCTACCCTGCCATCAAACGTCATCTCGACGAAGTGGCTGAGGCTCCAGGCGAATATGTTTCTCTGGATGGAGATTGGGAACAGATTAAACACGCAGAATTCGTTGATCAGAATCCGATAGGGAAAAGTACCCGTTCCAATCCTGCGACGTATGTAAAAGCTTATGATGCCATACGCCAACTGTTTGCAGACCAACCTCTGTCCAAACAAATGGGATTTTCAGCACAGTTCTTCTCTTTTAATGCAGAAGGTGGAAGATGTGAAGAATGTAAAGGTGCCGGTGTCATTACCGTGGAGATGCAGTTTATGGCTGACCTGACCTTGGAATGTGAATCATGCCATGGGCAACGTTTCAAACATGATATTCTGGATGTGAGATTTGAAGGTAAAAACATCAATGATGTCTTGAATATGACTGTTTCGGAAGCTATTGAGTTTTTCGGAAAATATAATCAAAAACTCATTGCAGACAGATTAAGACCTCTCGAAGATGTCGGATTGGGTTACATCAAACTGGGACAAAACTCGGCTACCCTCTCTGGAGGAGAGAACCAACGCGTCAAACTCGCATATTATATAGGACAGGAAAAAATAGAGCCCAGTTTGTTCATCTTTGACGAACCTACCACGGGCTTGCATTTCCACGATATCAAGAGATTGCTTCACGCCTTCGACGCTCTCATCGAACGTGGACACACGATTATTGTCATCGAACATAATCTGGATGTCATCAAGTGTGCTGACTATGTTATCGACTTAGGACCAGACGGTGGAGACAAAGGCGGCAATCTCGTCTGTGCAGGAACTCCCGAAGATATTGCGAATTGTAAAGATAGTCTTACTGGAAAATATCTAAAGGACAAAGTTGGCGTGTAATGATGAAATTGTAGAGTTCAACATCGTTTTTTAACACGGAGAATCGCGTCGTTTCAATCAAACGCATCTTCGGATGAAAATATGCGCTAATTTTGAAGATTAGCTATCTGACTGATTATCAGTGAACTATCAATATTATTGGCAAAACTGTATTGTCATTAATGCTAATTCAGCCCCTCGTTTACCGTAAAACAGACTGCATGTAGCATCATATCTGACCGCAAGTAACTGTAAAAGACAATGTAAAAGGATGTTTCCGACACTCTGAAAGGATACTAATTGGAAAAAGGGTCGTTGCATCCGCCCTTTTAGGAGACATAAAAGGAGCATTTTCCATTCTATTTCACGAATTTATTTTGTAAAGATTTATTACTCGTTTTAACATTTCAGACAGGGGAATTTGATATACATTGATGGCATATCCTTATGCTTCAGCATCATTGACGCAGCGTTATATCAACAAAAAATGGCATACATTCCTCTTTATAGAAATGTATGCCAAATATCAGTTTAATCTTCATTTCATGTTGAAATACCTTGGAACGAAAGAAAAACATTCATGAAAAATTCCGTTATCCGAAATTATCAAACATGATACTCTCCGGTTCCACGCCCAGACTGTCGAGCATATCCTGAACAGCCTTGCTCATTGGACCAGGTCCGCACATATAATACTCGATATCCTCAGGAGCTTCATGGTCCTTCAGATAAGTATTATACATTACCTGATGTACAAAACCAGCAGTGTAAGGAACACCTGCCTCGTCGGCCTTCGGATCAGGACGGTCTAGCGCTAAATGGAAATGGAAATTGGAATATTCCTTTTCCAACGCATGAAAATCTTCAAGGAAGAAAGCCTCGCTCAAGGAACGGGCTCCATAGAAGAAATGCATTTCACGATCACGCGTATGCAACGTCTTCAACATGTGCATGATTTGCGCACGAAGAGGAGCCATACCGGCACCACCGCCAACCCAAATCATTTCCTTTTTGGAATCGAAAATAGGATGGAATTCTCCATAAGGACCGCTCATGATGACTTTATCACCTGGCTTGCGTGAAAAGATGTAAGACGATGCGATACCTGTTGGCACATCTTGGAATCCTACTTGTGGACGCGGCTTAAACGGTGTCGTAGCAATACGTACAGTAAGCGTTATGCGATCACCCTCAGCAGGATAATTCGCCATAGAGTATGCACGAATCGTAGGTTCCGGATTGTGCGCTTTCAATGAAAGAATATTGAATTTCTCCCATACAGGCAAATATTCCGGACCGATATCATTCTTGTCAAAGTCTTTATCGTAATCGATGCAATCATAAGCAGGGATCTTGATCTGTGCATAAGAGCCTGGAATAAAATCCATGTGCTCTCCAGGAGGCAGTGCGACAACAAATTCCTTGATGAAGGAACTGACATTCTTATTGGAAATGACGACACACTCCCACTCTTTCACACCTAGAATCGTTTCAGGGACTTTGATCTTGAGATTGCCCTTCACCTTGCATTGGCAACCTAGACGCCAATGATCCTTTATTTGTTTACGAGTGAAATGAGGACGTTCAGAATCCAAAATCTCACCGCCACCATCAATGACTTGAACCTTGCATTGTCCGCAACTGGCTTTACCGCCACATGCAGAAGGTAAAAATATACCGTTGTTGTTCAGAGTGGACATCAAACTGTCTCCCTGAGAAACGGTCAGTGTCTTGTCTCCATTGATATTGATATCAACATTTCCACTTGGAGAAAGATATTTTTTAGCAACAAGCAGAATAATTACGAGAAGGAGTATCGTTATCAGAAAGACTCCTATACTAGCTAATATAAATTGTCCCATTATCTTCTAAAATTTAAGTCCTGAGAAACACATCATTGCCATAGCCATCAGACCTACAGTGATAAAGGTGATGCCTAATCCTTGCAGAGGTTTTGGCACATCACTATATTGCATTTTCTCTCTGATTGCTCCCATAGAAACTATAGCGAGCGTCCAGCCCAGTCCGCTACCTACGGCATAAGCGATGCTATCCCAAACGTTTCCGATAAATTGAGTATTTGACGGATCCAAATTTATTCGCTGCTGCATAAACAGAGATGCACCCATGATGGCACAGTTGACGGCTATCAACGGCAAGAAGATGCCAAGTGCCGAATAGAGTGACGGAGAGAACTTCTCTACCGCCATTTCCACCAACTGGGTGATACCGGCAATCACGGCAATGAACAGGATGAAGCTCAAATATGAAAGGTCTACTCCTGTGATGATACAATCAGGACCCAGAACGTACACCTGAAGTAAATAGTCTACAGGCACCGTCACCAGCAATACGAATGTCACTGCCAGTCCCAGTCCAAGAGACGTTTTCACATTTTTGGATACAGCCAAGAAAGAACACATACCCAAGAAGAATGCGAAAATCATGTTGTCCACGAAGATGGACCGGAAAAATAAACTTATAAAATGTTCCATAATCTTTTTCTGTTAGGTATTGTTATTTCTTTTCTTCTTTATAAAAATAAGCACGGTGTATCCAAATCACGCAACCTAATAATATCAATGCCATTGCCGGCATCGTCATCATTCCGTTGTTCATATAGCCACCATCATAAGCACTTTGAGGAATAATCGTGAAACCTAAGAGGGAACCTCTTCCCAATATTTCTCTTACTGTTCCCACGATAACCAATATCAGCGCATAACCCAAGCCGTTGCCCAGACCGTCGAGGAAACTAGGCCAAGGCTTATTCATCATGGCGAAAGCCTCCAGTCGACCCATCAAGATACAGTTGGTGATGATAAGTCCCACATACACTGACAACTGCACACTCACATCATAGGCGAATGCCTTCAATATCTGACTGACAATCGTGACGAGCGCAGCGACAACGACCAACTGAACGATAATACGGATACGTGTAGGTATCGTCTTGCGAATCAAAGATATAATGACATTCGAGAATGCCGTTATGACAGCTACTGCCAATCCCATTACGATAGCAGGCTTCAACTGGGAAGTGACCGCCAACGAAGAACAGATGCCCAGAACCTGGACAAGTACAGGATTATCAATATTGAAAGGATTCGTAAATACCTCTTTGTTTTCTTTTGAAAATATTTTGCTCATATCTCTATTCCTCCTCGTTATTTGTCATTTAAAAAAACTTTATACTTTGAGAGACAATCTTTGAGCATATTGCTTACGCCGTTAGAAGTCAGTGTGGCACCTGTTACGGCATCACATTGAGTCGTCTTGTCTTTCACATCATTCTTCTTTAATACAGAGAGTGCGATGTCTTTTGAATTAGGCTTAAACAGCTTTTTACCGTTGAACTGCATCTGCCAAGCCTTGTTATCCTTGATTTCTGCACCAAGTCCGGCTGTTTCACTCTCATGATTGAAATAAGCCCCAAAGACAGTGTTCTTATCTTCATTCAAAGCGACATAGCCCCAAATGGGTCCCCATAATCCCATACCATAAACAGGAATGACGTATTTGGTATGTCCGTTCACTTTACAAATGAAAAGAGCCAACTTCCCAGCTTTATAATCTGCACTGTTCAGTTTGAATCCATCTTTTTCACCACCTTGAGTTCCTGCTGCAACCGATTTACCTGCAGCGTTGATGATTTCATCGGCTGTAATCACTTTGGTATATTGGTCGGCAGCCTGAATATTCGTAAGATCACGAATGTTGAGTGCTGCTAGTATTTGCTTTTTCTTGTCCAAAGCCACATTATCGTCTTGTCTCTTCTTCAAAGCCTGAAAAACGAAGGCCATCAGAAAAGCTACGATGACCACGATGATAGCAGAATATGCAATTGTATATGAGTTACCGTTTGTATTCAGTCCTTTCTTTTTTGAAGAGCCAGTATTTGAATTATCATCAACGATTTCCTCGAATTCTGATGACGGTGCTTGGCACATCGGACAATTAGCAGGTGCGCTGTCACCCTCGTGGATATATCCACAAACTTTACATCTAAATTTCTTTGTTGCCATATCCGTTATTTATTAGAGGTTAAACGTTTCATTCTTCTTGAAATATTTCTCTGGACCACACAATAGTCGATGAGAGGAGCAAACATATTCATCAACAGGATTGAAAGCATCATGCCTTCTGGATATCCAGGATTGAGCACCCTGATGATGATTGCCATTGCACCAATGAGGAATCCGTAGATATATTTGCCTGTTTCTGTACGTGCACTTGTAACAGGGTCTGTTGCCATAAACACGGCTCCGAAACAGAAACCGCCAAGTGCCAGATGCTCATACCAAGGAATACTTGTGCTCCCCGTAGCCTTGAAGATGATTGCCATGATGGCTCCACCTACAAAGACACTCAGCATCGTCTTCCAACTGGCGATATTTGTACACAATAATATCAGTGCACCGATAGCTATGGCAATGACGCTCGTCTCACCGATTGAACCTGGGATGAAACCTGTAAACATGTCGCTCAGTGAACAAGGTACAGTGACATGCTGGGCAATCTGTCCTAACGGTGTAGCACAAGTAATGCCATCTGCCAGTTTGTTGCCAAATCCCAGAATCGTGTCGTTTGCCACCCATACTGAATCACCACTCATCTTCGACGGATAAGAAAAGAACAGGAACGCACGCGCAATAAGTGCCACGTTGAAAATGTTCATTCCCGTACCACCGAATATCTCTTTGGCGAATATCACGGCAAATGCAATTGCGATGATCATAATCCAAATAGGACAATTCACAGGCAATATCATCGGGATGAGGATACCTGATACCAGATAGCCCTCCTGTATCTCTTCGTGTTTCCATTGCGCCCAAGCAAATTCAATGCCCAAACCTACAATATAAGAAACGATGATTTTGGGCAATACAGCCAGAAATCCGTAAAAGAATATAGGCCAGAAGGTAGCGTCAGCAAGTGTTCCTGCCGCTTTAAAATTCTGATAACCAATATTATACATACCAAAGAATAAAGCAGGCATCAAAGCAATGACCACGATACTCATGATACGTTTTGAATCGACCGCATCATGTATGTTGGTACCTACCTTAGATGTTGTGTTTGGCACAAACAAGAAAGAATCGAAACCGTCATACATACTTTTAAAGGCGTGCAGTTTGCCATCCTTTTCAAAGTTCGGTCTTATCTTATCTAAATAATTTCTTAATGAACTCATAATATAATTTTTTCTATTGGATTAAGCATTTTCTTTGCGAAGCATATTCAAACCTTCTCTGACAATACGCTGGAGTTCCAATTTAGAAGAATCAACAAATTCAGCCAATGCGAAATCTTCTGGTGCCACCTCATAAATGCCGAGCTGTTCCATCTTGTCTATGTCATCCGTAATGATTGCTTTGATGAGATATTCACCCAAAATATCCATCGGCAATACGCTATCATATTCACCACTCATGATGATATGGCGCTCACCACCTTTGATACGGGCATCGATATCATATTCCTTTTTCTTACCAAAAAGCCAACTGAAATAGCTGTGTGAAGCGGAGAACTCTTTGAATCGTGGAAGTATCCAGCCCAACAGTTCATTTGCATGGTCGCCTTCGGGTATGACGGTGACTTCCGATGTATGTGCTCCAAGATAATCATCGAGTGACGATTTCATGCCTGTAAGCGGATTACCATTGATAATTCGTGCACTACCCTTCTCAACGATGTTATCCTTCAGAATATCAGCTAACGGCGTTCCTACGAGAAGATCTGCATAAGTTGGTGATTTGACCATACTTCCTGCAATGGCAATCGTGCGTGTCAAGTTCACGACACCCTCATCGAACAATCTTCCGATGAAAATAACTACTGACGGATCTACAGTCCAAACGACATCTCCTTTTCTCACTGGATCCAGATGATTGATTTGCACATCCACATTACCTGCCGGACAAGGACCATCGAAGACATTGATTTCCACATTCTCTGCGGATGTGAGTGCTTCGGCACTTTGCTTACGGCCAATACCCAGATATGTCTTCGCAATTTTGGAAAGAGCATCCAAACCTGTCTGAAAATACTTTTCGTTACCTTTGAGTTCCATCTCGAAATCTCCGGCTAGTGGCATGTCTCGCAATGCGGAAACAAAAATTGCCTTAGGTTCTGTATTTGGAGTTGTTGATACAGCATAAGGCAACTGGTTGATGTAACCGAATAAACCGGCATCCAACAATGACTGCTTAACCGCAGTCGCATCCAGGCTGCCGACATCCTTCTTACCAAAATCCACAAACTGCTGGTTGTCATCAGCCTTAACCTTGACACAAAGTACTTTACGACGATCGCCACGTACTACAGCAGTGACTGTACCACTGACTGGTGAAGAAAATTTCACTTCAGGAAATTTCTTATTGACGAATAAGGCATCTCCGGCTTTGACATTATCGCCTTCTTGGACAACGACCTTTGGAATGACTCCAGTAAAATTATCAGGAACCAGAGCATATTCACTGCTCTTCCCTATATTCACTTTCTCATCCTTTGCTTTGCCCTTAAGGTTAATGTCTAAGCCTTTTCGTAACTTAATCACATTTGCCATAATTTCAATTTAATATTTTAAGGATTAAAATGTTATTCAACAATTACGTAAATAAAACATGAAGTCGATACGTCCTAAACTTGACTAATCATTATAAATGTATCAAATCGTGCATTCATCATCCTTCATGTAAACACGATGCAAATATAATGAAAAATAAGCACTAAAGAAAGAAAAATTGTCCTTTTATTTCGATTTACTATAAATTTGATGTAAATTTGTGGCTGAATAACAAATTTGAAACATTTTAAACACATAATAAATGGAGTGATATGGACCATCGTCGGTGCATATTTCATCCTTGTCATACTGCTTCACATACCAGCAGTACAATCGTTTATTGGTTCTGAAGTAGGGTCGGCACTTTCCAAAAAGTTCGGCACCAAAGTTACGGTGGGTTCCGTAGATTTAGGTTTTGTTAATCGTCTGATTGTTGATGATGTATGCATGTTGGACCAAAAAGGGAAACACATGCTCACGGCTTCCAGAGTATCCGTGAAATTCGATTATTTTCCTCTCATCAAAGGTAAGATATTCATATCATCAGCACAATTGTTTGGCATGAAAGCCATGCTATATCAGGCTTCCGCCGATGCAAAACCAAACTTCCAGTTCGTCATCGACTCGCTGGCTTCTAAAGACACCACCAAGCACACACCTCTCGATTTACAAATCAATTCGTTGATTATTCGTCATGGTGCTGTCAAATATGACAGATACGACATTGCGCCTCAATATGGTCGTATCTCCCCCGCACATCTGGACGTCAAGGATATCAGCGCCCACATCATCGTCAATGCCTTGAAAGATGATTCAGTGAATATCAATCTGAAAAAGCTGTCGCTCAGTGATGTATCCGGATTGCAGCTCCAATCCATGTCTTTTAAATTAGTGGCAAACAGACAAGCGTCTGTACTACATGATTTCAAACTGGAACTTCCTCATTCCCACATCGAATTGGGAGAAGTAGCAGCTTCTTATAGTTTCATGGGGAAGAAAATTGAGATGCCTTCCCTCCAATATAGCGGTACTATCCAGCATTCCAACATCACACTGTCCGACTTGAAATGTATCATTCCTGAACTCAAAAATTTTAAAGATCCCATCAGAATATCATCCTCGTTACAAGGCACAAGTACATCTGTGAGAATCAACGAACTGAAAGTTTCATCCGCAAACCGAAACATCAGATTTTGGGCAAACGGCTCTATCAGTAATTGGAATTCCCATACAAAATGGTTTGCCGACATTCAATATTTCAATGTCACTGCTGCTGGCATCAAGTTCCTTTCTGATAATTTGGGCAAGAAAATAGAGATTCCAACGTTTATCAACCGCCTTGGCAACATCGGCTTTCATGGGACCTTGGGCGGATTTGGAAGAGACTTGGCGGGTAAAGGGACATTGAGGACCGATGCTGGCGATGCCAATCTGAAACTGGGTAAACACGAGCAACATTTTTCCGGATTCATCGAGACTTCAGGGTTGGATTTAAACAAGATCATCAATAACAACAAATTTGGCAAGGTTATCACTCGTATCAATGTTGAAGGCTCACTCCCCTCGAAAAATCATATCGATATCAAAAGCCAAGGAACCATTTCACGTTTCGACTATAATTCATACTCCTATAAGAACATATCTGTCGACGGACATTATCACGACGGCATCATAGACGGTACTTTCGGAATTGACGACCCAAATGGAAAAATTGACCTCAAAGGTCAATTCAATACCTCTGCCACCATGCCTTCCGCCAATATCACAGCTAAGGTGAACGCACTGAATATTGGTCTGCTGAATCTGTCAAAGAAATGGCAGAACACGATGTTGAGTGTGAATGTTTCTGCTGATTTCAAAGGCAAGTCGATGAACTCTGCCAACGGCCGAATCGACTTTACAGATTTATCCATCAAATCGGATAAAATGAATTACGCATTATCGCAGATGAACTTGAAAGCCGGCTATAAGGATGGCAGTCATTTCATCAGTATGCTCAGTGATTTCGGACATGTAGACATCTATGGACAATATGATTATAACACATTATTCCAAAGCATTACCAACTTTATAGGAAGCAAATTACCTACCATTCCAGGACTTCCCCGCATGACTCACAACAGTCGAAACAATTTTTCTATAGATGCAGAGATCGACAAGTCGGACTGGTTGCAGGAAGTATTCGATATACCTTTGGATTTGAATGAACCTTTGACTATTAGCGGAAGGATTAACGACAAGTCCAAACAAATTTATATGGATCTGAATGTGCCGAAATTCGCATATAACAACAAGATGTTCGAGAACGCTTATGTGCATATCACCACTCCTAACGACACTTTGAAATCAACCGCTCACATCAAGAAGATATCTGATAATGGACAAAATTTGTACATCAATTTAAATGCGGAAGCTTTAAAGAACACCTTAAGTACAAGTATTTCTTTCAAGAATGATAACAAGCTGAGTGGTACAATAAACTCCAGCACTCAATTTTTTAAAACAGAAAATGGTGCGTCTGCCGCCCATGTGAACATTCATCCATCTGAAATTCTTGTCGGCGATACCATCTGGAATGTAATGCCATCGGACATCGTCTATAGTAATAATTATGTGAATGTCAACAATTTCATCATCAAGCATAACAAACAGCATATCGACATCTCTGGTCTTGCGACAAGAAATCCATCTGATTCTCTGTTTGTCGATATCAAAGATGTAGATGTGAACTATATCCTGAATCTAGTCAATTTCCATGCCGTCAGCTTTAGTGGTTTTGCTTCCGGCCGTGCTTACGTGTCTGGGGCGTTCAACAATCCGCAAGCCATAGCAAAATTGTATGTAGACAAATTCAAATTCCAAGGAGGAAGGATGGGCGTGCTCACTGCCAACGTGAATCTCAACAACAACGACCAACAGATTGATATCAATGCTATTGCCAATGATGGACCTGGTTCACAGACGCTTATCAATGGATACGTATCACCGAAGCGCAACTATATCGACTTAGATATCAAAGCACTAAACACGAGAGTGGAATTTCTTGAGAGTTTCTGTGGCAGTTTCATGCGCAATATCGATACTTATGGCCAAGGGGATGTACGTCTGTTTGGACCACTCAATAAGCTGAACCTCACAGGCAACGTTGTTGCCAATGGAACGTTGGAAATAAGTTCCCTCAACACGAAATACACGTTGAAAAACGATACCATCACTCTAAACCCTAATGAGATTCGTTTTGCCAATGATACGATTTATGACCGTGAAGGTCATCATGGTATTGTAACAGGAAACTTGTATCATAATAATCTCAAGAACCTGTCTTATAACGTGAACGTAAAGGCCAACAATTTACTTTCTTATGATTTCACGGATTTCGGAGATAACTCATTCTATGGAACTGTTTACGCAACAGGAAACTGTAATGTAAAAGGTAAAAGCGGTGAAGTGACCATCAACGTCAATGCCAGTCCGAATAAAGGAAGTTCATTGGTCTATAATGTCTCAACACCTGATAACATCAGCAACAATGAGTTCGTACATTGGGAAAGTGCGACTCCAACAAAACCATCAATGAAGAACACGACGGATAGCATGACGACGGATAAACCATCTGTTAACGCGAATGACAATAACATTGATGACAAACAAAAGGATATCCCTACCGATATTCACCTTAATTTCTTGGTCAACTGCAATCCTAGTGCGACATTAAAACTTATCATGGACCAGAAAACAGGCGATTACATCGGACTTAATGGTAGTGGCACCATGAGGGCCACCTACTATAATAAAGGCAGCTTCGACCTCTATGGCAACTATCTGGTAGACCATGGCATCTACAAACTTACGATACAGAATGTGATCAAAAAGGATTTCCAGTTTAACGAGGGCGGAACAATCGAATTTGGTGGCGATCCATATAATGCCGTTCTGAACCTGAAAGCCCAATATCTGGTCAACGGCGTCAGTCTGTCCGACTTGAATCTCGGCAAGAGTTTCTCTAGCAATAATATCCGCGTGAATTGCATCATGAACATTACGGGCACGCCCAACACGCCCAAAATTGATTTTGAACTCGATATGCCTACGGTGAACAGTGAGGCAAAACAGATGATTTACAGCCTCATCAACAGTGAAGAAGAAATGAATCAACAAGTATTGTATCTCCTCGCTATCGGACGTTTCTATAATCAGGGCAATAACAATGCGACCACGGAGGGCACCGAACAGCAAAGTCAAACGTCTCTCGCCATGCAAAGTATTCTCAGTGGAACACTCAGCCAACAAATCAACAATGTGCTGAGCAGCGTCGTAAACAATACCAACTGGAATTTTGGTGCGAACATCTCTACGGGTAACGAGGGATGGAACAATGCCGAATATGAAGGTCTGCTCAGTGGCAGACTTCTCAACAACCGCCTGCTGATTAATGGTCAATTCGGTTATCGAGACAATGCCAATACGACGACTAGCTTTATCGGCGACTTCGATATTCGCTACTTACTGATGCCTAGCGGTAATCTCGCAATTAAGATGTACAACCAGACCAACGACCGATATTTCACCCGAAACAGTTTGAATACACAGGGAATAGGACTAATTATGAAAAAGGATTTCAATGGTTGGCGCGATTTGTTTGGCATCAAGAAAAAGAATAAAAGTAAAAACAAATCAATGAAGAAGTAATATATTCATGATTTTTTCATGGTATCATCACTTTATTCAAGACTAGATTGCAAAAAACTGAGGATAAAGTTTGGTGCTTAAAAAAAAATCTTTTACCTTTGCATCCACGTAAAGAAAATGAATCAATTCATTTGAATAGCCGCCGATATGGCTCAGTTGGTAGAGCAATTCATTCGTAATGAATAGGTCCCCGGTTCGAGTCCGGGTATCGGCTCTTTTGATATTTTGGTATTTGCGGTAATAGCTCAGTTGGTAGAGCACTAGCTTCCCAAGCTGGGGGTCGCGGGTCCGAGTCCCGTTTACCGCTCATCATTTACCGGAATATTCACAAAAACAAAAAAAAGAAACTTCAATTAATGAAGTTTCTTTTTTTGATTTTTAGAAATACCTGAAGTCATTTCCTCTTCCATTGCGTACTTTGCTTCATGTTTTCCTGCTTTTGCCTTCTTTGGCTTTTTGTTTCCTGCTGCTCCCATAATTTAAAAGTTTTAAAATTTGGAACACATCGTGTGTGCTCCATGTCCTATTAAAAATTCGTCGGCAAAAGTAAACAAAAGTTTATAAACACGTATCTTATGCCCGTTGTTATTAGCACAAATTATCCGTTTTAACGGTGTTTAATCAATAAAAGGCACTCATTCTATTCTATACCGCCAAATAGTAATGCATGGCGAGATTACTTATTTCATCCATATTCGGAATCAGCTTTCCCTTTGCATCCCTGCGAATAAACTTCTTGAGATCATAGAAATCGCAGTTTTTGCATAGTGAAGGATTGTCGATGATTGTCTCATGTATCTCTGGTTGCACTGCCAACTTGGAATCTTTTGGATACAAATCTCTGTTCGTAATATAATGCCAAATGAGTTCTGTCACATTTCTCACGTATGATTTGATGTCTTTAATCCTTTTCTGTTTCATAAGTTCTATATTTTTGATTCACTACAAAAGTAATGAAATAATTGAAATGAACCAAGAATCGAATTGTTAATTGCAGATATTTATCAGTCTTTAAAACCAAATAAGGAAGCCCGACATTTTAACATAAAATTTAAAAAGCGAAGAACGACATTAGGATTTTTTTCCATGTTTATATCTCACAGAAGTGTGTTTCTGATGATATTTTCATGGGAATCACTCACTCGAATCCGATACTTATTGGTATAAGAAATGTTCATCAACCGTTGTGGCAACGATACCGACGGAGATAACGCAATGGCCACATGCCCCATCGTGCGACGAAGATTCAGTTCCACACACGGATGAAGTTTGAATTGACCTTTGTCGGATACAATCATCATGTCTATCCCAAAGGGGCCATCGTATTTGTTCATGAAGAGAGGACCAAGAGTCTGTACAATCGTCTCTTTCACATGATTGATGAGTTCAACGGAAACATAGCGGGAGAGCATCTTCATTTTATCTTCCTCACATGCCAAGATGTTTCCTGCATAACTGCCATTAATTGTCTTAAACAGTGACAGACCTTCATATTTGATATCGCCTGTGTCTGAAGTGAATTCCATTCCAAAGTCTTTCACCTTATTATAGCGTGGCTCTATCATCACACCTCCCTGACGGTTGATGATGTTTTGCGCCCAACCCTGCTGATGATCGTCAAGCGTGCTCCCTGCATATCTTATTCCTCTGCCACTGCTGCTCCAAGGCGCTTTAAGCACACTGTCACGCAGTGAAGACACCATACATTCCAATTCCGGGAAACTGTCTACATATTCGCTTTCACCAATCAGTTTGTCATCCTGTGAAACGAGTACGGGCAACAGCTCTTTGCTTGCCCACCTCCTATTGCTCATTTTTCTCAATTCAGAAAGATAATCATCATCCGGCATGATAGCATTCAGTTCCTGATTCATCTCTGTCAACTGGTATTTCAGAGCGGCATCCCATCCCCAAGGGGATATTTTTATCAGACTTGAAGTATCGTCATGATGAGTAAATTGAAATGATGTAACATCCTTCGGCGTGACGAAAAGGACATCCGCTGTGTGGCATTTCAGATGACGCATTGACTCGATAGCCGCTTCCACATCATCCACAAGCACGAGGTCGCCATCAGTTGCCCACAAGGCAGGAATATAATCCAAATCTGTACGCAATTCACGCGCAGAATGTGGTGCTGTAAATTGTGGGACCTTGCTCGCTAGAGCGATGTCATGCTCAGGGTTGAATATATGCAGTTTCATAGTGCAAAGATAGTGCAAAATACGGGCAAAACAAAATAATATCGATTTTTTTACATATCCATGAGAGCACATATAGGATTTAGTAGTCATACTGACAGACGCTAGTAATCACGCTACTAGATGTTAGTAGTCACGCTACTAGACGTTAGTGACCACGCTACTAGACGTTAGTGACCATGCTACTAGACGTTAGTGATCATGCTACTAGACGTTAATAGCCACTGGTAGCAAAACTCATGATGCGCAGATAAGGCAAAAGTAAACATGAGACACAACGAAATATGATGTACAAAAAAATATAAAAATATGATAGTTTTGTAATCTAGAGTTTGCAAATACGAAAATATGTATTATCTTTGCATTTAATATTTAAAATAAAACTATACCCTTTATGGAGGAAGCCTTCTTTCGTACGCATTCTTACCTAATAGAACATACGAACGCGCCAGTAAGACGAAGCCTTATGGATGAAATCAACTGGAACGATCGCCTGATTGGTATTAAAGGCACACGAGGTGTTGGCAAGACTACTTTCCTACTACAATATGCAAAGGAGAATTTCGGTATCAATGACCACCAGTGCCTGTATGTGAATATGAATAATTTCTATTTTCAGGCTCGTGGAATAGCTGATTTTGCCGATGATTTCGTTAGACATGGAGGAAAGGTTCTCTTAATCGACCAAGTATTCAAACAGCCAAATTGGAGTGCGGAACTGCGAAAATGCTACGATATGTACCCGGGGCTCAAAATTGTGTTCACAGGCTCCAGCGTGATGAGGCTCAAAGAGGAAAATCCAGAACTCAACGGCATCGTGAAAAGCTATAACTTGAGGGGATTCTCATTCAGAGAGTTTTTGAACTTACAGACCGACAACAATTTCAAGGCTTATACACTTGACGAGATTCTGACCAACCACGAACATATTATAAAACAGATACTACCAAAAGTTAGTCCGCAGAAACATTTCCAAGATTATATCCATCACGGATTCTATCCGTTTTTCCTGGAAAACAGAAATTTCTCCGAAAATCTTCTAAAGACGATGAACATGATGACAGAAGTGGACATACTTCTCATCAAGCAAATCGAACTGAAGTATCTTACTAAGATAAAAAAGCTGTTCTATCTTCTGGCTGTAGACGGTCCAAAGGCTCCCAATGTCAGCCTCTTGGCTCACGAAATAGAAACAAGTCGCGCCACAGTGATGAATTATGTGAAATATCTTGCCGACGCCCGATTGATAAACATTATCTATCCTGTCGGGGAAGAATTTCCGAAAAAGCCTTCAAAGGTAATGATGCACAACACGAACCTAATGTACACCATCTACCCCATCAAAGTGGACAAACAAGACTTGATGGAGACATTCTTTGTGAACTCTCTCTGGAAAGACCATCTGGTCAATCAAGGAGGCAAAGACCAATGCTATGTCGTTGACGGCAACAAGAAATTCAGAATCTGCAATGCCCTCGGCAACAACAAAATCAGATATAATCCGGACACGATTTATGCAAGATATAATACTGAAGTAGGTAAGGATAACCGAATACCATTATGGTTGTTGGGGTTCCTCTATTAATTCAATAAATATTATTTATATTTTATCTATAAAAACAATGGCAAAAGAAAAAAAGTTTATCACTTGTGATGGTAATGAGGCTGCTGCTCACGTGAGCTACATGTTCTCAGAGGTAGCCGCTATCTACCCTATCACTCCGTCTTCTCCAATGGCGGAACATGTTGACGAATGGGCTGCAAAAGGTCGTAAGAATCTCTTCGGACAGACCGTTTCCGTTCAGGAAATGCAATCTGAAGGTGGTGCTGCTGGTGCATTGCACGGCTCTCTTCAGGCTGGTGCCCTGACAACAACGTTCACTGCTTCACAGGGTCTGTTGCTAATGATTCCTAACATGTACAAGATTGCTGGTGAAATGCTTCCATGTGTATTCGACGTTTCCGCTCGTACACTGGCTTCTCACTCTCTTTGTATCTTTGGTGATCATCAGGATGTCATGGCATGCCGCCAGACAGGTTTCGCGATGTTCTGCTCTGGTTCAGTACAGGAAGTAATGGATCTTACCGCTGTTCCCCACCTGACGACATTGAAGACACAGATTCCTTTCATCAACTTCTTCGACGGTTTCCGCACATCTCATGAGTATCACAAGATTGAGGTGATGGATCAGGAAGATATCGCCAAGTTGGTGGATATGGACGACGTGAAGCGTTTCCGCGACCGTGCCCTCACACCAGAGCGCCCGCAGACACGTGGTACTGCCGAGAACCCTGAGACATTCTTCACACACCGCGAGGCTTGCAACGCCGCTTACGACAAAGTGCCAGAAGTGGTAGAGAAGTATCTGGGCGAAATCTCTCAGATCACAGGTCGTGAATATCACCTCTTCTCATACTATGGTGCAGCAGACGCTGAAAACATCATCATCCTCATGGGTTCGGCTACAGAGGCTGCCCGCGAGGCCATCGACTACCTGACAAAGCAGGGCAAGAAGGTGGGCATGATCAGCGTTCACCTCTATCGTCCGTTCTCAGTTAAGCACTTGCTCGCTGCTGTTCCTAAGACAGTTAAGCGTATCGCAGTTCTTGACCGCACAAAGGAGCCAGGAGCAGAGGGCGAACCTCTATATCTGGACGTGAAGAGCGCATTCTATGACGAGGCAAACAAGCCGCTCATCGTGGGTGGACGTTACGGTCTCGGTTCTTCAGACACCACACCTGCCAAGATTATCTCTGTATACAACAATCTGGAATTGCCAGAACCAAAGAATCACTTCACTGTTGGTATCGTTGATGATGTTACATTTACATCTCTGCCAGCTGTAGAGGAAATTCCTATGGGCGGTGAAGGCATGTTCGAGGCTAAGTTCTACGGACTTGGTGCTGATGGTACTGTTGGTGCCAACAAGAACTCTGTCAAGATTATCGGCGACAACACCGACAAACATTGCCAGGCTTACTTCTCTTACGACTCAAAGAAGTCGGGAGGCTTCACCTGCTCTCACTTGCGTTTCGGCGACACTCCTATCCACTCCACCTATCAGGTAAATACACCTAACTTCGTGGCTTGCCACGTTCAGGCTTATCTGAATATGTACGATGTAACTCGTGGTTTGCAGAAGAACGGAAC
>ENA-UOYA01001565-UOYA01001565.1-activated-sludge-metagenome-genome-assembly--contig:-NODE-1565-length-23978-cov-62.115161_pt1 | contig 23978 bp, 20 predicted proteins | sample MGYA00238163_ERZ764804 | MGnify/ENA primary metagenome ERZ764804 (study PRJEB28919, sample SAMN05720223) | activated sludge metagenome | isolation source: Anaerobic digester | place: Hong Kong... | reverse complement strand
CTCTTGCTTGTAGAGCTACAAACCTCCATGCCCAACTGGGACAATATATTCTACAGTATTTTGAGTATGGAATCAAAAATTAAAAACCAAGTAAGTTTAATATTGTTGTAAGTGTATTTCCAATGAATGAAAATACAATATCTTGTAGGGGTGAAAAAGGTAATATTAATAGCAATATCAATATTAAGGAGTATTTTTCAAGTCCCTCCCAATAATATTTAAGCTTTCCTGGCAGAAAACCTCTTACTATTTTATGTCCATCAAGGGGAGGAATTGGAATTAAGTTAAAAATAGCTAGAGATATGTTTATAGTTGCGAATGTATATAGTAGAAACGCTATAAGCGATTGGGGGTCTTTTACTAAAAAATGATTAATTGCTCCAGCTAAAGCTGCAAGTATGAAGTTTGAAACTGGACCTGCAAGGGCTGTAAGTGCTGTGTAAAACTCTCTCTTTTCAAAATTGTATTCATTTATAGGTACAGGTTTACTCCACCCGAATCTAAACAAAATCATAGATAGTGCACCAATGGGATCTACATGTTTTAGGGGATTTAATGTGAGTCTTCCTTCTGCTTTTGCAGTAGCATCTCCAAGCTGATATGCAGTATATCCATGTGCATATTCGTGTACAGTAGAAGCTATTAATATCCCTGGTATAGCAACCATAATCCAGTACAAAAATTCGGGTGACAATGAAAACATATTCTTAAACTTGATAAATATTAATCTTTTTGATAATATCATCTGGTTAATAATTGTTCAAACAAATATATGGCAAAAATTTGTGAATTATGTGGAAAATCTACTGTTGCAGGAAAAAGAATACAGCATCATCACTCAATAGGGTGGAGATTTAAAGCACCAAAGAGTAAAAGAGCTTTTAAACCTAATATTAGGAAGATAAAAGTGGATACAGACAATGGTTCTGAGCAGATTTATGTGTGTATGAAGTGTTATAAAAGACTGCAAAAAGAATCACAAGAGTAAAGTAATTATATGCATACGTTTGCAACTTATATATCCTATTGAGAAACTCTCCAGCCTATAGTATAATTTACATAGATACTTTTTATGGTATCTGCTCTTTAAAAGGTTCTACCTATTTCACTTACATACTTAGAATTAAATAGAAAGGAGAAAAAAGAGATGAAAAGTTTAATTTCTGTAGGCATTTTAGTCCTCCTGTTTGGAGGCGCACTTTTGAATTGGAGCGATGCGCTTAACAGAAAGAAGTTAATAAGCACCGAAAGGGCTGGGAAGCTTTCTTCTGTTGGCTTGGCCTTTGTTTTATTGGGATTTTTAATGGTTGCGTTAAATTTCCTTCCATAGGGGGAGAAGATAAAAGGTTGGGATGAGTTAATGGATGCAGGTAGAACCATATGGAGGGAGCAATTAAATTGAGCTTTATGCTTATTACTTCATTGTTCCCTCCAAAAATACTACTCTTTTTCATAAATATTCGTGTATATGTATGTAATTCATACATTATATTTCTATATTTATAGTATATGGTATACTTCTGTTATGAATATTTTTGATTCAATTTGGGAAATTCTTTCATATGATTTAGGCATGGATTTAGGTACTGCCAACACAATGGTATATTTGAGAGGAGAAGGTATTGTAGTATCTGAGCCTTCTGTTGTTGCTGTTGATAAAAGAACTAAACAGGTACTTGCAGTAGGACAGAGTGCAAGGGAAATGATTGGTAGAACTCCCGCAAATATAGTGGCGGTAAGACCTCTTAGAGATGGAGTTATTTCAGATTTTGATACTACTCAAGCAATGATTCATCATTTTATTAAGAGTGCTCATTCTAATTATATTAAAGGTTTTAAAATTCCAAGACCAAGAGTGGTTGTAGGCGTTCCTTCCTCTGTTACAGAGGTAGAAAGGCAGGCTGTAATTGATGCAGCAAAAACTGCTGGTGCTAGAGAGGTATTTATTGTTGAGGAGTCAATGGCAGCAGCGATAGGAATAGGTCTTCCAATTGAAGAAGCATCTGGGAGTATGGTTGTTGATATTGGTGGCGGAACTACAGGTATTGCGGTTCTTTCTTTGGGAGATATAGTTATTGATAATACGATAAGGGTTGCTGGAGATGAAATGAATCAGGATATAATTGACTATGTAAGAGATAAATACAACATTCTTATTGGTGAAAGAAGTGCTGAGGATATAAAGATTGAGATAGGGTCTGCAGCACCTCTTAAAGAAGAAAAGGAGGTAGTTATTCAAGGAAGAGATCTCCTTGCAGGTTTACCTAAATCAATAAAGTTTAGTAGTGCTGAGGTTAGAGAGGCAATTAGTGTGTCTTTAAGCCAGATTACAGAAGCAGTAAAAGATGCAATTGAAGATACTCCACCTGAACTTCTTAAAGATATTTTTAATGATGGAATATTTGTTGCAGGTGGTGGTGCTCTTATACGAGGTCTTGATAAATATTGGAGAGAGGAGCTTAATATGCCCATAAATATAGTTGATGAGCCTATGGCAGCTGTGGCAAAGGGGACAGCAAAGATGCTTGATCATATTGATTTGCTACAAAGAGTACAAAAATCTTGGGAAGAGATTCTTTAAAGATAAAAGATGAAAATAAAAAAAGAGTTAAAAAACTATAATACTTTCTTTTATCTGCTTTTTGCAGTAATTCTTGTCTTAGTTGGTCAATCTACTGTAGGAGAAAGCATAAAATATCCTTTTTCATATTTATTTACTCCAACATACACAGCAGGAAGTAATGCTGGGCAGAAAGTGTCAGATTGGAATAATGCATTAATAAATGCATCTTCATATATAGAAGAATATAACAGTATGAAAGATGAAATAGCTAGATTAAAAGCTAAAAATGCAGAACAGATTCTTAACTATGAAGAGTATCTTTCTCTAAAACAGAATTCTTTAATATTAAATAAAGAGTATAAATATTTAGAAGCAAAAATTCTTAATAATACAGAAGATGGAAAAATTGTTATTAATCGAGGTAGTGAAGATGGAGTAGGTCGTGGAGATATTGTAGTTTTAGGAAAAGTATATATAGGTACTGTTTCAGATGTAGGCTTAAATACTTCTTTAGTAAGATTGCCATTGAGTAAATCTAGTAGTTTTGAAGTAATAGTTATGCCGTCAACGGTAGATTGGAGTAAGGAGGAAAAAGTTGATGGATTAATTAAATCAACAGGAGTTGTAACAGGAGATTTGGATAAAATAATTATTGAGAATATGGGAATTAATTCTAATGTCGAAGAGGGAGATCTTGTTCTTATAAGAGATGATAGAGTTGGAGATGTCTTGGTTCTTGGAACACTTGTTAATGTTTCTGATAACCCTGCTTCAACATATAAAAGTGGAGAGGTTATTGGAATATTTGATTACTATAGTATTTTAACTGTTTTTGTAAGACAGAATGGAAATAATTAAATGGTTTTTACTTATAATTTTATGTTTTTTCTTGCTTTTTCTAGAGAGTTTTTTGTTGAGGATATTTTCATTTTCACTATTTATAATTGCAGTTGTTTCTATGAAAGGAAGGGTAAAAGACAGTTCTCTTTACATATTTACAGCAATTTTTTCTATTATTCTAGATAGTGTAATGCACACTCCGCTGGGTACTCATCTTCTTGTCTTAGCATTACTTATGCTTTTTTATGATTTTCTTAATGTTATTATTCCAAGAGATAGTAAATTTAATTATCTTTCTATTTTCCTTTTCATCTTCCTTTACTATATACTTCTTCCTACTGCCAACTCGCTATTACAAGATGGGAGTTTTCCTAATATGCTTGCTTTGCCGTGGTTGAGTTTCTTTGTAAACTCTGTGGTCTCTGTTTGTATATGTGCAGTTATAAATCATTTTATGAAATATGTAAGAGAAGACAGCTCTGCAGAAAGAATTAGATTAAGCTAATATGTAGGTATGAATAAAATAGTGTTTGATAAAAAATTAGAGCAGAAGGAGCTTAACAAACCTGTATTGAATGTAAAAAGTGAAGACAATTCTAAAAGGAGGGGGAAAGAGAAGATTGTTAAGAAATTTCTTCATTCAAGTAAGGAAGAGTATGTATCTTCATGGAATTTTTTGTATACATTCTTGTTTTTTTGCTTAATATTTGGTCTTCTTATCTTTAATCTTGTTAAACTTCAGGTTGTGGAAGGAGGGCAGATGCTTGAGAGATCAAAGACAAATAAGGTAAGGATAACACCAATAGAAGCATTTCGCGGGGTAATATTTGATTCAACAGGTAAAAAACTTGTAGAGAATGTTGCCTCTGTTGATGTATATGTCTTGTTAGATAGTTTTAAGGAAAAAGATGGTATTAACGATGCTAAGTTAGAAAAGGTTTTTAATACCCTTGGGGGTATCTTGGGAGATAGCTGGAAGAAAGGGGATAATAGTGAGTATTCTTCACTTCTTGAGATGATTTATGATGTACTTGAAAAAGACAAATATGCAAATAAAGTACTACTTGCAAGTGATGTTAATAATGATCAAATTATAAAGATAAAAGCAATGAAAGAAGAGCTTTTAGGTATTGTTATTGATGATGGAAGTAAAAGGAGTTATACATCAGGAGAAGCTTTTAGTCATGTGTTAGGATATACATCACAGGCTTCAGAAAAAGATTTGCAGGAGTTTTCTTGGCTTTCTATGGGTAGTATTGTTGGAAAAACTGGGGTGGAGAGATCATATGAGCAACAGCTACATGGGACAGATGGTAAACTGGCAGAAGAAGTTGATGTATATGGTAGAAGTATTTCTCAGCAACCGTATAAAGTAAGTGAACCTGTATCAGGGAAAAATTTGTATTTAACTATAAATGGAGATGTACAAAATAAAGTATATGAGATATTAGGAAAATCAGTAAAGAAATATGATGCAGCAGGAGGAGCCGTTGTTATTGAAGATGTAAACAATGGAGAAATACTTTCAATTGTAAGCTATCCTTCATATGACAATAATCTGTTTGTCAGTGGTATAACACAGGAAGAGTACACCCACCTTATTACTCACCCACAAAATCCTTTACTTGATAGACCAATATCTGCTCAGCTTCCACCAGGTTCTACATTTAAGACAATAGTAGCAGCTGCAGGTTTAGAATCAGGGGTTATTACAAAAAATACAAGATATTTAAGTAGAACTGGATATACATTCTCTAATGGAGCACCCTTTAAGGAATTTGGAAACCATGCATACGGCTCTCTAAATGTTGTTGATGCCTTAATGGTTTCATCTAATATTTTCTTTTGTGAAATGATTAGAGATTGGAACATGAACGAACTGGTTCCATATCTTGAGAAACTTGGAATAGGGCAGTATACAGGAATAGATCTTCCTGGTGAAATGCCTGGAAGGCTTCCTTCCCCTGAGAATAAAAGAAAGCTTGCTCAAACAATAAGTCCATGGCTTGAAGAAGTATGGTATCCAGAGGGAGATTCATGTAACTCAGTAATAGGGCAGGGTATAACTTTGGTTACACCAATACAGATGTCTAACTGGATTGCTGCAATTGCAAACGGTGGTACACTGTATACTCCTCATGTTGGCAAGAAATTTATTGATGAAAACGGTTTAGAGTTTCCAATTGAGTATAATGTAATTAGAGAAAATGTTGTATCTGACAAGTCTTTAAAGATAGTTAGAGAAGGGATGTGGAGTGTAGTTAATGGTTCAAGAGGTATTGCTAAGGCTTTATCTACAACAGGTGTAACTGTTGCAGCAAAAACAGGTACAGCAGAGTTTGGTAAAGTTAATGAGGAAGGGGAGTATGAAGATACGCATGCATGGGTTACAGGTTTCTTCCCATATGAAAATCCTAAATACTCATTTTCTCTCTTACTTGAAGATGGGGGTACAAGTGCTAATGCAGTAGCAACGATAAAGGAAATAATTATATGGATGGTGCAGAATGGGTTAGCAGATTAAGTTAAGGATTTTTTCACTTTAATATATTAAAGTGAATGTATGATTTTATTGACATATATTTAAACATTGTGTATTTTTACTGCGAATATGAAAAATACAAAAGAGTATAAAAATTTATTAATTGTAGAGTCTCCTGCAAAGGCAAAAACTATAAACAGGTATCTTGGTGATGACTTTAAAGTTATGGCAACAGTTGGTCATGTGATTGACCTGCCTAAGAGTGAACTTGGAGTAGATGTTGAGAAAGGGTATAAACCCTTGTATCAGGTTATACATGGTAAAAGAAAGATTCTACAAGAGTTAAAAAGAGCACTCCCAGAGCAAGGCAATGTATATCTTGCAATGGATCCAGATAGAGAAGGAGAGGCTATTGCTTGGCATGTCCAGGAGTATCTTAAACTTAAGGATGCCAAAAGGGTTTCTTTCCATGAAATAACGAAGGATGCTATCTTGCAAGCCATTAAATCACCCAGTTCAGTAAATGAAGATCTTGTTGAGGCCCAAAAAGCAAGAAGAGTGCTGGATAGATTGTATGGTTACAAACTCTCAGAGCTTCTTTGGAAAAAGATTTGGTATGGGCTTTCAGCAGGTAGAGTTCAATCTGTAGCACTTAGACTTGTTGTAGAACGGGAAGAGGAGAGAGAGGCATTTAAACCAGAAGAATTTTGGGATTTTGTTGTTGAAGTAAGTAAAGATGGTGAGAAGTTAAAGATAAAATTGATAAAAAAAGATGGGAAAAAATATATACCTAAAAAAGAGCAGGAAGTTAAAGAAATAGAAGAGATGCTTGATAACTATGCATACAAAGTAGTAGATATTGTCAAGAAAGAAATTAAGAGAAATCCATACCCTCCATATACAACATCAACTCTTCAGCAGTCTGCTAATAATGTTCTTGGGTTTAGTGCTAAAAAAACAATGACCTTAGCTCAGAGATTGTATCAGGCTGGTTACATCACATATATGAGAACAGATTCTGTATATTTAGCACAAAAGGCAATTAAGGAGATAAGAGGGGTAATTGCTGATAAATATGGTAAGCAGTACCTCCCAGAAAAAGAGAGATATTATAAAAATAAAGCTAAGAATGCACAAGAAGCACATGAGGCAATAAGACCTACAGACTTCTCATTTGATTCATCAAAACTTCCTTCTGATGAAGCTAGACTTTACAATTTAATATGGAAAAGAGCAGTATCTTCTCAGATGAATCCTGAAATTATTGAGGATTTAAATATATATTTTGAACCTGATGCAGGGCTTAAGTATAAGTTTACGTTTTTAGCTAAGGGACAAAAAATAATATTTGATGGATTTAGAGTAGTGTATGGTACAGCAAAAGAAGACGAAGCAATACAATATATTTCTAATATTAAATTAGGAGATATATTTAAAAAAGAGAGATTCTTGATTGAGCAGAAATTTACACAACCACCTGCAAGGTATACAGAAGCATCTCTTGTTAAGAAACTAGAGTCGTTGGGAATAGGAAGACCATCTACATATGCAACTATAATTTCTACAATACTAGATAGAAAATATGTAGAGAGAGAAAAGAAATTCCTTTTTCCTACAGATATTGGCAGAGTAGTTGCTCACTTTCTTAAGGGGAATTTTACACAATTGGTTGATTATCAATATACAGCTAATGTAGAAGATAGTTTAGATGAGATTGCAAAAGGGAAGGAAAAGTACATTCCATTTTTAGATAGTCAGTATAAACCGTTAATGGAGAATATACAAAAAGCAGAAAAAAATGTTAAAAAAGAAGATGTTGTTGTTCTTGGAGACTCTGATGAGAAATGTCCAATTTGTGGTGCTAAGATGGTAATAAAATTGGGCAAATATGGGAAATTTCTTAGCTGTTCAAGGTTTCCAGAATGTAAGGGAATGAAAGATATAAATGGTGAAGGTGAAGAACTTGATTTTAATAAATATCTTAAAGTTGAGAAGTGTCCAAAATGTGAATCAAAAATGATACTAAAGAATGGGAAATTTGGTAAATTTTGGGCTTGTGAGAATTATCCTGGATGTAAAACAACAATGCCTCTTCTCTTGAATGAGAAATGTCCTGAATGTGGAAGAAATCTTGTTGAAAAGAAGAGTAGGTGGGGAAAGACATTTAAAGGATGCAGTGGGTACCCTGAGTGTAAATATATTAAAAAAGAGTAATTTAAAGATTTTTTAATCTTTTTCCATTAATATTATTAAGTGCTACCAAGAGAGAAACTTCAAAAAAGGGGAGTATCAGTACTTTCTGATTTAGAACTTGTTGAAGTACTTGTTGGTAGCGGTGTCAGGGGGAGAGATTTTAAGCAGATATCAAGAGCCATAATGAATAGTATTCAGAAGAAAGTTAAGGATAACAAGTACTTGGATTTAAACGATTTGGTTAAGATAGAGGGAGTAGGTGATGTTGTTGCAATGAGAGTGCTGTGTGGTATTGAGCTTGGAAAGAGAATTTATGGTATTTTTGATAAAGAGAGTACAAGGATTACAAATTCTCAGGAGGCATATGAAATCCTTAAAGACATGAGTAGCTTAAAAAGAGAAAGGGTTGATATACTTTGTCTTAATTCGAGGTTTGAGTGTATTGCCAGAGAGAGTATTGCAATGGGTTCTCTTAACTGTGCGAATCTCTCTCCTAGAGAGGTTGTATATTCCGCTATAATTAATAACTCAGCTTTTGTTATTCTTGCACACAACCATCCTTCAGGAGATAGTACTCCAAGTAAAGAAGATGTTGATTTAACACAGAATATTAATAAAGGGCTTGATATGGTAGGAGTTCAGCTTTTAGATCATATTGTTATAGGTAAAAATGACTGGAAAAGTGTAAATATTTAATTTAACTTGAAAAAGTATATATAAATATATATAATCAAACTCGTATTTAATTTATCTCATATATCTCTAATCTTTCCTGGATAGAGGATATCTACCCTTAGAGATATTAAAATAAAAGGAAAAATATATGGAAAAAGAAGAAAAGAAAGTCTCAAAAAAGGTTGAAACACCTAAAGCTAAGACTCAAAATAAAAGCTATAAAACAGAAATCCCAGATCTATTAACATTTCTTCAAGCAGGAGCTCATTTTGGGCATAAAAGCAGTTCATGGAGTCCTAAAATGAAGAAATATATATATGAAGTAAGAAATGGGGTTCATATTATTGATATTGTAAAGAGCAGAAAACTACTCTCTGATGCATTGGATAAACTGGGAAGTGTAGTAGATACAGGAAATGTTTTAATTGTAGGAACAAAAGGTCAAGCAGCTGGAGTTATTGAGAATATAGCAAAAGAGACAGGTGCCTTCTACATATCTAAAAGGTGGCCTGGTGGTCTTTTCACAAACTTTGATGTGGTAAAAAAGAGTGTTCAAGAACTAGTAAAAATGGAAGAGAAGTTAGCTTCAGGAGGAGAAGGATTAGTAAAAAAGGAAATTCTTTTAATGCAGAGAAATGTTGAAAGACTTAACAAGATATATGAAGGTATTAAGTTTATGGATGAGCTTCCTAAAGCTTTAATTGTAGTTGATAGTATGGTTGAAAAGAATGCTATTAGAGAAGCAAGAAAAGCAGGGATACCAATAATTGCTCTTGTTGATACTAACTGTGATCCTGACTTAGTAGATTATCCAATACCTGCAAATGATGATTCAATAAAGAGTATTACATTGTATGTAACTCTCTTTGGCAATATTATTAAACAGGGAAAGAAATCAGAAGCATTAACTTCTCTTAGAAAAAACCATCTAGCAAATCTTGAAAATCTTAAATTACGATATGAGCAAGAGAAAGAAAGACAAGCAAAAATGGAGGAAGATGAAAGGCTTAGAATGAAAGCAATGAGAGAAGGTAAACTTACTACTCAAACCACAGGTGTTGTAAGAGTTCTAAAAAAGGAGAAAAATATTGAAGAAGATTTCGCAGCAGCAGAAGCTGTTAAGGCAGAAGTTTCTTCAAAAAGAATTGAAGATCTTGGTTTGTCTACAAGAGTAGAAAAAGCCTTAAAAGAAGCAGGAGTTAATACAGTAGATGATATAGCAGGAAAAGATAAGGAAGAGCTATTATCAATTAAAGGTGTTGGTGAAAAAGCAGTAGAAGAAATACTAAAAGCAATAAAATAATTTTGTTAGGAGATACTATTATGGGTATATCAATTGAAGATATAAAAACATTAAGAGCTAAGACATCTGCAGGTATAGGTCTTTGTAAAGAGGCATTAACCCAGAGTAATGGTGATATGCAAAAGGCAATAGAGTATATAAATCAAAGAAGTGATGTAATTAGCAGGCTTCATAATTTAACAGGGGCTAAGATTGGTCATTGTAAAATAGCCTTTGAGGAAAGCGGAAAAGACTTTGAGAAAGCTGTTGCATTGATAAAAGAAAGAGGGTGGGATGAATCTGCTGAAGTGGAGGAGAATACTGTTGGAGAAGGTTTAATTGAGTATTATGTACATGGTAAGGAGCAGAGACTTGTTTCTCTTGTAGAAGTTACTTGTAAGACTGATTTTGTAGCAAGGAATGATGAATTTAGAGCATTTGCTCATGAGATTGCTTTGCAGGTAGCAGCAATGAAACCAGAATATATTTCTAAAGAAGATATTCCTTCTGAGAAAATGAAAGAATTAAAGGAATTATTTAAAAAAGAAGCAGAGAGTGAAGGGAAACCTGCACAAATTATGGAAAAGATTATAGAAGGAAAGATGTCAAAATTCTATGAAGAGAGATGTCTTTTACAGCAAAAATGGTTTAAAGATGAATCTAAAACAATTCAAAATCTTTTAGATGATGCTATTTCTAAGTTTGGGGAAGCTATTAGCGTAAGAAGGTTTTTAGTGTGGGAATTTGGGAAATAAATATTGTCTATAAAAGTGCTACACTATAGGTTGATATTTATTTCTTTTCTTAGTATAATATTTGTGTTAGAAATAAACATAAAATAACTTACTAGATTCATGTTTGAAAAAGAAGTAACAAATAATGAAGATGAAAATACTAAGAATATCGGTGTACAAATAAATGGAATTTCAATAACTGAAGATGAGTTTTATAAACAACTGACAACACCATCTTCTGCATTTATATCCGAACAGTCTCAAGAGAGGTTTAAGAAAGCCAATATTTTAATAGTAGGTGCTGGGAGTATAGGAAATCCAGCGGCTGTAGAGGCTATTAGAGCAGGTGCAATGAATTTAGCTGTAATGGATCCTGATACTGTTGAAATTAGTAATTTATCTAGACAGAGATATACCACAGATCAAGTTGGTAAAAACAAGGCTGAAATGACAAGTGAGAATTTAAGAAAGATTAATCCATTTGCAGAAGTTAAGAGCGAATCATATGGTATGACAGTTGAAAATGCTAGGAAATATGTGGAATCTTCAGATATAGTTATTGATGCTGTTGACATTAGAGCTTTGGATATAATTTATGAACTTCATAAACAGGCATCTTTTCTTAAGAAGCCTGTTGTTGTTGGTTATGACCTAGCAGGAACAGCTATGGTTGTTGTATACAGATATGATAAGGGCAATATACAGCCCTTAAATGGAGAGCTTAATGAAGAAAAAATAGAAGAATTTAATAAAGTTAAAAAAGCCCTTCAAAATGGCTTAATCTCTGATGCAGAATTCTTGAATTATACATATGAAGCCTTTACTGGACCAATTAATCCCTTAAAGGTTCCAGTTGAACAATTAGAAGAACTGATTAATAGAGAGCCGTCTGATAATAGAACATATCAGCTTGGAGCTACAGCTACTGTATTAAGTGCACTTATTGTTGAATCTACGAGGAAAATTTTAAATAATGAAGATGTTAAAGATATAATTTCTGTTGATATCTTCTCAGAAATAAGGAGATCTAATCCTAATGTTTTAAAAAAGATGTCTTTATTGCTTAGAGTATTACCCACTCTTAAACAAAGAAAAAATAGAGTACAAGAAAGTTTAAATAAAATAATATAGAATAAAATTATGGAAATTTCTGAAAAAAATGAGACCTCAGAGAAAGAGACTAATGAGATATTCTTTGGTGTTGTAGAAACACCAGAGGAGGATATTGAAAGATTAGAAGTAGTTACTGATAGATATATAAGAGAAGGGTACTTGCAGGGTATGCCTTTTGCAAATGTTGATCTAGAAGCAAAAGATGTCGTAGGAGATAATGGTTTTGATCTCTTATATAATGCTCTTGATGATGAAATTTTTGAGAAATTTATGGAAGAAGGTCTCCTTTTAAGATTTGTTGATGGTACACAAATATACTTAGATAAATATCATTGGCAGTCTATTAGATTTTTGGCTAAAAACAATAATGAGTGTGTTGGATCTGTAAGGTTGATAATAGATAACCATAGTTTGGATGCTAATCATTTTCCACTGCCAACTCTTTCAGATAAAGATATTCATATAGATCCTCAGTGGCAGGAGAATGTAAAATCTATTAAAGCAGAATTGTCTCAATTTGCAAAAGCGAAAGGTCCTAATGCTCCAGCTACTGTCTCTGTTGGACTACTAAGAGCTGCTGCACAGTATAGCAGACTACACGGTATAGAAGAATGGCTTGCTACAACAGATAATTCTGTAGTTAAGCTTCTTAATGGTTTTTTGTTTAATTTTGATCTTCCTAAGATAGGACCTTCTGTAAAATATCTTGGCTCAGAGTCTACACCTGTATATATTAATATAGAAGATTGTATTAAGAATGCAGAAAAGAAAGAATCAACGAAAAACATGGCACTTTTTCTAAGAGGTTACAATAATATCCCTGGCTTTGAGTGGTATAAGGGTATATAAATGTGCTAATCTATACATATGGAATTTTTGTTCTTGATACTGCTGAGTGCAATACTTATTTTCTTTGGTATATCTGCTTTAAAATCAGATAAGAGATCAAAGACAAATATATATTTTTTTCTATTTATTGTATGTGCAGTAATCTGGTTTTTTTCAAATTATTTCTCTAATGTTGTATCTGATTATCAAACTGCATTGCTTGCAAATCGTTTTATCTTTGTGTCTACAACAGTATTAGTTTGGATTCTTTTCCTTTTTGCTTCAGTTTATCCAGAATCAGAATCTGTAATTAGCAAAAGAAGTGAGAATATTTCTGCAGCATTTACAGCAATTGTGGCTCTTCTTGGTTTCTCAAAATATATAGTAGAGGATATTGCTCTTGAGGAAGGTTATTCAAGTATAAAATTTGGACCTGGAATGATTATATATATTCTTCACCTGATAATCTTTTTTCTGTTGTTTGTCTATATATTTGTTAAAAAATATAAGAAATTTACTGGAATTGAGAAAGTACGATTACAATATCTGCTCTTGGGAGTTGTATTTTCAATGATTGGAGTATCAATTACCAATTTGATTCTTCCAGTATTTTTTGATGTATTTTACCTTTCTGATTATGGACCTGCTTTTCTATTGATTTTTGTTGGCTTTGTATTTTTTTCAATAGTAAAACACAGGTTGTTTGGAATTAGATTTCTTCTGGGGAGGATATTCTTCTTAATCCTTATTAGCATATTTACAGCTCTAAGTTTTTTCTTCTTCAGTTATATAGCACAGTCGTTTTTCAAAGGCCCCTTTACAACAGGTTCTATCCTTATTTCTTTTGTTATTGCTCCTATATATTCTTTTGCATTTCTTTGGTTTAGTAAATTTATTCAAGATTGGATTGAGAAAAAATTTGTATACACTCAGTCACATCCAGCAGAAATCTTAAGTAAATTTCTTAAGCAAACAAGTACTGAGCTTGATATGGATAAGATAGCCGTATATACGATTAATACTGTTCGGAAGTTTCTAGATTTGGAAAAGGTAGGTATTCTCCTTTTTGATAAAGATAATAGCAAAGTGCTTTATAAAAAATTAATAGGATTTGAATTAAGGGGCATAAGAGATCTTCTTCAGGTAATAAATTACTGGCAGGATATAGGAGAAGATCCAGTAATGGTTTTAGATGAAGTAAAAAAATTGAATAAAAGAAATGAAAAAGATGTAAAAAACAGGTTGGATAGAATTATCCAGTGCATGGAAAGGGAGGGTATAGCGGTAATCCTCCCTCTGAATAGAAAAGTACAGTTAAATGGTATTCTGGTGATTGGTAACAAAAAGAGTTCTGCTCCATTCTCTGTTGAAGATTTGAAATTTTTGGAAGATATAATAGCAAATACAAGTGTAGCAATGGGGAGGGCTATTCTTTATAAGGAAGTTGAGAGCCTTAATTCTACACTTGAGGCAAGAGTTGCCGAGCAGACAAAAGATCTTAAAAAGAAGGTACAGCAACTTGATGAAGCAAGGCAAAGAGAACATGACATGGTTGATATAATGGGTCATGAGCTTAGAACACCAATAACTGTTGTTAAGAACTATTATCAGCTTATGGAAAACTTATTTAAGACTAATACAATTGAAGATAAGACTGTTGCTAAAAAATACAAAGAATATCTTAAAGTTATAAATGAGAATATTGAGAAAGAAATTTCTTTGATAAATGTTCTTCTGAGTGCTACAAAACTTGACAATAATCACATTGAGCTTAATAGGGAAGCGGTTGATATAATAGATATGCTTGAGGATGGCATTTCTGCACATATTAATGGTGCAAAAGAGAAAGGTTTATATATAAAATTTCATAAACCACAGAATGTAAAAGATTTTCCAAAGGTATACGGAGATAAAATTAGAATACATGAGATAATAGATAATTTGATAAGTAATTCAATAAAATATACTAATAAAGGGGGTGTTAAGATAAAGGTAAGTCATGATAAGAAATTTGCAAAGATAGATATCTCTGATACTGGTATAGGTATGTCTAAGGAGGATTTAAAAAATATAGGCAAAAAATTTTACAGGTCTAATCAATATTTAAATAATAAAGGGAAGAATATTCAACTTGTAAGACCTGGTGGCTCTGGCTTAGGACTTTTTGTTACCTTTGGTCTAATTAAGGCCCATGGAGGAACGATAAAAGTAAAAAGCAAACTAGGAAAGGGGAGTACATTCAGCTTTACACTTCCTCTCGTTAAGCGAGTGGATAAAGTACAGGGAAGTGTAAGTAAATATAATGGAGATATGTTTGAGAAATTAGGCTTAAAGAAATGATTTGAAAACAGATTGCATCTCTTGAGAAATTCTAATTTTTAGATTATTATCTATATATAACTTTTTAATAAAGATATATGGATATTGAAAGCTTTAAAGTAGATCTTAATAAGTGCATTGATGATTTGATTGAAGACCTTGCTCAGATAAGGACAGGGAGAGCTACACCAGAATTAGTACAAGACATATTAATAAATGCTTATGGAACACAATCACCTCTTAAAAGTTTCGCAACAATAAATGCTTCTGATGCTAAATCGTTAATTGTAATCCCATGGGATAAAGGAATTACTGATAATATATGTAAAGGAATAATAGCCGCTAATATGGGTTTTAATGCAATTGCAGAGGGAGACCATATTAGAGTAACAATACCTACACTAACAGAAGAAAGGAGAAAAGAATATGTGAAAGTTATGAAGGAGAGAGTAGAAGATGCTAGAGTGGCAGTTAGACAGGTAAGACAGAAGTATATGCAAGATATAGATGAACAACAAAAGGCAGGGATGTCAGAAGATGAAGCTGATAGATTAAGGCAGGAAGGAGAAAAATTGGTGAAGGAGAGCAATGCAAGGATAGAGGAAATCAAGGAAAGAAAAGAAGAGGAACTTATGACTATTTAAAATATTCTATACATTTATGTCCGTAATTATTAATATATTACTTCTTCTTGTTGTAATTAGTGTCTTAACATTTATTCATGAATTAGGACATTTTATTGCAGCAAAACTAGTAAAAGCTAAAGTATTAGAATTCTCTGTAGGATTTGGTCCTAAGATATATTCTAAAAAGAAAAATGAAACAGATTTTAGTATTAGAGCACTACCCTTCGGGGGATATGTAAAAATACTTGGTGATGGCGATCCAACTGAGAGTAAAGAAAACAGAAAAGATAAAGGGAATCTAAAGAATAAAAGTAAACCTGCTCAAATGTTTGTTATGCTTGCTGGTGTAACAATGAATATATTGTTAGCAGTAGGCTTGTATACTTTGTATCTTGGAAATAATAATTGGCAATTTGCAATTGGTAGTGAATATGATGATATTCATCCAGTAGGTGCTGTTATTGTTAAAGAGAGGGTCTCAGATATTCCATATATGTTGGCTGAAGACGGAGGTGCAAAAGATTCTGGAATGTATGAAGAAGGGTATATCATTTCAGTAAATGGTGAAGAGATTTTAGATTATGATGAACTTACTAATATATTGAATGATCTAAAGGGAAAAACAGCTTCTGTACATGCATGTGATATGGATAATAACTGTAATACTTTTGAGGTTTTAATCAGTAAAGAGGGAAAACTAGGTGTTTATACAGGTTATAATTACAATTCATATCTTGATTATAGTAAAAATAAGCTGTTTTCTGGTTTTAGCCATTCTATTAATGTTGTTAAACTAACTGGTGAAGCACTTTCTTCATTAATATCAGATGCCAAAAAGACAGGAGATTATTCAGAGCTTTCAAATGCTGTGAGTGGACCTGTTGGAATTTATTTTATAGTTGATTATTTTAAGACTTTAGGTTTAATTTCATTTCTTGGAATACTTGCGGATTTATCTTTATCATTGGCACTGATAAATATTTTTCCTATTCCTGCACTTGATGGTGGTAGATTCTTCATACTTCTAATTGAATCAATATTAAAGAAGGATTTAGATGAAAAGGTAGAGGCTGCTATTATTAACATAAGCTTTATTTTTTTAATTCTCTTTATTATTTTAATTATGGTTAAGGATATTGTTAATATTAATGAGTTGAAAAGTTTGTTTAAGTAGTGTAGTGTAGAGGTAAGAAATTATAAATTAACTGCTCATATGGCAATTAGATTAACAAAAAAGAATTCAATTATATTTGCAGTAGTAATAGCTGTGTTATGTGGATCTTTGGGATATTTAGTATGGAGAGTAAATCAGCCTGAGACAACAGCACCAACAGAAAGTGAAGCAGGTGAAGGACCAGCATGTAACTATGGATCTGAATGTACAAGTGTTAGGTGTAGGTGGCCATGGGTAGCATATTGTAATACTGAAAGTCCTGATAGCCCAACAGATGGGAAAAGAGGATTCTGTGAATGTAGAAAACCAGAGAGTCAGACTATAAATCCTTGTAGGACTGATGATCCAATTAGTGATGATAACTGCCACCCGCCAACTTGTCCTTCTGGTGAAAAGATATGTTGTAACTGGAATGAAATAGATTGTGATAGTAAATGTGGCGAAGGTGCTCATGAGATAAAGACAGAGTGTAGGTGCTCATCATGTAATAATCCATATTATTTGAGTGTATACTGTAAGGTAGAACCTGTTGCTTCTTGTGGAGATGGAATAGTAGGGAATACGGAAGGAGAGGAGTGTGATCCCCCTAATAAAGGGTGTATACCAGAAAAAATTATTGTAGTACCTGAAGGAGATGATCGTATGGTTACCGCACCAGGTATTTGTACAAGTGAGTGTAAGTGTGTGCCTAGATCGTACTGTGGAGATGGGAAAGTTGATAGTGGAGAAGAATGTGATCCCCCTAATACGAAATGTTATAACTATTGCGATCCTCCTGGCTCAGCATGTGCTATAAAAGATGGATATGGTATGTGTACTAACACATGTCAATGTGAGTTTGTTACTCCCTCGTCTTGTGGAAATGGTAAGTTAGATACAGGGGAAGAGTGTGAAAATGGGAATCCTTCTGGTGTTAAATGTCAGTGGTCTTCGTGTAATACTGAAAGTTGTAAATGTATTCAGTCTATAGTTGGTGTATCAAAAAGTGTTTCTGAAAAATGTGCGAATGTAGGAACTGCAGATCCTAAGGCTGAGTTAACATACACCATTTTAGTAAAGGATATTGGCAGAGGGGAAGTAATAGAAACTATTGAAGATGTTCTGGATCCAAAAGTAGTTAGTAAAGGATTGATTCCGACGGATATATCACATAATGGGAGATACTCTAATGGAAAAATCGTATGGGAAGGAATTGCCATACAATTTGCTCGGAATCCTGATAGTACTATAAGTGTGCCTTTTACATACAAATTGACAATAGATAAAAGTAATTTTGGTGTATATACAAACAATGTAACCTTGACAACTACTAAAGGGAATACTTTCCAAGCCAGTGCTACAATAAATGCAGATTGTATTGTTACTGCACCACAGACAGGGATATTTGATAGTACATTAGGTAGAATAGCAGGAGGATTTGGATTAATAGTTTTAGGGGGCTTCGTATATAGTATGCCAAGCAGAGTATTTATGTTTAACAGGCAGTCAGATGAGAGAAGAAGGAATAAATACAGAGTAAGATTTGAAAGTAAAATTTTTAAAAAATAATTTATCTCTACCTTCTTATTTTCCATACAAATACCATATTGATTTCCTTTACTATTTAGACTAGAGTAATAATATAAAGAATAGAAATGTAAATGGAAATTTAAATGGCAATTAGATTAACAAAAAAGAATTCAATTATATTTGCAGTAGTAATAGCTGTGTTATGTGGATCTTTGGGATATTTAGTATGGAGAGTAAATCAGCCTGAGACAACAGCACCAACAGAAAGTGAAGCAGCTCAAGATTGTAACCCTCCTTGTGGTAATAAACCTGATTTAGCAAATTGGGCAAGGAAGCCTTACCATCAAAGTATGAAGAATATTTCTGATTCATCTAAGGAGGATCAAGCAAAAGGATATTCTATTCCTTCAAGTATAACAATACCTGCTGGTGTTAGTGGAGAAATAGTTCTGTATTACAAGAGTATTGATAGTGAGAGCGGGAGTCTTGCATCATTTGAGTTTAATGGACAACCTTTTAATGTTAAAAGCTTAGATGGGAACAGAAGGGCAATTATAAATACAGGTTTACATGTAAAAGGTGGAGAGACATTTACAGTGAACTCTCAAATCTTAAATGGTAGTGGTGAATTTGCACCAGGTTGTACAGGCTCTAATTGGAACAGGTATTGGTCTTTAGGGTGGATTGCTCCTAGTAATGGTACTTGTGGTACTACTTTTGGTGGTCCTCCTCAAGGTGGACAGTGTACGCCCTTTGTACCTTCAAATGTTTCTGCAGATATATCTTGGGCTACAAGTTCTGGAAATAAAATTGTAAGTCAACAGTGTTGGGGTGACTGGATGGAGTGGAAAGGAGATTATGATTTTAATGATTATCTTTTAATTGTTACTGTTAAATCAGATGCTTCCTGTGGAGATGGTGTAGTAGGAAATACGGAAGGAGAAGAGTGTGACCCTCCTAATAATCCTTGTACAAAAGATGGTCATAGTGGGAAATGTTCAAGTACATGTAAATGTGTACTTGACCCATACTGTGGAGATAAAGTAGTAGGGACAGGGGAAGAGTGTGATCCACCTAATGATCCTTGTACAAAAGATAGTAAGCCAGGGACTTGTTCAAATACATGTAAATGTGCAGTTAACCCATACTGTGGAGATGGACAACTTAAAGATGACGAAGAGTGTGAAGTTGGTGATCCGGCAGGAGTAAAGTGTGCATGGAGCTCATGTAATCAGAGTGCATGTATATGTTTACTGCCAGGACTAAGTATATCAAAAACAGTAGTTAAGCAATGTACAGATGAAGGTAGTGAGAATCCTAAATCAGAGTTGTTGTATACCATAACAGTAAATAATACAGGTACAGGGCTAGGTCAGATATCAAAGATAGAAGATACCCTTGATACAAAAGTAGTTGCAGCAGGGATAATACCAACAGAAATAACAGAAGGAGGTAGTTACCTAGGAGGTAAAATCACATGGTTATTTAGTACACCATTAACTATTTCTCCTGGAGAAACAAAAGTGTATTCATACAAAATGATGGTAGATAAGAGTCATTTTGGAATATATACCAATACTGTAGTATTAACTCCAGTAAGTGGAGAGCCGATACAAGCAGCAGTAACAATAAATGCAGACTGTATAGTGACAGTACCTCAAACAGGGATATTTGATAGTACGATAGGTAGAATAGCAGGAGGATTTGGATTAATACTTTTAGGTGGCTTTGTATATAGTATGCCAAGTGGAGTATTTATGTTTAACAGGCAATCAGATGAAAGAAGAAGGAATAAATACAGAGTAAGATTTGAGAGTAAAATATTTAGGAAATAATTTTAATCAGTTAAAGTTTAAAATGAAAAATTCTTCATTAATAGCGGAAGAGAAGAAAGATAATGCTTCTGAATCAGTAGGTGGTTCTTTAATGGTAAAACCTCTTTTAATTATATTTATTATTTTGTTAATTGCATTAATAGGACTTGTTGGTTGGCAGTATTCTTTTAACAAAAAAGTTTCTGAAGGTCTTCAAGGTGTATATATGACAGATATTACTGATAGAAGTGTGGTAGTATCATGGGTTACCTCGCAACCAGTCAAAACTGAATTAATATATTCTACATCAAATATAGATTTCTTTTCTCAATTTGGTATAAAAGGTTCTAAGATTGGATATGATAAAAGAGATTTGGAAGAAGTTGATGAGTTGGTGTATAAAGTAAAAAAGAGAGAAGAGTATTATGTGCATTCTGTTTTATTGAGAGATTTAGATCCAGAGACTCAGTATTTCTTTGGGATAAAGAATGGAATATTTTTAAATAGTACAGAACATGTTAATACTTTTACTACTACCAAGGAAAGAGAAGATGTTGAAGCTCCTGACATAGCATATGGAGATGTTTTAAATGAGAATGGGGAACTAATTTCAGATACTTTATTATTCTTAAACTTAACAAACCTTGATGATACGAATCAGTCGCAGGTAATAAGCTATGTATTGGATGGTAAAACAGGCTGGTCAGCTGATTTATCGAATCTTTGGGATAAAGATCTTAAAGATAAATATATAAGAGATGATTCTGCATATTTAAATATTAGGGTTGTTAATTCTGCTGGAGAAAGTAAAAAATTAATAAAATATGGAGATATTAGACCAGTAGAGAATATTAGTGCATATGATAATCTATCAATAGAGGAAAAAGAGGAAGAAGTAAAGGGTGTACTTTTGAAAAATGTGAATGCTGCACCACCAGGATATCTGAATTGTGAGGGAAGTGGTGGAGTATGGAGCGATGGAGTTTGTACTTGTCCAAGCGGATATAAATTAAACTCTAGTGGGTATTGTTACAAGGACTCTCCTACTTGTACTCGTCAAAGTGGAATTTGTGCATGTAATTGTCCTGCTTCATACTCAGAGACTAAACCTTCAGGTGAGTATGATACAACTACAGTATCATGTCCTACAATTGACAATTGTGGGAAGAGTTGTGGTAATCCTGTAAGAAAGACATGTTACAGGGCAAAAGCATCTAGCTGTACATGTAGATGTACTCCAACTTGTCCTGCTGATTATCCGATAACACAGAATAATGGACAGGCATCAGTAGAAAGAACATGTACAACTACTGATACATGTGGGAAGCTTTGTACAAGCTCAATTAAGTGTTATAAAGCTCCTGTTAATGTTGAAAAAATTGATGGAAAGTGTGGAGGAAATGCAAAAACATACAATTCAGAAAGTACACGATGGGATTCAGTGTTTTGTCAATCAGGAGCAGCTGCAGGTTATAATCCAAGTTCAGCTTTTCCACAACCTGGTGGAAGTGTGTCATGGAAGTGTCTTGGGAAGAACGGTGGGTCAGATATGTCTTGTACTGCTCGAAGAGAGACAAAGGAAATTAAAAATATAAAAGAAGAGGAGTGTGGCTATGATCCACAAATAAAGCAGCAATTTTACTGGTGTGAATGTAAAAATGGTGGGAAAAGTGCATGTGTAAGTGCTATGTATCTATACAATAACACCAATAGTTCTTGTGTTAAATATTGTGAAATGTCAGCTAATAGCTTTGTTAAAACTAAAATATGCGGAGAAGGAGAATTAGCTAATTGTAAATATGGATGTGAAGAAAAAGGACCAAATGAAAATGATACCTGCAAACCTAAACCAACTGCTGTAGATCAAGAATTTGTGTGTAGAGAGATTACAGATGTTAATTGGTGTAATAAAGATACAGAGGGTAAATGTAAATGGCAGAATGGTTCTTGTAGATCTGTTGAGTCTATATATGGTAGTTGTTTAAGTTTAAAAACTCAAAAAGCATGTGAACTTAGATATGGGTGTGAATATGAAAATGGAGAGTGTAAAAAAGCTCCAGTGACGACATCTTCCCCAGATAGTGATGTTGATTTAAATGGATATATAAATTTATTACACTCGGATATTTGCACTGGTGTTACATTAGTTGGAGGTAAGACAGCAAAGGTTACGCAGGGGTCTAATATGGAGAATGTTGAAAATCTTCAATCATATCATGTAAATAAGTCAAGCTGTGCAATTGATTTATCTGTACCAACGGGTACCCCACTGGGTAATGGTCAAATAGCAGGATACAAATTTGTAGATGGAAAAGGTGTTTGGGAAGAGGGTTATAAATGTACTGCTGGCTCAGGTGGAGGATTTGGAAACTATATTGATGTAACTCAACCTAATGGGGAAGTTGTTAGATATGCTCATCTTGCTAGCGGATCTTGTTCATGGGTTCAAGGTGGTGCAACAGGTAATAGTGACCCTGCAGGTCATTTACATGTTGAGGTATTAGCAGAAAATGATGAGCAAGCTGGTAATTGTAATGATAATAAAAACCCATGTGAATATATTGCTGGTGGATGTTACAAATGTGATTCTAGAGCTAGCGGAGTTCCTGTGACTGGTACAAGTAGTCCTGATTCAATGGACTTTAAAATGAAGAATTTAATGTCAAAAGTACTTGCTGCAGAGCAGTGGCCTGATGCATCTAAGTTTGTTGATGATTTGGCATTAGCGGAAGGAGTGTATAAAGTGACATCTGGATCTGGATCAAAAACAACACAGTTTGTTCAGACAAATGATAATCACATTGTGTTTTTCTCAGATGATAATGGAAATGAAATCTTAGATGAGGATGAATACATTCTTTCACCTGCTGAGGCAGAGTATAAATATTCTGTATCATACTCTAAAGTGGCAGATTCCTTTAAGCTAACATTGACAGAAGGATTTAACTTAGTAGCATTTCCAATAATCTTTACTGATACTAATGGGGAAGATATATCTAAGGCAAGTAAATTAATAAACTACTTGAATGACAAAGGAGCACAAATTACATCAATCACTGCTTTTAGGTCAGGTAAGTTTTTGGTATATGCAAATAGAGATGGGCAGGAGTATGGGGAAGACTTTAATATCCTTCCTGGAGAAGGATATTTCCTTAAGTCATTAAGTGATGGAGTTTTCCTTTTCTCTGGTAAAAAAGTAGAAAATTCTTTAGAGATTCAGTTGTATGAAGGTTGGAATCTAGTAAATATATATAATTCAAATAGAGCAAGCTATTCTGGATTTGATGTTTTAAAACAGATGAATAGTCAATCTATTAATGCAGTTGCAATAAGTAAGTGGGAAGATAGCAGGTACTATACAGTAGCTTCTCAGAATGGCAAAGATTATGGTAATGATTTTAATGTATATTCAACACGAGGATATTTTGTGCGAGTGATGAGTGGAAATGGAAAATTTTCTCCTAAATAATAGTAGATAATATGTAAAAGAGTATGCTATAATCCAGCAATTATTTGAAAGGAGGTTATCATGTCAGTTATTGTCCATGCTAATGAAAATATAGATAGTGCTCTTAAAAGACTTCATAGGGAAGTTATGAGAGAAAAAATATTAGAAACATATAGAGAAAAAGCATATAGAGTTAAGCCTTCTACTGAAGGAATTCAGAAGAGAAGAGAATGGGCTAAAATGAAAAGAAGAAGAAGAACAGCTGCAAGAAGGAAAAAGTAATTTGTTAAGAGTAGGAAAATGTCTCTCCTTGAAACTATAAAAAAAGATATGATTGAAGCATCTAAGAAAGGTGATGTTGATAGTACAAACATCTTA
>ENA-UOYA01001564-UOYA01001564.1-activated-sludge-metagenome-genome-assembly--contig:-NODE-1564-length-23985-cov-6.801755_pt1 | contig 23985 bp, 23 predicted proteins | sample MGYA00238163_ERZ764804 | MGnify/ENA primary metagenome ERZ764804 (study PRJEB28919, sample SAMN05720223) | activated sludge metagenome | isolation source: Anaerobic digester | place: Hong Kong... | reverse complement strand
GTCCGGTCATGCCGATTACGGCGGATAAGGGCGTGGTGCTCTACAACCGCCTTGTCGGACGGCTCGCGCGTGAGGAAGGGGCGTGAGCGCGCATCTTCTTGCCCGTCATGCCAGCGCAGGCTGGCATCTTGAGCGCCCGACCGGCGAGACCCCAGCCTGCGCTGGGGTGACGTGGAACAGGGGATTGTCTTGGTCTATCCTTCTCGGTGATAGGGGTGCCCTGCGATAATGCTGGTCGCCCGGTAAAGTTGCTCGACGAGCATCGCGCGCGCCAGCATGTGAGGCCATGTGGCCTTGCCGAACGCGATGAACAGGCTCGCGGAAGCGCGCTCCTCCGCCGTCAGGCCATCCGCTGCACCGATCAGGAAGCGCAGCTCGCGCGTGCCGGTGTCGCGCCAATGTTCGATCTTTTTGGCAAAGCTGGCGGAGGTGAGGTGCTCGCCCGTCTCGTCCATCGCGATGATGACGGTGCCGGGGGCGATGGGCGGCTGCTTGCCGCCGCTATCGGGCAGTTCGGTCACGGCAAAGGGCCAGGTCAGGCGCCGGGCATAGCGCTCTATAAGATCGGCTTCGGGCGAGCGGCCGATCTTTCCCCGTGCAACAATGTGGAGCTTCAATTGGCGGGCGGCGCGTCGCCAAACGCCCACATGCGTTCAAGATTGTAGAAGCTGCGCACTTCGGGGCGGAAGAGGTGGACGATCACGTCGCCTGCATCAATCAGCACCCAATCGGCATTGGTCAGGCCTTCGACGCGCGCGACGCGGCCGAACTGCTTCTTGATCTTTTCCTGAAGCTTCTGTGCCATCGAGGCGACCTGACGCGTCGAACGGCCGCTCGCGATCACCATATAGTCCGCAATCGCCGATTTGCCCGCCAGCGGGATCGACACCAGTTCAACCGCCTGATCGTCCTCAAGCGATTGCAGGATGAGGGCGTGAAGGGCTTCCACGGAATCTGCAGCGGCAGCATCTTTGCGTTTCGGGGCAACAGGCAAAAAGTCGGTCCTCAAATGACGGGGCGGCGCGTGACTGGGTCACGCACGGCCGTGTTCGGGAAGTCGCTCGACCAGTCCGGATCATGCCGGCGGAGCGCGGTGGCGGAGCTGTTATCGGGGCGAAAGCGCAGCAGCACGAGCGCCGGCGGTCTCCACTTCGTCCAGTTTCTAGCAGTCGCACGGGGACGGACGAATCCCCGGAACCAGCTCATTGCGCGGCTCGCTTGAGCATGGGCATCATAACCCGGGCGGGCAATAACTGCAATCGGCATCGTCCGGGCGATGCGGCGCCAGTCTTTCCACGCATGGAATTGGGCCAGATTGTCGGCGCCCATCAGCCAGATGAACGCGCGTTCCGGGTGCTGCCGGGCGAGCTTGGTGAGTGTGTCCACGGTGTAGCGCGTGTGCAGTTGCTGCTCGATTGCGGTCGGGCGGATGATGCTGCGTCGCGCGGCCTTTTGCGCCGAGCGCAAACGCACGGCAAGCGGCGCCATGCCCGCCTTGGGCTTCAGCGGATTGCCGGGCGAAACCAGCCACCAGACCTCATCCAGCCCCAGTGCCTCGGCCGCGAACAGGCTGATCCGGCGATGTCCCATATGGGCGGGGTTGAACGACCCGCCAAGAAGCCCGGTGCGGATCAGGGCCGGACCTGCCCGTTGCCGCGCACGACCCATTTATAGGTCGTGAGCCCTTCGAGCGCGACCGGGCCGCGCGCGTGGAGGCGGCCCGTGGCAATCCCGATTTCGGCACCCAGCCCGAATTCGCCGCCATCGGCAAATTGAGTGGAGGCATTCCACATGACGATCGCCGAATCGACGCCGCCAAGGAACGTTTCGGCAGTGCCGACATCCTCGGTGACGATGGCATCGGTATGGTGTGAGCCGTGGGCGGCGATGTGCGCCATTGCGCCTTCGACGCCATCGACAAAGGTGACGGAACAGATGGCGTCGAGATATTCGGTATCCCAATCCTCATCGGTCGCAGGCGTCGCGCGGGGCTCAAGAGCGATCACCTCGGGCGTGCCGCGCAGCGCGCAACCGGCATCGGCCAACGCCGCGATCACGCGTCCGGGGTGATCAAAGGCGCGGTCGATGAGCAGCGTCTCGGTTGATCCGCACACGCCGGTGCGCCGCATCTTGGCGTTGACGACAATGGCGCAGGCCTTGTCGGCGTCCGCCGCCTTGTCGACATAGGTGTGATTGATGCCATCAAGGTGCGCCAGCACGGGCACGCGCGCTTCATCCTGCACGCGGGCGACAAGCGCCTTGCCGCCGCGCGGGATGATGATGTCGATCAGCCCTTGCGCGCGCAGCATTGCGCCGACGGCGGCACGGTCTTGCGTGGGGACGAGCTGGATCGCGTCGGCAGGAAGGCCGGCCTTCACAATGCCCTTCTGGAGCGCGGCATAGATCGCGCGATTGCTGTGCACGGCCTCACTGCCGCCGCGCAGGATCGCGGCATTGCCCGACTTGAGGCAGAGCGCTGCGGCATCGGCGGTCACATTGGGGCGGCTTTCATAGATGATGCCGATCACGCCCAGTGGCACGCGCACGCGCGACAGCGTCAGGCCATTGGGGCGGATCGCCTCGTCAATCACCATGCCCACAGGGTCGCGCAGCACGGCAACTGCATCAACGGCCTTGGCAATGCCCTCAAGACGTCCCGCATCAAGCGCGAGCCGGTCGAGCATGGCAGGCGAGAGGCCATTCGCCTTGCCAGCGGCCAGGTCTTTTGCATTTTCGGCAAGAATGTCAGCGGCATGGGCGCGCAGTTCGGTGGCGGCCATGGTGAGTGCATCGGCCTTGCGCGCGGTTGGCAGGCGCGCAATCGCTGCTGCCGCCACACGCGCCTTTTGGCCCATGTCGGCAATCAATTGATCGGGCAGTTGATCGGGGTTTGCGTCCGTTCCGTGCATCGTCGCGCGGTAGCAAAGGGGCAGCGAAAACGCAAAGTGGGTGACAATCTCCGAAGCGGCGGCAATAACCGCGCCATGCCGGACAATATCGAAGCACTGGGCGATGTCGTGACAGGAGGCCTGCTTGCGCGGGCCGTGGAGCTAGGTGCTGGCGAGGCGCAAGGCCAAGCGGCAGGCAACTGCCTCAATTGCGGCGCACCGCTCGGCGGAGCTTATTGCAGCGCGTGCGGGCAGAAGGCGCACGTCCATCGCACGCTTGGCGCCTTCGGGCATGATCTGGCGCACAGCGTCTTCCATTTCGATGGCAAGATCTGGCGCACGCTGCCGCTTCTCGCCTGGAAGCCGGGCGAACTGACGCGCCGCTATATTCATGGCGAGCGGGCACGGTTCGTTTCGCCCTTTGCGATCTTCCTGTTCAGCGTCTTCCTGATGTTCGCCATCTTCAGCTGGGTCATGCCCAAGTTTGACAAGATCGAGACGAACGTGACGGCAGCCGAAGCGCTCTCCTCGCTTCAGGCAGACCGGGCAGAAGTGATCAAGGCGATTGCCGAGCTTGAGCAATCGAAAAAGGACGCCGCAGGCTCTGACGTTCCAACGGGCTGGATGGATGGCGAGATCAAGCGCAATCAGGATCTTCTGAAGCAGCTTGATACGAAGGCCATTCCTCACACGACGCGCGCAGCGATTGCCGAGCGCAAGTTGCTGATCCAGCAACGCGCGGCGGAAACCGAATTGACGCGTCTGGAAGTGCAACTGGCCGAGGCGAAAAAGGCGGGCAAGCCGACGCGCACGATTGAAGACGATATCGCGGGCGTGAAGCTGGGGATGAAGGTGATGCACTCGGCCTCCTCGTCGCTCGGCAAGGATGATTTTCAGGAGAATGGCCTGAACCTTGATCTCGGCATCCCCGCAGTGACCGATGCGATTGCGCATGCGACCAAGAACCCGCAGCTCGTGCTCTACAAGCTGCAGTCAAACGCCTATAAATTCTCCTGGGCGCTCATCCCCATCTCGGTGCCGTTCGTGTGGCTGCTGTTCTTCTGGCGGCGCGACCTGCACCTGTTCGACCACGCGGTGTTCGTCACCTATTCGCTGTCCTTCATGACGCTGCTGACGACGTTGTGCGTCATCGCCATCCAGTTTGCTCCAACCGAAACCATCGGTGGATTTGCGCTTCTTCTGGGGCCGCCGGTGCACATGTACCGGCAGTTGAAGGGCGCCTATCTGCTCGGGCGCTTTGGCGCTGCGTGGCGGACCATTTTCCTCGCCAGCTTCTCCGTGACGGCGCTTGCGTTATTTGGGGTGCTGGTACTGACGCTCGGGCTCGCGCATTAAGACGCGCATCGTCAGGCGCCCGCTGGCCATCATCGGCGCGACAATGGCTGCCATGCGCGCCTGACGGTCGCCGGGCAGGGCGCGGGTGAAGAAGGTGTTGGCGATGATGTCTGCCAATTGGAGCCCGGCGGCGCGATGACTCAACTCCAGCCGTGCGGTGCCGAAAGGGCCAACCAGCTTGCCCACGCGGGCGCGGATGTCGGCGAGCGTGGCGTCGGAATAGCGCCCGTCGTCGATCACCACCGCTTCGCAAACGGGCATCGCCGGGATGACCGCACCCAGCACGTCTTCCAGCAATGTCGTGTAGATATGCACGTCATGGTCGCCGCGATCTTCGCCGGGGGCAGGCCGCGTCGCCGACAGCGCAACGCCGACCGTGGCGGTGGCGTGCGATTTTTCGAGAAGCTCAAAGAGCAGCGCGCGTTCGCCCAGAGCGACCCGGCTGCCCTTGATCTCGCCATCAACGCCCGTGACGGCGCGGAAACGGTGGAGGATGGCCTCGGCTTCGGCGTCGGTGATCGACAGGGCGGCCAGCGTCATGACGCCGCGGCCAACCCCGCCTGATTCATCGCAATAGATGTGCACGAAAGGAGCCTATAGCGATTTCGAGAGTGGTGAAAGTACCGAACGGCTCGGAAATCGCAGCAACCCCTAAGCCCCTTCGGCTGCCGGACCACCGACATTGGAGCGGCGACGCGTCTTGGGAATGGACGTGCCACCCGCCTTGATCGGCTTGGCCGGACCCTTGCTCGTGCCCGAGCGGTCAGGGCGCGTGCCATCTTCGAGCAGTGCCTTGATCTCGTCGCCCGAGAGCGTCTCATATTCGAGCAGGGCTTCGGCCAGTGCATGGAGCTGCTTCTTGTGCTTGGTCAGAAGCTGCTTGGCGCGCGTATGCCCGCCTTCCACGATGCGCTTGATTTCCTGATCGATGAGCACGGCCGTTTCGTTCGACATCTGGCGGCTGCGGTTCATCGAATAGCCGAGGAATACTTCCTCATCGGCTTCGGCATATTGCAGCGGCCCCAGCACGTCGGACATGCCCCAGCGCGTCACCATGTCACGCGCAAGGCCGGTTGCGTACTGAATGTCGGAGGACGCGCCCGACGATACCTTGTCATAGCCGAAGATCAGTTCTTCGGCGACGCGACCGCCCATCGAGACCGAGAGGTTCGCGTACATCTTGTCGCGGTGGTAGCTGTAATTGTCGCGTTCGGGCAGGCGCATCACCATGCCGAGTGCACGACCGCGCGGGATGATCGTCGCCTTGTGGATGGGGTCAGAGGCCGCCTCATGGACCGAAACGATGGCGTGGCCTGCCTCGTGATAGGCAGTCATGCGCTTTTCGTCTTCGGTCATCACCATCGACTTGCGCTCGGAGCCCATCATCACCTTGTCCTTGGCGTCCTCGAACTCGGCCATGGCAACAAGGCGCTTGCCCTTGCGAGCGGCCATGAGTGCGGCTTCGTTGACAAGGTTGGCAAGGTCAGCCCCCGAAAAGCCCGGCGTGCCGCGTGCGATGACGCGTGCATCGACGTCGGGCGCCAGCGGGATTTTCTTCATGTGAACCGAAAGGATCTTTTCGCGGCCCTCGATATCGGGGCGCGGCACCACGACCTGGCGGTCAAAGCGGCCCGGACGCAGCAGCGCCGGATCAAGCACGTCAGGGCGGTTGGTCGCGGCAATGATGATGATGCCTTCGTTCGCCTCGAAGCCATCCATTTCGACGAGCAGCTGGTTGAGCGTCTGCTCGCGCTCGTCATTGCCATTGCCAAGGCCTGCGCCACGATGGCGGCCGACTGCGTCGATTTCGTCGATGAAGACGATGCAGGGGGCCGATTTCTTGGCCTGCTCGAACATGTCGCGCACGCGGCTTGCGCCGACGCCCACGAACATTTCGACAAAGTCCGAGCCGGAAATCGTGAAGAAGGGGACGTTCGCCTCACCCGCAATCGCGCGGGCGAGCAGCGTCTTGCCGGTGCCGGGGCTGCCGACGAGCAGCGCGCCCTTGGGGATCTTGCCGCCGAGCTTGGAGAATTTGCCGGGGTCCTTCAGGAAGTCGACGATTTCCTGCAATTCCTCGCGCGCTTCATCAATGCCGGCGACATCGTCAAAAGTGACGCGGCCCTGCTTTTCGGTGAGCATCTTCGCGCGCGACTTGCCAAAGCCCATCGCGCCGGAGCCTGCGCCCTTCTGCATCTGGCGCATGATGAGATAGCCGATGCCGAGGAACAGGAGGATCGGCAGCGACTGGTAAAGGAGGAACTGGAGGAAGCTCGGGCTTTCTTCCGGCTTGCCGGTGAATTCAACGCCCGCCTGGATCATGCGCTGCGCGAACTGAGGGTCCGGCACGGCATAGGTCTTGAAGCTTTCGCCATTCTTGAGCGTGCCGGTGACAACGTCACCCGCCTGCACCACCGACTTGACCGAGCCTTGCTCGACGCGCGAGACAAAGTCCGAATAGGCAATCGTCGTGCCGGTCGCGGTCGTGCCGCGCCCTTCGAAAATCGATACGAACAAGGCCAGTGCAGCCAGAATCGCGACCCAGATTGCGAGGCTGCGCATCCACGGGGACATATTGGGGCCCTTGTCTTCGTCCATTGGTCAAATCCGCCTTTCAAGCGCTCAAGATAGGCATGGCAACCTTAATAACAATGCAACGAATCGACAAATCCGTCAGTTTTTCCGACGGACAGGGGCCTTCTGGAAGGTCCAGAAATCGCCGCCTGCACATTTCACCTCCGCAAGCGTCGAGGTCTTGCCCGCGCGCAGGCTGGCGAGAAGGCGGTCAATTTCATCGGCGCGCGGACTGGCCTCGGGCATGATTCGGCGCAGGCACTCAAGAAGGATGCGGCGGAGAATTTCGGTCGGCAGGCCCTTTGCGTCGAGCGAAATAATGCCGCCCGCCTGTGCCGCGCGTCGCGACATATAGTCGAGCGCTGCCCATTCAAGCGCGCTGTCTGCCGAGGCGAGCGCCAGCCCGGCACGCACAGCCCCCGTCGGGCTGAGCCAGGTCGCCCGACGCAATTCCTTGCGGAGCCGGGCACGATCATAGCGGTCATCATGGTTGGACGGATCATCGACAGGCGTAATCCCGGCCTCGCGGACGATCTGCTCCAGCTCATCCTTGCGCCAGGTGAGCAGCGGCCGGATGATGCGCCCGCGCCATGGACGGATGCCCGCCATGCCGCCCACGCCCGACCCGCGGTTGAGCCGCATGATCATCGTTTCAAGCTGATCATCGGCATGATGCGCGGTTGAAATCGAGCCCGCGCCAATCTGGTCTGCCCAGTGTTCGAGCACTTCATAGCGCCGCTTGCGCGCCCAGGCGGACTTGTTGCCCTTGGGCGGCTCCGGCAGCGTCAGGATCGAGTGGCGAATGCCGAGCTGGCGGCAGATCTTGCCCACGAACTGCGCCTCGGAGGCCGCTTCAGGGCGCAGCCCGTGATCGACCGTTGCCGCCTCGACATTCTCAAGCGTTGCCCGTGCGAGCAGCAGGAGCGCCAGACTGTCCGGCCCGCCCGAAACCGCAAGCGCGACCTTGTCTCCGAGTCCACGATGCACCATCGCGAAATCGCGACGGAAACGGTCGGTACTGGCCTGATCGAGAGCGTGGACGCGAGTCATCTGTTCGTATCATGCCGCGCCCGCCCCGCAATTGTCACGGCACTATTTTGGCGAGACGATAACTATCCGCCGCACTTGGCCTCGGCGCGTCCCTTCGTCACCCGGCCCTTGAGATCAGACCCGGCGCTCGCGCCATAAACATCGTCAAATTCGTCATACACCTTGCAGGCGTCGGGCAGCTTCTTGAGGCGCGTCAGCGAGACGCCCAGATAATAGAGGCTTTCCGAGGCGCGCTCGCCCTTGGGGTTCTTGGTGTAATTGTCGTAGAAAGCGACCGACGCGAGCGCGGGCTTGCCCTCGTCCAGATAAGCGCGGCCCAGCAGGTTCTGCGCAAAGCTTGCGCGCTTGTGCTTGGGGTATTTCGCCGAGAATTCCTTCAGCTTCACCTGCGCTTCGGGGTAGAGCTTGGCCTGCCAGAGGCGGAAGCCATAGGCATAGGCATCTTCCGCGGCATCCCCTGACGCCGGAATTTCCACGGCATCGACCAGCGCCTTGCGCTTGGGATCATCCTTGGCAGGCGTCGTTGTCTTTGCGGCCGCATTTGTGGCGGCGGCGGGCTTGATCGCGGCAGGTTTGGTTTCCATAGGCTTGGCGACGACCGGCTTGGGCGCGGCTGGCATGGACGAGGCCGGAGCGGGGACCGTCGCGGCGGGCACAAGCGCTGTGGCTGGCGCAATGGTGCCATCGGTTCCGGCAGCGACCGGCGGGGGAGCTGGTTCAAGCAGCTTCAGGCGCGTGTCGGTCTTGTCCTGGAAGACCTTCAAGGCATCCTCAAGCTTGCGCAGGCGGTTGCTGTCTGTCTCGACCTGACCGGTCAGCGACTTCAACTGCGCCTCAAGCGAATCGACGCGCGAGGTGAGGTCGGTCAGCGGCGCCGAGGCGGGAGCGGCACCCGCATCACCCGTGTCGAGCGGACCGATTTCCGGCTGGACTTCGGGTCCGCCCGGAAACACCTTGCGCTGAACGGCCTTCATTTCCTTTTCAAGCTTGTTGACGCGCAGGTCGATGGTGCCTGCCTGCTGTGCAGCAAGTGGTGCTGCAGCAACCGCAGACAGCAGCGCAAACGAGATCAAAGCATGACGCATGGCTGGAAATTCCCCTCGCAACCCGATTTTGTGTGTGATCTGGACCAGAGCGGCCCGTCGATCAAGGCCGTGCTGTTGGCGCTGCTGCCGGAGCCGCCTGCGGCGGGACAGGCGGTGCATTGCGCGCGGCGAGTGCGGCGGCGCTGATGCCGACATCCTTCACCGTGGTCTCCGCCGGACCGAGTGCCGCAACTTGTGCGCCGCCAATCGTCACGGCGATCTGGTCTGCGCGCCCGGTGCGGATCATCGGCGTGTCGGCGTCGGCGGGGACGGTGTAGTTCTCACCCTTTTTCTTCACGCCTTCAAACAGCACCTTGTCGTTCTTGTCATAGACGCGAAACCAGACATCGTCGCGCGCGGTGAGAAGGACAGGGCCGGTTGTAGCCGGTTTCGCGGCCGGCAGGGCGACGGCCACCTTCCTGGCGGGGGCTGGCTGCACTTCGGCGATGGGCGCGGTGCCGCCGTCAAAGGCGCCGTTGCGCCACAGTCCGTAACCGCCCGCGAAAAGAATGACGATCAACAGAGCGGACCATGCCAGCCATTTTGGAGGAATTCGTGCGGGATCAGCCACTTCGTCATCAGCGTCGCCCGCGTGACTCTCGGTCTCATGGCCCAGCTCGCTGCGCAGCAATTTCGCAAGTTCGACTTCGTCGCCGCCCACGGTGCGGGCATAGGCTTTCACGAAGCCGACGGCATAGGTGATGGAGGGGAGGGCGGCATAGTCACCGCTTTCAATGGCGACGAGATGACGCAGCGGAATCCGCGTCCGCGTCGCGATGTCGGAAAGATCATAGCCCGCTGCCGTTCTCGCGGCACGCAGTTTGTCACCCACACGTTCAGGAAAGAGTGCCACTTCGGCACTCCCGGTATCGGTCATTTGTCACTCCCCAACTACGCAGGCCCCACTTTGCCAGCTTTCCCAAGCTTGGGAGGCAGTGTCAATGCCCCTGCCAAATTGGTTCAATTCACATCGACATTCTGTTCCTTTGCCCAGTCCGCCAGCGTCGCACGGATGTTGGCAGGCGGATGAACGAGCAGATCCGTCATCATCGCGCGGGCCGCGCCAATGTCGAGCGAGCGGACCATGGCCTTTACCGGGGCGACGGCTGCAGGGGTGATCGACAGGCGCTCGATGCCCACGGCCAGAAGCGCCAGCGCTTCCAGCGGGCGCCCCCCCATTTCGCCACAGATGGTGACGGGGACGTCCGCCTCATGGCAGGCCTGCGCGATGCGGCGGATGAAGCGCAATATGGCGGGTGAGAGCCAGTCATAGCGCTCGGCCAGCTTCGGGTTTGCGCGGTCCGCCGCGAAAAGGAACTGTGTCAGGTCATTGGTGCCAATCGACATGAAGTCGATCTTGGGCAGGATGATATCCAGAGTTTCGGCAAGGGCGGGCACCTCGAGCATGGTGCCATAGCGGATGCGGGCAGGCGTCTGCCGACCCTGCTTGGCCACCCAGGCGCGCTGCTTTTCGAAAATGGCCTTCGCCTCGTCAAACTCCCATGGTTCCGACACCATCGGGAACATGACGTGGAGCGTGCGCCCGGCGGCAGCTTCGATGAGCGCGCGTGCCTGCGCCTTCATCAGCCCGTCCCGCTCCAGGGCAAGGCGCAGCGCGCGCCAGCCCATGGCCGGGTTTTCTTCTTCCTGATCGTCAAAGCGCAGATAGGGCAGCGCCTTGTCTCCGCCGATATCGACGGTGCGGAACACGACCGGACGTTCCCCGGCTGCATCCATCACATCGCGATACAGCCGCTGCTGACGCTCGCGCTGCGGCATGGTTGCCGACACGAGGAACTGGAATTCGGTGCGGAACAGGCCGATGCCATCCGCACCCGTAATGTCGAGCTGCGCCACATCGTCGCGCAGGCCCGCATTGACCATCAGCGTGACGCGGACATCGTCCTTCGTAACGGGAGGCTGCGCCTTCATCGCCGCATAAGCGGCGCGCTTCTTCTGCGAGGCAGACAGGCGCGATTCAAACGCCTCTTCCATCGCCGGATTGGGCCGGACGAACGCCGAGGCCTGCCCGACATCAAGCAGCACGAGATCACCCTCGCCGATCAGGCGGCGCACGCCCTTCACACGGCCCAGCACCGGCACACCCATGGCGCGCGCGACGATGGTGACGTGCGCGGTGAGCGAGCCTTCTTCAAGGACCACGCCCTTGAGGCGGCGACGATCATATTCGAGCAGTTCGGCAGGACCGAGGTTGCGCGCGATGAGGATCGTATCCTGCCGCAAGCCCGCTTGCGCTGCAGACCCCAATTGGCCCGACACGATACGCTGCAGCCGGTTCGACATGTCTTCCAGATCGTGCATCCGGTCTGCAAGCAGCGGATCGTCAATCTGGCGCATCCGCATCCGCGTGCGCTGCTGGACGCGCTCGATGGCGGCTTCCGCCGTCAGGCCGCTGTCGATGGCTTCGTTGATGCGCCGACGCCAGCCTTCGTCATAGGCGAACATCTTGTACATCTCGAGCACTTCGCGATGCTCACCCTCGACGCCGAATTCCGCTTCGCTCGCCATGCGCTCAATCTGCTCGCGCATCTTGTCGAAGGCGGCATAGACGCGGTGGCGCTCGGCCTCGATGTCTTCGGCAACGGTATGCTCGATGTTGACGCGCGGCTGGTGGAACACGGCATAGCCCGAGGCCATGCCATCGACGAGCTTCAGGCCCGTCATCCGCTGGGCAGAGGTATCGGCCACGCGGCTGCCGCGCCGCTGCTCATTGTCGATCAGCCCGGCATTGGCGATGAGTTCGGAAAGCACCATGGCGACCGTCTGGAGCGCTTCGATCTCAAGCTCTTCATATTTGCGCGATTCAACATGCTGAACGCAGAGCACGCCCACGGCATCTTCCTTGCGGATGATGGGCACGCCCGCAAAGCTGTGGAACAGGTCTTCGCCCGTTTCCGGCTTGTAGGCAAAGTCGGGGTGGCTCGTCGCTTCATCCAGATTGAGTGTCGCGACCTGTTCGGCAATCGTACCGACAAGGCCTTCGCCCAGCGCTAGCTTGGTGACGTGAACGGCTTCCTGCTTCAGCCCCTTGGTGGCGAAGAGTTCAAGCTGCCCGTCGCGGCGCAGATAGATGGAGCAGACTTCGCTCGCGAGCACGTCTGCAATGATCTGGACGACGCGGTTCAATTTTGCCTGCGCACTGGTGCGCGCCGCCATCACCTCGTGGAGGCGGGTCAGGATTTCTCTTGAAGCTGACGCGGCACTTTCAGGCATGAAAACAGCGCTAGCAGGTTGAAGGCGCGGATGCCAACGGGAAGAAAACGAATGCGGATTCAGACCTATGGCTGCTGCAGCGTTTCCAGACAGCCGCTTTCGGCAAGGATCGGGTCAATGGCAGCGCGGGCGGCGTCATCCAGCGCTGCATAGCGAGCGCGCAGATCGCCCAAGCATTTCACCTGATATTTGAAGACGCCCTGCGTATAGGGAAGGCCCATTGCCGTGAAGGAGAACGTCTCGCGTCCGGCGGCCAATGCATCGGCATTGGCGCGCAAAAAGGGCATGTACACATCACCCGCAACCTTGAGCAGCGCGCGCACGACCGGCGCAATCTCGCCCGCCGCGGCCCATTCGCCGTCCACGCCGGACATATCGTCGATATGGAGCAGCCAGCGATAGCTATAGGGATAGTTGGCACGCATCATGGTTTGCGGGGTGGGGTCCACGCCCAGTTGTGAAAGCTGGCCATAGATGCTGAATTCGGCAAGGCTTGGCCGTGTGCCGAACAGGCAATGGCCGTTGACGACATGCGCCTCAAGCGCGGAGAGAACGGCGTGGGTCGTCGCTTCGATGAGCGGGAAGTTCTCGCGCGTGCAGCCGACAATGCCCATCCGGCCGACCTGCCGCGCGCGAAATTGCGCGGCAAAGCCCTGCGATGTCTCAAGCCCGCCGCCCTTCATCGCATCAAAGGCAAGCCAGCGGCTCATCTGGATCTGGTCGACATCTTCCAGCCAGCGATAGCCGAACATCGCCTTGGTCAGCCATTCATCGGCAAAATCCTCCAGCAGATGCGCGAGAAAGGCGGTGCCGGGATCATCGGGGATGATCGAGCGTTCGGCGTGGCGCGCTTCCAGATCATAGAGCAGCGGCGTGGAGTCGTTGTGATAGCTGCCATCGGGATAGCGCACGACGGGGATGACGGGGGCTTTGACCTGCTGCGTGGCCGCCGTCGAATATTGCGCGCCGTGCGCCCAGACATGCGGCAGGCGACGATAGCGCATGATCGCGCGGATCTTGAGTGAATAGGGCGATCCAAGCGCGCCGATGACCGTGTACATGATGTTCCTCCCCCCTATGTGCTTTTGCTTTTAGCTGCCGTCCCCATCCTTGGCGGCGTCGCTGTCATTGGTTTCGCCCGCTCCGGGCACCGTTGGCTGGACGGGCTTTTTGGGAAGCTTGCCGCCGTTGCACGCATAGGTCATCGCCATCTCGGGGAGCGTGCCGGGACCAACAGGATCATATTTGAGCGCGATGTCGGCGCCCTTCCAGTCGTGCGATTGCTTGCCGCCCGCGATGCGCTGATAGGCAAGCGTTGCCATGGATTTCGCCGTGCAGTTGAAGCTGTAGCGCACGCGCTCCACCGAGCCCTTGCCCGCGCTGGAGCGCAGTTCCGCCGTCACCTGCATCGCCGGAAAGTCGCGCAGGCCATAGACGGGGGCGGATGGGGCAAGGCTGGTCACATCGACAAGGATCTGGCGACCGCCGGAATTCTCCCCGAGCACGACAAGCGCCTGTGCCGAGGCAGGCGAGGCAAGCCCCGCCGCCAGCAATCCGGTCAACGCTGCCTTCACGCCGCGATCTTCGCCTTTCCGGGCACGGGCAGGGCATTGCCCTTGGCCGCCGCCCGCTTTGCGCCCTGTGCCAGTTCCTTCTTCAGCGCGCGGCAATAATGATCGAAGTCGAGCTGGATCGTGTGGCGTCGCGCGGCATAATATTGGCCGGTATAATAATCTTCATCGGCCTGGATGATGCGCTGCATCTCGCCTTCAGCAGGCGGCAGATACTCTCCGGCAAGATAGGCACCGACAAGCTTTGACTGCTGCTCGGCAAAGTTGACGAGCGTCGGCAGCGGCTGTGCCAGACCCATGTAGAACAGGTCGGGCACGCCCGGCTTCATGATGCGCTTGTAGAGCGGTGGCGGGCGATTTTCGGCGTCGGCCAGCAGCCCCGGATCATCGAAGAAGGGGAATTTGATGTCATAGCCCGTCGCCCAGACAATCGCGTCGATCTGCTCGCGGCTGCCATCGGTAAAGATCACGCCATCGCCATCGAGCCGGTCAATCCCCGGCTTCATCGTGATGTCGCCCGAGCCTGCGCGCAGCAGGAATTCGCCGGAAACGGTGCCATGGCTTTCGAACGGGCTGATCTCCGGCTCGGGCAGGCCATAGTCACTCATCTTGCCGACGAGGTTCTTGATCATCTTCTCGCCAAGCTTCTGGCGCAGCCATTTGGGCATCCAAGCGGGTGCCGGGTTCTTGTCGAGCGGCTGACCCTTGTAATATTTCGGGAAGACCCAGACGCCGCGGCGCGTCGAGACGAAGAGCTTGTCGGCAATCGGGCGCTGCGAGAGTTCCGAGGCGATGTCCATCGCCGAATTGCCCATGCCCACCACCAGTACGCGCTTGCCGACGCAGTCGACCGGCTCGAACGGGCTGCGATAATTGTGCGAATGGATTTGCGGGCCGGTAAAGCTGCCCGGATAGTCGGGGATGCGGGCGGCCCAATGGTGCCCGTTGCACACGGCGAGCGCATCATAATCGCGCACCTCGCCCGTTGAGAGCGTGATCGTCCAGCCGCCGCCGGACTTGCGCTCCGCCTTTTCGACGCGCGTGTTGAAGCGGATGTGCTTCCTCAGGTCGAAATGATCGACATAGTCATGGAAGTACTGGAGCAACTGCGCGTGGTGCGGATAATCCGGCCAGTGATCGGGCACCGGATAGTCCTCAAAGGCCAGCCGCCATTTGGACGTGTCGATATGCAGGCTCTTGTAGCAGGCCGACATGCCATTGGGATTGTCGTAATACCAATTGCCGCCGATGTTGTTCGACGCCTCGAAAATCTCGAAGGGAATGCCATAGTCCTGAAGGCGTTTGGCGGTGGTGAAGCCGGAGCATCCGGCGCCGATGATGCAGACAGTTGGTTTGGTCATGCGACGCAGAATGCCCTGTCGGTTGCGGATTGCAACCTCTGGAGCTTGTTCGGCTTTGAATGAATCAAAGCCGCGCTCCAGAATCTTCGCTTTACCGTGATTTCCGAGCCGTTCGGTGTCCCCACCTCACTCGAAATCACTCTGGGCGCTCAACGATCCGGCGTCGTCCAGTCTTCGGCATCACGGCGACCCTTGAGGCGCCGGAGGATGAGGCCCAGCACCACGCCAGTGCCGATGGCGATGGTAAGGTCAGCGAGCACCGTCAGCACCAATGTCAGCAGCAGGAGCGCAAGCTCATCCTTGGGCAACGCGAGGAAGCTGCGCCAGCGGTGCGCCTCCATCATGTTCCACGCCGTCACCAGCAGCAGGGCTGCCAGCGCGGGCATGGCGAGCCGACCGGCAAGGCCTGAAAAGGCAAGCATCACGACAAGGATGGTCGCGGCATGGACGAGGCCAGCAATGGGCGTCTGAGCGCCCGCGCGGATGTTCGTTGCGGTGCGGGCAATCGCGCCTGTTGCCGGAAGCCCTCCAAACAGGGCGGAGCCGATATTGGCAAAGCCCTGCGCCAGCACCTCGGCATTGGGGCGGTGTGCGCCTTCGATCATCCGGTCGGCGACAATGGCGGAGAGAAGCGATTCAACGCCCGCAAGGAAGGCGATGACAAAGGCCGAGGGCAGCAGCTCGATGAGCCTGCCGGCTGAAATATCGGGAAGTGCCGGAAAGGGCAGGCCCGACGGCAGATCGCCATAGCGCGCGCCGATGGTGTCGACGGGAAAGGCAATCGCCAGCGCAGAGGCGAGTGCGACTGCGACAATCAGGCCGGGCAGCTTGGGCGCCGCGCGACGAAGGCCGACAATGAGTAGGACGGTGACAAGGCCGATGCCGAGTGCGGCAAGGTTCAGGCTGTCACGCGCGGACCAGAGCGCCGACATTTTGGGGAGAAAGTCGGCAGGCAGGCTCGCAATCTGCAGCCCTAAAAGGTCCTTCAACTGGCTCGACCCGATGATGATGCCAATGCCGATGGTGAAGCCCGAGATGACGGCTTCGGGCACATGTTCGATGAGCGACCCGGCGCGCAGCAATCCGGCGAGGACAAGGATTACCCCCGCCATCAGCGTCGCGAGCACCAACCCGTCATAGCCATGCTGGGCGATGACGCCGTACACCACCACGATGAACGCGCCCGTTGGCCCGCCGATCTGCACGCGGCTTCCGCCGAGCAGCGAAATGAGGAAGCCGCCGATGATGGCGGTCACCAGCCCCTTGGCCGGGTCGGTTCCCGAGGCAATGGCAATCGCGATGCTGAGCGGGATCGCCACCATCGCGACGGTCATCCCCGCCACCACATCCGCCCGGAACGCGTTGGCGGAGTAAGCGGGCAAGGTCGTCAGCAATTTGGGCTTCATGGCGAGACGCTAGGCCTCGCGCGCACGGCCTGCAATAACTCAGATCGCATTGACCGGCAGGCGCAGATAGACATGGCCCAGCGGGGACGCAGGCGGCAGCTCGCCCGCGCGGATGTTGACCTGCAACGAGGGTAGGATGAGGAGCGGCGCAGCCAGCGTCTTGTCGCGGGCCTGACGCATGGCGACGAAGTCGCTCTCGCTCACCCCGTCATGGATGTGGATGTTCGCCGCGCGATGCGCCTCCACGGAGGCCTCCCATGCGGGTGCAGCGCGGCCTTCGGGCGGATAGTCATGCCCGGTGAAGATGCGCGTGCCCGCTGGCAGATCAAGGATGCGGCGGATCGAGCGGTAGAGTGCTGTTGCGTCGCCACCCGGAAAATCGGTTCGTGCGGTGCCATAGTCGGGCATGAAGACGGTATCGCCGACAAAGGCGGCATCGCCGATGACATAGGTCACGCAGGCCGGCGTATGTCCGGGCGTGTGCATGACGCGGATCGAGAGCGTGCCGAGCGGCAGAACATCGCCTTCGCCCACGAGAATGTCGAAGGCAGAGCCATCGCGGGAGACGTCGTCCGCCTCAAACAGATCAGCGAAGATCGCCTGGACCTGCGTGATGTGCGTCCCGATGACGACCGGCGCGCCCGTCTCCTCGCGCAGATGATGCGCGGCCGAGAGATGGTCCGCATGGGCGTGCGTTTCGAGAATATAGCGCAGGTCGAGCCCGGCGGCGCTCACATGTTCCAGCAGCGCATCTGCCGAGGCGGTGGAGATGCGGGCGTTGCGCGGCGTGAAGTCGAGCACCGGATCAATGATGACCGCTGCCTTGCTGATGGGATCGTGCACCACATAGGTGACGGTGTTGGTGGCCGCATCGAAAATGCCGTGGACATGGGGTTGCATGGAAACCGACTCCGTTATTCCGTTCACGCCATAATATTAGAACTTGCTAATTTAGAATCAACTGATATATTTAGCCCATGTTTGATCTGACACGTTTCGAGCTTTCGCTGTTTGAAGAGCGTGCCGCGCAGGCGGCCTCGCTCATGCGCCTTTTGGGCAATGAGCGGCGGCTGATGATTCTGTGCCAGTTGCTGGAAGGCGAATTGTCGGTGGGCGAATTGCAGTCCCGCATCGGCATTTCGCAATCGGCGCTGTCTCAGCATCTGGCCTTGCTGCGCGAAGAAGGCGCTGTTGCATCGCGGCGCGATGGGCAGGCGATCTATTATCGCGTGGCCGATCCTGCCGTGCTGCGGGTGCTTGAAACACTGGCTGATCTTTTCTGTCCTCCTGAAGCGAGAACCAACTGACATGACTGCCAAGCTCACCACCCTTTCTCCCGCCGAAGTGAAGGCGCGGCTCGATACGGGCCGGGCCGTCCTCATCGATATCCGCGAGCCGGACGAGTTCGCGCGCAGCCATGTGCCCGGCGCACAATCCCAGCCGCTCTCGGGCTGGGAAGCCGCGCACCTGACCATCGACCCTGATGCCGATGTGGTCTTCACCTGCCGCTCGGGCATGCGCACGGCGGGCGCGTGCGACCGGCTGGCGGCGCGCGTTGCAGGCGAGGCCTATGTCCTTGCCGGTGGTCTGGACGCCTGGACCAAGGCGGGTCTCCCGGTGGCGACGGATGCCAAGGCGCCGCTCGAGATCATGCGTCAGGTGCAGATTGCGGCGGGGTCGCTCGTCCTCCTGGGCGTCATCCTCGGCTTCACCGTCGCGCCCGCCTATTTCGGGATTTCCGCCTTTGTCGGCGCGGGCCTGACCTTTGCGGGCGTCACCGGCTTTTGCGGCATGGCGCGGCTCTTGATGCTGGCGCCGTGGAACCGCAGGGCGGCGGCCTGACATGATTGAAACGCTCCTCATCGCGGCGCTTGGCGGCGTCATGGTCGGCCTTTTGCTGACGGTGTTCGGCGGCGGCGGATCGGTGCTCGCAACGCCTTGGCTGCTCTATGCGGTTGGCGTTGCTGATCCGCACATCGCCATCGGCACCTCGGCGGCGGCAGTTGCCGTCAACGCGGCGACGGGGCTTGCGGTGCAGGCGCGCGCGGGGCGCGTCAAATGGCCGTGCGCCACGGTCTTTGCGATTGCCGGCCTCGCCGGATCGCTCATCGGGGCGCATCTCGGCAAGCAGATGGATGGCGCACATCTCGTCAAATGGTTCGCCGTTGCGATGATCGCGATTGCCATTTCGATGGTCATTCCGCGCAAGTCTGAAGGCGATCCTGCAGTCCATCTCCAGCCCGACATGGTTTTAAAGCTGGCCCCTGTGGGTCTGGTCGCGGGGCTGGCCGCCGGTTTCTTCGGGATCGGCGGCGGCTTCCTCATCGCGCCGGGGTTGATGGCCTCGACGGGGATGACGCTCGCCAATGCGGCGGCTTCGTCGCTCGTCTCGGTCACGCTGTTCGGCGGCGCAACCAGCGCTTCCTATGCGCTGTCGGGGCAGGTGGATTGGAGCCTGTTTGCCGCGCTGGTGGCAGGCGGCGCGATGGGTGCGCTCTTTGGCGCTCCGGTTTCGCGTTGGCTCGCCAGCCGCATTGCGGTGGCGCGCTTCGGCTTTGCGGGGTTTGTCGTCGCGGTCGCGATCTATATCCTGCTGCGTTAGCGGGCCCGTTCGCCGCCCTTGATGACACCCTTCACGCTTTCGAGCGTACGGATATCGGAGAGGGGATCTCCTTCAACCGCGATCATATCGCCAAAGCGGTTGAGGGAGATGGCGCCAACGTCCTTCTCGCGCATCATGACGATGGCGGCATCGCGCGTGGCGGACTGGATCGCCTGCATCGGCGTCATCCCGAAGCGGACCATATAGGCGAACTGCCGACCATTGAGCCCATGCGGATAGACGCCGCTGTCTGACCCGAAGGCAATGGGAACGCCCATCGCCACGCCCTTGCGGAACATCTGGCGCTGGATGTCGGTCGTCTCGCGGTTCTTGCGCAGATATTCGGCAGGCCAGCCCTCTTTGGTGCCGACCTCGTCGATATAATCGCCGTTGAAGATGTCCATGACGAGCCAGACGCCCCTGGCCTTGGCGAGCGCCAGCCCTTCCTCGTCAATGAGGCTCGCATGTTCAATCGAGCGGACGCCTGCGCGGATGGCGGCCTTGATGCCTGCGGCGCCATGCGCGTGCGCGGTCGCGTAACTGCCATGGGCTTTGGCGACCTCAACTGCGGCGCGCATCTCGTCTTCGGTCAGTTCGGGTTGGCCGGGTTCGGTGCCGATGGCGAGCACCGCGCCGGTTGCAATGAGCTTCAGGAAATCAGCGCCGCCCTTGAACAACGCCTCGGCCTTGTCGCGCGCTTCGGCGGGTGTCGTGACAACGCCAAAGCGCATTTCAGGCGGGACGGTGCCTGCCGGAAGCCCGTTGATCTCGCCGCCGCCACCGGGAATGGTGAGATAGGTGCCGACCACCGCCATGCGCGGTCCCGGGATCAGCCCCTTGTCGACGGCATCGCGCAGCTTCACATCGGAAAAGACCCGGAACGTGCCGACGTCGCGCACCGTGGTGAAGCCCGCCATCAGCGTGTCGCGGGCATTGCGCGCGCCGATAAAGGCGCTTTCGGCAGGGCCGATCTTGATTGGCTCGGCAACGTCCGCCCCCTGTCCGACATCGGCCAGATGGGTGTGCAGGTCGATCAGACCGGGGAGAACGGTGTATTTCCGCCAATCAATGACGGTCGCGCCTTTGGGCGGCGTGGTGCATCGGCCAACAGCCGTAATCCGCTGGTCGGTAATGGTGACGCACTGGTTGGCGCGCACCGTCCCCGCTTCGACATCAACGAGCTTGCCCGCGCGCACATAGGTCGTCGCGGCACTCGCCCCCGCAGCCGCCATCAGCGCAAGAAGGGAGGCGAGTGCGCGCGCGATCATGCCTGTTCGAGCAGCTTGCGGCCCGGGCGCACCTGCATGCGGTGGCCGGTCTTGGTCTTGAGCGACAGGTCCTTCACGGTGTCCATGAAGACCCATTCGTTCGTCGCGGCCTTGGGCGTCATCGCAAGGTGCATATAGCCACGGTTCGACGTGTCGACCCAGCGCAGCTCCTGCTTGTTGCGGGCCAGAATGTCCTTGGCGATGCGCGCCGGATCCGTGCCGACTGTTGCCGATTCAATGCCCGGCGAGGAGACGGAATGGCCGCCGAATTCAACGCCTGCGGGGCGTCCATCTTCGGGCAGGTCGAACGCCCAGCCATTATGGCTGTCACCCGAGACGACGACGAGGTTGAGGTCGTTCTTTTGCGCGGCTTTGAACACGCGGCTGCGCGCGACGGGATAGCCGCCCCAATTGTCGAAATTATAGGGGAGCCCGGCCTTTGCCGCCGCAATGCCCTGCCGCATGAAGTTCTTGCGATAGTCGGGCACATCCGGGCCGAACCAGTTGAGCGATTCCTCGGGCGTGTAATTATAGCCCATGTTGGTGCCGACGCCGAGGACGGACCATGTTGCGCGGCTGCGGGCGAACTGGTGGAACAGCCAGCTTTCCTGCTCGGTGCCGAACATGGTGGACGACGGATCGCGCCATGCGCCATCGCGGAATTCGGCAAGTGCCTTGGCAGGGTCTGCTGCGCGCATCAGGTCTCCGGCCCAAGCGGGCTTGGAGCGCGCGACCATGCGCGTGTCAGTGCGGAAATAGGTGGCGAGATCACCGATCTCATAGGTCTTCCACGGCTGTTCGCCCACCGGAAGCCATTCCCGCCAGACCTGCATCGCGGCATTGCGACGGACCGACCAATCGCCTTCGTCGGGCGTGTGGTTCTGCGCGCCGCCTTCCCAGCTGTCATTGGCCCCTTCGTGATCGTCGGTATTGGGGATCATGGGGAAGTTGGCGTGGAGCGCCTGAAGTTGCGGATCAGCGCGATAGCTGGCGTAGCGCAGGCGGTAATCGGCCAGCGAATAAATCTCGCCCGCCGGGAACAGCTTGGCTGCGAATTTCGGGCCAACGTCATAGCCGCCACGGCCATATTCATAGATATAGTCGCCAAGGTGCAGCGTCAGATCAATGTCGTCGCGCGCGGCGGCATGACCATAAGCGTTGAACTCGCCATAGCCGAGGTTCGAGCAGGAGAAGATCGCGATGTTGAACTTGCCCACCTTGCCCACGGGCAGCGTCTTGGTGCGGCCAATGGGAGAGATCGCGCCATCGGGGCCAATGAAGCGATACCAGTAGAAGCGGCCGGGCTGGAGACCATCGACGGTGATCTTCACCGTATGGTCGCGCCACGGGCCAGTCACCATCTGCCCGCCACCGACGATCTTGGAAAAGTCGCGGCTATCGGACACTTCGACGCGGACCTTGGCGGCGCCGCCTGCTGTCGGCACGAAGCGCGTCCAGAGCAGCATCGAGTCAGGCCCCGGCTCGCCGCTGGCCACGCTGTGCGTAAAGCCCGTCAGCCCAAGCAGCGCTTGTGCGGCAAGTTGACCGCCGGGCAGCAGCAGCCCGCCAATGCCGTAGCCTGCAGTTGCAATGAGCGCGCGGCGGTTGATGCGAAAAGTCATTTCGGAAAAATCCCCTTTGTCTTGAGGCCACTTTGCGACCAGCCGACGCCAAGGGTCAACACCCCGCGCGACAGGGTGATGACAAAAGGGACTTTTTGGATCTTCCGGTCAGGTCCGGAAGCTGGGGTCGATCCGGTCGAGCTTGCGCAACAGCGCGGGCCAGGCGAGATGGTCCGCGACCATTCCCGTGCCGGGGCCGGAGGATTGCTGCTCTACCTTTTCGGGGGTTCCCTGCGGCGGATTGTAGAGGCCATCGCGGCCTGCGCTCAGCATCTTGACCTGCGCCTCGCACGCGCGCTCGAGAAAATAGAGGCGGAGGAAGCACTGGGCGACGGTGGGGCCGAGCGCCAGCGTGCCGTGGTTGCGCAGGATCATCACGTTCTTCGAGCCGATGTCTTCCACCAGCCGTTCGCGTTCCTCAAGGTCTGTCGCGATGCCTTCATACTCATGATAGGCAATGTCGTGCCGTGCGATCATCGCGGTCTGCGTGTGCGGCAGCAGCCCTTCGGCCATTGCGCTCACGGCCTGACCGTGCGGCGTGTGCAGGTGCATCACGGCGTGCGCATCCTCGCGCGCCATGTGGACGGCGGAATGGATGGTGAAGCCCGCCGGGTTCACCGGATGCGAGGTCGGGACGACCGGCTGGCCTTCGACATCGATCTTGACGAGGCTCGACGCAGTGATCTCTTCAAACATCATGTCATAGGGGTTGATGAGGAAATGATGCTCCGGCCCCGGCACGCGCGCTGACAGGTGCGTGAAGATCAGGTCGTCCCAGCCATAGAGCGCAACAAGCCGGTAGGCGGCGGCCAGATCGACGCGGATCGCCCATTCCTCCGCGCTCACCGAAGACCGGATGTGATCGTCATTCGCAACCGATGCGGTCGACAAGACGGTAGCCATGCATGCTCTCCCATTTTTGTTTCGGGGGGATAGTAACACGCCTTTACGCTAACGTCAGCCTTGGCGATTGCCGCCCGCGCACCTAAATTAGCGGGCATGGATCAGGTTAGACCGGCAATCGCGGCCCGCGAGGCGCGCAGGGCAGAGGCGGAAGCCGCAGGCGTCGATGCGCCCTATATCGCGCTGCTCGTGGACAGCTTTTATGAGCGCGTCCGCGCCGATGCGGTTTTGGGGCCGATCTTTGCGGCGCGCATCCAAGATTGGCCCAAGCATCTTACCCAGATGAAGCATTTCTGGGCCTCGGTTCTCCATGCCAGCGGGACGTTTTCGGGCAATCCGATGGCCAAGCACATCGCAATTCCCGGCATCGAAGAGGCGGAATTCCAGCGTTGGCTGATGCTGTTTGACGAAACGCTCAAGGCCATTGAGCCATCGCCCGAAGCCTCGTCGATGGTCGCCGCGCGCGCACGCCAGATTGCCGACAGCCTGTTGACCGGCATCCGCATCCACCGCGATGGGCGGTTGGCTTAATCGCGGGGCAAGAGCCCGTTCAGCCACCGCCGCGTGAGTGCGGTCGCCTCTTCGGGCGTGAAGGGCGCATTGCCGAGGCTGAGTTCCAGCCAAAGGCCATCGACCAATGCAGTCAGCGCGACGGCGGTCAGGCGATGGTCCTTGCCGGGCGCATAGGCATCCAGCAGCCTTTCGAGAGCCAGCCGGTTGTCGGCGTAAATCTCGCTGTGGAGTTGCGCGATGATGCTGTCGGTGCGCGTCAGGCTCCAAAAGGCGAGCCAGGTCGAAAGCAGGTCCGGGTCGGCAATGGGGGACGCAAAGCTGGCGGCGAGATAGGCAATCAGCCGCGCCTCCGGGGTCTGGTCCGCCGCGGCAACGGCATCGTCGAGCGCTGCCTGCACCTGCGAGCCCACCGCGCGGTATGTTTCGGCCACCAGATCATCGATCCCGGCGAAATAATGCCGCAGCAAACCGGCGGAAACGCCCGCTTCTGTGCAGATCGACCGCACCGATGTGCCATGCGCGCCCTTGCGGGCGAGCGTGCGCGCACAGGCA
>ENA-UOYA01001562-UOYA01001562.1-activated-sludge-metagenome-genome-assembly--contig:-NODE-1562-length-24013-cov-7.096168_pt1 | contig 24013 bp, 25 predicted proteins | sample MGYA00238163_ERZ764804 | MGnify/ENA primary metagenome ERZ764804 (study PRJEB28919, sample SAMN05720223) | activated sludge metagenome | isolation source: Anaerobic digester | place: Hong Kong... | reverse complement strand
CAGCGGCTCGGCATCGTGCAGCCGGTTTTCGTTGAGCGCGACAGCGGCGTCCAGCAGGCGCGGATTGCGCAACTGGCGCGAGAAATCGGGCTGGGGCGCTGCACCACGGGTCATCGCGTCAAATCCGCTCGGCCTGAGACACGGCATCAGCGGCACGCAAGGCCGCAAGGATGCGCGTCAGATGGGCAAGGTCGCGCACTTCCAGATCCACGATGAAGGTGTGGAAAGTGGCGTCGCGGTTTTCCATCTTGAGGTTGAGGATATTGGCATCATTCGCGCCGAAAATGCCCGCCATCACGGCAAGCGCGCCGGGCTCGTTGCGCACGATGACCGAGAGCCGCGCCGCCGCACCGTCCGATCCGTCGCCCCAGGCAAGATCAAGCCAGTCGGCATCCACGCCATCGGCCAGACGCGGGCAATCAATCGTGTGGACTTCAATCGCCTCATCGGGCCGCCGCAGACCGACGATCCGGTCTCCGGGAACCGGGCGGCAGCATTGGGCAAGATCAAAGGCAACGCCGGGGCGAAGCCCGCGGATCGACACGGCCTGACGCTGGCCGGGCAGCTTGCCATTGGCCTTGGTCGCACTTCCCGGCATCAGCGCGTCCATCAACTGCGCATCGGTGACGGACTGGCGCGCAATGGCGGTCATCAGCGCATCCTCGTCCTTCATCTTCAGCCGCTCGACGGCATCGGTGAGCGCCGCCTTGCCGAGCTTGCTGGGCAGTCGCGCGGCGATTTCATCATAGATGTTGCGGCCAAGCGCGATCAGTTCATCCTCTTCCTTGTTGCGGACGAACCGGCGGATCGCAGCACGCGCCTTGCCAGTGACGGCAAAGCTCAGCCACACGGGCTGCGGCTCCTGCGCCTTGGACTTCAGGATTTCGACCTGATCGCCATTTTCAATGGGCGTGCGCAGCGGCACGACGCGGCCATTCACCTTGGCGCCAACTGCCGTGTCACCCAGCGTCGTGTGGATGGCATAGGCAAAATCAACGGGCGTCGCGCCCTTGGGAAGCTGGATCAGCTCACCCTTAGGGGTGAAGGCGAAGATGCGATCCTGATACATCGCCATGCGGGTATGCTCGAGCAGCTCTTCGGGGCTTTCGGCATGGTCGAGAATTTCAACGAGGTCCTGAATCCACGCGGTCTGGGCGACCGGCTCGTCGATGTCAGCCTTGTACGCCCAGTGCGCGGCATAGCCATATTCAGCCTGCGCATGCATCTCGCGGCTGCGGATCTGGATTTCGATGCGCACCTTCTCGTTATGGATCACCGAGGTGTGGAGCGAGCGATAGCCATTGCGCTTGGGGGTCGAGATATAATCCTTGAAGCGCCCCGGCACCATCGGCCAGCGCCGGTGGATGATGCCCAGCGCGTCATAGCAATTGCCGGTCTCGGGCACGATGGCGCGAAAGGCCATGACGTCTGACAATTGCTCAAAGCTGATGTGCCGCTCAGCCATTTTGCGCCAGATCGAATAGGGGTGCTTTTCGCGACCCGTGACTTCCGCCTCGATCCCCTGACGCGAAAGCAGCATCTTGATGCCCGAGCTGATCCGCGCGATCCGGTCTCCGCCGCCTTCCTGCAGCTGCTCAAGCCGCTTGGTGATCGACGCATAGGCCTCCGGCTCAAGCTCACGGAAGGCGAGCGTCTGCATCTCCTTCATGAACTCGTACATGCCGATCCGCTCGGCAAGCGGCGCATAAATGTCCATCGTCTCGCGCGCGATGCGACGGCGCTTCTCCTCATTCTTGATGAAGTGGAGCGTGCGCATATTGTGGAGACGGTCCGCCAGCTTCACCAGCAGCACGCGAATGTCGCCCGACATGGCGAGCAGGAATTTGCGCAGATTTTCCGCCGCGCGTTCGTTTTCGGTCAGCGCCTCGATCTTGGAAAGCTTGGTGACGCCATCCACCAGCCGCGCGACATTGGCGCCAAACAGCTTTTCGATCTGCTCGGGCGTGGCGACGGTATCTTCGATGGTGTCGTGCAGGATCGCCGTCGCGATCGTCTCGGCATCCAGCTTCAGGTCCGTCAGCAGGCCCGCCACCTCAATGGGGTGGCTGAAATAGGGGTCGCCGGAGGCACGCAACTGCGTGCCGTGCGCCTTCATCGAAAAGACGTACGCCTTGTTGAGCAGATCTTCATCCGCATCCGGGTCGTAACCCTTTACCTTTTCGACAAGTTCATACTGACGCAACATCCCCTTTATGTGGCGGAGGGAAGGGCGTGAGCGCAAGGGGAAAGGCATTGGTCCCCTTGCAAAAAGGCCGTGATGAGCGCCCGGCATTGCGCGCGCAAATCGCGGCGGCTAGGGCTCGGCAAAACTGGCTCGCAAGAGGGGGAACAGGATGACCACATCATTCACGCCGGTCATTTCGGCAACCGGGCTCTACACCCCGCCCGACAGCATTTCGAATGAAGAGCTGGTTGCCAGCTTCAACACCTATGCCGATCAATTCAACGCCGACAACGCGGCAGCCATTGAAGCGGGCGATGTGGAAGCCGTGCCGCACAGTTCGGTTGAATTCATCGAAAAGGCGAGCGGCATCAAGGCGCGCCATGTCGTTTCCAAGGTGCCGATCCTCGACCCCGCGATCATGGCGCCACGCCTGCCCGAACGCTCCAATGACGAGATTTCGATCCTCGCGGAAATGGGCGTCGCCGCTGCGCGTCAGGCGCTGGAGCGCGCAGGCCGCGATGCAAAGGATGTCGATGCGGTGCTGTGCGCCTGCTCCAACCTGCAGCGCCCCTACCCTGCCATTGCCGTTGAAATTCAGGATGCGCTGGGCATTGAGGGCTTCGGCTTCGACATGAACGTTGCCTGCTCGTCGGCCACCTTTGGCATCCAGACAGCGGCGGACTTCATCCGTGCGGGCAATGCAAAGTCGGTTCTCGTCGTGAACCCCGAAATCTGCTCGGGCCACCTCAACTGGCGCGACCGCGACAGCCACTTCATCTTCGGCGATGTCGCAACCGCCATCCTCGTTGAAGAAAAGTCGATTGCGCCCGCCAGCCATTGGGACATCCTCGGCACCAAGCTGAAGACGCAGTTCTCGAACAATATCCGCAACAATTTCGGCTTCCTCAACCGCACCGCGCCCGAAACGCGCGACGCGAAGGACAAGCTCTTCATTCAGGAAGGCCGCAAGGTCTTCAAGGAAGTGGTGCCAATGGTCGCGGAGATGATCTCGCAGCAGCTAGAACGCCTGTCGCTTTCGGCAACCGATCTGCGCCGCATGTGGCTCCATCAGGCCAATGCCGGCATGAACCGCCTGATCGCCACCAGGGTGCTCGGCCATGAGCCCACGGCGGACGAAAGCCCGACCGTGCTGGACACTTATGCCAACACCTCGTCGGCGGGTTCCATCATTGCGTTCCACAAATATAGCGAAGACTTCAAGCCCGGAGAGACCGGCGTCATCTGCTCCTTTGGCGCAGGCTATTCGGCGGGCACCGTTTTTGTCCGCAAGGCCGCTTGATCGCCTCCCCTCCAGACCCCAGATAGAGCCCATGCTGATCGAAACTGAAACCACGCCCAACCCCACGACGCTCAAGTTCCTGCCCGGCCGCCCGGTGATGAACGCAGGCACCCGCGATTTTGCCTCGCCCGAAGAGGCGGAAGCCTCGCCGCTCGCCGAAGCCATTTTTGGCCTTGGTGATGTCGTGGGCGTGTTCTTCGGGCGTGACTTCGTTTCCGTCACGGTGGCGCCCGGCGCCTCCTGGGCGCAGGTGAAGCCTGAAGTCCTCTCGATCCTGCTCGATCATTTCACGGCGAACATGCCGCTCTTCAAGCCTGCGACGGCCAGCTTCTCCGTCCCGGCCGAAGACGCAGGCTTTGATGATGACCCCGCCGATGCCGACATTGTCGTCCAGATCAAGGAATTGCTCGAAACGCGCGTCCGCCCGGCGGTTGCCAATGATGGCGGCGACATTGTCTATCGCGGCTTTCGCGAAGGTCGCGTTTATCTGAAGATGCAGGGCGCCTGTGCAGGCTGCCCTTCTTCTTCGGCAACGCTCAAGAACGGCATTGAACAGTTGCTCAAGCACTATGTGCCTGAAGTCACCGAAGTCCTCTCCGTCTGATTTCTCCATAACAGGAAGACAAGAACATGGCCCAACCGCTCGACAACGCGGCGCTCGACCAGCTTTTTCGTACCGCGCGCACCTATAACGGCTATCTCGACAAGCCCGTCACGACCGAACAGCTCGATGCGATCTGGGAATTGATGAAATACGGGCCGACATCGGCCAACTGCCTGCCCGCCCGCCTTGTCTGGTGCGTCAGCCAGGACGCGAAGGAAAAGCTCGCAGCACTCTCCATGCCCGCCAATGCCGAAAAGATCCTGAGCGCGCCCGCCACAGTCATCATCGGCATGGACCTTGAATATTACGAGAACCTGCCCGAACTCTTCCCGCACACCGATGCGCGCAGCTGGTTCGTCGGCAATGACGCGCTCATTCAGACGACCGCCTTCCGCAACTCGACGTTGCAGGGCGCCTATTTCATCCTCGCGGCGCGCGCGCTCGGGCTTGATACGGGACCGATGTCGGGCTTTGCCAATGACGCCGTGGACGCTGCCTTCTTTGCAGGCACCAAGGTGAAGTCCAACTTCATCTCGACGCTTGGCTATGGTGACCCGGCCTCGATCTTCGAGCGCTCGCCGCGCCCTGATTTCAGCCGCTTCAACACGATCGCCTGATCGCCAGATGATCCTCGTCATCGAGACGGCAACCACGGCCTGCTCGGTGGCCCTGATCGACGGGGAGCGCATCGTCGCGCACGTCCATGAAGAGGTCGCGCGCGGCCATGCCGAGCGGCTTGTGCCGATGATCGCCGAATTGCCCGGTGGCGGGCTGGCAGATGCCATTCTCGTCAATTGCGGGCCCGGCAGCTTTACCGGCGTTCGCGTCGGGCTGGCGGCCGCGCGTGCACTGGGTCTGGCCTGGGGCATTCCCGTCACCGGCTATTCAACGCATGCGCTTCTCGCCGCCCGCCTTTTTGCCGACGAACCCACGCTTGATTCGGCGCTGATCGCCATTGAAGGCGGCCATGGAGAAGTTTTTGTGCAACCGTTTGCGCAAAATCCCTTCCGGGCGCTCGACTCGCTCGCCTCGATACGCCCTGAATCTGTGCCACTATGGGATGTTTCTGCGGGTTCTGCGGCCCACCGCGTTGCTGCGCATAAAAATTTCACGGTGTGGCCCGATGCCCGCGATGCGCGCCTTCTGGGTGCTGAATTCACCTCGCTGCCCGCATTGCCCATCTATGGCCGCGCACCGGATGCCAAGCCCAACCCATGAGCGAAGTCATTGTTCACAAAGGCGACATTCGCAGCGTGGACTCAATCATGCCCGTCATGCAGGCCGCTTTCGATCCTGTCTTTGGCGAGGCCTGGAATTCAGGCCAATGTACTGGAATCCTTACACTTCCTGATACAGTTTTACTGATCGCGACGCTTGAAGATGAGGTCGTAGGCTTTGCGCTGGCGCGCGCGGTATTTGAGGAAGCGGAACTGTTGTTAATAGCAACGCACCCGAATTTTCGCCGCCTCGGCGTTGCGCGAAAATTGATTGGCGCCGTTATTTCATGGGCCAAGTCAAAAGGTTCCAAAATGGTGTTTCTTGAAGTCCGCGAAGGCAATGAAGCACTTGCTCTTTATTTGCATGTCGGATTTATACAAGTCGGTAGACGCGAAGGTTATTATCGAGGACTTGGCGACGCTCATTTCGCAGCATTGACCTTACGCTACGAAATACCGTCCTGAACAAAAAGATGCAGGCAGGCGAATGCAGGATCGCCGCCCAGCAACAACGGATCGCCCTGCAAGGAGCAGACACTGGCAATAGTCGGGCCGCTTCGAAATAAGCGAAATATGAAAGCGAGTTTCAAATGACCGACACTATCGATCTCAAGGAAACCCTGATCACACTGACAGCGGACATTGTCGCAGCCCATGTCAGCAACAATTCGGTTGCGGTTTCTGATCTGCCCAATCTGATTTCCAATGTTCACGGCGCCCTGGCAGCCCTTGGCGGCACGCCGGCACCTGTTGAAGCCAAGCTCGAGCCCGCCGTTTCGGTGCGCGCGTCGATCAAGCCGGATTACATCATCTGCCTTGAAGACGGCAAAAAGCTGAAGATGCTCAAGCGCCACCTGATGACGCACTATGGCATGACGCCCGATGACTATCGCGCCAAATGGGGCCTGCCCAAGGACTATCCGATGGTTGCCCCCAACTATGCCGAACAGCGCCGCACCCTTGCGGTCAAGATCGGCCTTGGTCGCAAGCCGGGCGGTCGCCGCAAGAAGTAATCACCCTTTGCGGGATTGAAATTGCGGGGCTAGAAGACAGGGCATGTTCCTGATTTCTGGCCCCGAGTTTTATTGATGCATCGCCATATCGACGTCGAAGCGCTTTGCCACGAAAAGGGCCTTCGCATTACCGATCAACGGCGCGTGATCGCCAAGGTCCTGTCCGAGGCGGCAGACCATCCCGATGTCGAAGCCGTCCACGCGCGCGCTTCGGCGATTGACGCAGGCATTTCGATTGCCACCGTCTATCGCACCGTCCGCCTGTTCGAAGAAGCGGGCATCCTTGAGCGGCATGATTTCGGGGACGGCCGCTCGCGCTATGAAGCCGCCGCCGAAGCGCATCACGACCATCTGATCGATGTTGAAACGGGCCGCGTGATCGAGTTTGTCGATCCCGAGCTTGAGGCCTTGCAAAAGGTCATTGCAGAGCGCCTCGGCTTCCGCCTCGTCGACCACCGCATGGAACTCTATGGCGTCGCGCTCGATCGCAAGAACTGACACGACCCATCCGCGCGCATGGGCCCGCGTCGCGCTGATCGCGATCGCGCTGCTTATTCTCATCGGCCCGCACGTCCTGTGGCGCCTGTTTGATAAACACTCGCCCGTCGCGCGCTGGTTTCTCGGCTTTGCAGGCTGGGTGTCGGGTGCCGATGTCATGGTCAAGGGCGTGCCCGATGGCCGCTACACGCTGTTCATTGCCAATCATCTGAGCTGGCTCGACATCCTCATCCTCTCCGGCGCCACGGGCTGCGCCTTTGTTGCCAAGGCAGACATGGCGCCCTGGCCCGTGATCGGCTGGCTCGCGACGAGCAACAACTCGGTCTACGTCCAGCGCGAGGCGCGCCACTCTGCACATCATCAGGCCAATGCGCTGCAAACCGCACTTCTCTCCGGCCAGCCCGTCGCGCTCTTTCCCGAAGGGACGACCGGCAACGGCCGCCAGCTTCTGCCCTTCCGCACCTCGCTGATCGCCGCCGTCACGCCCGCACCCGAAGCGATCTCGATCCAGCCGGTCGCGCTCGATTATGGAAGCATCGCGCCAGACATTGCGTGGACCGATGACGAGCCGGTGGGCGTCAACGCGCTGCGCGTGCTGAGCCGCCCCGGGCGCTTCCCCGTGACGATCCATTTCCTTGAGCCACTGTCGCATGCCGACTTTGCCGACAGAAAGGCGATTGCCGCCCATAGCCGCGCCGAGATTGCGGCGGCACTGGGTGTCGGCTAGGGCCGCGCGCATGAGTCGCCCCACCCCCAAAACCTTTCACGTCAAATCCTTTGGCTGCCAGATGAACGTCTATGATGGCGAGCGCATGGCCGAGTTGCTGGGGGCCGAGGGCATGACGCAAGGCAGTGAGGCAGATGCCGAGCTTGTCATTCTCAACACCTGCCACATCCGCGAACGCGCGGTCGACAAGGTCTATTCCGACATTGGCCGCCAGCGCCGCGAAGATGGCACGCGCCCGATGATCGCGGTGGCCGGGTGCGTCGCACAGGCCGAAGGGACCGAAGTCACATCCCGCTCGCGCGATGTTGATATTGTCGTCGGCCCGCAGGCTTATCATGATCTGCCGCAGATGATCGCGCGCGCGGCACAAGGCGAACGCGTCCATGATCTTGATCTTCCCGGCCTCGCCAAGTTCGGCAAACTGCCCGCGCGCCGCAAGTCAGGCGCCAGCGCCTTCCTCACCGTGCAGGAAGGCTGCGACAAATTCTGCACCTATTGCGTCGTGCCCTATACGCGCGGCGGCGAGATCAGCCGGAGCTTTTCGGACATTGTCGATGAGGCAAAGTCGCTTGTGGATGCAGGCGCGCGCGAAATCACGCTGCTCGGCCAGAACGTCAATGCGTGGAATGAGGGAGACAAGGGCCTCGACCACCTCGCCCGCGCGCTCGATGCCATATCGGGGCTGGAGCGCATCCGCTACATGACCAGCCACCCCAATGACATGACCGAAGGCCTCATCCGCGCGCATGCCGAGGTGGAAAAGCTGATGCCTTTCCTCCACCTGCCCGTACAGTCCGGCAGTGACCGCATCCTGAAGGCGATGAACCGCAAGCATACCGCCGCCTCTTACCTCGCCATCATTGAGCGCGTGCGCGCCGTGCGGCCCGATATCGGAATTTCGGGCGACTTCATTGTCGGCTTTCCCGGCGAGACCGAGGCCGAGTTTGAAGAGACGCTCGATATCATCCGCGCGACCAATTATTCGCTGGGCTTCAGCTTCAAATATTCGCCGCGCCCCGGCACGCCCGCGGCCACGATGGACGACCAGATTTCCGCCGAGGTGATGGACGACCGGCTCCAGCGCTTGCAGGCACTGCTCAACGAGCAGCAGCTTGCCTTTAACGAAGCGAGCGTTGGCAGGCGCACGCAAGTGTTGCTCGAACGCAACGGGAAGCTCGCCGGACAAAAAATCGGCAAGTCGCCCTGGCTTCAGTCGGTTCATGTCATGACCGATGCAAATATCGGTGATATGGTCGAGGTGGATCTGGTTTCTGCGGGGCCAAACAGCCTTGCGGGTTCTCTGGCGAACAAGGAACTGAATGTCGCGTAAAGCACAACCCGCCCAACCGGGCGACAAAGCCCGCCTCGAAGTGGTCTTCGACCGTCCGCAGCTTCTGGGGCAATTGTTCGGCCAGTATGACCAGAATCTGGTCGCCATAGAAAACGCGCTGGGCGTGTACATCGCGGCCCGCGGCAACAAACTGCAGATAGAGGGCGAAGCCAGTTCCATCGCCCGCGCGCGTGACGTGCTGACCAGCCTCTACAACCGTATCGTCCATGGGCAGGAGATTGATGCCGGCGCTGTTTCGGGCATCATCTCGATGTCGGCAGAACCCACGCTCGACGGCATCATCCGCAACGACGCGAGCGATGCGCCGCCGGTGATGATCCGCACGCGCAAGAAGACCATCGTCCCCCGCTCGGGCACGCAGGTGCGCTATATGGAAGCGCTGACGCGCAACGACGTGATCTTTGCGCTCGGCCCGGCGGGTACGGGCAAGACCTATCTCGCGGTCGCGCAGGCCGTCTCGCAGCTCATCAGCGGCTCGGTGGACCGGCTCATCCTCTCGCGCCCGGCGGTGGAGGCGGGCGAACGGCTGGGCTTCCTGCCCGGCGACATGAAGGAAAAGGTCGATCCCTATCTGCGCCCGCTTTACGATGCGCTTTATGATTGCCTGCCCGCTGAACAGGTGGAGCGGCGCATTTCGAGCGGCGAAATTGAAATCGCGCCCATCGCCTTCATGCGCGGCCGCACGCTGGCGGACAGCTTCATCATTCTGGACGAAGCGCAGAACACCACGCCGGCGCAGATGAAGATGTTCCTGACGCGCTTCGGCATGAACAGCCGGATGGTCATTTGCGGCGATCCCCGTCAGGTCGATCTTCCAGACCCCAGCAAATCGGGCCTTGCCGATGCCGTGGCGCGGCTTGAAGGCGTTGAGAGCATCGCCACTGTCCGCTTCACGGCGGCAGACGTTGTCCGCCATCCCATCGTCGGGCGCATCGTGGAAGCCTATGAAGGGCCGGACAGCGCGCCGCGATGATTGAAGCTGCTGTTCTGAACGAAGGCTGGGATGAATCGACCGACTGGGAAGCGCTTGCCCAGACGGCAGTTGCCTGGGCCGTGCAGCGCACGCGCCATGCGGGCCTTGCGCGGTCCGACACGCCCGTAGAAATCGCCATCCGCCTGACGACCGACGCCGAAGTTCAGACGCTCAACCGCCAGTATCGCGAGAAGGACAAGCCGACCAACGTACTCTCCTTCCCGATGTATGACGCCGAAGACCTGATCGACCTTGAGGATGAGCGGCTGCCCGAGATCATGCTCGGCGATATCGCCATGGCCCGCGAAACCTGCGCGCGCGAGGCGGAAGAAAAGGGAATCCCCATGGCCACCCACGCCACGCACCTGATTGTGCACGGCGTTTTGCATCTGTTGGGATTTGACCATATATCGGATGAAGATGCGGAAGAAATGGAGGCGCTGGAGCGCCTCATCATGGCCGACCTCGGTCATGACGATCCGTACGGAGACTGAAAAAGACCGCCATGACGGAGGATGCCAGTAGTAGCCGATCTTGGTTCCAATCGCTGAGATCGCTTGTTTTCCGCAACCGCGAAGCATCGCTGCGCGACCAGTTGGAAGACGCCATTGAGGAAGCCGGAGAAGACGGCAACGTGCCGCAATCGGGTGACCTTTCCGCCATTGAGCGCGAAATGCTTCTCAACCTGCTGCACTTTGGCGAGCGCACCGTGGGTGACGTGGCGGTGCCGCGCAGCGACATCATCGCAGTGCCGAGTTCGATCAGCTTTGCCGATCTGGTGAAGGCCTTTGCCGATGCCGGTCACAGCCGCCTGCCTGTCTATCGCGACAGTCTGGATGATGTCGCGGGCATGGTCCACATCAAGGATGTGTTCGCCATCCTCGCAAGCAACCGCAAGCCGCCCGCGACGATCACCAAGCTCATCCGCCAGCCGCTCTATGTGCCCGCCGCGCGCGGGGTGCTTGACCTGCTGGCCGACATGCGCGCCAAGCGGATGCACCTGGCCATCGTCATCGACGAATATTCGGGCACCGAAGGCCTTGTGACCATTGAAGACATTGTCGAGGAAATCGTCGGCGACATTGAGGACGAGCATGACGATGCGCCCGTCGACCTGCTCGTCAACGTGGAAGACGGCATCTGGGATGCCGATGCCCGCGCCGAACTGGAAGACGTCGCCTCGCTCATCGATCCGCGCCTTGGCGAGATTGATGAAGACGTTGATACGCTGGGCGGACTCGCCTTTGTGCTCGCGGGCCATGTGCCTGCCATTGGCGAAGTGCTGGACCATGAAAGCGGCTGGCGGCTTGAAATCACCCAAGGCGATGAACGGCGCGTCACACGCCTGCGCCTCCACGCGCCGCTGCCCGAAGCGGCACCTGCAAAATAGGCCTTACCCCCGCGCAATGGCGTGCTAACGTCAGCGCGCGGGGAGAACAGAATCGGTCGCACCCTCGTTTTTCACCCACGGGTTTGGGAGAGAGATTGTGCGCCGTTCGTTTGTGTCCGTTTCATCATCGATTGCCGTTTCCATCGCGCTGCTGTCCAGCTCGATTGCCGTTGCCCAGAAGGGCAAGGACGCGCCCGTCCCGCCCGGCACCAAGGCGCGCTATGCCATGGACGTTGGCACCACCACCGGCATGGCCGGGATGACCGGCGGCATGGGCAGCGCGATGGGCATGATGTTCGGCGGCGGCAATCGCGAGATGCGCGAACTGCGCCTGCGGATCGGATCAACTGCGACAACGCCTGCCGGGCCGTATGCCGACCATTATTTCCTGCCGCCTGCAAAGCTTGGCAAATCGGTGCCGCTGCTCATCCCGGAAATCAGGCGCAGCGAAGATGCACCCGCCGAATTCCAGCGCCCCAAGGGCCGCCTGATCCTGTTCTGGGGATGCGGCGCGCACGCCCCCAAGGGCCAGCCCGTCATCATCGATTTCGCTAAGGTTGCCGCCGGGCAAGTTCCGCCCGGCCTATTCTCGGCGACCGTGCCGGTGGATCGCGGCCCGACCGTCAGCAACTCACGCACCTATGCCGAATGGCCCAACAAGAAATCGGGCAAGCCGCCGGCCGCCGGATCATCGCTGCTTGGCGCGCACCGCATTGCCTCCAACTATGCGCCGGAAATCAACTTCACGCTCGCGCAGGATTACATGGCCGGGCTCAACGGCAAGTCGACCAGCGTCAATGGCGCGAACATCCTGAGCTGGAACAGCGTGCCCAATGCAACGGGCTATCACGCCTGGGCAATGGGCGCGAAGATGGAAGGCGGCGGCGAACCGCGCGACTTTGTCTGGTGGAGTTCATCGGCGTCGAAGGAATTTGGCGGCGGCCTGTGGGACTGGATCTCGCCTGCCGTCGTCCAGCGGCTGATCGGCCAAAAGATCGTCATGCCGCCGACGCAGACGAGCTGCGCCATCCCCGCCGAGGTGAAGCAATATGCGCCCGACTTCCTGATGGGCAATCTCTACGCTTATGGCCCCGAAGCCAATTTCTCCTACCCGCCCAAGCCCGTCAACGCACCCGCCAGCTGGACACCGGACTGGACGGCGCGCGTGCGCTACCGCTCCTTCACCAGCTGGATGATCGGCGGACCGATGGCGGGCGGCATGGGCGCGGCGATGAGCGAGGACAGCGAGCAGCCTGAAAAGAAACGCTGCAAGCCCAGCATCATGGGTGCCGTTCTCGGCAAAGGTTGCTGATTGGAGCAAGCGGGCTATATCCGGCGTCGCACGAAGACGGAGAGAGCAGCATGCACTGGCGCACCCATGCAAAGATCATTTCAGGACTGGTCGTGGTCGGCCTGGCGGGCGGATATTGGTATCTGACGACGCCCAATGAATCGCAGGTCGATAGTGCCAAGCTCTACGGGCCGGAGCCCGTGCTTGATGCCGTGCAGCAGGAGAGCTTCCCCTCGATCAAGATCGCCAAGATCATCGGCTGGCAGGGCGAAGCCAAGCCGGTCGCTGCGCCGGGGCTTGCGGTCAATCTCTTTGCGACGGATCTCGATCACCCCCGCTGGATGAAGCTGCTGCCCAATGGCGACGTGCTGATTGCCGAAACGACGCAGCCGGACCGCGCGCCGCAGGGCATTGCAGACCGCATCGCCCGCAAGATCATGGCCTCGGCCAATGGCTCGAAATTGTCCGCCAACCGCATCACGCTGCTGCGCGATACCGATGGCGACGGCAAGGCGGACTTCCGCTCGGCGCTGCTGACGGCGGAGAACGGCCTCAACTCGCCCTTCGGCATGGAACTGGTCGGCGACACGCTCTACGTCGCCAATACCGACAGCCTGATGGCCTTCCCCTACAAGGCGGGCGACACCAGGATCACCGCCAAGGGCGAGAAGATCGTGCCGCTGCCGTCGGGCGTCCCCAACAATCACTGGGCGCGCAACGTGATTGCCTCGCCCGACAAGAAGACGCTTCTCGTGACCGTCGGCTCGAACAGCAATATCGGCGAGAACGGGCTGGAGAGCGAAGAATATCGCGCCAATGTGCTGGAGGTTTTCCCCAAGCAGAAGACCTTCCGCATCTTTGCCGCAGGCCTGCGCAACGCCAATGGCCTCGCCTATGAGCCCAAGTCGGGCTATCTCTGGACGGTCGTCAACGAGCGCGACCAGCTTGGCCCGGACACACCGCCCGATTATCTCGCGACGGTTGATTTCGGCGGCCATTATGGCTGGCCCTGGTTCTACTGGCGCATTGCCGATCAGCGCGTCCAGCCGCAGCGGCCGGATCTGCAGCAATATGTGAAGCGCCCCAATTACGCGCTCGGCGCACACACCGCCTCGATTGGTCTGGCCTTTGCGGGCAATGCCAAGCTTGGCGACAAGTTCAGCAACGGCGCGTTTATCGGCCAGCATGGCTCATGGAACCGCGTTCCGGCCTCGGGCTATAAGGTGATCTACGTGCCCTTCAACGAACGCGGCTTTCCGGACAAGAAGGCCAAGCCCGTCGATGTGCTGACGGGCTTCCTCACGCCTGCCGGTGAAGCGCAGGGCCGCCCTGCGGGTGTCATCGTCGATGCCAAGGGCGCGCTGCTTGTGGCTGATGATGCAGGCAACCGCATCTGGCGCGTGAGTGCTGCGGCGGCAAAGTAAACGCTTTGACTTGAGCTTGGCGGAGTTCCGTTTCTTTCTGTCCCGGTGAACAGGGGAAGGACAGGGCTTCGACAAGCTCAGCCCGAACGGGTGGGGAGAGTTTTACGGGCTTCCCACCTCACCGTTCGCCCTGAGCTTGTCGGGGCCGAAGGCGACCGAAGGTCAACGGCCGTCCTTCTCTTGTTCCCCAAAGGCCGCCAAATCCTATTTCGCTGTCCTATTTCGCAAAGGATATGCGACGCCTCTTCGCGATCGAGCGAAGGAGGTGGGCAATGGATCAGAGTGGCAATCAGGTGAGTGTATTTAACGCCATCCGGAGCCTCTTGGCGCGCTGGGTCGCAAACCTCATCACCACGGTTTTCCGCCCCCCTGTGGCCTCAACTTCCTCCACTTCCACGCTGGAGCGGGCGCGAATCGGGCCATCGAATCAGATGGGTGAAAAGCCTGATGCAGCCGCCCTCACCGTTCGGACTGAGCCTGTCGAAGTCCCGTCCTTCCGCTTTGGCGAACAGGTGAAGAACAGCCCTTCGACAAGCTCAGGGCGAGCGCAATGTTTTAAATTACGCCGTCGCGAACAGCATTGCGTCGTCGGCAAAGGCCTTGAACTCAAGCGCATTGCCGCTGGGGTCGAGAAAGAACATCGTCGCTTGCTCACCCGGGAGCCCCTTGAAGCGGACATAGGGCTCGATGCCAAAGGATATGCCCGCCGCCCGGACGCGTTCGGCCAGTGCCTCCCATTGCGGCATCGTCAGCACCACGCCGAAATGCGGCACGGGCACATTATGCCCATCGACCGGATTGGTCGCCGCAATCGCGCGGGCATTGGGGTTGAGGTGCGCCACGATCTGGTGGCCGTAGAGATCAAAGTCGATCCAATGTTCCGAACTACGGCCCTCACCGCAGCCAAGCACGCCCCGGTAGAACGCGCGGGCGGCCTCAAGATCATGGACGGGAAAGGCAAGGTGAAACGGACGCATGCCTCGTTCTTAATGGCCGCACCGGCACAGACAATGATTGAATTCGCGGCCCGCCCGCTTTAGCCCTGCCGCCGTGCTGCGTTTCCCCAAGACACTCGCCCTCATCGCAGGCCTTGCCTCCGCCACGGGCTTTGCACCGCTCGACCTTTGGCCGTTGACCTTCGCCTGTGTCGCGCTGCTTCTTCACCTCGTCATCACGGCGCCCAATCTGCGCGGCGCGCTGGCGCGGGGCTATTGGTTTGCCGTCGGCCATTTCACCATCGGGCTGAACTGGATCGCGGGCTCATTCGCCTATCAGGATGCCATGCCGCACTGGCTCGGCTGGTTCGCCGTGGTTGCGCTGTCGCTGTATCTCGCCGCCTATCCGGCGATGGCCGCCGGGCTGGCATGGCGGCATGGGCGCGCGAACAAACTGGTGTTCGTGCTGCTGTTCGCGGCAGCCTGGATCGTGACCGAGTGGCTGCGGGCAACCGTCTTCACCGGCTTTGCCTGGAACCCGCTTGGCGTGGTGCTTGTCGATGCAGCAAGTCCCTCTGCCATGATCGGCACCTACGGCCTTTCAGGGCTTGCCTGCCTCCTTTCAGGCGCGATTTTTCTACTGGCGGCGCGCCACTGGCGCCCTGCCTCCGCGATATTGGCGGGCGTCTTGCTGGCCAATGTCGCGACCCAGAAATGGCTCTCGCTGAGCAATGCCGATGCGGCCTATATGCGCGGGCCGCTCGTGCGCATCGTCCAGCCCAATATCGGCCAGCAGGACAAGCACAATGACGCGTTCGACGCGATCAACTTCCGCAAGCTGGAGGCAATGACCGGCGCCCCAGAGCGCACGCCGCGCCTGCTCTTGTGGCCAGAGGCGGCAATCCCCGATTATATTGAGGAAGAGCCGTGGGCACGCGCGCGGCTTGCAACGCTGCTGGGGCCGAAGGACGCGCTGCTCACAGGTGGCGTCGCGCTTGAATATGACAAGACGGGCGATCTCGTCGGCGCGCGCAACAGCGTGTTCGCACTGCTCTCGAACGGCAGCATCGCCGCGCGCTACGACAAGTCGCACCTTGTGCCCTATGGCGAATATCTGCCGATGCGCCCCATTCTCTCGGCCATCGGCCTCTCGCGGCTTGTGCCCGGTGATCTCGATTTCTGGCCGGGGCCGGGGCCGAAGTCTTACGCCGTGCCGGGCTTTGGCGAAGTCGGCCTTCAGATCTGCTACGAAATCATCTTTTCGGGTCAGGTCGTTGATCGACACCATCGCCCTGATTTCCTGTTCAACCCCTCAAACGATGCGTGGTTTGGAAGCTGGGGGCCGCCGCAGCATCTGGCGCAGGCGCGGCTCCGCGCGGTTGAAGAGGGCATTCCCATCGTGCGCTCGACGCCCACGGGCATTTCCGCCGTGGTTGATGCGAATGGGGAGATTCTCAAATCGCTGCCCTATCAACAGGCCGGTTTCATCGAGACGCGCCTTCCCGTCGCGCATGCGCCAACGCTCTTTTCACGTTTTGGTAACCATCTTCCGCTCGGCTTTGCGCTGCTTCTTGCCATCACGGGAATTGCGCTTCGCCGCCGCCTGCGTTAAGGGCGAACCCGCACATAAAGATTTCTTTATACGCAGACACAGCAATCAATGACTGGAAAAACCATGCGTTCCAACTACCTCTTCACCTCCGAAAGCGTTTCCGAAGGCCATCCCGACAAGGTGTCGGACCAGATTTCGGACGCCATCGTCGACCTGTTCCTCTCGAAAGACTCCGAAGCGCGCATCGCCTGCGAAACGCTGACGACGACCCAGCTTGTCGTCCTCGCCGGCGAAATCCGCTGCAAGGGCGTTTACGAAAATGGTGCCTGGGCACCCGGCGCGCAGGAAGAAATCGAAGCGACCGTCCGCAATGTCGTGAAGGACATCGGCTATGAGCAGGATGGCTTCCACTGGCAGACGCTGCGCTTTGAAAACAATCTGCACGGCCAGTCCGCGCACATCGCGCAGGGCGTCGATGCTTCGGGCAACAAGGACGAAGGCGCTGGCGACCAGGGCATCATGTTCGGCTTTGCCTGCGACGAAACGCCCGACCTGATGCCGGCAACGCTCTATTACAGCCACAAGATCCTTGAGCGCATGGCGGCAGACCGCCACTCGGGTGCAGCACCTTTCCTCGAGCCCGACACCAAGAGCCAGGTCACGCTGAAGTTTGAAAATGGCAAGCCGGTCGCCGCGACCGCCATCGTCGTTTCGACGCAGCACGCCAAGGGCTATGACAAGGGCGCCGAAGAAGCCACGCTCAAGGCCTATGTGAAGAAGGTCGTGGCAGACGTCATTCCCGCCGCGCTCCTCTCGGACGCGACCGTCTATCACATCAACCCGACCGGCAGCTTTGAAATTGGCGGGCCGGATGGCGACGCGGGCCTCACCGGCCGCAAGATCATCGTCGACACCTATGGTGGCGCAGCCCCGCATGGCGGCGGTGCCTTTTCGGGCAAGGACCCGACCAAGGTTGACCGTTCGGCCGCCTATATCACCCGCTATCTGGCGAAGAACATCGTGGCGGCTGGCCTTGCCAAGCGCTGCACCATCCAGCTGGCCTATGCCATTGGCGTGTCGGCACCGCTGTCGCTTTATGTCGATACGCACGGCACGGGCACGGTTGGCGATGACAGGATCGAAGCTGCAATCCAGTCGATTGAAAAGCTCGGCGGCCTCACCCCGCGCGGCATCCGCACGCATCTGGGCCTCAACAAGCCGATCTATCGCAAGACGGCGGCCTATGGTCACTTCGGCCGCAAGGCGGAAGGTGATTTCTTCCCGTGGGAACGCACCGACCTGATCGACGACCTGAAGGCCGCTCTCTGACGCTATCCTAGGCGACGGACAGTTGGCGACCGGACGTCTCGTCCATCGCCAACTGGACGCGCGCCCGCCCGGAGGCCTTGGCGTCATAGAGCGCCATGTCTGCCCGGCGCATCGTTTCTCCCACGGTCTCGCCCACCGCGCGCGCGGCAACGCCGATGCTCGCGGTAAAGCGGATGTCGGCATGGGGATCGGGCGGCACCGTTTCGGCAAGCGCCGTCAGCAGCAATTGCGCCATCGGCTCGGCCCCGTCGGCATAGACGAAGGGCACGATCACCACGAACTCCTCGCCGCCCAGCCGCGCCACGCTGCCAAAGCCCGCACAAGCGTCTGACAAGGTCCGCGCGGCCGCCGCCAGCACCGCATCGCCCGCCGCATGGCCGTGCGTGTCATTGATGAGCTTGAACCGGTCAAGGTCGATCATCATCACCGCACCAATGCCTTGCCCGGACGCATTCTGTTCATCGACCATCCGGTCAAATCCGCGCCGGTTGGCAATGCCCGTCAACGGATCAACCGTGGAGGCGGCGTGGTGTCGCGCAACGAGATCTGACGTGATCGAGAGAATCAGCAGAAAGGCGAGCGTCAACGCCGTGATGCCCGAGGTGAAGTAGAACATGATCATATACTGCGACCACAACGCCTGATGCACATATTCCTGCGACTGATCGAGCGTGAAATAGACCGCGAAGCGGATGACGTAGCAAATCCAGCTTGCCGTCACGGCGGCTGCGATGAGCTTGTCGAGCAAGGCCATGTTGCGCCGGTAGAAGCGCGGCAGCGATAGGGTCAGCAGGATGATTGCGACGGTGCTCGCATTCGGCACGCGGATCTGCACGCTGTTGACCACGAAGGTCGCATAGAGGTTGATTGCCAGACCAATCAGAAACACCGCAGCAGCGGGACGTGGCGGCGTCCTGTCTCCATGCCGGGCAAGGAATGCATCGGCAGTGAAGATCAGCACCATCCAGTGCAGCGGCACCGCGAGCGTGAAAAACCAGCTTGGAAACAGCGACCGCTGGGTATCGAGGATGATCGCCAGCACCCCGATACCAAAGGCCGCAGCACCCTTGCGGGCAGAGGCCAAGCCGCCCTCCGCCCGTGCGATCGCCGCGAAGACGAGCGTGAACACGACATACATCGCGGGAAGTACCCAGAAGAATATCGTGTTCGAAATCATGCCGGTTTGAATATAAATGAATGAATAACGGATGCTTAATCGCGTCAAATGTTCTGCGCAGCACCGGGCATCCGGCCCGAAATGGCAGATTGCGGGGTCGGTTTAGCTTGGCCTAGGCTTGCGAGCATCACGACTCGGGAGGCCCCTGATGATTGCAGCCCTTCTTGCCATGGCGGCAGCATCCGCCACGATGCCCACACTTTCCCCGCAGGACAGCGCTGCCGCCTTCAGGGCGGCGGGCTTCGCGCGCAAAGGAGGAGTATGGAAGCTGTGCGACGATCCCGGCACGCCAAGCTATTCTCCGGGCGAAATCGAAACCGTGCGCGACCTGAACGGAGACGGCAGACCGGAAGCGATCATCGTGGAAGGCAGCAGCTTCTGCCACGGCAATACAGGCATGGGCTATGTTCTCGTCAGCAAGCAACCGGACGGGACATGGCGCAAATTGACTGGCGGCACGGGAATGGTCGAGGTGCTCAAAACCAGAGGCTTGGGCAACTGGCCAGATCTCTCCATCGGCGGCCCCGGCTTCTGCTTTCCAGTCGTGCGCTGGAACGGTAAGGGCTACGCCTCACATCGTTTCGAATATGAAGGCAAGCCGTGCAAGCTGCGCAGATAACTGATCCCACCACACTCAATCGCCTCTATGGCCGCGCCAAGGGCCACAAGCTGCGCGCGGGCCAGCAGGCGCTGGTCGACGAGTTCCTGCCGCAGGTCGCCGTGCCCGAAGGGCCTCTCGATGCGCAGGCGCTCTTTGGCGATAATCGTCCGCTTGAGTTCGAGATCGGCTTTGGTGCAGGCGAACATCTCGCCTTTCAGGCCGAACTGCGCCCCGACCACGGTTTCATCGGCTGCGAGCCCTTCGTCAACGGCGTGGTCGGCGCGCTGCTCCACATCCGCGACAAGAAGCTCGACAATGTCCGCATCCATATGGGCGATGCGCTTGACGCGCTCGGGCGGCTGCCGGATGCCTCCTTGGATCGCGCCTATCTGCTCCACCCCGATCCCTGGCCCAAGGCGCGCCACGCGAAGCGACGGATGATGAACCCCGGCCCGCTCGACATGATCGCAGCCAAGCTCAAGCCCGGCGGAGAATTCCGCTTTGGTACCGACCACCCGATCTATTGCCGCTGGGCGATGATGCAGATGGACAAGCGCCGCGACTTTATCTGGCAGGCAAAGACCGCGAGCGACTTCCTCATCCGCCCCGATGACTGGCCCGAGACGCGCTACGAGCGCAAGGCGCGCAACGTGTTTGGCCACGACGTCTGGTATTTCCGCTACATCCGGGTCTGATCACCGATAAATTTGGACCGGAACGGACCGACGGGAATTGGCGCGCATAGGGGCGTTCCAGCGCTTGATTGATCCCCGGCCCCTTGTATTGCACCAAAGCGGGCGGTGTTCTTCTGGCAGCGCGCGCGCAGCGGCACGATCTGCCCGCCATGCGCTGGTTCTTCGCTTGTCTCCTGTTCGCCCTGGCAACGCTGCCCGCAGTGGCGCACCCCGGGCGCCAAGCCGTCTTCAGCCAATGCCATAGCGGCGGCGGCTTCAACTGCGTCGTGGATGGTGACACCTTCTGGATGGAGGGCGAGAAGATCCGCATCGCGGATATCGACACGCCCGAAACGCACCCCGCGCGCTGTTCCGACGAGGCGCGGCTCGGAAATGCGGCGACGGACCGGCTTCAGGCCCTGCTCAATTCAGGCGGCTTCCGCCTCCAGCCGATAACGCGCGATACCGACCGCTATGGCCGCAAGCTGCGTGTCGTGGTGCGCGATGGACAATCGCTCGGCATGGTCCTCGTCCGTGAGGGGCTGGCCCGGCCCTATTCAGGCGGACGACGGGAACCATGGTGCAGTTGACGGATTTGTCATGTTGCGGACGCTTGGCGGCTTGATATAGGCTTGCACAAACACCCGAGGAGACAAGACATGACCATTTCTGTTGGCGACAAGCTTCCCGCCGTCAATTTCGTAAAGCCCACGGCAGAAGGCCCGCAGCCGGTTGGCTCGGCTGACTTCTTCGCCGGCAAGCGCGTTGCACTCTTCTCGGTTCCGGGTGCCTTCACGCCGACCTGCTCGGCCAAGCACCTTCCGGGATTCGTTGAAAAGGCCGCCGACCTCAAGGCAAAGGGCATTGATGAAATCGCCTGCACCGCCGTCAACGACGCGTTCGTGATGGGCGCATGGGGCAAGGCTTCTGGCGTGGACGACAAGGTCGTCATGCTCGCCGACGGCAATGGTGATTTCGTGAAGGCCGTCGGCCTTGAAATGGACGGCTCCAAATTTGGCATGGGCGGTCGCGGCCAGCGTTTTGCGATGGTCGTCAATGACGGCACCGTGGAACATCTTTTCGTCGAAGCGCCGGGCGAATTTCGTGTAAGTTCGGCAGAATATATGCTAGAGCAACTTTAAGAGTTTCCTGGGAGAGGAAAGGCAGGGGGCGGCAGGGCATTGCTGCCCCCTTTTCTTTGCCCGGCTTGCAGGCCGCCTTTGGCCTGTGTAAATATCCAAGATGGAAACAAACAAAGAAGCCGCAAACGGTCGGGCCATCGTCCAGCAGCTCGACACACTTTTCAAAGCCTCCGTCAAACGCCTGCGCGACGCGATTGAAGCCTATGTCGCCGACGGAACCCTGCCAGACCCCGATGCCCGGACCAATGGCAGCTATGCTTATCCCGAAATCCATCTGACATGGGGCGGCGGGCCGGATGGCGCCGAGCCGCAGCGCTCCTTTGGCCGCCTGTCCACACCCGGCCATTATGTCACCAGCATCACCAAGCCGTCGCTCTTCGCCGATTATCTCGAAGAGCAGATCGACATTCTCATCGCCGACTATGGCGTGTCGGTGGAGGTGAAGCCGGGCCGTCAGGAAATCCCCTTCCCTTATGTGCTCGACGCCGGGACCGAATTTGGCGACGTTCGCGCGATTGACCTTGCCCGCTGGTTCCCCGCAACCGAGCTTGCGCATATCGGCGATGAAATTGCCGACGGGCTGTTGTCGTCAGACCCGGACATGCCGCACCCGCTGTCGCTGTTTGACGGCTTGCGCACCGACTTCTCGCTCGCGCGGCTGCGCCACTATACCGGCACCCCGCCGGAGCATGTGCAGCGCTATGTGCTGTTCACCAACTATCATCGCTATGTCGATGAGTTCGTGCGCTGGGCCTGTGCGCAGCTTGGCAATGGCAGCGGCTATGAGATGCTGTCCTGCCCCGGCGGCGTCACCGTGACGCAGAGCACCGAAGACCCGCTGAGCACCGTTGCCGACAGCGCATGGCGTCGCCACCAGATGCCCGCCTGGCATCTGACCGCGCCCGACAAGAGCGGCATCACGCTCGTCAATATCGGCGTCGGCCCTTCAAACGCGAAGACGATTACCGACCATCTCGCCGTCATGCGGCCCGAGGCATGGCTGATGATCGGCCATTGCGGCGGCCTGCGCGCCAGCCAGCGCATTGGCGACTATGTTCTGGCCCATGCCTATCTGCGCGACGACCATGTGCTGGACGACCTGCTGCCGCCGGAAATCCCGATTCCGCCGATTGCCGAAGTCCAGCTCGCCATGGCGCGCGCGGCGGAGGTCGTTTCGGGCGAGAGTGGCGAATCGCTGAAAGCACGCCTGCGCACAGGCACCATCGTGACGACCGATGATCGCAACTGGGAGCTGCGCTACTCCAAATCGGCGCTGCGCTTCTCGCAATCCCGCGCAATTGGCATCGACATGGAATCAGCGACCATCGCGGCCCAAGGCTATCGCTTCCGTGTGCCTTACGGGACGCTTCTGTGCGTGTCGGACAAGCCGCTGCACGGCGAATTGAAGCTGCCGGGCCAGGCCAACCGCTTTTACGAGCGGGCGATTGCCGAGCATATGCTGATCGGCATCGAAGCCTGTCGCCAGTTGAAGGCGGAAGGATCGCGGCTCCACAGCCGCAAGCTGCGCGCCTTCAACGAACCACCTTTCCGCTGATCTGTCCTTGCCTTGGCGCGCCTGCCAGACCAGTCTGGGAGTGAACCAAGGGAGAGGACATGACCGCTTATACCGAACTCAGCCGCTCGATTGCCGGGCGCACCGCCATTGTGACGGGCGCCGCATCGGGCATGGGCCGCGCGACCGCGCATCTGTTTGCGCGCGAAGGCGCCAATGTTGCGGTGACTGATCTTGATCTCGGCGCCTGCCAGGCAGTCGTTGCGGAAATCGAGGCGGCGGGTTTCAAGACGGCGAAGGCCTTTGCGCTCGATGTCGCGAACCATGAAGCCATCCGGCAGGTCGTAAGCGGCGTGGCCGATGCCTTTGGCGGCATCGACATCCTCGTCAACAATGCGGGCGTCTCCAGTTTCTGCCCGCTTGATGCCGGGGACGAATATGATCTGGTGTGGGACCGTGCGCTCGTCGTGATGCTGACCGCGCACCAGCGCATGATCCGCGCAGCCCTGCCATGGCTGCGCAAGAGTGACGCCGCCCGCATCGTCAACATTGCTTCGACCGAAGGGCTGGGCGCAACGCCCGGCGATACGCCCTATGTGGCCGCCAAGACCGGCGTAACGGGGCTGACGCGCGGGCTGGCGGTTGATCTGGGCAAGGAAGGCATCACCGTCAACTGCGTGTGCCCCGGCCCGATCCTGACCGGCATGACGGCGCGCATCCCCGACGAGGACAAGGCCGTGTTCGCCAAGCGGCGCACCGCGCTGCGGCGTTATGGCCTGCCCGAGGAAGTCGCGCAGATGACACTCAACCTCGTGCTGCCTGCCTCCAGCTTCGTGACAGGCGTCGTCATCCCCGTTGATGGCGGGCTGATGGCGCGCAACGCCTGACCGGATGACCGGCAGCCCGCCTCTAGAAGAGGCGCGTCAGCATGTAGAAGGCCGCCCCGACAAGGGCTGATGCGGGGACGGTCAGGAACCAGGCCACCAGCAGATTGCCCGCGATGCCCCAGCGCACGGCGGAGGTGCGTCGGGCTGCGCCCACGCCGATGACGCATCCGGTGATGGTGTGCGTCGTCGAGACGGGAATACCAAGCAGCGATGCTGCAAAGACCATGATC
>ENA-UOYA01001561-UOYA01001561.1-activated-sludge-metagenome-genome-assembly--contig:-NODE-1561-length-24013-cov-54.096753_pt1 | contig 24013 bp, 34 predicted proteins | sample MGYA00238163_ERZ764804 | MGnify/ENA primary metagenome ERZ764804 (study PRJEB28919, sample SAMN05720223) | activated sludge metagenome | isolation source: Anaerobic digester | place: Hong Kong... | reverse complement strand
TATAATCGAAAAAACAAAATGTACAAAAATATAAAACAAATTGTACAAAAATAAATAAATAAGCAGACAATTAAATTATATCTGCTTATTTAACGATTATTTAAATATTGTTTAACAGGTAGTTAAATGTTAGACATTCGAGTTTTCTACGTCCTGATTTTCTGGAAGCGGAAAGAGACATATTTACATCATGTAATCGCCAGTTGTACTGCTTTCTATATTTCTCCAACTCCTGATTTGGATAACTACTCAACAAAAACTTTCCCTGAATACCTGAAAGTGTTTCGAGCAAGGCGTTGAAGTGCTCTTGCATGTAACCGCCGTAATGTCCCTGATCGGCACCAACATACGGCGGATCGAGATAAAAGAATGTATCAGGTGTGTCAAGATTTTTGATTAAATCGATAGCGTCTTTTTGCTCTATTTGAACGTATTTGAGCCGTTCGGACAGTTCTTTTGTAAATGCCCGCTTTTTGTTTTCAAGCCTTTTCGATTCCTTCTCCGTAATTTGGGAACTACGCCAGCTGCCTATTTTATTTGAGAACCCTTGCGAAGTGCCTATCCAGAACGCCCATGCTTTTGTAACAGGATCGAACAGATAAGGATTTTCATATACTACAAGCGCTTTTTGATACGCTTGCCTGCTGTAAGGTGTGGCGTCGATTGCACGCTTCAGCTCCTCAAAGTTGCTTTTCAACTGCCGGTAAAAGTTAACAACCATACCATTGAAATCATTGATAACTTCTACTGCTGTGGGTTCTTTTGCCCAGAATACCGCACCGCCTCCGAAAAATGGCTCTACATAAACGGAATGTTCTGGTATAAGCGGAAGAATGTGTTGCAACATGCTTTGTTTGCCACCGTAATAAGAAATTGGTGTGGATAAATTAATTTTTTGACTCATAATTAAGGTTTAGATTAAAATAATTTGTATTTTTGTGTTCTACCAATTGAAATAATAAAGGTGCACAGACACCGGTTAAGAAGACATTTATTGCCTTCCGCATCGGGTGTCTGTGCACCTTATATGTTTGTAGCGTTTGGTAGACGCTATGAATTGGCGGGGGCTTTTTTTATGCACCCGCCGGAGAAACTCCTTATTCTGCGTTCAGGTCTTCCACCATTTGCAAAAAACGTGCTTTTACGATTACGGCCTCGCGGTCGATGGCTTCCTTGACGACGGTAAAATCTTCATCGGAAAGTTCCAGTATTTCGGGAGCAGAAGCTTTGAGCGTATTGTTCAACTTTTCGGCAAGAGCAAAGAGTTGAGCAGCTTCCTCATCACTGCGAGTGCGTGAACGGATAATGGTATTGAGTGCCGTTTGTGCAAAGGTAAGCGGTTTTTGCTCCTGCGACTGCACGCCATTTTCTCCTGTGAATACACGCCCTGTAGGACTGACAATTGTTTCGCCATTGAGCCCCAAAATGGGGGCATTTAAAATTACTTTTTTCATTCTACTTTGTTTTTAAAATTATTGATTTATAATAAATTAACTGTTGAGCCAAGTTTTGAAATCGGATTTAGACATACAGGCTACTGAACCATTTTCATTCCGATAAACATAAACTTTATAATCTTTTATAGGATCTGAGAGTGTTTCATCCGGAGCGAGAATACGAATAACGTTGCCTCCAATAAATGTCTGTGATGCAGACATTCCCACTTGAACCATTGTGGCATTTCCACCCAAAGTGAGCATTTGATTATAAGAACCAATAGAAACATTTACTGATCTATTAAATAAAGTAGCCATTTGCACATTTTCATTTCCTATTATTATTTGAGAAGAATTTGTACCCAACTCTATATTTTTCCCAAAAATTCTTGTAATTGTATAGTTGGTACTATTTTGAGAACCAAGATTTATAACGGTGGAATTATTTTCACCTATGTTAATTAAATAACTGTCAGTACCTATCTGGACATTTCTTGCTCCATATCCTAAGTAAAACACTTGCGAATTTTTCCCTATTTCAATATGCGTTACCCCTTCTCCAAGAAATATATTTCCCAAATTCGTTCCCAAAAAAAGCAAACCTAAACCGGCAGTTTCCGACTCTGCCATTCTAATCATATTCGGATTATTACCTAAATATAGATTTCGAGTGCCATTGGCTATATGTATAGCTTGTGCTCCTTCTGCAATATAAACATTTTGAGCATTTCCGCCTATAGATACTTCTTCTGCGGCATTAGCCATTACAACAGATGTAGCTCCATTTCCCAATGTGGCTAAATTAGCATATTCGCCAACTTTTACTTCATCAGAGTGAGTGCCAATTCCAACATTGATGGAATATTTGCCCAATTCAACATTTTCCACCCCGCAACCGAAGGATGAATTACCATCTTTATCAATCGAAATCGGGTTTATCCCGTCACTATTTTCTATAGTAAATACAATATCATTGGTGTCATCATAAAGCAATGACAATTTTTTCGTGAATTGGGGTGATTCTATAGGCGCTTTCAGCGTATCGAGTGTGTCAAGGGCGTCGAGTATCAGCAGCCCTGCGTCGCCTACGCGGGTGGCGGTGTTGGCGCCTTCGCGGGTTTCCTGTTTGATTTCTGTCCACCGGCTGCGGGCGGATTCTGTTAAATTGCTCATTGTTCTACGGTTTGATTGATGGGACATGCGGTGGCGTTATAGACGCGGGCTCCTGTGGTGGAAATCTCCAGCCCCGGATACTGCGATTGGTAATTTTCTTCGATATAAGCTGCATAAGCTTCCACGCGTGCGTTGTAAGCGTCGAGTGTGAGGCGGGCAAGCTGATCAGAATCCAATTGTGAATAATTCACTCCATTGTAAATGAAAGCTTCCAGCAGCGAGAATGTGGGTTCTGCCACAAGGCTTCCATTGTTGTAAACCTGCACTTTCAGTTGCGTGGCGCGTTGATAACCTGTTGTAATGTACATATTCGTAGGTTTTTATTGTTTATAGTTCATAATAATGATAGGTATTGTCGAATTCCGGTGTGATGCTTAATATGCCGGCACTATCTACCGGATCGTCAGGAACAAAGGATGATGATATTGTTTGCCCTACAGGTAAGATAAACGTATATTCCTGCCACATACCATATGAATGAAAACTCATTACAACACTTACCTCCGATGCTACCGGATATTGACTGCTGACATACCAACCTTCATTATTTGGATCAAGTCTTATCCAATTATCTATCAATTCTTTCAGTTCGCACACTGGTTCTCTCCAACCTGTGATATAGGTTCTATTCACCTGCTCGCAAACTGGTTCTCTCCAACCTGTGATATAGGTTCTATTCACCTGCTCGCAAACGAACTTTCTCCAGCCCGTAATATAAATAAAGGTTCCCTGACTGATAATATATCGTTTGCCGTAAGTTTTGTATTTGTTGACCAGTCCCACGAGCCGTGCTGTGTCCACCTGCACGTCGTCTGGAATTTTCACAATGAAATCTACCGGAATACCGGTGCCGTCTTCCAGCGTAATGATGCGGTCGAAAGTACCCAGCAAGCGATAATTGAGCATAGCCTCGATATACATATTCTGGCAGGTCATGGCTGCTTCGAGACGCATGTCGGTTTGCCACGCACGATAATCATTATAGATGGCTGTAAACACGGCAGCTATTGCCTTTACAAGATTGCCGAGTCCACGTCGCAGAAAAGTGGGCAGCGCCAGTTTCAAGAGTTTTTCAAAATCAAGGTTCATATTTCCTGTTGTGGATTATAGGTTATTTGCAAATTATTGCCGACTTTGAACCAGCCGAAAGCGCTTTCGTAGGTCGTATTGCTTAAGTCCTGCATCACCTGGTTCAGATAAAATTTTGTCAGGCGGACGTCCAGCACACCGACGGTATTTTGCACGGCATCCGTCAGCCGGGTCAAATTCAGCCTTCCGCCAAAATTGTTGTTGTTCAACTCGTTGATAAATTTCTGAATGGCTGCTTCAACCGGTTTTTCTGTACTTCCAATCAGTTTTCCGCTGGTATCCATTACCAGCGGATTGAAATACACCGTAAAGGAAAAATCCACTATATCGGCATCGCCGGTGAGAATTTCACGAAGCACGCCTGCCGGCGAAATCATGCGGGCATAATTTTCAAACAGATATTTATCCTGATCGGAAAGCGGAGCAATTGCTCCGTTGGCTTCCGTTGCCAGAAAGATTTTCACCTTGCAAACGCCATCCTCCTGAACGGTTTCTCGGACGGCAGCCCGCTTGATAATCTGCTTGGATGTGTCGATTGTTTCATATTCGTATTTGAATGTGGTCGGGTTCATTGTCAGGTCATCGCCTTTCTGGAATCTGAGTGCCTGAGCGTGCCACCAAGCTTTATTGGCCACGAAAGCAGCGTCCACCGTTTCCTGAATTTCGCTGCGGAAAGTGTCCTGAATTTTTTCCAGCGTATTGATGGCAAAGGCGACGGCATAGAAAAGCAGACTCTCCACCGATACTTTTGAAAACAGGCTGTCGAAGCCATTGACGACTTCGGCGGAGGAAATGCCGTAAATGGCCTGAACGGCAGGCAACTGAATGTAAGCGTTGCCAAGTGCGGTTTTTATTTCTGAAATGGTGCGTGCCATGTTTATTTATTCAAATGTAAAATCGAATGTATCATCAAAAATTCTTTGCTTCGTTTCCGGATCAAACAACGTTGCCGGGCGGATATTTCGCTCCGAATAATAGTTCACAATCCTTTTGTCAACTTCTTCGGGCAGTTGCAACACCCTGCCGGCTGCGAGGCTGTCGGTAAGCGACAAGCCGTTGAGCACGGCCAGCGCATAAGCTCCTTCAATGCTTCCCAGCTCCTGCAAGGCAATGTCGAGCAGTGATTGTCCTTCGAGTATGGTAACGGTCATATTTTAGTTTTTAGTTTCGAGTACGTAACGTGTTGCGCTCAAAGTATTTTATATTTTTTCAGTATCCAATAAACCAGAACCAAAAGCCCCACGGTCAAGATAATCATACCCCAACTGACGCCTGAGGGGGCTTTGGATTCTGTTTTTGTGTTCGTATTTTCCTTTTTCGTGCCGTCAGACTTTGTCTGTATTTTTTCAATATTGCTGATGTTGATGTCGGAAGCTGTTGTTTCGTTTTGTTGATAACTTATGTCCTTTTTTTCGTTTCTGCCGGTAGTTCTTTTGATGGTAGTTGCTTTGAGCGGGTATTGCCTACCGGTGCTGTCGGGCCGGGAATATTCCACAGTGGTAGTGATTTCGTCCATCATTTCGTTCACCTTGCTGTTGTCCGTCTGTTGCGTTAGGGTGGCTGTTTGCTCATTGCCTTTGGCGTCCGATTGTCGTGTAACGGCGGTTTCGGTATTGGCGGTTTGCCGGATGGCAGTTGCCTGTTTGGTCGTTTTGCAGCCAAATGCTATTAAACAAACGATGCATAATATCAGAATTTCAGTTTTCGGCATTTTTAATTTTTGTTATGGTTCTTACTCCTTCCAGTTTACTGTTGAGTTGTTCTATCTCCTTTTTGAGCTCAGCATTTTCAGATCGCAAAGCGATTACTTCTACTTTGAGCGAGGCGTTTTCGGTCCTAAGGCTTACCAGTTCTGTAAGTATTTCCGTGTTCTTTTGAGCCAGCAAATCGATGTTCGATTGCAGCTCTTTGAGAAAATCGTTACGGCGTTTTCTGCCGCTTGCAAACCACCCGGAAATACCAGTTACAAGGGGTAGCAGGTAAGTTCCTACAGCATTCCAGTCAATAAATCGTTCCATTAGTTTTAAATTTATTTGTTTTCCATTACTCGTCTAAGCCATCCCTTCATATATTTCCATTGTGACGCGTCTTTTTCACAGAGGTCAAAGTATTTTTTTATTCGTTCATATCGATATAAATCTAAAAATTGCTGTTCGGTCATCATTGGTCGCTGGAGCAATTTTCCTATTGAATCTTGAAGGAAATTGATGCTGTCGCTCCTTGTGTTGTTTTGTTCTTTGCAATCAAGTAGATTTTTCTCATAATTTACCGTCAGCATGGTCAGGCTATCTATTTTTTCGTTTAAAACTGCAATAGAATCTTTCCACTGTGGAGGGCATGTATTTTCAACCTGATGCGGACAAGCCACACAAGCAATAAATATAAAAGGAGCAAGCATCAATACCGACTTTTTCATATCAATACGTTTAATCTTTTCAACAATTCATTATCTATTATGCCCGTTTCCGGTAAATGGACAATTTTTTGGGCCCGCTTGACAGCCGCTTTTATTCCTTCGTTTACAGCAGCGTCCACAAATATGTCGGCAATATCCTGGTCAGCCAGAAAATCTCCGCCGATTTTTTGCCAGAAGTTTGTTTTATAAAAATCAATGACCAATTGGTTTAATTGATTATTTCCGTAAAGCGAGTTTGGGAAGCCTGTTCTTTTTTTTGCTGCATCAATGATTGTCCAGCCCTGCCATTTCGGCCATGCCTTCCGTGAAATTCCCTTGTAGGTTTCTCCGCCCCGATCGACAGGATCATTTGCATATCCGCCTTCGTGTCGGAGCACTTTGTTAATACTATGTGAATAATCTGCCATATCAATAATGAGCTTTTATTTCCATTCCCGCATTGGTAATGGTTATTTTTTCCATTTTCAAATTGTCTTTCTTAAATTCTTCCCGTATGGTCTTTTTCCAGTCTTCCAGATTATCATCGCTTGCCATATCCGTAATTCCAACGCCAAGCGTAGGAAATTCCTTAAATTCTCCTTTCTGGGCAGACAATATCATATATTGATTTTGATACAGGATATTTCCGATCCGCATTGCGGAAACAATTAATCCTTCTTCTCGAATCGGTTCAATGACCAATTTCAAGTTGTTCAATAATTGTATGCCTGTATCTTTTGTCATGCCTTCAATGTTTTATTTTATCATTTTGAATATCATCTTTATTTGTTACATCAAGTTTCGAGGACATCCAAGTAGCAATTGCCGTTTTCAAAGCTGCTCCGCCATCATTTGGCGTTGGAGTCCAGTTTGAAAAAACTAATTTCAAATCATTGATGTCGTTTTCGATAGCGTTCAATTTATCGGTTAAAGCAATTACTTTTACCAATCCCTCATTTATGCCTCCGTTTATGGAGATACTTTCAATTTCTGTCCATCCAATAATGGCAAGGTCTCTTAAATTGCCTTCCGACAAATCGGCGACAAGCACCATACTGTTCTTTTTCGGAACAATAAGAAGATTGTTTACATTCCCGTCAACCACAGCCGATAACCTTACATTGTCAATCAGAAGTCCGATATATTCAATTGTACAGGTTTCGTCCTTTACTTCCGTAACTTTGGCGTTAAAGAAAATATCGCCCCCAACATCAGTGCCTGCAATTTTTCTTATTATCTCTTTTATTTCTCCTCCGTTAGCCATCACTTAATTTTTTGCCCAATTTGATTTCACGTTTTCCACCCTCTCGGCTAAAAGTAGTTTTTACTTCCAGCACATAATAATTGCCTGTTTTATATTCGTAATCGTTATCTACGATATGCATTTTATATCCTGCATCACAGTAAGGGAGCAGCCATCCTGTAAAATTTCCCTCGTATCCCGTATAACTTTGTGTTGCCAAAATGCTTTTTGCTGTATTCAATAAACTTTGGGTATCGGAAACACCACTTATTTTGTTAAAATTGACAATATCACCTCCTGATGTCCCCACTTGCTGCTCTATGGTTTTACCAGCAGCGTTTTTCCCTTTTGCAATCACCAAAACGGGACGTTCTTCTGCCCGACGGTATTTTAAATCGGCTGTTTCGATATTGACCGAAAAATCATAGTTGGCTTTCCCGAAAATATAGGCATAAGGCGGATGGACATGTAAAACGTTTTCTTTTAGGTAAATATCGGGTTTGGCTTCTTCCTGAATTTTTTTTAAAACATCATATCCCGTCCAATTATTGATTACAAATTTATCATAACTAAAATCGTAATCGCAATTAAGTGTAAAGCCTCCAATATGTTTGTTGACGTAATTCAAAATAGTAGTTACATTCGCATTGTTCAATACTGTATTGGGTATGGCTTTACGATAAAGAAAAATGTTGTCTTCACACTTTAAAGTTAAATTTCCATTGTCGGTATGGGGCTCTTCCGATAAATATCCTTCAAATTCGGTAACAAGATTTCCATCATAGCCCAATTCTATTTTTACGGCATCACCCCGTTTTATTTTATCGTTTATGTCAAAAGGTTGATTCAGTACGGTAGCCGGCAAAGTAATTTCAGCAGTGTCGCTTAACAGCTCAACGCTTTTTGTAATTTCAACTTTGTCCAGCATCCCCAGTTGATAATTACCCACCGTTATTCTCCATGACATGATAAACATTATTGTTCAATTAAAAGGGTATAACTTTCATCGCTATAAGCTTTAATAATAAAAGCCTGATTTTCTATACCTCTTGTAAAAGGAAAATCGTAACTTTCTATTACAATCCGTTGTATATCCATTTCGTTAAATAACGGACAAATTACTTCTACCGAGCCGGGATATTCGCAATAACTTATAAGTTTACGAATATATTCCAATCGAAGTTCTTCATTTTCTTCGATAATCACACCCGTAATAGATATTTCCCAATCGTCCTCACTCCAACGTTCCTTAATCGTTCCGCGCGTTTTTGATTTATTCACGTACCGTCTGGTAATGATATTTTTCCCTGAAAGAGCTATGACGGGGTCTAATGGTAATTTAAAATCGCCTAAATCAGCAGTACGAAAGGTTAACGGAACAATCCAGTTGGTGTTTTCCACCAGTCCACTTTTCAATCGTCGCTGCAATTCTTCATCTGCTTCCTTATCATGAGCCTCTTTAACGACTACAACCGTCTTTAAAGGAATAATGGGAGGAAAGGCAAAGCCTAAAGCTTGCTGTGAAAATTTGCTGACATTGGTTATTTCGTTTATATATTCTATTGGTCCCATTAGCTTGCACTTTGAGCGGCATACAATACCCGCATGAATATTTCTTCAACTTGTTTTTGTAAGTCCTGTGCATTTTCTTTCAATCCACCCTGAAATACAATATTCTCCACCATTTTGCCAAGATGAATATTAATGGACGTATTCCTTGTTCCACCGGAAGCAACAGCCTGCGTTGCCGTTGCGGAGCCCAGCGCTTGAGGGGCTCCTTTTCCGGTTGTTCCATAAGCCACGTTCGTACCCGGAACGATTCCTTCCGATTCACTTTTCTTTTTGGCAGCTACCTCCGCTAATCCCCTTTGATAAGCATTGCCAGCATTTTTGCCTATTTCCTTAAAATTGCCAACCGCATTTTTAGCTGCTTCTATTCCCAACAAATCTTTTGCTGACTGGCCGGCAGTTTTCCATGCATTTTTAAAATCACCTTTAAAAAGTAACATCAATGCTTTCCCCAATTCGCCTATTCCTTTGAGCAGACCGGTAATTCTATCCATTACAAAATCTTTCAGCAATAGGCCGAATCCTTTGATAGCTTCCCATGTGGCGAGGACAGCTCCCCTGAACCATCCCAACTTTTGATAGGCAAGGACTGCAGCTGTAGCAAAAGCTACAATTCCAGTGATAATCCATGTCAAGGGGTTGGCATGTATGGCTATATTTAATAACCATTGTGCGTTTGCCCATAGTTTTGTTAAACCTGTTACAATTGCCACTTTAATTGCATGAGCTTGTACTGCTAAAGTAAAAGCACTGATGGCAGCAACGGTAGCCCAAATAAATGGATTTCCCTCTTTCAATAAACCAAAAAAATTCGTAAAACCTTTAACCAGCCATGAAATAGGTGTTTCCAATAAATCTAATACTTTGGTAAGACCATCTACTGCTGTAGATAAAATAGGTCCTATTATTTGGTATAAATCAATTAATCTATTTTTGAAACTGTCAACCAATGTGCTGATTCTTCCACCCAATGTTTTGCCTACGCGTTCGGTCATTCCATAAAATAAACCTCCTGCACTGGTAGCATGTCTGAAAGCTTCTTCTACCATTTGCGAGGAAATTTGTCCTTTTTCCATTTCTTTACGCAATGTTCCTATTGATTTTCCCGTCATTTTTGAAAGTTCATTTAAAGGATTAAATTGGGCATTAATCATTTGTAACAAATCCTGACCTGTTAATTTTCCTGCTGAAGACATTTGTGAAAATGCCAGCGTTAATTGACTCAATCTTTCTTTATCACCACTTGCAATATCTCCCAGCATTTTTAAATTCGGCATGATTTTTTCTTCGGCAATGCCAAATCCCAACATCATTTTTGCAGCATCGCGTAATCCCATTCTTTCATAAGGAGTTTTATCGGCATATTTATTGATTTCTCCAAGCATTTTCTTGGCTTTATCTGCACTTTGTAAAAGAACTTCAAAGGATACCGATGCTTTTTCGTTTTCCATACCGAGTTTTGCAATAGCACCGAAGCCGGTTGTTGCCAGCACGATAGGATTGGTTAGAAAAGAAGCACCGGGAATAGCCGAAAAAGCTTTTTTCAATTTGCTGCCAAGTCCATTAATTCTTTGCTCTACCGTTCCAAAGGAATTTGCCAGACGTTCTGCTTCGCTTCTGGCATTGCGGAACTCTTTAGTGATATTGTCTATTACTGATTTTGCTTGATTGCGAAACACAAGCGCAAATTCAACTACTTTCATTGTCTATTCCTTTGATTCTTTATAACGATAAAGCCATATATCCAGTACAGCATCCACCCAGGTCTCATCTTCCAGCTTTTCGGGGCGTATCTCTTTCAGATAATATCTGATCATCGAATTTCCTGCACGAATGGTCAGATTTTCTACAAACTTTTCAAATTCTTTTTTTTCTTCTGCGTCCTGTTGCCAAAAGATACTGCCCCTTAAACTTTTTTTATGTTCAACAAATGTTTTTCCCGCAATTTATGCATGACGCTTAATGCAGGTATATGATAATCCAATTGTTTTGGATCACGAAGTTCTTCGTCTCCATCTATCCACATCAAATCCATTAAATTCTCTTGTGTTTTGAAAGGAATATCATCCGGGTTGTTACGTTCAGCCAATGTTTGTATTTCAATAGTCAGAGGTCTGAAACGAGCCGATTTATTTAGAACTTTTATCCGCCATGCATTCTCTTCTCGTTCCACTTCCGGTTCAGGATAATCTACAAATTCATTGATCATTTCTGCAATATCTTCAATATATGGCGATTCGAGCAATTCCTTATCTCCAGCCACAAAACAATTGATGGCTAATGATTTTTTGAATTCGGTTTGTGATTTTTCAATAGCCTTGAGGGCAAATCGCCAGATTTTCATATCAGGCTTGCGGAAATAAGCTGTTAAACCATCACAGCTAATTTCTTTCAATTCTCCGTATTTTTCTTTCAACTCATTGAGATTGATATTGTCTTTATTCATATCGTTTTTATTAAATAAAAAGCCGGCCATTACCGACCGGCCTTTTAACAATTATATTTTGTAAGTTTACAGGCTTTGTGCCTTTTTTCTGAGGAAAATAAAAGGAAGTTTAATTTCGGCAAATTTATCTCCCTGTTTCATTTCCTTTCCTTCTTCGGTAAATTGCATACCTTGCAAAACGTCTGTAATCAGTACATCGCCTTTTGAAGGATTACCATAAGCTACCACAGCATCGAGCTGAAGTGAAAGGACAGAACCGTCCGGACTGTTGGCAACCAATGTTTCATATTCGCTTTGCAAAATAGTAAGCTCTCCGTCGTATGATTTATTGCCTTTCTGAATTTTCAGGGGCTCTGCTCCTTTGCCATATACCGGTTCTTTTTCCTGTTTTGAAGTGTATCTGATGCCACGAAAGCCGGTAATATCTTTCCCGCCCAATACAAGGGTCAGGTCTGCAAATTCATATTCTCTACTGTCAAACATAATCTTTATTTTTAAGTGGTTGCAGTTTGAAATCCAAGATATACATCAATATATTTTGGATAGCCAAAAGGTTTTATTCGAAGTTTTACCTTCAATTGTCCTGTTTGTACCACATTTTGTGTGTGATCGATATAACACTGAACTCCCAAATCGTTGGGATCGGTCGGATCATTTCCCAGCTCTCCATTGGCAGTCATCGTATTGACAATAGCTGTTTCTACAACATTTTGAATATTTTTTACGATAGCTGCTGGTATAGTTCCGCTATCGGTTACTGGAATTTCATCATTGAGCTCATTCATGAGTGTTTGATAAGCCAGTCGATAAGCTTTGTCAATGGTTCTACGGCGTGGAATTAAGGCATAATCCTCAGTGGGGTCAGTTGCCAGCTTATCATCCGTAAAATAATAGCCCGCTTTGCCGACAAAGGTGCGGAAAGTGATAAACCCTGCATCGTGTATCAATTCGGGATTGGCAAATTCGGGTTGATCGTTGCCAATATAAAGACTATCAACACCGATAGCTCCGGATTTTACTCTGGCAATGCTTCGCTGTACCGGTATAGCAGAAATCCTTCCGGCCAGTAAACCCACAGCGGCATCCTTACTTCCTTTTATGCTGTCACCAATCAACAGACAAACTCGATTGTCATTTCTTTCTGATAAGTCGGCGAGGTCGGAAGGTGTACCACTATAATGACGACCTGGAATAACAACCATGCAAGGAGCAAATTTCTCATTTGTTGCCCATTCAGCCAACGCTTGTGCTTTTGTAATAGCGGCATAAGCATCACTATCCAGTCCGTCGGTGATAGTAGGAGTATAACCAGAAGCATCTTTTTTGGAAAGCATCAGGATATTAATAGTACCATTGGCAGCATTCAGGAGTTTTTTCCCGTGTGCACCCGTAGTATCTACCATGTCGGCTAACTTAACTGTATCGGCAACGCCATAAATCCACAGTTTTGAATTAGCCGGAGCTTCGGTATAAAACTCCTTTACAGCTTTGTAAATCGTCGGATTATTATCCTCCGTGATTCCAAGTTCGGTAAGATTATCCAGTGAAGTCAACAGGTAAGGAGTGGCAAGTAAAAAGGTTGTACCAACAACTACCCCTGTAGCTATAAGAGCTGCAACACCATCATCAGAAGGAGTTACTGACCCCAATAGCCCATTTTCAAAATATATTTTTACGCGTGGTAACATGATTCAAATTATTTGCTTTTTTTAAATAAAGTTACTGGTTCTCCTTCTGATCTTTCTCTGGCTTTTTCATCGGAAGTGTACCATAATCCTCTTTTTGTGCGCCAAAGTTTATCCACCTGTAACTGCTGCATAATTTCATCAGCTTGTTGTTGCAAGGGATCGATTATTTTTTTCTTTGACATGTTATTCAAATTAAATTTGTTTGAAAGAAAGTCCGTCCTTTACAACGGACTTTCGACTAAACAACACAACACTTTGTTTGAAACACTATGCAGGTACTTGCATAAGTCCAAGAACACCTTTGCCATCTCCTCTTCTGGAACGTCCGCCGGCTCTTTGGAGGAAGCTGTAAATGTCGCCGTAAAATTGCGGATTGCCTTGATCGTTAAACATCTTGGTTGCTCCAACGGAACGAGCTACGGCTGTTTTTTGCCAGAACAAAGCATAAGCACAAGAAGTAGTAACGGCTGCTGCAAAACCAGCTTCAATATCCATAAAATCTTCAGGAGTATAAGTGAGATCTTGCCCATTAGTCCACTGGAAATAAGAAGTATTGGCTACTGGTGTCAAAGTAGCATTGGTAGCATTTAAAGCCGTAGAACGTTCAATAATAGTAAATCCTTCCAGTTTTCTTAATTCTCCATTGACAGGATCATAAATAGCAGCATAATCTCTGTTTGCAGTGGCTTTCAAATCGGCACACAGTTGAGAGAACATTTCTGTATCTATTGTCACAAAGCGGTCGGCTTTAGGGATATTCCAATTATTAAATACTTTCTTTGCCGTCTGGAAGTCAGCAAGTGTTACGGCTTTGCGTGTACCTGTTCCAATATGAGCTGTAGTAGAACTGCCCGTTGTTTTGATAAAGTATTTAGGACGCCAGTTATACAGCATTGCTTCAGCTACAAATTGTTGCAAATAAGCCATATCTTCTGCCATACAACTATCCATTTTGTCATAGCTGAGTTCAGCTTTGTCAATATCAGGTATAAAACGCGGGTCGGTAGTAAACTCATCGAGCGCATAAGTTATATCCACATCTTTGCGACGGGTAATGGTTGCCGGCAATTCCTTCCTATTGCGTTGTACACCACTTGGTGCACCGGCTTGTGGAATATGTACCACAGAACCACCAATGACATATTGGGATTCATCAATGGAATTCAATAGAAATTCGTTATTCTTAAAAAGATTACCAACAATGTAATCTGTCCAAATTTCAGGAATTACACCTGCCATCAGTGAACCGGAAGGTATTCCCTTTCCTATCATGGACAAAGCCAGAGCACAAATTCCTGCTGTCGTTCCGAATGTCATTCCCACAATGAGCGAGAACACTACAACAACCAATAAGCTGTTTATAAATTTTCTAAACATAAGATTTATTTTTGATGATTAATAAAAAATACATTCAATTAGTCCAATTGTATGGCGGCTGCCATAGCTACGAACTTTTCCCCGTCATAAATGAAGGAAGCAGCTTTTGTTTTTGAAGCAACGCCGGCAATGGCGCTTCCCTGTAAACCTGTACCAAGCGTAATGGTGCGGGCGGTGCCATCACTTTTTGCCTTTATTGTCAACAAAGCACCTACCGGAATATCATCTCCGATCACAAGATTTAATGTGGCATCGGCTGCCAGCGTTCCCAGATCAACAATCGTGATTACTCTTTCAATCGGAATAGAAATAGACGCAGCAGCTGGAACATCCAATTTTTCGGTAGTAGGGAATACTACATTCATTTTTTTATCAGCATCCTTGCTGATGTTGGGAGCTACAAAATTGTAACTCGCATTGGTTTGCATATTAATATAGGACATAATACTATTTTTTTACAGATTACCCCTGGTAATCACGGTTGAACTTAGCTTTGAATAATTCTTTGAAATGTTCGGGACGACTTTCCTTGAGGTTTTCAAGTTTCCCATTTTTAAAATAATCATCCCACGTCCAGTTTTTTTCTGCTTCGGGTATCCCGTCAGAGGACCCGAGTTGACCAACAATCCGTCCTATTGAAGGAAGAGAATTAATGATTTTCTCCGTGCGATCGTAATTCTCTGTTGCCATATCTTCGTATTCCTTTCGCATGTCAACAGAAATTTTCTTTTCGGCAATAGCTTTGTCAATAAGATTTTTGATACGCAGCTTATTGGCATCCTCCAGTTGCTGTTTTAAATTCTGATTTTCAGCTTTTAATCCGTTCAGTTCGTTTTCAAAATTAGCGATTTTGGACACCAGATTTTGAAGAGCAGTTTTTACGGAATCTTCATCAGAATTTACATCCATGTTCAATATGGAAGCGATTTCTTTTTGATTCATATTGTTCTGCATTTGAAAATTAATTATTTGATTTTGATAAAAGTTAAACACGTCATTTGGGTCAATTAAATTGTCGGGAGGGCTATTTAGATTATAGTTACCATCAATTATCTCATTAGCCAATTTATTGTCAATAGCCTGTTGAGCAGTAAGCCAATGATCTTCTCCGTCAAACCAATTATTGCGTACCCATTTTTTCTCTTTTCCGCATCGGTTAGCAATCATATCAATTACTTCGGTTTCAAAAGTATCCATTACATCAGCATATTGCCTGATTTGCTGTGATTTTCCCCGAACAAAACCACTAACATTATGTACCAATACTTTGGCATATTTCGACATGAGGACAATATGTTTTGGATTGGTCATCATATCATAAGCTGCCGAGGCTGCGATACCATCCACCACCCAGGTTACATTTATATCGCTACGGTTGAGATAATTCCATAAAGCCTGACATTGCAATACATCTCCACCATTGCTGTTGACAAAAAATTTAAAGTTGCGAATTCCAGTTTTACGACAATTCTCTATCTCTGGAATAAGCTGATCCATATCAATATCCATCAATTTGCCAATAATACCATACAAATAAATTTCGCAAGTGTCTCCGGATTGATTTATAATTTTATGACCAGCTTTTGACATACTGTCTGTTATTTTCATTTTTTGTCAGTTTCATTTCTCCTACAAAAAAACATTTAAAAATATCATTCTCAAAAAAATAGTGTCATTTTGGCACATATTTTTTAAAACTGACATTATTTCATTTTATTTTGTTTAAAAATTATCGTCATGGGAACTACAAAAAAACAGCGGGAACAATCAAAAAATTATGCTAAGTTGCTATTTGTAAAGGAGAACTACACACAAAAGGAAATTTCCGAGCGGGTTGGTGTTTCAGAAGTGACGTTGAGCAAATGGGTCAATGAAGGCAAATGGGAAGAATTGAAGTCTACTATTTCCGTAACCCGAGAAGAACGTTTACGTTCTACTATTAACCAATTGACCGATTTAGATAATCTTATAGCCAGCAGGGAAGAAAAATATCGGTTTCCTACGAAAGAGGAGAGCAATATTCGACGCAGGCTGGTTGCCGATCTGGCAGCTCTTGAAACAGAAGTAGGACTTACCGATGTGATTAATGTTTCCCGTAAGATACTCGATTGGATTCGACCCATTGATGCTGAAAAAGGGAAAGAACTTTGCAATCTGTTTGATGCCTATATTAAAGATCAGATAAAATGAAGCCGGGAGAACGCCATAGTTTGGATTTGTGGCAGCAATACAAGAAAAATTATCTGTCGGACAGCGGACTCGACTGTTATCGTTCAGAAGCGGAGTTGCAAAAACACCGAGAATGGCTCGAAGCACATCCCATAGAATGGTGTAAGTATTTTTTTCCAAAATATGCCACAGCCGATTTCGCTCCCTTTCAGATTAAATTTATCAATCGAATCATTAATAACCCAGAATGGTATGAGGTAGTGAGCTGGGCTCGTGAATTAGGAAAAGATACCATTACCATGTTTACAATTCTTTATTTAGTACTTACCGGAAAAAAACATTTTGTCGTATTTGTTTCTTCCAGCTTCGATAACGCTTGTGATTTATTGATGCCTTATATGTTGAATTTTGAATATAACGAACGATTGAAGGCTTACTATGGCACACAAAAGAATTTTGGCAATTGGGAAGAAGGAGATTTTTCCATTCGCGATGGAGCTAAATTTATAGCCATTGGAGCAGGGCAAAGTCCACGTGGTAAGAAAAACGAAGCCATACGACCGGACACAATTATTATTTCCGATTTTGATACAGACGAAAGCGTTCGGAATCCGGATCAGGTAAAGAAAAATTTTCAATGGATTGAAGAGGCACTTATTCCTACACGTTCCACCAGCAAACCATTGCTCATGATCGTGCTGGGAAATATTATTGCCAGAACCTGTTGTGTTACACTGGCCGGCAAAAAAGCCGATCACTGGGATATTGTGAACATTCGCGATAAAAATGGTCGTTCTACATGGCCACAAAAGAACAGCGAGGAAATGATTGATCGGGTATTGGCTACAATAAGTACCAAAGCAGCCCAACAAGAATATTTCAATAATCCACTCTCGGAAGGTGAAACATTTAAGGAAATTCATTGGGGAAAATGTCCCGATATTCGCACCATGAAATTTCTTGTCGCTTATGCTGACCCTGCCACTTCAAATAAGGACAGACCAAAAGTAGGAGGATCATTTAAAGCCATTTTTCTTATGGGATATAAGGAAGGCAAATATTATGTTTATACCGGTTTCCTTGATCAGGTTACAAACGAGCAATTTGTGGATTGGTTTTATGCAATCCGCGATTATGTGAACAATCGTTGTCAGGTATATTATTATATAGAAAACAATACCCTGCAAGACCCTTTCTATCAACAAGTTTTTATTCCGTTGTTTACAAAAAAAGGAGCAGAAAAAGGAATAATTGGTATTGTGCCTGATAAAAGGGGAAAACCGGATAAGTTTGTACGTATCGAAGGGAATCTGGAGCCTATCAATCGTAATGGACAATTGGTATTCAATGAAGAACAGAAAAACAATCCCAACATGCAGCGGCTCGAAGAGCAATTTCTTCTGATCAATCCACAAATGAAATCGCCAGCCGACGGACCTGATGCCATAGAAGGTGGAAAATTTATACTCGATCAGAAACGTTCGAAATTATCATCCGATGCCATTGTTCTTCATAAAAGACCTGCAAATAAAAGAAGAGTTTAATATTTAAAAATACAATTATGATTCTTACTATTTTAAAGCGATTCAACCGTTATATGGCCGTAAAAAATGCCAAAAAACATGCCGACCGCATGGCCAGTGAAACAAATACTTCAATGTATGTGATCCAAATCTTTAAGAAAATAAGGGTATATGATCGACGGCGAATTAACAATCTTATTCAAGCAGGCATTTTAAGTACAAAATTAAGGAATGCCTTAGAGCTTGAAAAGGTTTGTATTTATATTGCTCGGCCGCCAAAAAATAATCATGCAAAAATCTTAAACGTAAAATTGACTAATCATGTATCTAACCGAAATTGATCTTAAAAAAGGAATATATGCAGAGACACTTGCCGTATTGACCAGAGACGATCCCAATACCGTCAACCAAGCCATTGGTGAAGCCGTGGAAGAAGTGCGTGGATATTTATGTGCACGTTATGATATAGATAGCGAATTCCGCAAATCGGGGGAAGAAAGAAATGTAAGAGTAGTCAATCTGGTACGTGAAATAGCCGTTTACAATTGCTATAAAATCAGCAATATGGCTAATATGCCCGACACACGTCAACAAATTTATAAGGATACCATTCAATCTTTGATCAGAATTCAGGAAGAAAAAGAATCTATTCCCGGTCTGGGAAGATTGTCCTCCACTTCAGGAGGAAGTAATTATATAGCTTTTGGAGGTAATAAACCACGTAATAACAAATGGTAAAATGGGAGTAAGTAGAAAAGCAGGCGATAAAAGCACACAGGTAATCATTAACAATATCACTGTTCGTGCACCTCAAAGAAGTACACAGGATATTAACAATTGGAGAACCGCCATCCGACAGTTTGAAAATAAAGTGAATCCAAGTCGGTTAAGACTTTATGATCTTTATGAAGATATTTGTTTGGATGGACAGATTGAAGCTACATGGGGAAAACGGCTCGATTGGGTATTGAACAGGGAATTGAGATTTAATGACAGAGAAGGAAAAAACATGGAAGAATTGACAAAATTGCTCAATTCTCCCGATATGCGAGGTATTGTAAAAGAACTTTTAAATTCTATTGCATGGGGTTATACACTTATTCAGGTAAATGATGTCTATTATGACGAACAGGAAGAAACATGGAAAATAGATTATGATTTAATTCCAAGAAAACATGTCCATCCGGAGAAAAATTTCCGTTGTATTTCCAGAGATCAGAACATTGCCACTCGCGATTTTCTTTATATGGAAGAACCACTGGTTCGGTATATGATCTGGGCGGGCGACGAAAATGATATGGGATTGCTTGCTAAAGCTTGCCAGTATGTGATTTATAAACGAGGCGATTTTGGCGATTGGAGTCAGTTTGCCGAAATGTTTGGAATGCCCTTCAGAGAAGCCACCTATGAAGATTATGATGAGGAGACCCGCAAAAAGCTCGAAATAGCTATGGAACAATGGGGAGGAGCCAATTATATCATCCGTCCAAAAGGAGCAGAACTGAAAATTCATGATACCGGAAGCCAAAGTGGTAGCAATACCTTGTATAAAGACCTTAAAGATGCCTGTAATGCCGAAATATCCAAGATATTTCTTGGAAACACCCTGACTACCGAACAGGGAGACAAGGGAGCTCGCAGTCTTGGTGATATCCACATGGAAAGCGAATTGCAAAAACACGAAAACGATAAAAAATATATTCTCGATATTCTCAATACACGGTTTAGAGCCATACTCAAAACTTTTGGTCTGAACGTGGAAGGCGGGCTGATTATTTTTGAAGAAGATGAAGCAAACTGGAATAATCTGAAAACTAAATGGGAAGTTTATAGCGGAGCCGCATCAATGGTGCCCATTGATGACGATACAATTTATCAGGAATTTGGCATTCCTAAACCGACAAACTATGACCAGTTGAAAGAGGAAATGCGTCAGAATAAAATGCTTGAAACTTCATTTAAACAACTTTTCAATGAAGAAAAAACGCCACCGAAAAACTTATTCAATACGATTCGGAATTTTTTCGTTTAACCCCGACACTGAATGTCGGGGAACTTCAACGTATTTATGCGGGCGATAATTACATTAAGTTCCTTGAAGGCATTGCTACTTTTCCAATTCTCGACCTTACCAAACAGGAAATTTACGAACAGGTAGTAAAAGAGCTGGAGGAGAAACCAATTATCAGCCAGACATTGCGAGACAATTGGCGCGACAATTTTAACAAAGCGGTAACGCAAGTAATGGGCAATCCCACTTACGATAGTGAATGGTTTGAACAAACGATCCGTTTCAGAGCAAATGCTGAACGTTTCAGCAATTATAAAGCATGGCGGGCAACGCAGTTGCTCAATCAACTGGATAAGAAAGATGGAAATTTTAATGGGAAGGTTAAAAATATAATCAATACTTTTAATCGTTTTCAGGTTACGGAATACAATACTTTCATAGCCAGAGCAAGAACTGCCCGACAATGGGAACAATTCAAGGAGACAGGAAAACTTTATCCCAATATCCAATGGATGCCTTCCCGATCCGCTCATCCCAGAGACGAACACAAGGCGTTTTATTATCGTATCTGGTCAATGGACGATCCGTTCTGGCAACAAAATCAACCGGGAAACCTTTGGAATTGTAAATGTGATTGGCGACAAACCGATACACCCGTTACGGATAATTCTGAAATAGAAGAAGTAAAATCAGTTCCGGGATTGGATAAAAATCCGGCAACATCCGGACAATTGATTACCGATACCCATCCTTATATAGCCAAAGCGGGAGAGAAAATAGAAAAAGTTGTTCAGAGAGAAATCCGTTCCTATAATAGGGAAAAAGCTTTTTCCACCTTAGCCGGAAAAACAGTGAAGCAAAGCATTGAAGAAAACGGGAAAGAAAAAAGCATAAAAATTCAAATTACCAAAAAAGGGATAAAACATTTTACCGGCGATTATTACCCTGATCCGGTTTTAAAATATGCCATGCTTCCGCATCTGGATCAATTGATTTCTGAAGCCAAATATGTAACCTCTGCTGACAATTACACGGTGGAGGATAAAATCACCAAAAAATTCCATTATTTTGAAAATGAAATGTTTGGAAGAAAAATTTACATTAATGTTTCGGAGGATGTGAAGGGAATTTATCGTTTATATGCTTTGAAGGACAGATTAAAAAAATAAGAATAACCCGGAGGCTTGCATAGGCTTGATAACGCCACTGTGTGTCTCCAGATTATTCTCAAGTACAAATATATAACATATTTTTTAAATTGGTACTCAAATTAAGATTATTTATCAAATATGACTGCTGAAGAGTTTGAAAAATATATCGTTGATTTGCAAAAACGCTTTGGAACATTTTTCGAGGAATATGCTCCTACCATTGCTGCCAAAACGGCTGTAGATTATTTCAAGCAATCATTTCAGACCGAAAGCTGGGAACGGGTACCATGGAAAGAGGTAAAACGCCGTATGCCTGCGTGGGAAAGAAACGGTAAAACCATAGCCAATCCTTATAAAGGAGCGGCTCTTACCCGTAAGATTTTAACAGGCGAAACAGGCGATCTGGGCAGGTCGATTGAGATTGATAAAAGCCGCACTGGAAACGATAAAGCAGTGGTGTGGACAGCTCCTCATGCTTTTGCTAAAAGCGACAAAATTTATGCCGCCGTACATAATGAAGGACTGCATGCCGGTCGTGGAAAAGGTTTTCAAATGCCCAAACGACAGTTTATGGGCGAAAGTGAAAAACTGAACCAGCTGATCGTGGACGAGCTGGAACGAAAATTATCGGAAATTGCCAATAAATAATTATAGCCATGATAAAAGAAATTTATACTTCCATTCAGACAGCACTGGAAAACATAAAAAATGCAGAAGGGAATCCGTTGTTCAAACATTTTGATCTGTGGAATCAGAATGTGCAATTCATTGAACAGGATAGTCCTTTTGAAACACCAGCCTGTTTTATAGAGTTTCAACCCATTGGATGGGAAACCATAGGAAATCGGGTACAGGAGACAACGCTCTCCATTCGCTTGCATGTGGTGACGCCCTGGTATGGACAAAGTTCTAAAATTTCTCCTGTACAGAGCGAAATGCTTGATTATTTGAATATCCCTGATTTTGTACTGAATGCCTTGCAGGGAATGATCATTGAAAAAGTGGGCGTTCTGACCCGAACTGCTTCAGAAATCAATCATAACCACGAACGATATGTGGATAGTGTAGAAATTTATCAATTGCGGGCTCGTAACCTGGAAGCTGAAACAAAATATCATTTGATACGCCGACCGTCGTTTTATATCAAAACAGGCTTATTAAGATTGAAAACCTTCGACTTTACTTTTGACGATACTTTTGAAGAGAAAATTTAGGAAATAAAAAAGCCCGGTTTCAATCGCCGGGCTTTCTGTTTATTCAATGTGAAAGGTTTTGTAATAATCCATTGTGATATTACCGTGTTCAATCACTATTTTATAGGTTTGTGGCGTGATAGCAAAAAGTGATATGTAATCGCCCATAAATTGATAATGCGCCAATTCTCCCGGCTTGTAACCTCCCAGTGTTATATCCTGATTCCAGTAATGGCAAAAGAACCGAAAAACAATATCAGCACTTCCAATCATTTCTACCTTTTCAACTACTTTGACAGGCGAATAGCTTTCCAGATAGGGAATTTTGCTATTATCAGTTTTCAATGTAAAAATTGCTTTCAAGTATTCTTTACCGGTGGAAATTCTCGGTACAAAATTGAAAATAACCGTATTTTCACGCACAATACAATCGTTTTTCGGGGCAGGGGTCAGATGCATGTAATCGTCCTGTACAAAGAGTTGAAAACGCATGCTTACAAACTCAAATTCCAGCCCAACAAAACAGGTAAACTCTCCAGGTGGCAGTGTGGGATTAACATTGTCCAGAAAACGAATCAATCCCTGATAAGGGTCTTTCTGTCCAAAACAGCAAAAGGACAAAAGAAAAAAAACTGTTAATAATTTGCTTTTCATGATACAAAACAATTAAATTAATCATCATTAAAATTAATATCCCAATGTTTTACATTCAATGAATTGGAAGATGGATCATAAATATACATAACTGAACCTGTTGCTTCTTTTCTAATACCAAAATCATTTTTAGCACTTAATTTAAAAGGAACATAAATCCATCCGGAATCTGCTTCTACAACATTAGCAAAACCATTATAAACAGAAGGATTCAATTTATAAGAAATGGTACCCGGATTTCGTATTTCTTTTTGTATTGCTTCCCGCATGGCTTGCTCTATTTCTTCAGCATTGTAAAATGATCGTTTTTCAATAGCTTTTTTTAAAAGACTGTCCTTTTGTTCATAAGTCATTGTTGCCCATTCTTTTGAATAATCTCTATATTGAGCTGTTGGCATCATGCCTGAAATACATTTTACAGCTATAAAAATAACAATGAGAATAATCAAAATCGAAAAGGAAGTTGTACATCCTTTTGGCACTTCGGTAGTTGGTTTTTTCTCCATAATATTAATAATTTATTATAAGTCACAAAGATATAAATTTTTGTAAATTTTTTCAATTTTCCTTTTTTTCTTGTTCTAAATTTTTGGAAATTTTGAGCAATCTGAAAAAAGTACGGCGGCTTATACCCATTTGTTTGCTAATGATATTGCGGTAAATTTGTTCTTTGCACTTGTCTTGCCTTCCGGGTTCAAAATATTTTTCCATTAGTTGCTTTACCATTTCCGCTTTTTTACGTGTGCTTTCCATCATGATATTTAGATTCAATAATTTCTGTATTCAATATCCAGCAATTCATCATCCGTTGGCAGTCGTTCATGCACAAGCCGGTAAATTTCCTCCCAGTCCGGAAGTTTGTACAAACTGCGATCGTCAATATAGAGTGAAGCCCC
>ENA-UOYA01001560-UOYA01001560.1-activated-sludge-metagenome-genome-assembly--contig:-NODE-1560-length-24026-cov-7.136665_pt1 | contig 24026 bp, 38 predicted proteins | sample MGYA00238163_ERZ764804 | MGnify/ENA primary metagenome ERZ764804 (study PRJEB28919, sample SAMN05720223) | activated sludge metagenome | isolation source: Anaerobic digester | place: Hong Kong... | reverse complement strand
CTGCCAGCATTTTCGTTCCCTCCCTTGAAAGTGTAGGGATGGCCTGACGCCATCCCCCATTGCATGGCTTCAAGAAAACTTTTGCCATCCAGCTCACGCCAGATGGCAAACAGTTCTTCTGCCAGAAACGGTGGGCAGGTCATGCTGACCTGCTCGGGTGTCGGACGGTAGTCCCAGACGATGTCCAGCCACCCGATCTGGATATGCTGGTTCTTGAGGACGGAGATCTGCATCAGTTGTCCGTCCTCGGTGTCGTACAGGATGCGAAGAGTTATGTTAGATAACATAACTTTTCGCCCCCTCGATCAGCTCCATCAGCTGATCGAGCTGGATGGTGCCCGGTACAGCGAGGAGATCCAAGACTTCCTCGTTGTCCATCAAGATGATGTACGCATAGTTTTCCTGCGCGTCGTATTCCACTTCCACCTCAATCATTGATTGACACCTCCCCCTTTCCGTACCGGATCACCCGGTACCCGAACTGCTCCGCTACTCTCGTGGCGTATTCCTCCGCCATCGCCCGGCTCGGTGCGATGGCCAGCAAGTTCCCGCCCGGGAACCCAACGAAGGGCGGGAGAATCGCTACCTCTCCACGGTGCCGGTTCACTAACACTTCCCAGGTATCGTCCATGTTTCTCCTCCTCCTTAAGATTTTTCAAATCAGGATCATCCTCGTCCGAACCCCGGGGAGCGACCGTGTCAAGGCGCTTTCCCTTGACACGGGAAGCGACCCGGGGTACCGATCTTTTCCTCCGCCTGCCGGGCCGACCCCGCCGGATCCATGAAAACCGAGTGCCGAAGAATTGTCAAGTGGCATTTTCACTTGACAATTCGTCGGCACTCGGAGACTCGCACTCGTCCTCGCTCGCGCTCGCACGAGGACTCGTCTTCATGGATCCCGGCAGACGGGCCGACCCCGCGGGCTCCCCCGCCAGGCGGGGCAGGAGGATAAAAAATCCCGGCAGGGAAGCGAGGCCTCCCTGCCGGGGTGTTATCCCTGGAGCAGGCCGGGGATGAACCCGGCGTGTTTAAAGACCGCCTTCTTTTCCACCCGTCCGTCCGGGTGGTGAACCTCTACGCTTTCCCGTTTAGAGAAAGCGTAGAGGACAAAGAACCCTTCCTCGATTAACCGCTTTTCGAGTAAGGGCATCATGAACGGCGCCCCCCCGAGCATAAGGGCGCCTTTGGGTTCGAGGGTCTTCGCCAAAGCGACGATCCCCTCGACCTTTTCCAAGATCTCTTCAGGATCCGGCTCCTCGATCGTGAGGAGCCTGGTTAGTTCCTCCCGCTTGTCCATGGGAAGATCGATTACTGAGTCAAGCACCTGCTCAGCAGTGGCAACATGTTGCGTGATGTTCCAAATCATTGCTTACCATCTCCTTTTAAAATTTTAAATGCTTCAAAAAGAACCATACCACGGGCTGCCGGAATGTCAAGCACGCTTTCCGCTTGACATTCCGGCCAAGCCCGTGGTACCGGGGTTTACCGGCTGGCTTTGACCGGTTCCCCGAGGACGATCTTCTCGGCAACCTTCGCCAGGTATTGCTCCATCATCGTCTGGCGAAGTGCTTGCTCTTCCTCTTCAGCCGGAGGATTGAATACCTCCTGGCGGAGCTTATAGATGGCGCGGATGTACGCCATCACGCATTTGTGGAGGATGGCGCAAAGGTCTTGCGTCATCCCTTCCTCCTTGCCCCAGGGTGCCGTGTAGACCAGCGCCCTGGAGCCCGTATAGGCAAGCCAGGACATGAAGTCCTGGTCAGTCTTCATGTGCTGGACGAGCCGGACGGCTGCCTCATCCAGCACCGCTTCCCAGTTTTGACGCAGACCGATCTGACCTGCATCCCGCTCACAGGCCTGAAGGATCTCGCATACGTCCTTCCGGCTTGCTGCCAGTCCCCAGCGGTTCATGAGGTACCGCTGGGAATAGCGGGTCATCGCCAATGCAGCGATGACGTTGAACACCCTGCTTCCGCCGGGCGTCCTGATGTCCCATTCTCGCTTCTTGAGCGGGGATGCAATTCCCTTAATGGGCAACGGGCGGGCGAGATCCCAGCCCGCCCGCCAGGTACCGTCGCCCAGGGCGCGGTTGATCCAATCCGCACCCTGGGTTACGTCGGGAACGAACTCCTGTTCCCGACGGGGATTGAGACCATGCCCCTTGGGCAGGAGCATGTCCTCCTCCGTTTCTTCCGGCTGGCACCAGATCCCTGGCGCCGTCCGGCGAAGCGTGCTGGCCTCATCGGCCAGCTTCTCCCGGAGCTCCCTGGCCTGGCGCTTGTCCTGCCAGGCCATGAAGCGTTCGTGGAAAAGCTTCGCCACCGGAAGCGGATCCTGATCCGGTGTGGCGAAGCCCAACACCTGCCACGGGCGGTATCTCTTTACCGACGAACCGCCCTCCTCAAAATAGACCAGCTCGTTCCCCGCGAACCGGGGAATCACCGGGACTTTCACGATGGCCTCGGTTTTCACACCGACCACCGTGACAACCTGTTGAACCACAATCCGCAGCATGCTAAGATTCATACACAACACTTCCTTTCTGCCCCTCTGCCGGGGGCAAGAGATTCGGCCAGCCCGGTGCGCTCCGGACTGGCCGTATTGCTCAATACTCTGAGTAAAATAACTCACATTCCTTGACGCCGGTGAGCATAAGCACGCCCATCGGCGTCAAGGTACTCCACGTCAACAACACGGAAGCTAGAAAGGCTGTCGACGTAGTGAATATTGGTAATGGTAACGCTTCGACAAGCGTTGCCGTTTTTCCGCACCTCGTACCGGGTAAAGACTTCCTCCGTCTTTACCACGCTTCCTTGGCTATACTCCATGCAGTTGGTAATTTCTGTGCGGAGCAATTCCCATCTTGACTTCATGCTACTCACTTCCTTTCTGCCGGCTCAGCCGGCTGTAAATTAAGCCAGCCCAGGCTATGCCCGGGCTGGCACCGGATCCTGTCACAGATAGACGACTTCGTCGTCGTCTATTGTGATTATTGCTGACGTGTACCCATCACTTGTTTTAATGGCGATGATGGGTACTATATCGCTTCCTTTGTCCTGATTGTTTGTCAGGACAAAAGATACTGCATGATCGTAATCATTCGTTTCTCCCACCCACCGAAGCTCTTCGCCAGCAACCAAAAAACCTGTCAAATACTTGAACATTCCACACACTCCCTTTCTGCCGGTTAAACCGGCTATGAATTCCGGGGCTCGCTCGCGCCAGCCCCGGTGTTTCGCTCTCGTCGCCATCCCTTGATGGCGACTCCGTTACGGCGAAGGACGCCGTAGGCTCCCGAACCCTTCGGGTAGCTCCGAAGGATCTCGAGAGCCTGATAAACAGAAACGACCGGCGTAAACCGCCGGTCGTTCCTGTTTACTCCGTGCTCTAGGATGAGGCGACTCATCCTAGAGTTCCTTCCATGACAGCAGTCCCATACGGGGCTGCTGTTTACGCAAGTAACGTTCCTGCCTCTCTGGAGTTGCCAGGGGATCATCGTTGCTCCCCCTGATCCGGGAATATTCCCGGACTCCATCGCTCCAGGTCTCTTTTACATAAGTGTCAGCTGTATCAAGACCTGTCTGATACCAAGCCCGTTCTACACACCTCTCGATGTGCAGAAACCGATAGTGCAAAATCTCCTTCCGTCCAATCACCGTAGTTGTGTCTTCGTCTGACCACTCTCGCAGAACTCGCTCCGTTCCGAAATACTTCCACTTCATACCGCTCACTCCCTTTCCGCCGGCTTCTGCCGGCTGAGATTTTTTGTGCAGGCCTGAGCTCGTCAGCCCGGCGGTGCCTGCACGTTGCCGGGAACCGGCAGGCGCGTTCCTGCCGGTTTCGCCAGGAGTTACTTTGCACCGATGACAACCGCTGACCAACCAGGCCGGTCGATGACGAAGTAGGAAATCTTCCGCGGTTGGGGGAAAGTGCTGAATTCCTTCCACACCTTCCTCATAAAAAACGCCTGCTTCGAGACGCTCGACTTACGCAAAACGTCAGCGTCGTCCGCCCGCACCGCAATCGCTATCGCACTCTCGCTTTTGCTGAGCAACCTTACCTTCATGTACAACACCTCCCTTAAAATGGGAGCAAACCCCAGCACCACCAAGAGCACAGTGCCGGGGTTTGCTCCTTGATTGATCACGGAGGCACAAAGCACAAAAGGGCAATTTTGTCAAGTCTTTTTTTGACGAAATTGACCTTTTGTGCTATGCTTTTGCCGTAGTGTCAATCAAGGGGCAAACACCGCTCTGTGCGGAGGGGTGCTCCAAATCTGAGGAGGAGGGCTTTTGTGCAATTGCACAAGAGAGACATAGGGGGGGTCAACAGAGGAGATAGCATGAAATGAGACTAAAGTATATAAGGACGTGAAAGTCCATCCCCCCATCCTCGCCATCTTTCCAGCCCCCGGGGGGCTTTCCAGGGGGATACCCATCAAAAAAGAAACTTCTCTTTCCAAAAAATAAACCATAGTTCTGACAGTTTTTCTGACACTCCGTCTGACAGATCCTCTGACAGGCGGAGTTTTCGTCTCTTTCGAAGCCTGTATTTCCAAAGATTCCTGTGTTTGTTCCAAACGTTTACAGTTTCTGACACTTCTCTGACACTCCCCTGACAGCTTCCTGACGGAACCGTCCAGGGAAGGGCGGAGTTTACTGATTTTCGGGGCAAAAGGGGGTCTTTCCCCCTGTTTTTCTGGGACTCCAGACCCCTTGACAGGGGCTTTTTTCTGTGGTATGGGACGATTTCCGTCCTAGAATTAGCTTAAGAGCAAAAGAACGTCGTGCTGTAGCACGAAAAGAACAGTAGCACTACCCTTTCTTTGCCTCTTAGAGTGTATATATATATAAAGGCTAAGGGTTCCATGAGCCAAAGAAGGGGTAGTGCGACTGTTCTTTAGCGCTAAGATCGCCAAGTGCTATCCTCTTCAGCTCTTGTGCTGAGTCTAGGGTGAGAAAAATTGGGTCTTGCGTCCTGACAAGATCCTTTTTCTGTGTTATACTTATTGCCATAAAGCAAGGAGTGTTGATTTTATGGCATGGGAAAAGGCCTACACGGGAGAGGTCGTCAAGAACGTCCCGCAGGAGATCCGCCGGGTCATCTCGCGGGCGAGGGAGATGGCTCCCGAGGCGCTGGAGACCCTCTTCGAGGTGATGATCAGCCCCAGGTCGACCGCCAAGGTGCGGGTCGAGGCGGCGTCGATTATCCTCGACAGGGCTCTGGGGCGGGCTCCCCAGCTGAACTTCAACATCGACATGCTCGCGGAGAGGGAACAGACCCGCGAGCAGGTCATCTCCCTGGCGCGGCAGGTCTTCCTGGCGGTCGAGCGGGGAGAGATCATCGAGGCCGAGGTGCTGGATGGGCAATCCGACCGCAGCGGATCTGGCGAAACGGTTCTTCCTGGGGAAGCGGGATCTGGTCAGCTTCCGGGCTGACTTCCTCCCGGGACAGGCGGACTGCCGGCCGGCGTGGTTCCACCACGACTGGAGCGAGAAGCTCCTCTACGGCTCATGCCATTACGCCATCCAGGGATACCGGGAGTGCGGGAAGACATCCTACATCCGCGCCATGGCGCTCCACACCCTGGTCTACCCCAGTCCCGAGAGGGACTACACCGTCTTCGTCATGGCGAACCAGTCCCTGGCCACCAACCGGCTCTACGAGATCCGGGACATGTTCCTCGCCGACCCCGCCCTTTCCGCCGGCCTGGTGAAGGTGAACCACAAGAACGAGCAGGTCTTCGAGGTCACCATGGACACCGGGGAGGGCTACCTGGACATCCGCCTGGAGGCCTACGGCAAGGGAGCCTCCGTGCGGGGGCTCCAATGGCGGGACAGGAGACCGAAGCTGGTGATCATCGACGACCCACAGGACGGAGAGGACGCCAAGAGCGAGCTGACCCTGGAGCGGGACTGGAACTGGTTCCTCTCCGACGTGAAGTTTCTCTCCCGCACGGGGCGGATCTTCATGATCGGGAACAACCTGGGGGAGCGCTGTCTCATCGAGCGGGTCTTCGCCCACGCCGCCGAGCTGGGGTTTCAGACCGTGAGGATCCCCGTCCTGAACGAGCAGGACGAGCCCAACTGGCCGGAGCACGACCCGAAGGAGGCCATCTACGCCGAGCGGGACTCCTTCGCCCGGATGGGGAAGCTGGATCTCTGGCACCGCGAGAAGATGTGCGTTCCCATGAGCCCGGAGAACCGGCGCTTCCGCTCCGACATGATCAAGACCTTCGTCCGCTCCGACCTGGCGGGCGTCCCTCTGGCGAAGTTCATCACCGTTGACCTGGCGATCTCCCAGAACGCCACCGCCGACTACACCGTCTTCTGTGTGGTGGGGATATCCCCGGACAATCACTGGTTCGTCCTGGACGTGGACTACGGCCGGTACGACCCCACCGAGACCCTCGACCGCCTCTTCTCCCTGGTGGCGAAGCACAAGCCGGTCTCCGTGGGGATCGAGACGGTGGCCTACCAGGCCGCCCTGGCGCATTTCGTGGAGCGGGAGATGGTGCGGCGCAACCTCTTCTTCCAGCTGATCCCCCTGAGGGCGGAGAAGAAGAAGGAGCTGCGGATCCTGGGGATGCAGCCGCGTTTTTCTGCCGGACAGGTCTGGATTCCCGAGACCGCCGACTGGAGGGCGGAGTTCGAGGATCAGCTCCTGAGCTTCCCCTACGGCCGTCACGACGACATCCCCGATGCTCTGGCCTACATGGAACAGATCGCGTACCCGCCCTCCTCCTGGAACGACCCGGAGGAATCCGAGGCGGACAGCTGGCTCCCCGTGGCGGGAGCCATGTAGGAGGGACAGATGGATCTAGAAGCGGTTGCCCGTTCCGTCGAGACCGACATCCAGGCTGCCGAGGACTACTACACCGGCACCATCGAGCCCAGCGTCATCGAGCGCTGGCAGATCTACAAGGCGGACAAGAACTACTACGCCGAGAAGTACAAGAAACTCTCCCAGGCCACCGACCTGGTCTCCTTCGACTTCTACTCCGTGGTGGAGTGGTACGTGGCCAACTGCATGCAGGCCTTCTTCGCCGGGGACACCGGAAAGATGGTCACCATCTCCGGCGTCGGTTCCGAGGACGTCCCGAGGGCGGAAAAGATGCGCAAGCTCGTCACCCACCAGCTCATGCGCCAGAACCGGGGGTACACCATCGCCGAGACCTGGTTCCGGGATGCCTTCGTGGGGAACCTGGGGGCGGTGAAGGTCTGGTGGGATCGGGAGACCACGCCGGGGCCGATCCGGGTGGAGGTCGTCCCCAGGGAGATCCTCCCGCAGTTCCTGGCCGGGAAGCCGAACGCGCAGGTCTATCCCCTGCTGGGGGTCAGCGACCTGGTGAAGGTGGAGTGGCGGGACATGGTCTACCGGCGCAACAAGCTGGTCTGGCAGAACGTCCCTCACGATGAGATCCGGATCCTCCCGGACACCCGGAGCCTGGAGGACGCCCCCTTCCTGGCGCACAAGACCGTGGTGCGGGTGGACGACCTGCTCCGCCGGCAGAAGGCCGGGGTCTACGAGAACGTGGACGAGGCCGTCAGCCGGCTGGGCTCCGTGGACTACCCCTACCTCCGGGACGTTTTCTCCAACGCCTCGGACGTTTCCGAGGCGAACCTGGAGCGGGGGAGGCGCCACGTCCAGCTGTACGAATGCTACACGAAGATCGACATCAACGACGACGGCCTCCTGGAGGACTGCATCGTCACGCGCTGCAACGGGGTGATCCTCCGCGCCATCGAGAACCCCTGGCAGAGGCACCCATTCTTCTTCCTGATGCCGGTGAGCGACCCTCACAAGCTCTGGCCTGACCGCGGCCTGGCGGAGGTGGTGGGGGAGATCCAGCACATGAACACCGCCCTCTACCGTCAGCTGCTCATCAACATCGCCCTGAACAACGACCCCCGCACCTTCATCGACGACACGAAGGTGAACGTGGCGGACGTGAAGGCCGACCGGCGCTACATCCGGTGCCACGGCTCCCCGAGGGAGGTCATGGCGCCGGTGCCCATCCAGCCCATGGCGGCCTGGACGGTGCCGTTCCTGGAGGCCATGGAGGGGAAATTGGAGACCTGGAGCGGCCGAACCCGCTACAACCAGGGGTCGGACTTCAAGAGCCTGAACAAGACCGCCACAGGGATCACCACGATCTTCAACGCCTCCATGCTCCGCATGGAATCCTACGTCCGCAACTTCTCCGAGACCGGGGTGGCGGATCTCCTGCGGTTCGCTGTGCGTCTCAACCAGACGTACATGGATCAGCCCCAGGTCATCCGCCTGCTGGGAGAGACGCTGGAGGTCACCCCGGACGACCTGGCGGGGGAGTTCGACATCGAGATCAACGCCAACGGCGGGCTCACGCAGAAGGATCAGAAGGTGCAGAACCTGCAACTGTACCTGGGGATGCTCTATCCCTCCGGGAAGGCGCAGGGGATCCTGGACGAGCGGCACTGGATCCATGCAGCCCGGGAGCTCATGAGCTGCGTGGGGATCCGGGATCTGGACAGCTTCTGTCCTTCCGAGCCGCCGCCGAAGCCCATGCCCATGATGGGAGGAATACCGATTGGAGCCGGAATACCGGGAGCAGCTCCTGGAGGAGATGAGGCTGGGGGACAGGGCGGAGTCCGTCAAGCCCTACCTCCTGCCCTGGCTGGAAAGTTCCCAGGCGGAGCTTTTAAACCGGCTTAGCCTTCCCCTGGGACCCGAGGAGCTGAGGATGCTGAATGCCACCGCCGTGGTGCTGGCGCAGCTGAAGGGAAGCCTCCTGAACGACTGCGCCATCGGGGCGGCGGCACGAAGGGAGTTTCGGGAAAGTGAAGGAGTTGACTGAGGCTATCGCCGAGCAGGTCTACCGGTGCATCGCTCCCCTGGGCGACAACCTGGACAGGATCGAACGGGGGAGGTTCCTCCGGAGCCTCTCGGAGCGGAGCCTCACCATCGCGGCCGAAGTGATCGGAATCATCCCGGGGCAAGCCTTGAGCACCCCGGATCCTGCGGATCAAGCCGAGGAGCAATCCGCAAACCAGGAGGGAACGCATGGAAAGCACAAGCCTACCGGCAGCGCAGCAGGGAACCGCAGCCGCGGAGCCTCTCGCTCCCGGTAACATCGGTCTCCGCCCCGACGGATCGGTCATCCTTCCCGGGGAACCGGCCGGCCAGCCGGCGACCCCCGAGCAGGCACCGTACACCGCCGAGGAAGTGGCGACCCTGGGGATCGAGAGGATCGATCCCAACCGCCTCCCGCCGGAGCTCGTCCCGCTCTACAAGAGCCTCCAGGCGGACTACACCCGCAAGACCCAACAGCTGGCGGAACTGAGGAGGCAACTGGAAACTCCGGCCAAGCCCGAACCGGTGCAGCCGCAAGCCCAGCCCTCGAAGGACATCGCCGACCGCGTCTACGAGGCCACGGTGATGCGAGCCTGCGAGCTCATGGGGGTCACGCGGGAGGACTTCGACGAGTACGACCCGAAGTGCCAGGTGTTCATGTCCATCGCCGGGCAGCAGCTCTACGCCGAGGCTGCCCAGCAGCAGGCCGCCGTCCAGCAGGCGGCCGTCCGGGAGCGCCAGTACAAGGAGCTCCTGGAACGATACCGGCAGACCGAACCGCACTACGAGGAGATCTCCGCCTACGCGGACGAGTGGATCGCCAACCTCCCCTACCGCCAGTACCAGGAGGTCATGAAGACCCTGGCGCGGGGCTCCATGGAGGAGATCGACGTCAAGGTGATCCAGGAAGTCCGGAAGGCCTGGTACGCCAAGAACGGCACCCCGGAGCAGAAACCGCTCCCGGTGGTGGAATCCGGCAGGCCGGCGGCCGCGACCCAGCCCGGGGCGCAGCTCCCGCCGTCCTTCGGACGGATGAGCCAGGAAGAACAGGCGCAGATCCTCCTGAAAGCGGGGCTGGTCTCCTAACCCAAGGAGGAATCGCAAGTGGCAGACTACATCTCCGGAAGCAACACCTACGTCGCCGTCGGGAACAAGGAAGACCTGAACCCCGTCATCACCAACATTGCCCCCGACGACACCCCCCTGTACTCCATGATCGGCTCCACGTCCTGTACCGCCACCTACCACGAGTGGCTGGAGGACGACCTGGGCGAAGCCCAGAGCAACGCCTACGCCGAAGGCTTCACCTACGCCACCACGAAGCCCGGCACGAGGACGCGCCTGGGGAACTACACCCAGATCATGGAGCGGGGCTACGAGGTCACCGACACCCAGGAGGTCGTCCAGAAGCACGGCCTCACGTCGGAAATGGCCTACCAGATGGCCAAGTGCGCCAAGCTCATCGCCTTCGACTGCGAGAAGGCGATCATGGAGCAGTCCAGCAAGAGCGCCGGCGACAACACCAGCAACCCGCCGACGGCCCGGCAGATGGGCGGGATCCCCTACTGGATCACCAGCCACGTCATCTCCAACTCCGGGACGCTCCGGGACTTCACCCCCGACCTGCTGAACGATGCCCTCCAGGCCTGCTTCAACTCCGGCGGCCATCCCGGGACGGCAGTCATGGGCGGGGCGCTGAAGCGCACCATGAGCTCCTGGAACGGCGGGGCTCTCCGCACCCTGGACGCCGATGCCTCGAAGATCACCCAGCGTGTGGACGTCTTCGAGTCCGACTTCGGCGTCATCAAGGTGCTCCTCGACCGCTTCACCCCGGCCAACAAGGTCTACGTCCTGGATCCGTCTCTCTGGAAGAAGGCGACCCTGCGCCCCTTCAAGACGCTGGATCTGCCCAAGACCTCCGACTCCATCAGGAAGGTCATCGTCGGAGAGTGGACGCTGGAGGCACGCGCCGAGAAAGCCAACGCCATCCTGGCCGACGTGCAGTAGGGGGAATGATCGATGGCCATCGAGTTTCTGAAGAACCTGGCGGGGAGAGGCGACCGGTGGATCAGCCGGCTGGCCACCGCCGCCTGTTCTCTCCAGCTCACCCCCGCCACCTACTCCATCGCCGCCGGAAGCTCCGGCTGGACGAAGAAGGTGGAGGTCGTCCTGACGGATCCCGACGGGAACCTTTGCGACTGGTACAACGGGACGTTTCCCGCCTCCGTTTCCAAGTCCTCCTCCGGCGGATCCGTCACCCTGGGCAGCGGGGTCAGCACCGTGACCCTCGCCAGGGGGAAGGGCATCGTGACGATCACCGGGAGCGGAACCTGGGCGTCCGGCGACACCGCCACCCTGACGATCAACGCCTCCGGCACCCAGACCATCTTCGGCAAGTCCGTCTCCGCCCAAACTTCCGTGGGGACGGTACCGGCCTAGCGAAAGGATGGGGAGGGGCTTGATCGGCCCCTCCCGCTCTGAGCCCATGACAAACCGCAAGCTGACTCTCCATCCAGACGGCCGCGTGGAATTGGCCGTGGCCTACAACCCAGATCCCGTCCTGCGGCTCAACGCCGAGGGGCGCAAGGATACCGGGTGGGCGCCCGGGAGAAGCCTCCGGCGCCTGGCCTCCATCGACCTGAACGACGTGATGAAGAACCTCACCGTCAACACCGATCCGGACATGGTGGCATTTATGGTGGGGAACGACCGGGCCGCCCTCCACCGCCTCCTGCGGAAGCACCCGGAGTGGAAATGCTCCGCCGAATCCTCCCGGAGGGGAGTGATCGTGAAGTGACCTTTGCCGATCTTGTCAAGAGGCTCCGCTACCGCCTCCGGGATGCCGACGCCGTCCAGCTCAGCGACCAGGAATTGGTGGAGGATCTCCGCACCGCCCTGGAGCACGTGGGCTGGAGGATGGCGGAGGTCGGCCTCACGGCCGAGTGGCTCTCCGACGGGACGCTGGATGCCCCGATGCTTTCCACCGACGTGGATCTGGCAGACGGGATGGCCAACGGCATCCTCTCCCTCGCCCAGGGAATCCGCTCCGAGGATCCCCGGGTGATCATGGCGCTCTCGGACGTGGCGCTCCGCCTGGCGGTGACCCTGTACGGGGAGCCAGTGGAGCCGGAGAACGATGGGCTTCCCCTGTAGGAGGACGACATGACCCTGGCGCAGATGATCAACCGGCTCCGGATCCGCTTGAACGATCCGCAGAAGATCGAGTTCTCCGACGAAGAGCTGGAGGCCTACGTCCTGGATGCCCTCCAGGCTGTCCATGCTGTGCGGATCCAGGCAAAGGATCCAAAGATCGTGGTCACCGCCACAGTCTCCTCGACCCTCCCGGCCAACTGGGCCGGATGGGTGGGACAGGTTCCCCTGAAGATCTCAGAAAACTCCGTCTCCGGGGGACCGGCCACCGTGCGCTACTTCCGCACGGCGACCCTGCCGGCCTCCGGCTCCTCCGAGCTTGACGTCCCGGACTGCCTCCTCCCGTCGGTGCTCAACTACGCCGTCCTTCAGGGGCGTATCCGCCTGGGGCTGGACATCGACCAGGAGGGACCGCTGACGCAGAAGATCCTCCAGGGGGCTGCCGCCGCCCTGGGACTCTCCTATCCCAAGGGAGGCCAGTATGGGGCAGCTCGCTGAGTACACGAGGGTCTACGAGAGAAACCCCACCACGCTCCTGGAGTTTGGCGACTTCTCCGGCGGGGAGGTTCTGAGCAAGCCGGAGGACAGCCTCCAGCCGAACGAGCTCTCCTTCGCGGAGAACGTGGACATCGACCCCAGCGGCGCAGCCCTCACCGTGAGGGACGGACTGGAGCTGGTCTGCCCCGTGAGCGGCGGTGTCTCCGCCCTCTGGGGGTGGGAGGCCAAGAGCCTTCTCCTCTTCGTCTCCGACGGGAAGCTGTACAAGGCCGACCTGGAGAACCAGGAGGGCGTCCTGGTCGGAACCCTTTCCGGGACGGGGAAACCCGTCTTCGCCGAGTGGGGAGAGAAGGGGAGCGAGGTGCTTTTGATCGCCTCCGGTGGAAGGCTCCAGGCCTACAACGGGACGACTCTCTCGGAGGTCACGCCGGAGGGGCTGTCCGCCTCCACCGTCTTCATCTCAAACGCCCGGGTGGTCATCGCCAAGCCGAACAGCTCCGACACCGTCTGGAGCGCCATCGGCGACCACACCAACTGGACGCACGACGCCAACGACGCCTCCAGCGCCCAGACGCTCCCGGTGGGGTACAAGGATGCCGGGGAGATCCTCTGCATGGTGTCCCTGTCCAAGGACGTTGTGGTCTTCAAGAGTTCCGGGGTGGTCTACCGGGTCACAGGGAGCTACCCCAGCTGGAGCGTCTCGGAGGTCTCCCGGAATTGCCTTGTCCCCAGCCCCTTCTCCGCCCTTTCCCTGGCGGGGGACGTCTGGTTCCTGGACGTCCGGGACGGGATCCGGAGGCTGGCCACCACGGCGGCCTACGGCGACATCGGCCTGGCCTCCGAGGGATCCGCCGTCGGCTCCGCCGTGGCGGCATCCCTCACCTCCGACGCCCGGATCTGGCACGTGAAGAACCGCCGGCAGGTCTGGATCCAGCCGGGGGTCTCCTCCAGGCTCTACGTCTACCACTACCGGGTGGGGGGATGGACGCACTACTCCTACCTGAACGGGTTGGGGATCGCCGACGCGGCCTGCCTGGGGGAAGCCTCCTACGTGGCCGCCTCCGGCGGGATCTACCGTACCGGCGGGACGAAGGACGGGGAAAACGACTACATCGCCACCGTCCGGCCGAGGGTGACCCGGGAGCCCAAGCCCCACGTCCTGGTGCGCTTCCAGGTGGACTACGACCTGATGAGGAACGGCGAGGGCGTCGCCATGGTGGGGGAGGTCTCCATGCCTCTGCCCATGGCGAGTCTGAACGAGGACATCGCCTTCCTCGATTCCGACGAGGCTTATTCGGACGAAGACCCTCTCTCCCCGTCGGCGGGGCAGTCCGTCTACACCCGGCAGGTCTGGCGCAGCGGGGAGTTCAAGCCGGAGATCCTCGTCCGGTCGGGGCGGATCCGGATCCGCAAGATCTATCTGTGGGTTAAGGGGGTATCGGCTTGAGCTACACCGTCGGTTATCCGGTGAACTTCACCCCGAACGGGGACACCACCAGCCAGGCCATCGGGAAGTTCATCAACGAGTTTAGCCGGCTCTACGGCTACCTGAACGCCGAGGCGGCCCGGATCGTGGAGAATCCCCTCGTCTCCCTGGAATCCGATCCTGCCCCGAAGCTGGGGGCCAACCTGGATCTCAACGGGAAGAGCCTGGTGGGGGACGCTACCTTCACGGGGAAGGTCTCCCTGGCGGGGATCGCCCAGGGGCTGAGCCTGGGCGCCAACATCCCCTATTCCGCCATGCAGGTGGTCTCAGGGAACACCGTGGACTGGACGAAGGGGGCGTACGCCTACAAGGGACTTTCGGCCAACTGGGTGCCGGACTTCGCATCTCCGCCTGAGTCCTGCATCCTGCACCTGTTCGTGCAGAACGGGGCTTCCGCCTACACGGTCACCTGGCCGAGCAGCGTCATGTGGCCGCAGGGGGTCGTCCCGACAATGTCCAGCACGGCCTACGACCTCCACCTCTTCCAGTTCCTCCGCTGGGGGAACAAATATTACGGAACCCTCTCGGCGGTCTACACGGGATTTGTGGGGATGTGTGTCTGATGTCCTTCTCCGACGACCTGACAATCACCACCACCAGCTACCTCTGGGGAACCGTGGACTGCCGGAACTTCGTCCTGGAGTCCGGGGTCACGCTCTACATCGGCCGATCCAAGGGGCACGGGAACGCGATCTTCCCCCAGACCAGCCTGGTGGCGGATTTCTCCGCCCCGTCCGAGCGGCGGAACTATCCCACCGCCCCGGAGCACGCCGGGCTGTGCCTGCGGTGCTACGGAACCGCCACGATCCGGGGGACGATCATCGGATCCCGCCGGGGGCCGCTGGGGTACGAGAACAACACCTCCAAGTACAGCCAGCCGTCCTGCCTCCATGACGGTTTTCTGGGTGGCGGATCCGGCGCCTGCTGGGAGGGATCCAGTCTCAACGGGTACGGGCGCAGAACGAAGAACGACGGGAGCGTCGTGACGACCAGCGGGGTCGGGCAGAACGCCGTGGAGTCCGAGATCCGCTCCTACGTCGCAAGCCGTTTCCAGACCTTCGGCGGGAATCCCTACGCCTCCGGCTTTCCCTTCTACGTCTACGGCTCCGGGGGGCCGGGCACCTACTACAGCGACAAGCGGTACATGAGCCGTGGAGGCGCCGGGCTGGTCATCGTGGCCAGCCGGGTCGTCTTCGAGTCCGGATCCTCCTTCCAGTCCGTTGGCAAGGGCGGGGACGACGGCCTCGACCAGCGCGTCGGCCAGTCCTGCAACGACGTGGGATGCGGAGGCGGGGGAGGCGGATCCCTGGTGATCATCGCTGGATCCTACCAGCGCCTGGGCTCCATCAACCTGGCGGGAGGAGCGCAGTCCTACGGGGCGAACCACAGCGATCCCGATTCAGGCCGGGCCGGAGGAGCGGGGCTGGAGGTCTGGATTCCCTACACGCCGTCCGGCGGATTCCTGGCCGGGTTCTAGGAGGGCAGAGATGAACATTCGACACTACACCTTCGATTCGAGAGGCGTGCTCACGGGGTATTACGACGCCGAGTCCGATCGCCCCGTGACGGAGCAGGACGTGACGCTCCCCGCCGGGGTGACCCTGGTTCCCCCGCCGGACTTCGTCCCCGGGATGGTGAGGGTCTTCGATCCCCAGGCGCGGAGCTGGACGCAGGCTCCGGCGGAGGATTACCCCGTCGGGGCCCCCCGGGATGATTTCCTGAAGCCCCGTTGGAACGGTGCGTTCTGGACAGAGGGGGCTTCCCTGGAGGAATTCCGGGAGGCCAAGAGGCAGGAGATCGCCAGGAAGCGCTACGAGGCGGAGACCGGCGGGATCGTCCTGAACGGATTCCGCATCGCCACGGACGACCGATCCCAGGCGAAGATCGCCGGGGCGGCGCTGAAGGCGATGCAGGATCCCTCCTATTCCTGCTGGTGGAAAGGGGAATCCGGCTGGGCGCTCCTGGACGCCACCACCATCCTGGCCATCGCCGACGCCGTCCGGGCTCACGTCCAGGCGTGCTTCGACCGGGAGCGCTCCCTGTGCGCTGCGGTGGACGCCGCAGGGTCGCCCTCGGCGGTGAAGGCTGTTTCCTGGGAGGGATGACCGTGGCGCCCAAGTACAAGATCCGCATCGACGCCGGATCCACCTACCGCCGGCGGTTCCTCTTGCAGGACATCAACGGGCTGCCGGTCAACCTGACTGGATACAAGGCTCGGTCGAAGTTCCGCTTCGACAGCCACAAGGGGCCGGTTGCCGCCGAGCTCACCACGGAGAACGGACGGATCACCATCACGCCCACTGACGGGATCCTCGACTTGGTGATCCCCGACGAGGTGACGGAGACCATGGCGACCTCCTCGGCCGGCCGGGGGGTCTACGACCTGGAGATCTACCTGGAGAACGGGGACACCATCCGCGTCCTGGAGGGCTCCTGGGTGGCCACGCCGGAGGCGACGAGAGATGCCTAACTTCGACCAGGTCATCCTTTCCGTCCAGGAGCAGGGGGAGCTGGTGATCGTCCCCTCCTTCGCCCCGCAGGGTGTGCCGGGGCCGAAGGGAGACACGGGGCCGGCCATCACCGCCGCCTCCTTCATCGACAACGCCATCGTCTTCTACCGGGACGACGGATCCACTGTGATCCTCCCTGACGCCGCCTCCGTCCTCAAGGGAGAGCCCGCCCCGCTCCTCCAGGTGGAGTACTCCGCCGACGGGGCGAGCTTCCACGGCACCTACCAGCCGGGGGACTTCTACCTCCGGATGAGCCGGGACAACGGCGAGACCTGGAGCAGCGCCATCAAGTTCGTGGGCACCGATGGAACCAACGGAACCGACGGGAAGACCTGGTACCGGGGCACGTCCGACCCCTCCAGCGAGACCGGCGTGAACGGGGACTTCTACCTGAACTACACCACCTGGCACGTCTTCGAGAAGATTTCGGGGAGCTGGACGGACAAGGGGACGATCAAGGGGGCCGACGGTAAGGACGGCGAAGGGATCGGCCTGGGCATCGCCATTGCCCTGTCATGAGGAGGGAACCCAATGGCTGAAGTGTTCAAGAACTTTCCGTATGTCATAACCACGACCAACGGCACGGCCTACACCTGCCCGTCGGGGAAGACTGCCATCGTCCTCTGCCTTCAGGTGACGAACGTGGACGGGGCTGTTTCAGCCGACGCCACCGTTTCCTGGACGGACGCTTCCCAGTCCGGCCTTGAGACGTGCCTGGTGAAGTCCTGCCCGATCCCTGCCGGGGGTGCCCTGAACATCCTGGCCGGGAAGCTGGTGCTGGAGTCCGGGGATTCGATCAAGGCAAATGCCAGCGCCGACAACAAGCTCGTTCTCACCGGAAGCGTGGTGGAGATGGGATGAGCCGGGGATATATTGGCAACGAGGCTCCCGCCAAAATCTCCGACCGCAAGGGGATCGTGACGATCCAGGAGGACTACACGTGGCTCCGCAACAACCCTAGAGGGATTCTTGAAGGGACTTGGAACAACATCTGGAATCGGATCAGCCAGATCCCCCGGAAGACCCCGAACCCCGTCATGACGACGTTCGACGGGGGGTGCAACCTGTCTGGAACGAACAAGTGGGCTGGCGGGGTTTTGGCGGCCAACGGGAAGATCTACGGAATTCCCGCTACGGCCTCAGGGGTCTTGTGCATTGATCCCTCCACGAAAAGCGTTTCGATTTTCGGGAATCTTGACACTACAGCTTGGAAGTATATTGGTGGGGCTGTCGCATTAAATGGGATGATTTATGCGGCTTCCTTCCATGCTCCGTACACGTTTTTGAAAATCAATCCTTATACCGAGTCTATTTCTCCTTGTGTAAGCACATCTGGCACTGCAAAATATTATGGAGCTGTTCTTGCCACAAACGGGATGATTTATATCCCCCCCAATGCTGCAACTTCTGTAGGAAAGATCAATCCTAATAACGACTCGTTCACATCCTTTGGATACTTTTCAGGCACATGGCGTTCTGGCTGTCTCGCCCCAAACTCATGCATTTACTATATCCCCGGAGGTGCCACTAACTGCTTAAAGGTTGATCCATCAAACGACTCAGGCAGCACGTTTGGTAGTTTGCCTTCTACAATCGACAAGAACGAAGCGGGCGTATTGGCCCAAACCGGGAAAATCTATGGGGCACCAGCGCAAATCGATCAATTCGAGAGAATAACACCCAACGATAATACGATAAATCTTATCGGCTCGGTCTCCGGTTCCACCTATCGGTATAAGGGCGGAATCCTTGCCCCGGACGGCAATCTGTACTTCATCCCGGGGTCGTACTCACATCTGATCAGCATGAACCCATTCACCGAAGAGATCACGGATCATGGGGAAGCTCCCGGCTGGGTTAGTGGAGCCTGGGCAGGAGCCGTCCTCGCCCCGAACGGGAACATCTACTGCATCCCGCAAAGTGCATCCTGCGTTCTCGAAATCTCCAACGTAGGCACCATGGACTGGAACACCAGTGCCCTGCTGACTCCGTACGTCAACAAGTTCTAGGAGGGAAGCCATGTACTGGATCAACGGAACGCTTCAGGAAAGCCTCCCCTTCCGGCTCTTTCTCCCGGACGGCACCACGAGGACGAGCCTCCACGAGCTGACGGAAGAGCAGCTGGCGGAGCTAGGCATCTACCCCGTCACGGAGATCCGGCCGGAGATCAAGGAAGAGACGCAGTTTTACGGAGAGCCCGTGGTGACCGTGGAAAACGGCAAGGCGGTTGCCGTTTATCCCGTGGTCGACAAGACGAAGGAGCAGATCCGGCAGGAGCTGGAGTCTGCCAGGGAGCGGAAGTTGACCGAGCTGGCGGAAGCCCGGTGGCAGGCCGAGACCGGCGGGCTGACGCTTCCGGACGGAACCGCGGTGAAGACCGACCGGGAATCGCAGGCCTTGCTCACCGGTGCCGCCCTGAAGGCCTTGCAGGATCCGGAGTATTCCTGCTGGTGGAAGGCCGATGGCGGGTGGGTGAGGCTGGACAGCAAGACCATCCTCTACCTGGCGGAGGCCGTGCGGGGTCACGTGCAGTCCTGCTTCGACCGGGAGAAGATCCTGGCAGAGCGTGTCGGGAAGGCGCAGACCATTTTGGAGGTTTCCGCCGTGAGCTGGAAAGATCATAGGCTGAAGGAGGCCAGAGCATGACGAGACTGAACAAGACCCACGGTAGGGGTTCGTGGCGAACGGAGACCCTGACGATCCCCTCCGGGCAGAGCGAGACCTCAGGCGTCATCGACGCCAGGGGGTACCGGCTGGCGAAGATCTATCCGCCTGCCGACCTGACGGCCTGCAAGATTGCCGTCCTGGATTCCCCGGACGGGACGTCCTTCGGGCAGCTGTACGACTCCTCTGGGCAGCCCGTCGCCCTGTCCGTCACGGCCGGCAAACCCCTGGGGATTCCCCTGGGGACGACGGCGCTGGCGGGTCTGGGAATCATCAGGCTCAAGAGTGTCTCCGCCTCCGACGGGACGACAGCGGTGAACCAGGCCGCCAGCCGGAGCTTCACGGTGGTGCTGGTGGAATGAACCCCCTCTCGGGCGCCGGGCTGTCTCTCCTGACTCTCTCGGCCGTCCTTTCCGCCATCCTGATCTGGGAGGTGATCCGCCATGAGCCGCTTTGACGATGTCCTGAAGGAGACCCTCGGCTTCGAGGGAGGGTATTCCAACAACCCAAATGACAGGGGCGGGGAGACAAACTTTGGGATCACCGCAGGCACCTACGCCAAGGCCAAGTCCCTGGGGCTGGTGGTGGGGAAGTCCGTCCGAGACCTGACCCGGTACGAGGCCGCCCGGATCTACCACGACCTATACTGGAAGGCCTGCAAGGCCGACCTGATGCCTGAGCCCCTCGATCTCATGGTCTTCGATGCCGCCGTGAACCACGGTGTCGGTGGATCCGGGAGGCTCCTCCAGAAGAGCCTGAACTGGCTGGGGGCCGACCTGAAGGTGGACGGGGCGGTGGGGCCGAAGACCTGGGGAGCCCTGGCGGATCTCCTGGAGAAGGAGAAGGGGCTGGGGCTGAAAGCCCTCTGCGCCGCCTTCATGGCCTTCCGGGCGAAGCACTTCGCGGACATTGTGTCCAGGGACGCCACGCAGAAGGCCTTCCTCTGGGGATGGATTCGCCTTCGGGTGGCGGCGCTCATGGAGAAGGCTGGAATGGCATGAGCGAGGACGCCCTGCTTCTTGCCATCGAGACGATCCAGGGAAGCCTCGCGGAACTGCGCAAGGAGATGCGCTCCGTGATGGAGAAGCTCACCCTGGTGACCACCCACGAGATCCGCCTCGCCCGGGTGGAGGTTGACGTGGAGACGCTGAAGGAACGGATTGAGGCCACCAACCGGCTGTGCACTTCCCGCCAGAGGTACGTTGACATGCTTGAAAACGGCCTGCCCGAGAGCCCCCAGGCCTGGTGGAACTCCCGGGTGGCGAGGATCGTTGGGCTTGTGGCCTGGAGCGCCTTCCTCCTGATTCTCCCTAGAATCCTGAAAGCACTGGGGGTGCTGTGATGAATCTCCTGGAACTGGCTCCCGCCATCACCCACATCATCGACCGCTTCGTCCCGGATCCGGACAAGGCGCAGGCGATGAAGCTTGAGATGGCGAAGATCGAGGCCTCGGAGAACGTGGCCAAGATGGAGACCCAGAAGGCCTGGCTTTCCAACTCCAACTGGTTCGTGTCCGGGGCGATCCCCGCCATCCTCTGGATGATCTCCCTGGTGGTGGCGAACAACTGCATCCTGGCCCCGTGGCTCAACGGGATCTTCGGCTTCTCGATCCCCATCATCACGCTGCCGGAGTGGTACTCCGGCCTGGCCATGACGATCATCACGGGGCTGTTCGCCAAGAAGGTCATCGACAACAACGAGTGGTGGATCGGCGGGAAGCTGGTGAGCCCGTCGAGGCAGACCATCGAGGCCTCCATTGCCGGCGGGAAGACCCAGCCGGTGGGAGAGTCCGTCTCCCTGAAGAAGACGGAAGAACTGGTGGAAAAACGGCTTGCGGCCATGAAGGCCGAACTGGAAAGGGGGGAAGTAGGATGAGCAACTGGATCGCGCTCCCGCTGGCGATCGCCGTCTTCGTGTGTTTCATCTGGGTCATGAAAAACCGGAAGAACCTGAAGAAGGCGGCGTCGGAACTGGTCGAGGAGGTCAAGGAGAAGATCGAGGAGGTGAAAGAATGATGTGCAAGGGGAAGAAAGCCGCACCGGCCAAATCCGCCTCCGGGAAGAAACTGCCTCCGTTGTTCCAGCCCAAGGGCGGGAAGGCGGCTCCGAAGAAGGGGAAATGAAGCCGAGGATGCCCCGCGGGGGGACGCTCCCGGAGTGGATCGAATGGTTCGAGGCCACCACCGGGCGTCCCTTCCGCCCGGAGGGGAAGCCCCTCCTGTACGATCCGGAGCACGGATTCATGACCTATGGCTTCTACCCCGAGACTCAGGGCTTCGTCCTCTGGCACGTGGCGGGGGACGGACGCTACTGGGAGCAGAAGGCCGAGGAGCTGGGCAGGCGCCAAAACGCCAAGTGCCTCATGCTCTTCACCCGCCGGGATCCGAAGGCCTTTGCCAGGCGGTACAACACCGAGGTCTGGGGATACTGGCTGAAGCGCGACCTGAAGGAGGTAGAAGATGGGCAGCAGTCCTAGCGTCACGACCGTCAAAAAGGAACCGTACGCCTACGACCCCTGGTTCAACACCTGGGCGAGCGGGCTCAACAGCGTCCTCATGGGCACCGGAAGCGGGTCGGTGCCGACGGCCACCTACAGCTACACTCCCGTCCAGTCCGGCTCCAGGTCGAGGTACCCTGGATCCTCCCGGAATCGTTCATCCCTGACGCCCGGGAAGTCCGGGACGGTCACCATGCCCTCCGCCCAGGTGGGATCTCCCGGGAACCCCGGGCTCTTCGGCCTCATGAGCGAGGCCAACCGGCAGTACGCCGACCTGTCGAAGGACTACGCCCGGATCTACGGGGACGCCATGTCCGGCTACCAGAGGCTGGCGGAAGGCCAGCTGGACGAGGCCAGGAAGGCCGTCATCGACCGCCAGCTGAACGACGCCATGAAGACCGCCATCGGGGACAGGCTCACCCAGTGGGCGGACAGGGGCGTCATGGGAGGCACCACCGTCTCCGACTCCATGGGGGAGCTCTCCCGGGAGGCCGCCGACACCTGGATGCGCAACTACTTCCAGGCCTTGGCGGACGAGAGGGCGGCCTACGACGCCATGCTCTCCGGCTACAACACCGCCACCACGGCAGCCCTGAGGCCGTACGCCATGCTGGATCCGGTCATGGAAGGCTTCAGCCGGATCCATTCCGACTACTACAACGACCCGCAGGACACGGTCGTCTCAGGAGGCAAATAGGCCATGAGCGTCATTTACGCAAAAGGCGGAGGGGGTCTCGGCAACCTGTTCAAGCTGGCGCTCTCCACCTTCGGCGGCCCCGTCGGACAGGTGGTCTCCACCGCCTGGAGCGCCGCCCAGGGAGATCCCCTGGGAGCCGTCGCCAACGGCCTGGGCGCCGCGGGGGTCAACCCCGCCGACGTCTTTCGGAAGTTCTTCTGGAGCAGGGACTTTGCCGCCCAGGTTCCCCGGAGCGCCTACGACCTGGGCGGATGGGGGCCGTGGTCGGACACGGATCCCCTGGGAAGGGTGAGATAGCATGGGCATTGTCTACGTCGAGCCGCGGTATTCCCTGAGGAACGTCATCCTCTCCGGCCTGGGGGACATGCTGGGCGAGGTGGCCAAGGAATGGATCAACCGGGGGAAGATGGCCAAGCTCATGGAGGGGCAGCACCTGGCCTACAACCAGTTCGTGAAGACGATGGAAGACCAGGAGCGTTTCCCCTCCATGGACGAAGTCCCCTTCACCCCGGCCTACGGCCAGTCTCCGGCGGGGCAGAATCCCCTGGAGGAGGCGGCTGCCAAGGCCGGGATCGGGAAGACGGCGGAAGGCGCCTTCCCGGGGCTGAACCCCGCCCCCTCCGTCGGACGCTTCCGGAGGGACGTGGATCCCTTCAGGATGATCGCCGACGCCTACAACGAGGGGAAGAGGCAGGGGCTCCTGGCCTACATGCCCAACTGGAACGCCAAGGACGTCTTCGACTTCGCCGGAGCCCTGGAAACCCGGAGGGCAGCGCCCATCCTCAACACCTTCGCCGAGAAGAAGGTGCAGGGGATGGATGAGCTTCACGAGGGGTTCAAGTCCAATCCCTTCCTGGCTCCCTTTGCCGGGAGCGCCTACACGGACGAGCGAGCCGGGGCGTCCGGCCTGGAGGGGCTCATCGGCAAGGCAAACAGCGAGAACGAGGCGGAGCGGAACAAGGCTTACGCCAAGAGCGTGGAGTACACCTATGAGACCGACAAGGAGAGGAACGCCGTCGAGCGCGCCAAGCTCGCCCTCATGAGGCAGGAGAACGCCATCCGGATGAGGGAGCTCCAGGAACGCCTGCGGGAGAACCCGCAGGATCTCCTGGCGCGCCAGAAGCTGGCGTTCTTCGCCCGGCAGGACGCGCTGCAAAAGAAGGATCCGAACAAGTGGACGGAGGATGACTGGCGGTTCATGTTTGCCAACGACGAGAACTTCAGCCGGATTATCGCCGATCCCACCGCTCCCAACGGGATCCGCGTCGCCACCCTGGACGACTACAAGCGTCGCTGGGGGGTGCAGCCCTCGCCCGTAGTCCCGCCGGCTCCCGGCGTGCCCGTCGTCGGATCCGTCAGGGACAAGGAATGGATCCTCAGGATGGGGAGGCAGTAAGATGCCGCTGCCCTTCCTGGTTCCCCTGGCCATTGGGCTGGCCGGCTCCGCCGGTCTCGGCTGGGCGGGTCATAAGCTGGCCGGGACTCGCCGCCTGAACGACATCGAGCGGGACATCTACAGCACCGACCAGAAGCAGTACGAAGCAGACCTTGCCGCGGTTCAGCGGCTGGCTGGCCGGAAGCTCTCCGGCCAGGAGGCTGCCGAGGCCGTGCTGGCCTACCGGAAAAGCTCCCTCAGCGAGCTGGGGCAGGAGTACGAGAAGGCCAAGCGCTTCACCTGGGGGGATTCCCCGGA
>ENA-UOYA01001559-UOYA01001559.1-activated-sludge-metagenome-genome-assembly--contig:-NODE-1559-length-24035-cov-5.136906_pt1 | contig 24035 bp, 26 predicted proteins | sample MGYA00238163_ERZ764804 | MGnify/ENA primary metagenome ERZ764804 (study PRJEB28919, sample SAMN05720223) | activated sludge metagenome | isolation source: Anaerobic digester | place: Hong Kong... | reverse complement strand
TGCATCCTCTTCCAGCGGGTCAGGACATCCTGCAGCGTCTGATCCAGGGCATGGCCCATGTGAAGCTGACCCGTGATGTTAGGCGGCGGCATGACGATGGTGAACGGAGTTTTGTTCGGATCTCTCTCTGCCCGGAATGCGCCGCTCTTTTCCCATTTTTCGTAGATCCTATCTTCAAAATCCTTTGGATTATAAGTCTTCGCCAAGTTTTTTTCCATAATGACACCTCTTTACTGTTTCATAAACTTCATTCAATGAAAGATTGTTTTTCTGCGCAATTTCCGCGCAGTCCTCGTATTCCGGCTGGACTCTCTCCAGCCCGCGGACATTGACCGACTTCACGCGAACCTCTCCCAGCTCTGTTTTCACAGTTCTGATTTCTCGTTTTAAGGTGATCCGCGAAAGCTCCCGCACGCGGATCCCTGTGGTCGAAGTTTCCATGAATATGATATCGGAAAGCTTTTCCGTATCGTTCGTATCACACAAAACGGACAGCATGACGGCCGGGCGGTTTTTCTTCATCTGGATCGGGGTGAAATACACATCCAGCGCCCCCGCCTTCATCAGCCGTTCCATGGTATAACCCAGCATTTCCCCTGTGGTGTTGTCGATGTTGGTCTCCAATAGAGTGACTCTGTCGCGCGCCTTTTCGGCAGACTCTACCTGTCTGGGAACCGTCGCAGGCTCCCGCGCCGCCTTCTCCGATGTGCCCAGGACGACCCGCAGGGCGTTCAGTCTTCCCGTTTCCGTTTTACCGAAGCCGTATCCGACTCTCTCAACCAGCATTTCAGGCATCTTACCGCAGCTTTCCGATACTGTTTTCACGATCCCCAAACCGGTCGGAGTGACCAGTTCCGCCTGGATATCCTCCGTAACGACGGCGATTCCGCTGTTCTCAAGCATCTTGGCTACCGCCGGCACCGGCACCGGAAGTCTGCCGTGCCTGCATTGGATAAAGCCCTGCCCTTCATGGACCGGGGAGCAGACGATCCGGTCAACCTTCAACATGTCGATGCAGACCGCAGTCCCGACAATATCCACGATGGAATCGATTGCTCCTACCTCGTGAAAATGGACTTCACTGAGCAGCGTGCCGTGTACGGCCGCTTCCGCTTTTGCAATCTCGCCAAAGATCGAGATGGCCAACTGTTTCGCTTTCTCGCTGATTCCGCTAGAACGAATGATATGAACAATGCCGGATAGACTCCTGTCCTTCTCGTTGTGATGATGACTGTGTCCATGCCCATGAACATGCCCATGCCCATGCTCGTGACCATGTTCATACCCATGTTCATGCTCGCAGTCCGAATCTCCGTTGAGCGTAACGATTACATCAGTTCCGCTAATGGAATAGCGGTTGATCTTTCTGATCTCTATGTCATAGCCTTTGACGCCCAGCTTTTTGATCTCATTCACGACAGCAGAAGGATCGAGGCCCAGATCCAAAAGCGCCCCGAAGCTCATGTCACCGCTGATTCCGGCAAAGCAGTCAAAGTACAAAATTCTTTCCATAATAACTCCTGTCTGGCTTATTTATTGCGTAATACATCTGATTGATGAGCTCTCCGCCTATTTCAGCCGGTTGATGATGGATGCAAGATATCCTGCGCCGAAGCCGTTATCGATATTCACGACCGCAACTCCTGCGGCACAGCTGTTGAGCATGGTCAGAAGAGCTGAAATTCCCCCGAAGCTGGCTCCATAGCCCACGCTGGTAGGAATCGCAATGACCGGCTTGTCCACCAGTCCGCCGACCACACTGGCCAGAGCTCCCTCCATCCCGGCTGCCACGATGATCACATTGGCTGATCGGATACGGTCCAGCTTGGCGAATAAGCGATGGATCCCAGAAACTCCGACGTCATAGATGCGATCCACCCGGTTTCCCATGGTCTCAGCGGTAATAGCCGCTTCCTCCGCGACGGGAATGTCCGAGGTCCCGGCGGTAATCACCGCAATGATTTTTTCCGAAAGGATTTCCTCTTTTTTCTTTACGGTAAAAACTCTGGCAACAGGATAATACACCGCTTCCGGAGCGATTTCCTTCACCAGCCGAAAAACCTCCTCCGAAGCGCGGGTTCCAAGAATATTGGAATTGCTTTCCTGCATCTTCTCAACGATCGAGGCCACCTGCACAGGCGTTTTCCCTTCACAGTAAATGGTCTCGGGATACCCGGTCCTGAGATTCCGGTGCTGGTCGAGGTTGGCAAAACCGATGTCCTGGAACGGCAGATCCTTCAGTCGGCCCATCGCTTCCTCGACATCCATTTTCCCCTCGGCCACCCGGCTGATGATGTTTTGCAAATAAGATTGATCCATGATTCCCTCCGCAAGACGGCAAGAAGTTCAAAATTACGGATTTCCCTTCTGTAAAACCGCTGCCCTCGTATTAGAAAATTTTATATGAAAATGGGTAAAATGTCAAAATATCTTTTATGCTCTTCTCTGCATGCTCAGGGGAATCTCAAGCCCCGACTCCTCCATCAGTTCCCTGTTCAGGAACACATCCATCGGACTCCCGTCTGCAAATACGCGGCCCTGCTTCAGTATGACGACCCTTTCGCAAAGGTCCAGCACCAGATCCAAATCGTGGGTCGCGATCAGTTTTGTATGTTCCAGGGCTTCCATCGCGCGTATGAAATTCCGGCGACTTTTCGGGTCGAGATAGGAGCTCGGCTCGTCAAAGAGCAGAACCTCCGGATCCATGGCCAGAACCGCCGCGATGGCGACGTTCCTTTTTTCTCCGCCCGAAAGCTTATGGGGAGCACGGTCCCTGAGATGCTCTATTTTCATAATCTCGATGGCCCGGTCCGCCATTCGCTTTGATTCCTGCTGGCCAAAACCGAAATTTCTCGGACCGAACGCGATATCATCATAAACCCGCGCCATGAAGAGCTGATCGTCGGGATTCTGGAACACAAAGCCCACCTTCCTGCGAATCTCTTCCAGTCTGCCCTTTTTTACCGGAATGCCCGCGATTTCGATCTCTCCTTCCTTTGCCGCCAGGATTCCCACGAGCAGCGCTAGCAATGTGGATTTGCCCGCTCCGTTGGCGCCTACGACTGCGACGGTTTCGCCCTCGGCAATGTCGAGGCTGACATCGGACAGGGCCTGATTTCCGTCCGGATAGGAAAAGCTTATATTTCTGACATGAATCACCGTATTCCTCCTTGCATCGTATTCTCTCCCTAACACTTCCGCATGATCAGCCGAAAAAGCTTCCGACGATCCTGCTGATATTAAATAACCTCATCAATACGAATATCACGCATATGACTGCCGCAACCAGAGCGTCGGCGGCGCCCATTCTCTCTGAAACGGCAAATTGATAGCTCCCGTTATAGCCTCTGCATTTCATTGCAAGGTAGACCCTCTCCGCACGGTCAAAGCTTCGCAGAAGCAGCTGTCCCATAAAGGTTCCGACATGCTCGAAACGAATCCCCTTCTGCCCCTTCGAACGAAGGTGGTATGCCGTCATCATGCCCGCTGCTTCAGAGATCAGAAGGGTAAGATAGCGGTAGGTCAGCATGAGCTGCATGACGAAAATCCTGGGCACTTTCATCCGGATCAACTGGGCGGCCAGCTTGTCCATGGGAGTCGTTGCGATGAGGATCAACACCGCCGACACCGCCAGAACCGTTTTGATTAGGATCGAAAGGAAAGACAACATTCCCCAGGAAATGGGGACGCCAAGCAATAAAAACGCTGTTTCCCTGTCAAAGAACGGATTGGACAAGCCTGCAAAAAATGAAAAAGGCAGTGCGATCAGCAATCTCGACAGCACTGATTGATACGGAATCTCACCCAAGGCCATCAGCAGGATGGGATAAACAAAAAAGGGGATCAGACCGCTGATATCATATTTGTCAAAAGAGATTACAACCACCAGATAAACGATGGTTGTAATCATTTTAGCCATAGGATGAAGGCGATGAATCGCTGTTGTCCCTTCCGACAATTCCTCCAGCGAACGTATTTTATTGAGAGACGTTGTTAGGTTTGGCATTGTACTTCTTCTTTTTCGATATTGAAATAAGGTATCCCGCAAGGCAGGCAACTCCTAATGTGATACCGCCGCCGATCATACCCGACGCCGAGGTTCCTGCCATGGCGCTCGATTCATCTCCGTTTTTAAAGCCGTAGTCCGGCAAAAATGCCGTGCGCTCCTGGATTCCTTCCGCTGCGCTGTGGACGTTTCCTTCGGCTTCCAGTTCCGCCGTGCCCGCCACGCCTTCCATGGACCATTCCAGTCCGTCAGGATATCCCGAAGCAAACAGGGAAACAAATCCTCCGATCACGATCGCGGCAACCAGCAGGATCGTGACCACTTTTTTCCTCGGCATCACAGCCTTTTCCGCGTTTATGTTCACACCGGCGGCATATCCGTCAAGAAGCGTCGGATTCGCTTTCAGCACAAAGCACAGGACGGCGGCGGTAGCGATCCCTTCCACCAGGCCGATCGCCAGATGGATCGGCTGCATCAGCAGCACAAAAGATGCAAAAGGCAGCTCCGTAACGCCCGAGATTACAGTTTCCAGGACCACGGAAAAGGCGCCGAGCTGCAGCCCGGCCACCACTGCGATAACGGTACCGATCGTGACCCGCTTTGCCGTATATGTTTTCCCTATTATTTGTTTATAGATCAGCGGATATGCAAGAAAGCACGCATAAAATCCCAGATTGAATATATTGCAGCCGATGGCCAGAAGTCCTCCGTCCGCAAAGAACAGCGCCTGTATGAATAAAACCGCCGATAGGACCAGAAATGCCGCATAGGGGCCCAGCAGCGCCGCCAGCAGGATACCGCCTCCGATATGTCCGCTGGAGCCTGTCGCGGGAATGGTAAAATTGATCATCTGCCCTGCAAAAACAAAGGCGCCCATAACTCCCATCAGGGGTACTTTCTTTTCATCCAATTCTTCTTTGACTTTTTTTACCGAGTAACCGATCGCTCCCGCGCTGGCGGCCATCATGACTCCGCCGACTGCAGGTGTGATCAATGCGTCTGCCATATGCATGGTGCACACTCCCTTTCTTTCGCTGACAAAAAAAATACCATGAGGTGAACTTTCTTAATTCATTCCGCACCTTCATGGTACTGCATCAATTTTATAAACTCAAATGATCTTTTCTTGGTACTTTCGAATACCGGGAGCGTCTTCTTGACGCCTTATACACTCATATTATAAGTGCCGGACCAGGAATTGTCAATATTTTTAAGAAAGCTTCTCCTGTGCAGTTCACACAGTCCGTGGCTGCAGATCCCCTCATAATGCGCTTTTGTGCCGTAACCCTTGTTCTGGTCGAAGCAATAGTGCGGATAGATCCGGTGATATTCGTCCATCATCCGGTCCCTTGTGACCTTTGCGACGATCGACGCAGCCGCTATGGAGATGCTGAGGCTGTCTCCCTTAATAATGCCTCTCTGGGGAATCGCGACGTCCTTCAAGGTGAGCGCGTCGATCAATATGTACTCCGGCTTTGTCGAAAGATTTTCGAGCGCCTGTTTCATCGCTAGCTTTGTGGCCTCCAGTATGTTGATCGCATCGATGACGGTATTGTCTATGACGCCGACGCCGCAGGAAACAGCGTATTTCATGATCAGTTCGTACAGCTCTTCCCGCCTTTTCTCCGAGAGTTTTTTCGAATCATCCACGCCAAGAACGTCAAAACCGTCCGGCAGGATCACTGCGGCGGCGACCACGGGGCCTGCCAGCGGACCCCGGCCCACTTCGTCAATGCCCGCGATATATCGGATGCCTCCTGCGTAAAGTTCTTGCTCGATCTGCTTCATTTCGGCGAGTCTGAGCCTCGCCTTCTGTTCCCATTCTTCCTTCGTCATTTTCTCCTCCATAGTTGAATTCCGCGTCGATATCGGTCCACAATAATACTTGTCGATGTTATACCATAAACGTTAGAAACATCGGCTAAATCTTTTCCAGTGTGATTTTTCCGATGACCCCCGCGCGGAATTCATCAAGGACCGTCCTGCCGGTCCTTTCATAGTCGATCCGCTTTCCGGACAGGATAAAGCCTCTTTTCTCCGCGATCCGTTCCATGGTTTCCAAAGGCTGTTGGCCAAGTTCTTCCAATTTGTACCGTTCTTTCAGAAGCTCCGGATAGTCGGCTTGAAGCACCTTGATCAGTTCCAGCGCAAGAGAGGCCACATCCAGGATCTCATCCTTGATGGACCCGCAGTAAGCCAGATTGAGCCCCGCCTTTGGGTCCTCAAATTTCGGCCATAGAATTCCGGGAGTATCCAGAAGCTGCATATCGTTTTCAAGGTTGAGCCATTGCTTCCCCCTTGTCACGCCGGGCTTGTCTCCGGTTTTTGCGCTCTTCCTTCCGGTGAGCCGGTTGATCAGCGAGGATTTCCCCACATTCGGAACTCCGACGATCATCATCCGAAGTGGCTTTTTTCTGATTTTTCCCGCATTCTTCTCTTCCTGAATGGCGGCAAGAAGTTTCAGCAGCTGGGGAACGCCGTATCCGGTCATGCAGTTCATGGGAAGTACGTCGAAGCCCTGCTTCTTGAAATACTCCACCCAGGCGTCGTTGGCGCGTTCATCGGAGAGGTCGCTCTTATTCAGGACCATGATTCTTCTCTTATTCTTGACCAGTTCATCAATGATGGGATTTCTGCTGGAAACGGGGATGCGCGCGTCGACGACCTCAATGACGAGATCCACCATCCTGAGGTTCCCCTGAATCAGTTCCCTAGTTTTTTTCATGTGTCCCGGATACCAGTTGATATGCTCCACTGCCGTTCACCTTTCGTGATACAGCGCCTGCCAGGGGTGCTCTCTTGGCAGGCGCATTAAAAAATGTTAAAAAAGGGAACCCGCAGGCTCCCCTTTATTTACAGATTTTCTTTGCTCTTAATTTTGGCTGCTTTTCCGGTTCTTTCACGCATATAGTTGAGCTTTGCTCTTCTTACGCCGCCGGTTCTGACGACTTCGATCTTGTCGATTCTGGGCGAATGCAGCGGGAAAGTCTTTTCAACACCTACGCCGGAAGCGATCCTTCTTACCGTAAATGTTTCATCAAGGCCGCCATTCTGTCTTTTCAGGACGAAACCTTCAAAAACCTGAATTCTTTCTCTGTTGCCTTCCTTGATCTTGATATGCACTTTTACTGTATCTCCAACATTGAACTGCGGGATATCGTCTCTCACATATTCCTGTGCGATTACTTTCATTACATCCATCGTTGTTTCCTCCTTCCCTCATAGACGTTCTTGGTATCCAGACGCGCGCCGTTCCCGCGCACTGCCCTGCCGAAATCTCAAAATCCGCAATTGGGGGTTTCGGAAGGCTGATATCCAGAGGACCGCCCGTAATGCCGAGTAATATATTAACATAGTAAAAAATATAAATCAAGCTTTATTTCCAGCCCGCGAACGGGAATTTTCTAAGCCCGCGGATGGGATTTATCGTACACTTCCTTGATCCTGTTTTTGGAAACGGAAAGGTAGATCTGTGTCGCGCTGATATCCTCATGACCCATCAGTTCCTGCAGCGACTTCAGATCGGCCCCGTTCTGGATCATGTGTACCGCAAAGGAATTTCTCAGCGTCTGAGGCGTCAGTCTGTTTTCAAGATCAGCCAGCTTTGCATATTCCTTCAGGAGCTTCCACAGACCCTGTCTCGTCAGACGGTTTCCCGTGTAGTTGACAAAAAGAGCTTTTTCTCCGTGATTGGCTTCCCTAATGAATTTCGGCCTGACTTCATATATGTACTCCTCCACAGCCGCTCTGGAAGGCCTCCCCATGGGAATGATCCTGGCTTTTCCGTGTTCTCCGGTACAGGTCACAAAACCCATTCTCAGATTGACGTCTTCAAGATTCATCTCCACGATTTCGCTGACGCGGATTCCCGTAGCATAGAGCAGCTCCAGAATTGCTTTATCCCTTAGCCCTTTCATCGTATTGTCGGGCTTGCTCAAAAGAGAGTCGACCTCCTCGATGGTCAGGTACTCGATGCCCTTTCTCTCGATCTTCGGCGATTTGATATTGACGGTCGGATTTTCGGATATGATCTTATGTCCCGTCAGGTAGTTATAGAAAGCCCTTAAAGAAGCGACCTTACGGTTTACGGTGGCGGCTGATTTGCCGTCATTCTTGAGCTTCAGAAGGTAAGCGACAACCTCCGTATTGCTGGCTTCAGACAAGGGAAGGTTATGCTTGTCCCGGATGAGATCCGCAAATTCCAGAACATCTCTCTTATAGGCCTCCAAAGAATTCTTCGCCATCTTTTTCTCAACAGACAGATAATTGATAAAGTCATTCAAATAACGGTCCATAAAGCTCTCCATACGTTTCTGATTTTGCTCCGCAGAAGCTGTATAAAGATTATATCTTAACTCCGTATAGTTTACAATAATAAAACTTATGTTCTTTCCGGGGAATTCCCGGCGTTGTGAAAAACCTGTACTAAAAATCTCCCGCCCTTCATACGCTGTACTGAAGCACAAAGGAGGGTTCTTATGAAACGGAATATGCACAGGGCGTCCACGCTTCTGACATCCAGCGGAGCCAGCCTGGCCGCCGCTCTGTTCTTTTTCCTGCTGGGTATTTCAGCGGGGGTTTTCACAGAACTGATGATGCCCAGCACGGAAAAAGAAGGAATGATTTCCTATCTCGATCAGTATTTTCTCCTGAATAGCCCGGACGATCTTGCCTTTATCGAAATTTTCATGAAATCGGCAGGGAATAATCTGGGACTGCTCTTCATCATGCTTTTATCCGGATTATCCGCCTTCGGATTTCCGGCCGCTCTGGCCGCTCTGATCTATAAAGGAATGGCGCTGGGCTTTTCCGCGGCGCTGCTGATCGATTCCATGTCGTTCAAGGGAGTCGCCATCGTCTTCACTTCTATGATTCCCCAAAACCTGATCATCATACCCGCCATCCTCCTCGCCGGCGTAGCTGCTCTCAACATGGCCTTCCATACCATCTCAAACCGGAAATACGGAATAAAAAAGAGCTTGGCGGAAAGCTCAGGCTCATATCTGTTCATCAATGCGGTACTCGCGATAGCGATTCTGGCGGGCTGCTTCATCGAGTCCTTTCTTTCTCCATTATTGACTCAGCTAATAATATAGCCGCTATGGTCTTGGCGTCTTCGATCTCACCGCTGAGAACCATCCTCTTCAGCTCCGGCAGATCGTATTCGAGAATTTCGATGGACTCGTTATCGTCGAAATCCGTCTCGCCGGGCGTCAGATCAGTTGCGAAATAAAGATGGATTACTTCCGTTGAGTAACCGATGGAAGAATAAAAGGAAGTGATCCACTCAATCCTTCCCGCGGAATAGCCCGTTTCTTCTTTCAGCTCCCGTTCAGCCGTCAGCCGGTGATCCTCATCATTTTCGATCTTTCCCGCGGGCACCTCAAGGACCGCCTTTTCCGCCGCTTTGCGGTACTGGCGTACCATGACCATTTTGCCCTCCGGGGTGACCGCCGCCAGGGCAACGCCGCCGTTATGCTCCACGATCTCGCGATAGGAAGTCTTGTTGTCCTTGACACAGACCTTATCCCTCCGGAGATTCAGGATCCTTCCTTCATAGATCCTTTCGCTTGAAATTGTCTTTTCCTCGAATATCATGCGTTCACCTATTTCGTCATCACTTTTGATTTTTCCACCGCCGCCCGGAACGCCTCCGCGATATTGTCATGGAATCCGTTATTTTGAAGAGTCTTTACCGCTTCTATCGTGGTTCCTCCCGGAGAGCAGACATTTTCTCTCAGCGTTGCAGGGTCGACGCCGGTTTCGAGGACCATCTTTGCGGCTCCGAGAACCGACTGCCCCGCAAAGATCTTGGCCTGCTCCCGGTCCATGCCGTATGACTCAGCCGCATCCATCAGGGCTTCGATGTACATATAAGTATATGCGGGGCTGCTTCCGCTGACGCCGATCACCGTGTCGATCATGCTTTCTTCGACGATCTCGGCTTTCCCGACTGAGCGGAACAGCTCGACGACCGGTTCGAATTCCTCATCCGTAAGGTATTGATTTTTACACAGGGCGCTCATGCCTGCATTGACCATAGCAGGCGTGTTCGGCATGACGCGGACGACTTTGACTCCGTCCTTCCGAACCAGCTTTTCTATATATTTCATGCTGATTCCGGCGGCTATGGATACAAGGATCTGACCGGTGCGATAGTGTTCGCCGATTTCAGGCAGAACGGCGTCAAAAATATTCGGCTTGACTGCGAGAACGACGACCTCGCTTTCTTTCATCAGCGCTGTGATACTGTCGCATCCATGGATCCCAAGCTCCCCGGAAAGGGCGTCCAGCTTCTCTCTATCCTTGTCAAAGGCGCTGATATTTCCGCTCTCTTCCGGATGGGCGGCAAGATATCCTTTGATCAGTGCCGTCCCCATGTTGCCGGTGCCGACAAATCCGATTTTCATCATGTTACCTCCTGCTGCTGTAGAAAATCGTACCTTTTTCCGTGCCTTTAACGGCATTGGTCAGGATATCCTTCCTTCTTCCGTTGATCAGAAGCATCGGGATACCGTATTCGTTTACCTTTTGTGCTGCCTGGATCTTCGTTACGATGCCCCCGGTGCCAAAGATGCTTTTCCCTCTGGAATCGATTTCATCCAGTAAACCGTCTATGTCAAAGACCTCTTCGATGAGTTCCGCGGTTTTATGATCCTTCGGATTTTTATCAAACACGCCGTCGATGTCGCTCATGACGATGAGAAGATCCGCATTCCACAGGTTCGCAGCCAGAGCGCTCAGGGTATCGTTGTCGCCGATCTTGATTTCCTCTACACTGACGCTGTCGTTTTCATTGATAATGGGGACGACGCCTTCGTCCACCAGGGTGAACAGCGTATTCCGGATATTCAGGGTCCTGATATGATCCCCGAAATCGTCCCTAGTGAGGAGCATCTGGCCCACATAGATTCCATGCCGCCCGAAAAATTCCTTATAGGCATTCATGAGCTCCACCTGCCCGATGGCGCACAGCGCCTGTTTGTAGTTGATATCTCCTCTCCGGCTCCACTTATTGATCGCAGCCACACCGCAGATGCCGGCGCCGGAGGACACGATGATCACGTGCTTGCCTTGATTGATCAGTTCTATAACCTGCTCAACTATGTTTTGCAGGGCTTCCTTGTTAATTTTCCCGTTTTCGTCGGATAATACATTGCTTCCGATCTTGAGTACGATCTTTCTGCTGTTTTGTATCAAATCTCCTATTGCGTTCATTGTTAAACCCTTAATTCCACCTCTCCGCCGATATCGCTGCTGTATTTTTTCAATACCGGCATGATATATTCGTCAATCAGTTCCTGTGTCTGCTCTGCCGCTCTTCCGATATAGGCCTCCGGTTTCAGAAGGCTCCTGATATCGTCAAGGGTGAGGCCAAACGCATCATCGCCTGCGATGCGCTCCAGCAGATCGTTATCCAGACCTTCGTCTTTGACCCTGCTGCCCGCCGCCATGGAATGCTCCCTGATCCTTTCGTGGAGCTCCTGCCGGTCACCGCCCTTTTTCACGGCTTCCATCAGAATGTTCTCCGTTGCCATAAAGGGGATCTCGCTCATGATATGCTGGGTAATGACCTTTTCATGAACGACAAGTCCGGCGGTGATATTTCTGCAGATGTCGAGCATCCCGTCTGCAGCCATGAAGGCCTGCGGCAGAACGATCCTTCTGTTGGCCGAATCATCCAGGGTTCTTTCAAACCATTGCGTGCTTGCGGTATCCGCCGCGTTTCCGAGGCAGTTGATAATGAAGCGGGCCAGGGAAGCCGCCCTCTCGCTTCGCATGGGATTTCTCTTATATGCCATGGCGGAGGATCCGATCTGCTGTGTTTCAAACGGTTCCTCCACCTCCTTGAGATGCTGAAGCAGTCTGATATCGTTGGTCATCTTATGGACGCTCTGCCCGATGCCGGAAAGCACGGACAGCACCATAAAGTCTATTTTACGCGTGTAGGTCTGACCCGATACGGCGACCGCCTTCCGGAATCCCAGCCGTTCAACGACCATTTCGTCCAGCTTCTTGACCTTTTCCATATCGCCGTCGAAAAGCTCCACGAAGCTGGCCTGGGTTCCCGTCGTCCCCTTGACTCCGAGAAGGGGCAGATTTTCGATCAGCCTTTCACACTCCAGATAGTCGAAATAGAAATCCTGGAGCCAGAGCGAAGCCCGCTTCCCTACCGTCGTCAGCTGTGCCGCCTGGAAATGGGTGAAGCCAAGGCACGGCAGCGCCCGATATTCCAGCGCGAATTTGCTGAGCCGGCCCATGAGGCTGACGAGCTTGTCCCGGATGATTTCCAGAGCCTGTTTCATCACGATGATGTCCGTATTGTCCCCGACATAGGCGCTGGTCGCGCCCAGGTGGATGATCGGCTTCGCCTTCGGACACTGGAGCCCGTAGGCATAGACATGGGACATGACGTCGTGCCTTGTTTCCCTTTCCCGTTTCTCGGCGTCCTCATAATTTATCTGATCCCGGAACTGTTTCATCTCCCGGATTTGTTCGTCGGTGATCGGCAGACCGAGGTCTTTCTCCGCTTCAGCCAGGGCGATCCATAATGTCCTCCAGGTTTTGAATTTAACATCCGAGGAAAAAATGTGAGCCATTTCTTTGCTCGTGTATCTTGTTATCAAGGGGTTTTCATATCGATCCGTACTCATTCCGATTTCTCCTCTTTCCATGCGTGATTCCGTTATAATGTCCTTCCCCGTCTTGTTATATTGACAAATAATTATATACCTGTTTTCCGTCAAAAGCAAGAACCGGAGGCGCTTTTCAAACGCTTTTCTGTAGGTTTTCAAACGCTTTTCAAACGGAAGAACAAAGGCCGCGCAATAAAAGAGACTGTGCAGCGGACACAGTCTCATGAAAATTTTCCGTTCATAACCTATCTCGGTTCAATGATTAGCTTGATTGCAGTTCTTTCTTCGCCGTCGATCAGAATGTCGGTAAAGGCCGGTACGCATACCAGGTCAATACCGCTTGGTGCAACGAATCCCCTGGCAATAGCTACTGCTTTGATGGCTTGATTCAGAGCCCCCGCTCCGATCGCCTGAATTTCAGCCCCCCCTTTTTCCCTCAAGACGCCTGCCAAAGCTCCTGCTACTGAGTTAGGATTTGACTTCGCTGATACTTTTAATACTTCCATTGTTGTAACCTCCCTAAATACTTGTTCATTCCCTTTTGAATAGGTTTTGCTCTACTATATTCTTGATTGAAATGCTTATTCCTTTTTTTTCATAGGAAAAATCGTTCGACAATCAAAAAATTTTTTGAATAATTTTTGTCGAAGGGTTGCATTTTATATCACAATTGGTTATAATGTGTTCGTGGTTATCCCCCTGATAACCTCATTAATCTCTAATCCCAATACCCCTTTTGAACAAAACAAACTGCTCCCCTGCAGTTTGTTTTGTTTTTTGTGTCTTTATTATATCCAATGAACGGATGATTTATACCAGATTTGGGAAAACCCTAACCCCCTGGCATTCCAGCCTTCCGATGGCAGCGATTCTGTGATAGAATAGATATGGTCGGAAAATTCATCTTGTCCGTGCAGGAGAATCAAAATGTTTCATACCAGTGAAATCTATCCGGAGCCCTTTTATCAGTCGAATATCTTCAATTTCTACTTTGAAGGACTCAACCTGGGCGTCATCGATATCGAAACGACGGGCTTGAATCCGGACCGCAGCCGGATTGTCCTCGGCGGCCTTGTCGTGCCCGAGGGTCATGGAAAAAAGGCGATCCAAATCTTGTCGGAATCGAAAGAGGAGGAGGCTGCGCTGATCCGGCAGTACCTTTCAGAACTCACGGAGCTTGACGTGCTGATCAGCTACAATGGAGACTACTTTGATATACCGTTCCTCATAAGGAGACTCCGGCATAACCGCATTTCCGGCGAAGCGCTTCCGCTTTTCCAGAGCCTGGATCTCTATCGGATTCTGGATAAGTATTCCGGCTTTCGCAAAATGCTTCCCAATCTGAAGCAGAAGACAGTGGAAACCTTTCTGGGATTGTGGTCCGAGAGGACCGACAGGATCTCGGGAGCCGACAGCGTCGAATTGTACCATCAATACTTGAGGACAGGCGATCCGGACGTCCGTAACACCATCCTGCTGCACAACAAAGACGATATCCTCCAGCTCTCAAGACTGATCAGGATTTTTGATAAGCTGGATCTACATAAAATCATGTTCCATACCGGTTTTGCCGTTACGGAACAGGGTAAAAAAGCATATATCAGAAGTATCATATTTCAGAGGGATTCCATTCTGGTCTCGGGCCAGCATGAAAATATATCCATGGATTACCGGTGCTATCAGCCGAGTCATGAAGCCTCCTTCCGTAAAGAGCAGGGAGACTTTACCCTTAGGATCCCGTGGAAGAATAAAAGTTCATTTTTTTTCATAGATTTAGAAGAATTTGTTTATGACTGTTCCGCGCTTGCGAAATACGGCGGTTACGAAAGCGACTACCTCCTGATCAGAAGCGGCGGCGATATCAACTATGCGGAAGTGAATCACCTGACCAAAATATTACTAAGAGAAATTCTGAAAGAATTATGATATAATGAGTTAATGTAATACTCAGAATCACATTCGTTTGAAAAAGGAAGCGACATCATATGAGAACCCGTGCGAGGCTGGATTCCGTGCTGCAAAAGGCTTTTCCGATCCCTTTTGACGACGGATCAAAATTTGTTTTCTTCGGTGACGTGCACAGAGGCGACGACAGCCTTTCTGATGAATTCGGCAGAAACCGCCATATTTATTACCACGCACTGAATTATTACTACCAGAACGACTTTACCTATGTCGAGGTGGGCGACGGTGACGAGCTTTGGGAGCACCCGAATTATGAACATATCCGTTCCGCCCATGTCTCCGTATTCGACATGCTGAAAAACTTTCATAAAGCGAATCGGCTGATCATGCTGTTCGGAAATCACAACATGCAGCTGAGAGATCCCCGCTACGTCAGGGAAAACATGTATCATACATATGACGAATATCTCGACGTGAAGGAAGACCTCTTCCCCGGTCTGAACGTACATGAAGCTTTACTGCTGACGCACCGGCATACGGAGCAGCAGATCTTTGTGGTTCACGGCCACCAGGGGGATCTGATCAACGACCAGTTATGGCGGATATCTTATATCCTGATCCGATACATATGGAAATTCCTCCATGTCATCGGCGTCAAGTACGCCGCAAGTCCGGCGAAAAACCGCCAGAAGCGGCATAAGATCGAGAAGAGTTATAATAAATGGAACGCACAGCGGGACATCATGATCATATGCGGTCATACCCACAGGCCGAAATTCCCCGCTGCGGGGGAAACATCCTATTTCAACACAGGCTGCTGCATCCATCCGCGGGGCGTGACCTGCCTGGAGATGATGTACGGAAAGATCATGCTGGTGTCCTGGAACATGCACAGCAAGAAGGACGGTACGGTCTACATCAAGCGCACGCTGATCCGGGGCCCGGAACCGATATCCAATTTCAGATCCAACGCCGATAGACTGAGCAAATCGAAGCAAACTGTAAACGGAAAATCAAAATTCAAGAAAATGATCAATGATATCGCGTCATATTTCTGGTAAAGAAGATAGGAGAGATGCATATGCCAGGCATATATGAAATGACGAAACAAATCAAAGCCGACAGCTTTTTAATGAGCTTGCTCGGAGGAGAGACAAGAAATCAGGCACTCAAAGCGATTGCGAAAGGCCTTTTGGATCAGAAGGCTCAAATCCTGGAGGCAAACCAGGCGGACCTGACCAAGGCTGCGGATTCCGGACTGGCTGCCCCTATCGTGAAACGACTGAAGTTTGACGAACAGAAATTAAACGACGTCATCTGCGGCATCGAAAGTCTGATCGGGCTTCCGGACCCGCTTCGAAACAATCTGCTTGTCCGCGAACTGGATTCGGAACTGACGCTTTATAAGGTGACCTGCCCTATCGGCGTCATCGGCGTTATCTTTGAATCGAGACCCGACGCCCTCGTCCAGATCGCAACGCTCTGCCTGAAAAGCGGAAACTGCGCCATCCTAAAGGGCGGGAGCGAAGCCGCGAACACAAATAAGATCCTCTTTGAAATCATCCATGAAGCCGGCGTCCGGTCAGGCGTCCCCGACGGATTTCTGACGCTGGTCGAAAACCGTGCGGAAATCGGAGAACTGCTGAAATGCCATGATACCATCGACCTGCTGATCCCAAGAGGCTCCAATGAGTTTGTCCAGTACATCATGTCAAATTCCAAAATCCCTGTCATGGGACACGCCGACGGGGTTTGTCACGTCTATGCCGATGAAACGGCAGATATTGAAAAAGCGATCCCGATCATTGTCGACGCAAAGACGCAATATGTTGCCGCGTGCAATGCGACGGAGACCCTTCTGGTCCACAGAGCGGTCGCGCCCAAACTGCTGCCGCCGCTGAAAAAAGCTCTGGATGAAAAAATGGTGACAGTCCTGGGCTGCCCGGAAACCAGGAAATTGATGCCATGTGAAGCGGCAACGGAGGCGGATTACGGCAAAGAATATCTGGATTACACCCTCTCGATCAGGATCGTCGAATCTTTGGAGGAGGCGATTTCCCATATCAACCGGTACGGCTCCCATCATACGGACAGCATCATCACGGAGGACCGCGATTCCGCAGAGAAGTTCATGCTTCTTGTAGATTCCGCCGGAGTATATCATAACTGCTCAACCAGATTTGCCGACGGATACCGCTACGGTTTCGGTGCGGAGGTGGGCATCAGCACCGGGAAGCTTCATGCAAGAGGCCCTGTCGGGCTCGACGGACTGGTGACCTATAAGTACAAGCTTTACGGCAACGGACAGATCGTCGGAGATTATGCGGAAGGAAGAAGGTCTTTCCACTTCAGGGATCTCTAATCAAAATGAATTAAAGTGACAATATAATAGCCGCATTCGATATGAATGCGGCTGTTTCATCGTTTTCATGCTAAATTACTCTTTCCTGCGCTTAAATGTTGCAAATTAAGGCTGCTTTATTTTATATGCAGTGTTATTTTTTATTTCTGCACATATTCTTTGATCGTACGGACCGCATTGTCCAGATGAACAGCCAGCGGAACGTCTTCCACGCTGACCACATGGATATTGCAGCGGTTGATCGGCAGCAATACTTTAAAGGCCCTGCTTTCTCCGATGGCCTGTGCCATGGCCGGACTCAATTCGCCCATCATGGAATTGGCGTTAATAATGGCAATGACGCCGACAACGACGTCCACATATTTCATATTATGCACGATGGCATTCTCGCCTGTCGCTCCGTCATCCGCTCCCGCTCTTAACATCTGGCCTGTCGCTGCCGAATTTGTTCCCAAAGCCAGGATTTCCATATCCGGCATTGCGGCTTTCAGCTTCTCTACGATGGCGCGTCCGATTCCGCCGCCCTGCCCGTCCACTACCGCGATTCTCATTATTATGTCCTCGTCTTTCGTTATCTATAGCTTGATTAGCCGGTCTGATCTCCGCAATATTCTTCAAGACCGCGTATCTTTATTATAAAAGCCTTTCCGGGAAAAATCAATGGATTCTCCAATGATGGACTTTTTCCCGGTTCCGTGATATTCTTTAGAAAAAGATAAGGTTTTTCTAATTCTATTTTAATTTTCGTTAAAGGAGTTTTGAAGGATTGCTTCTTATAATGAAACCATAATCATTCAATAAAAAGCTTATAGGAGGAACTCTTTATGGTAACATTAGAACAAGTTGAAAAGCTTCGCGAACACGCAAACATTTCCTACGACGAAGCAAAAACCGCTCTGGAGAACGCAGGCGGGGACATCCTTCAAGCGATCATCGATCTGGAACGTCAGGGTAAAATCAAACCGCCGCAGGGCGGAGGCCAATATACTTCCGGCAGCATCGAAGCATCATCGGACCAGAAAAAGGAAGAATGCAGAAAGGAGAAGTCCCAGTCCAAATACTGCAACGGAGAAAAATCGGCTTTCAGAAGAAATATGGGACGTTTCTTCCGCTGGATGGGGGGCGTCATCCATAAAGGCAACATCAATGCACTTGTGGTGGAGAAAAACGGCAATTCCATCATGAGGCTGCCGATCACCGTGCTGGCGCTTCTGTTGATCTTTGCATTTTGGATCGTGGTGCCGCTTTTGATCGTCGGTCTGTTCTTCAGCTTCCGTTACTATTTCGATGGACCGGATATTAAATGCACCAAGGTGAACGAGGCGATGAATACGGTAGCAAACGCCGCAGAGGAAATCAAAAACGATATGAAGCATTGACGGATCATCAACCGTTGATTATTACGGAGGGAATCTATGAAGGAACGCATTTTGATCGTCGAGGATGAAGAAAAGCTCGCAAGGTTCATCGAACTGGAGCTTACCTTTGAGGGTTATGTGGTGGAAAAGGCGGCGGACGGCAGAACGGGTCTGGCGCTGGCCCAGTCAAAACACTATGATCTCATAGCTCTGGATATTATGCTGCCCGGCCTCAACGGCTTCGAGGTGCTGCGGCGCATCCGCCAGACATCCTCGGTTCCTGTCATTATGCTGACTGCCAGGGACGATACCATGGATAAAGTCGCAGGTCTGGACGGCGGAGCAAACGATTATATCACCAAGCCCTTCGCCATCGAAGAACTCCTGGCAAGAATCCGTGCCGCACTGCGCAATACCGGCGCTGCAAAGGAAAGTGAGAAAAATACGGAACACACCATCTCATCGGGGGCTCTCCGCATAAATCTTAACAGCAGAGAGGTATGGGTCGGCGATGTTTCGGTTGACTTAACGAAAAAAGAATTCGATCTTCTGGCTTATCTCATGCAGAACAAAGGTCTCGTGATGAGCCGCGACCGATTGCTCGACAGTGTCTGGGGTTACGATTTTGTAGGAGAGACCAATGCCATCGACGTGTATATCCGCTACCTCCGCGCAAAGGTCGAGGAACCCTTCGGATTAAAGTTTATTCAGACGATACGAGGAGTGGGATACATTATACGTGAGTAATTCAAACGAACGCCCAAAAAACAGCACCGGCAGTGCCGCTGCAGGCGGCGCTAACAAGGCCAGCTTCTCCCTGGTGGTGAAGCTGAACCTCCATACCATTCTTTATACGTTCGGGGTATTGATAACGGTAAATATTTTGCTTTGCCTTGCTGTCTCTTTCCATACTCTGTGGGAAGCCGAAAAAAATACGGATTCTCTCATAAAAGAGCTGTCGCCGGCGAACGAAACGATCCTCGACTACACCTTCGGGGCTTCCGCCGAGGATCCGCGCGGCTTCGAACTGCTGAACGCCCTGCATCAGGCAACTCCGCTGGAAGATTATCATGTGCTGAGAAGATTCTGGTTTGATACGGAATCCGGTTATCCCCTTTCCGCTTTAAAATACCAGATGTCTTTCCCGGAGGAAAAGCTGGCCGTAACGTACCGCTTCGGAAACGCGATGAAAGACTGGCAGAATCCCTTCTTCGCCCTTCTTGTCATGGAAGCCTTGATCCTGCTTATGGGAATCGGGAAAGGAAGGCGGAAGATCCGCCGCATCCTGAGGCCGCTGACGGAAATGTCAAAACAGGCTCAGAATCTCAGCAGCGCCTCCTCCGGAATGTCCAGGGATGAAATGAAGCGGCTGCGTGAACTGGCGGGCACGATCAGCAATATCGATGCGACGAAACTTGACAAACGGCTGTCGGTGGACGGCACGCAAAGCGAGCTGAAAGATCTGGCCAATGCCATAAATAATATGTTGAACCGCATCGACGAAGCTTACCGTTCCCAGGTTCGGTTCGTATCGGACGCATCCCATGAGCTGCGAACGCCCATCTCGGTGATCCAGGGCTATGCCAATCTGCTGGACCGCTGGGGAAAGAACGACGAAGCGACGCTTCAGGAAGCAATCGATGCGATCAAGAGCGAATCCGAAAACATGAAGGAGCTGATTGAGCAGCTGCTGTTCCTGGCAAGGGGCGACAACGAAACGCTCCACCTGGATCTGGAAATTTTTGACTGTTCGGAAATGATCGAAGAGATCTTCAAGGAAACTCAGATGATCGATTCTATGCACACATTCCGGATCAGGAACAATACGCAGGCATATGTCAACGCGGACCGTCAGCTGCTGAAGCAGGCTTTGCGGATCCTCATCGACAACAGTATCAAATATACGCCGGACAACGGAGAGATCCTTGTTGCGGTAGCAGAGGAAGCCGGAATGATCCGCATTTCCGTTCAGGATAACGGGATCGGCATCGATCCCCAGAACCTGCCGTACATCTTTGACCGGTTCTACCGTTCCGACGAATCGAGGGCCAGAAAAACCGGCGGCTCAGGTCTGGGACTGTCAATCATGAAATGGATCATCGACCGCCACGGCGGTACCATCGAAGTCATCAGCCGCAGGAATATCGGCACGCGAACAACGATCCTGCTGCCCAAAGCCGACGCTCCGGTTCAGAAAGAAAATTAAACATGATTCAAATAAACAAAACAAGCCGCGGATGCGGCTTGTTGCGATATGTTTTTATGTAGTGTTATTCAACGACGACGGCTGTTCCCGATGCGACGATCATGATCATATTGCTGCCCTGGTTGCTGATCGCTTCATAATCCACCACCAGCCCGATGACTGCGTTTGCCCCGAGTTCGGCGGCTCTTTGCTCCAATTCCTGCAATGCCTGATTTCTTCCCATCACCAATTCTTCCTCATAGGATCCGGATCTTCCGCCGAAAAAATTGGTCAGTCCCGCTTTGAAATCTTTGATCACATTGATTCCAATGATGATTTCACCAAAGACGACCCCCTTGTACGCAACGATTCTTTTCCCTTCGACGGAATGAGTTGTTACTGTCAGCATGGCGTTCTCCTCCTCACGGTTTTATTGAATACTTTTCTATTATAACGCAAAATATCCGTAACGATACCAAATTTTTCATACGCCGGCGCACACGCCAGTTCCGTATTCCATCTCCCCTGCAAAATGGGCCTGACAATTATTCGTAATACATATTTTTACTTTGACAACAAGGCTCCGAATGTTATATAATCAATACCGTACTCTGCAGAAGACAGAATACGCGCCCATAGCTCAGCTGGATAGAGTAGCTCACTACGAATGAGAAGGTCGGGGGTTCGAATCCCTCTGGGCGCACCAATAGAATAGGACTGCCTTAATGGCGGTCCTATTCTTTTTCTCATCAGCACAGAGGGATTCGAATCCGCAAGGGCGCGAGCGTGGTTCGAAAATCCGGCGGACTTTCGAACAGCGAGCGGTCCGAGATGCCTGAGCGAGGCATCGCAGGACGGCAGACGCGAATAAAATGAGCGGATGCAAAATCCCTCTGGGCGCACTACTTACAAACCTTGCAATTAAACGATTGCGAGGTTATTATTTTCCTTCATTATTTCGTAAAAATAGAATTCTATTTATTTAGCCGTTGTGCTTGCAGGGAAGCAAGAATATAGCCCATCAATATGCTCATAAAGTTCAGGCTTAATATCAGATCTCATCGGATCTAATACGAAATCTATGCCCTCCCGTCTGGCGAGCTTTGCCGCGGGAACAAAATCACTATCACCCGATATCAGAATTATTTTGTCAACTTGCTTCTTATATGACAATGATGCTATATCTACACCAATTTTCATATCCACGCCTTTTTGCTTAACATCTAGAGTAAAATGCTTTTCCTCAAGATCATCAATAGAAATCGCTTTGCTGCATAGTTTTTTAACAGCATCTGACCTTAAATATATAACAAGCGTGTGAGTCCGCCAAAGAGCCGCATCTTAATGCAACTTTACGCTTACCTTTTAGTTCCTCTAAAAACTGTGTCATCCACGAAAACAAATCCGTCTTTTCAAAATCAATAGTATTGTTATGTAAAGGGTGGAATACTTTTTTGCTCATTGGTGGACAATCATAATAAAATATCCTGTATAGTTTATCTCTTTCCTGTCCTTTATGCTTCAAATGTCTTTGGCAGTAATCTATTAATTCATTAGCTCTTTTTTCAGGCGTTTTATCTCCCCATATTTTCTGAGCCATTCTTCTGTAAAATCCGCCGTCAATTAAGATTGCGACCTTGTCCATAAACACCCTCCAAAAAAATGAAAAGCTCCAAGGTTCGCATCTTCCCTTATTCTGGGAGTGGTACTGCCTGGAGCATTATTAACTGTGTAACCTTTCGGTTACTATATATAATATGCCCCAAAACACGATTTGTCAATCATGTTTATGCATGGTTTTTACATATTTCTTACATAAAAGCAGATGTAAGTTTTGCATAATACAAATCAATTTTTTCCGTTTTTTGAATATTTATTCGCAAAATTCATCGATTATATATTTGTCGTTTCTTTCTTGTATAATACTACCATTTTTAACAAATTTCAACTAGATTTTACCATACACTCAATAAGGATTATTCCCAATATATATTTGGATCACAAATATTATATTATAGAATTATGAAAAATTGAGAGAACATACTATAAAAGAATATGAAAGGATGAAATCTAAAGGTAAATCTCCAACGCCTCCGTCACGGCTTTCATGTTTTCAGCCGGTGTGAATTTAGGAACCTCACATCCGGCGCTTATGATGATTTTGTCCTTTCCGATCTCCAGGCATCGTTTCACATTTTCCTTTACCTCCCTGACACTACCCTCAAGAAGTACGGAGACCGGATCAAAATTTCCGCAGACCAGGGCTTTCTCCCCTATCTTATCGACAGCCGTTTCCAGATCGACCAGATGATCGATATCGATGATATCGGCGCCGCTTTCCGCCATGAGATCCAGCAGGGCGGTCGTATTGCCGCAGATATGCAGCTTAGCTCTTGCCCCGTTTCGATGGATTTCATCGATCAATCTTTTTTCCGCAGGCAGAATCACATCCCTGTAAAATTTTGGGCTCACAAGAGATGCGGCCGCATCCCCGATTCCGATAAATTGATCTCCTTCTTTTATTTGCTCCCTGGCAAACAGGATGCCCTGCTCCAGGCATATTTCAACCAGCTCGCTGACAAATCCCGTATTTCTGCGCAGATCGATCATGATGTCGTACATCCCTCGAAGATCATTGGCTTCAGCAAATGCTCCTTCCACCCAGCCAAGAATCGGATACTCACCGCCGCACTCCTGCCGATACAGCGAGATCGCTTTCAGCCTGTCATTCATTCTCTCCGATTGAGCCGGATCAACAGGTTTCAGTTTTTTTAGATCGCCGTACTCCTTGATCAGATAATCGGTGCACCGGGGCACGTCGTCTTCAAGAATGACAACATTGCCGCCGAATCCGGACGTCTCGCGGTAAGGGTCGGAAATCGCGCTGACCATGTCGATTCCGAAATCCCGGCAGCATTTCAGATTTCCTTCCACGAGATACCTGTAATCGGTACAGTATTTCCCATACGGGACATTGATGTACCTGGCGGCAAACTGCATGATGATATTGAGATTCGGAACCCTGTCGACAGGTTTTCCGCTTAATCTGCTTTCAACTCTTTCCTTGCTGTTCATCGACACACTCCTTATCCGCCGCTTCAGGCAAACACAAACTGGATCAATACCATATAAAAAACCGTCCCGCCCAGAATGCTGAGAAGGTTGTTCCTTCGCCAGATATGCAAAACCGCAACTGCTGCAACGGCAAGGAGTTCCGGGATTCCGAAGGGGGCTTTCAGTACGGATACATTTTTCAGACAGTAGACGATCAGCATCCCCATCACCGCCGGCGGGAGGGCATTGCCGAGATAAGTGATCACTTTCGGGGTCTTTCCCGTTTTGCTGAACAGGAGAAACGGAGCGGCGCGCAGGGCGAATGTGATCGCAGCGATCACCAGTATGATCAGGAGGGATTCACCGGAGCTCAGCGTCATGGCATTTGATCCTCCTCTTCTTTGACTGCAGCCGTCATCTTTCTTTCGATCTGCTTTCTCGCCAGCATGAGGGCTGCGATGATCAGGATCATGGACGGAATGACGAGTTTTTCCGGACCGATGACGAGCAGAACGGCAACGGCGCCGCC
>ENA-UOYA01001558-UOYA01001558.1-activated-sludge-metagenome-genome-assembly--contig:-NODE-1558-length-24039-cov-7.719646_pt1 | contig 24039 bp, 20 predicted proteins | sample MGYA00238163_ERZ764804 | MGnify/ENA primary metagenome ERZ764804 (study PRJEB28919, sample SAMN05720223) | activated sludge metagenome | isolation source: Anaerobic digester | place: Hong Kong... | reverse complement strand
CAGCGACTCCTACAGCGACTGGGACGCCCACACCCACCGGCACCGCAACGCCGACGGCGACCCCTACGGCGACTGGGACGCCCACGCCCACCGGCACCGCAACGCCGACGGCGACCCCTACAGCGACTGGGACGCCCACACCCACCGGCACCACAACGCCGACAGCGACCCCTACAGCGACTCGGACGCCCACGCCCACAGCAACCGCTACGCGAACTCCGACTCCCACTGCGACACCGACAAAAGCGCCCACGCCGTCCGGCGTCAGGCCGCAGACACTACCGTCCACGATGACGATTCGACCGTCGAAGGTCGGACCGGGCCGCTGACGTCAGGGAGCCGCGACCATGCCCACAGGAGAAGGGTCCCTTGGCGTGCAGCCGGAGCTTCAAGAGGAATTGCACTCGAACGCCCGGTCGTTGGGTGAGCGGGCGGTAAGGCGGGCTACGCAGGAAATTCTCGCTGTGGCCCCAGCCCGAGTTCGGTCAGTGTCTTGCGCGCTCCTCGAAATGAGGCCTCAACAATGGGCCAAGAGCCTCTTGGTCTTCGTCCCTATCGTGGCGGCTCACCGTTTCTATGAAGGGGATTTGTGGCGGTCGCTCTTCCTTGCCTTCCTGGTTTTCAACGCCGGCTCGTCCGGCCAATACATACTTAACGACATCCTGGATCTTGCGTCGGATCGCGCGCACCCTTCCAAGGGTAAACGTCCCCTGGCTGGTGGAGCCATGACCGTAAGAAGTGGGATTGTCCTGGCACTCGCCCTTGTTGCGACCAGTCTTTGCGTCTCGTACGTTTTCCTTCCGCGCCCCTTTACGGCCATTCTCGTCCTGTATCACGCGATGGGTTCCCTATACAGCGCGTACCTGCGGAAGATCGCCTGGGTTGATGTTGTCGTGCTGGTGGCCATGTACATCCTTAGGCTCTTTGGGGGCGCGGCGGTGGCCAACATTGTGATATCTCCGTGGCTGTTAACTTTCTCAGTGGCTTTCTTCTTCAGCTTGGCGATGCTTAAGCGCACCTCCGAGATCGCCTGCCAGGTCCAGCACTCATGGCCCGAAGCGCGACCGGCCTATACCCGCGGCACGCGCTTGAGCCTCCTTGTGTCAGGAATGACTTCCGGGGGGGCGGCGCTCTTGATCCTGGCCTTCTACATGCGGAGTGAGCATGCCCTCCTGGCATACCGGACACCGGTTCACTTGTGGTTGCTGTGCCCGTTGCTGGCTTTTTGGCTTGGCCGTTTCTGGATGCTGGCGGATAGGGGGCGCGTGGGCGTCGACCCGGTTTCATTCATGTTGCGCGACGCGGTCAGCTACGCCGTCCTTCTCTGCTCGGTGCTATCCTTCTGGGCCGCTCTGTAATGCTCCAGTCCTCGTCCAGTGCGCCGCCTACTTCTTTCTGCGGCTCCAAATGCCAACCCGGAAATCGCCGGCACGGTAATACTCCTGCCAGTAATACTGACCCGCAATCTGGGCGCTGATCTTGTCGAATGTGCCTGCCGGGAGTTTGTATTCACCTTTGAGCCAAAGCACATGATCAATCCCGTTCTGAACGAGCCATTGGCCGCTGTCAGGCAACTCTCCCCGGTAGAAACTGGCGACCTGGGCATTCCGCATTTCGATGTCGGCGCGCTGTCCGCGCCAGAGTTTCTCGTGTTCCGGCCATCCGAGGAATGCTCTCTGCCCAGCCAGCATGATCAGGCCAGGAGAAGGCGTAAATGCGCCCGCCTCCAAACGTTGTAGTACCGTTACCGGTGGTTGGTGCTTCAAGAATTCCAGGATCGGCTTCTCAATGTTGTCTGCCGTGATCCACGCGGCGCCATCCAGCCTGCCCAAGTTGGCCTTCGGGATGTGCACAAGGAACATGCCCAGGTCAACCGCATAAAGACAGACAACTCCCAGCACGATCGCCGTGCCGTGTCGGCAGAACTTGGACTTGCTGGTCAGATTGATGGCGCCGATGCTAAGCAGGGCCCCGGAATAGGCAGCGGGCCACCATTTCAGCACCGTGTTGAACCGGTTGAATTTTCCACTATACACGTCGTCGACGTATATGAACTCACTGAGCAAAAGGAGCCCCATCCAAAGGGCGCAGAACCACAGGGCCTCCGGATTTCGCTCGCTCTGCAAGAGTTGCAGAGCAACCACTACGAGGACAGGCCAGAAGACGATGAGGCCGAGCAGCACCGGTGTGTGTTCAGCGTTGTTCACCAGCCGGAAGGATGCGTGATAGTCCAACGATTTGAATGCAAAGCCGCTCAAAAAGGGGTACACGAGGACGATGGCCGACAGGAAGCCCGCCGCCAGGTACTTCCAGTCCGGCGACCGCCGCTGCACGAGCCGGAAACCGGCCCACGCGCCGATCATCAGCAACTGCGGCACCACATGCCAGCCATTGGAGATTATCGCGATCGGTACCGTCGCCGCCAGGACAGCCTGTGAAATGCGCTTCTCACACTCCCTCTCACTCAAAACGATGCACAGCAGACCCAGCATCAGCAGAAAGAACCCACTTAAGGGCGGATGGTAATCGCCCAGATATGTCAGGTACGAGAAAGTCTCGAGCGCAAGCTCAGTCGCTTCCTGCGGCGGCACGCCGCTGATGTATACCAGCCACTTGCCAAAAGGCGTTGTAACGGTGCCAGGCGTTGCCGTTCCGCCAATAAATCGCATACCGGCGTAAAGAGCCGGGTTATCGATCATAAGGTGGCTGACTTGAGATGCTCCCGTTCCACCGACAACAAAAGCCGCCACTACCAGTGCCACCCAAATTCGTTTGCGGCACAGCAAAGATGCGGTAGCCCAGGCCGCGACGATGGTCATCGCGGCGATCACGCAGATGCCCAGATTGTACGTTGTGCCCGGATCCAGGTTCAGAATGCGCCCCATCAGGGCAGCAGAATAGTGCTGGAAACTGTAATAAACGTCGAAACGGAAAGGAGGCAGCCACGTATCCACGGGCGGAAGCGTGGCGCCGGGAAGATAGTTGCAGATGAAGGTCAAGTCGGCCAGCTTTTCACTGCCGGCGTCGATGTCCGGCAGGCAGTAGCGCCACAAGAAGGAGTAGCCGAAGCCTGCCGTGAACACGGCTTCCGTTGCCCAATTGCTCCTCAGAACGCTCCGATGCTTCAGAACCATCCAGACAGATGCCAAGGTCGTAAGCGGCCAGAGCCAGGAGAGCTTGCCTAAACCGAAGAAATGTTCTACAAAAAAGCATCCGAGGCACAACAAGAGCGGCGACACGACCTTTGCGAGTGCGTAAGATGAAATAACCCTGTGACCCACCAGGGCAAGCCCTGCCAAGTTGAGCAGCAGTAATGCGACCGTCATTGCGGCACTCAGATGTACAAGCATCGATGACCTCTCTTCCGGCAAAACTCAATGCGGGGCAGTAACACCGGGACCACCCACCTCGTAAATCACCGTATCACCCTCGTGGTACACGGGCTTCCAGCAACTCCCATTGCCTGCGGTAAACTTGCCCAACCCGTCACCGGGATAGTATCCACGTTCTTGCTGGCCTAAAACAATGTAGCGGACGTCGTACTTGAGCAGAAAGGCGCAGGCTTGATCGGCATTCGTGGTTTTATAGAAGTCATCGATTTCCCTCAGCCGTTCGGATATCCACCTGTCAGGTAGCGCCGAGTGCTGTTGCCGCACGTGCCATTCCCATCCCGCAACTCCCGGCAGTCCCGTGTATACGCTGAACCGCGATCCCCAGTGATACAACTCCCGGATGTTTGCTTCCACAATCACGGGCGAACCCCTCACATTTTGCTGCATCCACCGAATAGCGTGGGCATCCCGGTCGAGGGCCATTTCGCCCCATGCGTCCCGGTAACGGGCTCCCGACATGAATGCCATGCCATCCAGAGTGTGCGGCCCATCGTTGACTATCCGGTCCTTGATTTTGGCCGGCACAGCCACCAACGGGTAAAAAGTTGCAGACATGGCCAGGATCATGAATAACGTCTTGGTGACCCGCCAGACGCTGCTCGCGCCGCTTCGCATTGCCGGCCACATCCACGCCAACGCCGCCGCGGCGCCGATAGCGAGCATGGTCCAGGCCTGCATGTAGAACTTAAAAACGGTGTTCATGCGGCCCACGTCACCCGCCAGTGTCACGATCTCTACCATTAGGGTCATGCAAAGGGCGGTTATCACCAAAAGCAGTACAAATCGTTTTGTGGCGTGGAGCCGGGGTCTGAGCATCAGCAGTGCGGCCCAGGCGAGAAGGGGCAAAACAAACCAGGCGATGGACACGCCAATCCACACAAGCACCGTTACTACCAGGAAGACACTGAGCACCGCTATCCACAGGATCTGTGTGTAAGGCCGAAAGACCCGCAGCGCCGAGAGAGGAGTGTTTGCCATCCAGTCACGCGACTCCAGAATCATCCACGCCATGACGGCGAACAGGAAGAGTCCCCAATGGGTCAGGTATGCACCAGGAGTTGTCCGCGAGCCTTTCCAAAATTCGAACGAGATATACGCCGGTATGTACCACTTGAGGTAGGGCTGATAGAGTACCGTTGCCACAGCTATCAGGATCGTTGGGCCTGCGAAAGTCAACAACATCTTCCCACGTATACTCAGCCGTCTGACAAGTCTCCAGGCCGAATAGGCCGAGGCAAAGCATGCTAGGAGCAGATAGGGGTAGAAGTCCCAAGTGTTAGCCGCGCGCAAAGCTCCGGTCGCCATGCCGCAAAATAGCAGTCCGCCTATCCACCCGCGCCAATTCATGGTCCTCTTGCGTGCGAGAAGAAAGAAGGAAAGCGCGCAACAGAGCACAACGAAAGTTACGGGCAAGGCGAGTAGATGAGCATGCGGGTCACCCTGCAGAATGGTGAAGCACGGAAACTCAGTGATTGGCGCAACCTCATGCAGCGCAGGAATCGCCCGGCTGGGCTGCCAGTACCAATCAGAATTGTCGTATGGCAGCGCGCTTCCCGCGGTCCATCTGATGAGCCCCTGCACGAGCCAGGACGCGTGGGTTATCCATCCAGCTCCATCAATGTTCGCTCCTCCCGCTCCCAGCCTCACAAAGCCATCAAGTACCATCCGGACCGTCGCCAGATTGCCTGCGAGGACTACCGCTGAGGCACAGACAAGGCCTGCCTGGAACCTTGAGAGGCGACAAGGTTTGCCGGCGGCGTCTACTCGGACAAGTTCACCCACCGCTGCGTGAGCCGCTCGGAGGTTCCATCCAATCGAGTATGCTGCCGTCGCGATCATGGCCAGAAGCGTTGGCAAAATGAGATTGAAACCAACGGCAGGCGTGATGCCGAGCCACTTGATAACCACGCCCAGCAGAACGAAGCCGTAATAGTAATAGTTGATGAAGCCGCCTGCATACCAAGGGTCATAGGGAGGGAAGGATGTGCTCTTCAGGACAGCGTTGAGAAACGAGAAGTCCATCGGCTTCTCACCGCCCCTCCATGGGTGCCACAGGTCAGGGTTCGCAATGCGCAACAGCAAACCCACTGCAAAGAACAGCAGGAACAACGCCTCGACGGCCAGGATCCGCGATCGATAGCGTCGCCACTCCAAACGGAAGCCGGAACGCTGCACGTATGCCATCGTCCCACCTGCCAGAGCCAGCACCCCGACTGCGGCGCTGATGGTGCTTCTAACCACCGGAATTTGGAACGAGCCCGCAATCCAAACCAGGTAACTGAGCAGCAGGACGCCGGAGATCCGCGTAATTGGGTAGCCACGGTCCGGCAAACCTGGTAGGACTGCGCGCACGATCGGATAAGTCAGCAGTCCCAGAAGTAAGAGGCTCAGATACCAGAGCAGCACCGCCAGGACTTGAGAGCGGTTTTGGGACCACGAGGCCGGGAACAACTCCGCCCAGGTGCCGCCCTCGCGGAGTTTCATCAGACGACCAGAGGGCAGACAGAGGTCCCGCTTCAGGAGAGAAGCGCGCCGCGGCGTAACCGAAATCACGCGGCTGAGATCGACGACACCCAGCACCGACTTCACTCTTTCAGATTCATAATCCGATGATTTCTTGAATACGAATACTTTGGGGTGATCGTAGACGGTGAATGCTTCGTCTGCGAACTGGTCGTTGATTTTCACGGGACCGAGGCTGGGTTGGGATTCAAAGATCTTGACCAGTTCGAATCCTAGGGCCCCCTTCCAATCCGCCGCTTGCGCCACGCTGTAACACCAGGTGATGTCACGGTCATCAGGACACCCCAGCAGGTGTTTGTAAAAAGCAGTCCCAAGTGGATATCGTTCGGGAACACGGGGAATGCTTCCCCACTGGCGATTCGAAGTGATGAAGAGGAAATCGGCCTGGTCCAAGACGGCCAGGATTCGCTTCAGCTTTTCCGCGTTATCATCCCAGTACATCTCCAAGTTCAAATCACCCCTGAGAAGGCCCCCGTAAGGGTCATATCCGTCCATGCGAAGCGGAAGTCCGTCATCCCAACTCGTCTCATGAGCAGGCGCTGAGCCGGCAAGCTTGACGCCGCCGCTTGTGGACTCGGAACTCAATACCGAGCGGTATACCTGCCCTTTTCGCAGCGGAATCGGTTGAACGAGTCTAAGGGTTCCAGACACACCTCGTTTGTCTTGTTTGCCGCCCTGCGGAATCTGGATCCTCTCGGATGCCAGGAGTACGCTGCCATGGCCGTCCTGTAAGGCAAAACGGAGATCGCTTGGTTCTGAGATGTATGGGAGATACACCTCCAATAAACTCCCATTTACTTCGGGCCGGAATTCCACCGTATAGCTCTCACTAGCCGAGATGACACGATTGGCCGGGAAAGGTAGTGGGTGATTGAATACGGCATCCGCTTCGCCTATGCGTAGGTTGATAGGTCCGGGCACGTTCTGATAGATCCACCGGCTCGCTTCAATCCTCGTGATGGGGCGGGAGTAAATCCGAGTGAAGGCGTATGCCCATCCCAGTGTTGCCAGCATGATTACGCCCATCAGGGTTGCAACACCGGCTCGAGAATACCTCTGGCCACTTCCCGACAGAAGCCCCGCCCGTCCCACCTCGTCGAAGGCCGTTACCGCTGCCCAGGCCGCAAACAGCGTTGCAGCGGGATAGACCGGCAACTGGTAACGCATGGTGGGATTGAACTGTATGGATTGCCAAAGGAAGAACGCGGCTGCCCAACTCCAAAGCCAGATATGCTTGCGCCATTCCCCGCCAAGCATCTTCCAGAGCATCCAAAGGCAACCCAAGCAGCTCAGCGCGCCAAGAGCTGGGCCCAAACCCCAAACCAGCATATTTTTCCCCGAGTAGAATATGGATCGGCGTGCCCACTGCAAAGCCGGAGGATAGTCCACGTCGCCCGAACTCATGTGCCAGAGTTCGCGAAGGTTCGACATCCAGGCCGGATTCAGTTTCGTCCCGAAGAAGCCTGGCCCGCTGAATGCGTACGGTTGAGTCAGGCGGAAGATGATAAAGGCACCTAGGGCCGCCAGCAACACGCAGCGAACCGCGATCGAAATGCAGATTCTCCTGTTCTCCTGAGGAGAGGCCAACACCCATAGCAGGAAAGCACAGGGCAGCACAGGGAGTACAGTGACTGCAGTTAACTTGCTGGCGGCCGCGGCGCCTGCGGCTAGGCCGAAAAGGATGCTTAAGAAGTACAAACGGCCGGCGCGGACAACCGCACGGCCCGTCGCGACCTTTGCGGCTATGCAAAGCGCCGCAAGATTGAAGGAACTCGCAAATGTGTCCTCTTTGTAAAAGTGCGAGAGTTGGATCGGAAGCACAGAACACGCATAGAACGCCGCCGCCAGAATTCCCGTGCGCCGGCCATAGAGAGTAGAGCCAAGGACATAGACCAGTAGGAGGGTGAGCAGGTCCATGAGCGCGGAGAGCGGCCGGCCGACGTTTTCCATCTCTATAAAGCCTGAATGACCGTATATCCACTCGACCGGATACCGTACAAGAAACAGAGGCAGCGTCCCATACACATAGAACTTGTGACCCTGGTTGTGTGGATTCAGAGTAGAGTGGGCGGTGTCGAAGTATTCAGACAGGGTCCGGACCGGTGAGATGTCCGAACCCACCCAGAGCATGAAACGTTCATCGGGGTGCAAGTTCTGCCGTTCGCCCCAGTAAATTCCGCTCAGCCGGAACCACGCACCAAGGACAAAGATCGCGCCAAGCAGAAGCAGACACTGTGCCCTGCGTGACCTGAGGCCCGCATTGAAGCCGGTCCTTCCTCTCTCGCGAGCATCAGACATAAGAATTCACGCCGGCGGCTGCATTCGTTTGCCGGTTCCAGAAGCTATGGCCCCTTCCCGGGGACAAACAAGATATGAAAGTCTTTCGTCGGAGTGCGGGACTGGTACACCTTTAAACTGCTTTCCGGATAGAGCCCGCGGAGGTGGGCTTCGGAAGCCTGGTCGTTGACGTTGATGAGGAACAGCTTGGGGCCTGCCAGTTGCTGCGTGTCGCGGAAATGCTCGGGCCAGAGGGCATAGTCCTTACCCGGATACCCGGCGTTGAACCCAACGAGCCGGGAGTCAGCCCAGTGTGGATAGGCGACTTGCCATGCGCTGTCCGCCGCGCCGACCGAATCCGCAAACGCACGGATGACTCGTCCCATCTCGGACGTGTTCCATGAACTGAGCGCGTATAACTGTCCGTACTGTTTGAACACAAGTTGGTAGTTGTGCACAAGGGCACCGCTCACCATGGCAACCGCCACCACGGCACTCCAACACGCACTGTGGCAGCCTCGCGCCACAGCGCACAGAATAGTGTCCAATGCTATTCCAATCACAACAAAGACCGGCACGATGGCCGCCGCGGTGCGGCTCAGAATAGGGTTCTCAGCCGGGAACGCCAGGGAGAGAACGGAGGGCATCAACAATAACGGGATTGAGAGCAACAAGAGCAGATCGTGCCACTGGCGCTTCCTGAGGTAGCGCCACCCGACAACCAGGAGTCCCAGATGAAACAGGGCACCAGAAACGATGTCCAGTGCTGGACGCCCCGGCACCGAGATGACCCACACACTGCCTCCATTCCAGGCGAACATCGCCAGTGCGTTCCCCAGGTTCTTGAGGAAAATCAGCGCAGGGTGACCTGGTAGAGGCCGTTCCCAACTCCCCAGCCGCGTCATGGCACGGTAGGAGAACATTTCCGGATAGGTGAACGCGTAATGTATCAGGGGCAAGGCGACGATCAACGTCAGTAGAGTCACCACTGCTAGACCAATTACCGCCTGCCGGCGGTCGCCGGAAGAGCGCTGATGAATCACATAGATCAGAAAAGCCGCCAGCGCCAGCAGCGGCACGACCCTGAACGCCGAGTAGCCATGCAAACCGAGACCGATGAAAATGCCGCACTTCAGCAAGTCATTCCGGCTGTGAGTTCGCAGCCCACGCAATAGGTAGTAGAATGCCGGCGCACAGAATAGGGGAGCCAGCGCGAGGCGGAGACCGATGCGTGAGATTACGTTCGGCCAATAGGCGATGCCCGCAAACAATAACGCCCACAGCCCTGTCCAGCGATTTCCTATCTCTCTGCCGATCAAATATATGAAGGGCAAGGTGACAAGTCCGGCCAGAACGGTGCCGATCTTCAGGCTCACGAACGATAAGCCGGTGCCAAGACACCGGACGATACCGGCAGTCAGGTAAAACTGGAGAGCTTCGCGGCCTGTGTTCCGAGGAAAGAAGATGCTGGTCTGACCGCCGAGAACAGCCTGAACGTCCAGCAGTTTCTCCGCATGGTCGCTGACCATTTCTGCCGGGACCTCCGCCAGGCGGTAAACGCGGAAAAACACAATCACCACCACAACAGCGAGAACCAGCAGCATCCATGGCGAAATATCGACCTGCCATCGGACCGACCCGATTCGGCTGAGCCAACTAGTACCCCACTGCCAGTCGCGCCGGGCGGGAACCCGGAGGGCATGGAGACAAAAGCCGAGAGTTACGCCCCACAGGGCGACATTGGAGAGCGTGAATCGGTTTTCGTTGAAGGCAAGAAAGGCTGCTAGCGCAAGCAGGCCACAGATGGCAAGCCGCTTGAAGCTGAGAGGCGCGGTATCTCCTTCCGGTTCAACCTGCGGGACGCAGCCAGTGAAGGCGTCTTCTGCGCCTGCTGCGCGCACGAGAAAGAATCCGCTGAGCGCATAGAGTGCGGCGCCAAGTGCCCATCCTCGACCGGGCCGTGGCTCAAGTGAACATTGAGCGGCGAGTGCTAGCACCAACGGAACGACCACGTGCCGGGAAACCGGAGTGGAGATCAATGCAGAGAATCTCGAATCCTTAGGAATGTTCAAACCGCTGAGTCTCGACCTCAGATAGTCCAGAACACTCGGTTCGTTCATAGCCGGTCGATAAATAATACAACACACTCCGCGGGTTGATGGAAGATTTTTTCTAGTCCCCCACGTCTCCCCCCGGCGGCTCTGACGTGACCCCCGCCCTCCGTCCGAATCGGAATACGATTTAGGACGAAAGAAAGGGGAACGCGATGAGCCGAAGCCGGCACACGGAAGCGCAGAGGATCGAGGCGCTGAAGCCGGTCGAGGCTGGGCGGAAGACGGAGGAGGTGGGGCTGCAGTACGGGGTTAGCCACCACACGATCTACGCCTGGCGCGCCAAGTATGGCGGGCTGGAAGTGAGCGAGGCGCAGGAGGTGAAGCAACTGCGCTCGGTGATCCGAAACAACCGCCTGGGCTCGTAGGGCGACGCGCGGAAGTGCAGCGGCGGATGGAGGCGTATTGCCTTAGCCAGCGGCATGCCTGCGAGCTGATGGCGATTCCGCGAACGACCTGCCGCTACGTGAGCCGGCGGGATGACACAGAGTTGCGGGAGCGCCTGGTGACGCTGGCGCAGCAACAGCCGCAGTTGGGCTACCGTCGGCTGTAGATCCTGCTGGCACGGGATGGGTGGCCCGTGAATCACAAGCGCGTGCAGCGGGTGTACCGGGCAGCCGGGTTGACGGTGAAGCGGTTGCGCCGCAAGCGGTTGACACGGGCGGCCGCGCCGCGGCCCGTGCTGACAGCGCCGAACCAGGAGTGGGCGATCGACTTTGCCAGCGATGTGACGAACGCGCAGCAGCGGTTGCGGATCTTCCGCGTGGTGGACGCTTACACGCGGGAGTGCCTGGCGCTGGAGGTGGACACGAGCTTTCCCCGCCGCGGGGTGACGAGAGTATTGCAGAACCTCATGACGCAGCACGGAGGGCCGGCGGCGCTGCGGTCCGACAACGGGCCGGAACTGACTAGCCGGCACTACCTGGCATGGTGCATCGAACAACGAGTGCAGCCGATCCACATGCAGCCGGGACGGCCGATGCAAAACGGACACGTGGAGAGTCTCCACGGGAGGCTACGGGATGAATGCCTGAACACGAGTTGGTTCTGGAACCTGTGGGACGCGCGGCGCAAGATCGCGGCCTGGCGCGAGGCGTACAACCAGCGGCGACCGCACTCCGCGCTGGGCTATCTCACGCCGGAAGAGTTTCGGAAAAGCTTGGAGAGGACCATTCCTTCGCCGCCTCCATCATCAAGTAGCACAGGCGCCACCGCGTCTCAAGGCCAAGCCCTACGGGCGCCTACGGCGGCTTGACCGGCGGCAGCGCCTGTGCGGAACGCACCTATCAAGGCGGCGAAGGAATGGAACGAAGTGTTGTATAACTTATTGGACGGAGAACGGGGTCACGTCAGCCGTAAGCATGCTACAAGGCCCGCACAAGGATGTCTTTTCGTACCGGCCCTCGTCATTCTTCATCGGATTGCTGATAAGCTTGGGTGGGCTTGCGATTGCGTGCCAAGCGATACTGTCCGGCTGGAGAAGCCTTGTGCATTGGCGCCTTGTTAAGACTGGCGGAGCGGCCGTGATGGGACATTTGTGCTGCTGGCGAAAGGCTTCCGAGGCGTTAATGCAGCATGTGATGGAACTCCGTCCGAAGAACACACCCCCGTTATCTGCAGCACCTACGGATTGGTTGCGTGCTGCCAGTGCCCTGATTTGCAGCACTTTTCGCAACGTGTCACTCGACACCGCTCTACTGGTTCTAACCCTGATGGTCTACCTTTCGGTGAGATTGATCGGGCTGGAACGATTTCCGATTTTCTTTTTCTGCGACGAGGCCATCCAGGTGAATCTTGCGGCCGACCTGTTGCGCGATGGGTTTCACAACTATGACGGCACGTTCTTACCTACGTACTTTCGTAATGACCGAGTTTACAGCCTGGGGGTGAGCGTATACCTGCAGGTGCTACCTTACCTCGCCTTCGGGAAGTCTCCCATCGTGGCCCGGTCCACGGTGGCCATCTTGAGTGTACTGGCTGCGCTAGGGATAGGGTTGACCCTGAAGTGGGTCTTCAAGACCAAACATTGGTATCTTGGCATCGTCCTCCTCTCGACGGCTCCCGCATGGTTCTTACATTCACGGATGGCATTTGAATATGCCGTGTTCGTGTCGTTCTATTCCTTGTTTCTGCTCTTCTACCTGCTCTATCGCTATAGGTCGGCCGACTACATCTATGCCGCCCTGATTTCGGCGGCTCTGGCGTTCTATTCGTACAGTCCTGGCCAGTTTATAACCGGAGTTACGATTGTCGTGCTCGCTCTGTCGGACCTGGCATATCACTGGCGCAACCGGAAGTTGGCTTGGCGGGTCGGAACATTGGCTTTTGTTTTGGCCTTGCCGTACTTGCGTTTCCGTATTCAAAGTCCATTCTCGATCGCGGATCACTTACGTGCTCTGGGGTCCTACTGGATGGAACCGATCTCCCTGACTGAGAAATTGGGCCGCTATTTCGTTATCTATGGGCATGTCATTAGCCCTGGCTACTGGTTTGGCCTGAACGAAGGAGAATTGCAGCGCCACCTCATGAAAGGCTACGGCCATTTATGGGGATGGGGTTTCCCTTTCTTCGTGCTCGGCGTACTAAAAGCCGCCAAGAACGTCCGCTGCTCTGCGTATCGCTGCCTCCTTCTTGTTGCTCTGGCAGCGCCGACGGGAAGTGCGCTTGTCGGCGCCGGCGTTGGCCGTACCTTGGTGTTCGTCGTACCAGCGACGCTTCTGGCGACGCTTGGGATTTCAGAAGCACTCCATTGGCTTGAATTTGGAATTAAGCGCGCGGCGAAAGCGGGACGCGCCTGCGGTCCCCTCGCGTCTGAGGGCGGAGCCTTCCTCGCATCGGCGCTGTCGATTGGAATACTCGGCACAGCGATCTTCGCTAATGTCTCCATGCTTCGCGATGCACTGGTGAATGGGCCGCTATGGTTTCGTGACTACGGGCTTGGTCAGATGCAGTGGGGAGCTTTTCAAATCTTCGATCGAGTTCAAGCATATATCCGCGCACACCCGGGGACGCGTGTAATCTTTTCCCCGACGTGGGCGAATGGCACAGACACCGTAGCTCGCTTCTTTCTGGGCGATCCCATGCCAGTGCAGATGGGCACCATCGACGGGCACCTGCATCGACTCCTACCGCTGGATGATCGTACGGTGTTTGTCATGACTCCTCCGGAGTATGAACGCGCCCGCGCGAGCGGTAAGTTTGAGCCTTTTGTTCCTGAGGAGATCGTGCCATATCCGGATGGGACGCCCGGTTTCTACTTCGCGCGGGTGAAGTACGTGAGCCACGTTGACGAGATAATGGCATCGGAAAGAGAGGCGCGGCGGCAACTCGATAGCTCCGTGATTCAATTCGAAGGCCGGCAAGTCCTGGTCAAACACTCCAGACTCGATATGGGAACACCTCAGGCAATCTTCGACGGCAACTGGGAGACGGTCGCGCGTACATTTGAGGCGAATCCCTTCGTTGTCGAACTGGAATTGCCCGAACCGCGCCAGCTATGCGGCCTGTCCATGAAAATAGGCAGCGTTCAACCGCGCGTAACGGTGCTCCTGTTCAGGTCAGAGGGTGGCGATCCGGTGCGGCGCGAGGCAGCACTGAAGGGATCTATTGACAAGCCGACCGCCGTCGTGCAGTTTCCGCCCGTGGATGGTGTCAAGCGGATTCGCATCGAACTCTACGATCCTAATGCTCCGGAGCCGACCAATGTACATCTTTGGGAAGTGCAGCTTCTTCCCAGCTGAAGTCGTATCATAAACCGTAACATGAGGTAGCGGCTGGATCCATGGCACGCACCGAAATCGCAATTCTTGGGGCTGGTGTTACAGGACTTGCCGCAGGACTGGCTTCGGGATACCGGATCTTCGAGGCCAAACCTTTCGCAGGTGGGCTGTGCCGTTCGTATTACGTGCGCCCCGGTGCAGCCCGCCAGTTGTGCCGTGCGCCCAAAGATCATTCCGCCTACCGGTTCGAAGTCGGAGGAGGGCACTGGATCTTTGGTTCAGACGAGTCCACGTCGCACCTCATTCGGTCCTTGACGCCGGTCCATGAATACCGGCGGCGATCCGCAATCTATTTTCCGGACCGGGCTTTGATTGTGCCGTATCCTTTGCAGTACCATTTGCGCTTTCTCGGTAAAGAAACAGCTTCCAAGGTTCTGTGCGAGATTTCGCGTCATTCTCACAAAGTAACGCGGACCTTAGAAGAGTGGCTTTTATCCAGCTTCGGGCGGACTCTGACCGACCTCTTCTTCGGACCGTTCCATGAACTCTACACTGCAGGTTTGTGGTGTTCGATAGCTCCGCAAGACTACCAAAAGTCCCCGCTGGATTGGGCAATTGCCATGCGTGGCGCCACGGAGGATGCAGGCGAACCTGCCGGATACAATTCCGCCTTCCTGTATCCTGAACTCGGCCTGGATGAGTTGGCGCGAAAACTCGCCGGAGGTTGCCAAGTTGAGTATGGAAAATCCGTTGTCGCCGTCGACGTTAAGAAAAGGGAGGTTTCCTTCTCTGATGGCACTGGCATACGATATCGCTCACTGATCTCCACGCTCGCCTTGGATAAGATGCTTGATCTGTGCGGCGTTGAGGTCCCGTGTTTAGCTAATCCCAGCACTGCAGTGCTTGTACTCAACCTGGGCGCCAAACGCGGGAAGCACTGCCCTTCGGAGCACTGGATCTATGTGCCACGCAGCCGGTCCGGGTTTCATCGCGTTGGTTTTTACAGCAACGTTGATTCTTCCTTTCTGCCTCGCTGGGGAGAAGAACTGGTGAGCGTTTACGTCGAGCGGTCTTACCGCTGCGGTGCACAGCCATCCGCAGGAGACATTGAGGAGTACTGTGCAACAGCGATTGCCGAGTTAGAGGAATGGGGATGGCTGGAAGAGGTCCATGTGAAGAGTCCAACTTGGATTCCGGTCGCCTACACATGGACCTTGCCGGGATCAAAGTGGCGGCAGATAGCCATTGAGTCTATGGCGCGATCACAGATCCTGATGGCCGGCCGTTACGGAGCCTGGAAATTTCAGGGGATCGCCGAGTCCATCCAAGACGGCCTTCGTGCGGGGTCAATCCTGCAGGCTCATGGCGGAGTGCGGACAAGTGAATAGAACACAGCCACTCTGTGCCATCGTGATGCCGGCTTACAACGAGGCGGGCTGTATTCGCGGAGTATGTGAGGAGTGGATCGGCGTGTTGGCGCAACTCGGAGATGGGCGGCTCATTGTGGTCAACGACGGGTCGACGGACGAGACTGGCTTCATCTTGGACCGTCTTGCCGAACAGTTTTCTCAGATATGCGTCGTACATCAGGAGAACGTCGGACACGGCGCTGCGGTCGTGCGGGGTTATGCAACCGCCCTAGAGCTAGGCTGCGGCTGGGTCTTTCAGGTGGATAGTGACCGGCAGTTCGAGGCGGGTGAGATGCTCAAGCTCTGGGCTCTGCGTGACAGTTTCGAGTTTCTACTGGGAGTTCGAAGCGAACGGAAAGATCCCTTGCTCCGCCGTCTCTTGAGCAAGGGACACCGGCTGCTGGTCACCTTGTTCTTCGGCGTGAGAGTCAGAGACCCGAATACCCCGTTTCGCCTGATGCAGTCGGATCTCCTGGAGATCCTGTTGGAACTCATTCCTGAGGAGGCATTCGCACCCAACGTGTTTCTGTCGATTCTGGCCGCCGGTTGCGGTTGCCGCTTCAAGGAGGTGCCGGTAAGACATCTGCCGCGTGTCAGCGGATGCGGTTCCATCGGCATCCGCCGGCTCCCCTCTCTGGTCCTGCGATGTGCGGCGGAACTCATCCGGTTCCGCACGAAATTTCGTGCGGCAGACCGGAGGCTGCGTGAGGAATTGAAAACCTGCGGTGGATTTCGGCAGCGATGAGAATCCTATTCACATTGACCTACTACGCCCCTCACATCTCAGGCTTGTCCTGCGCTGTGCGGCACCGAGCCGAGGCGCTCGCTGCCCGGGGGCATGAGGTCACCGTGCTGGCTTCAAGACACAGCTCGGATCTGCCCCGCGAGGAGAACATCGGGGGTGTGTCAGTGTTTCGGGTGCCTGCCCGTTTCCGCATCAGCAAGGGTGTTCTAATGTTCTCCTACTGGCGTCACGCGCTGCGCCTGATACCGCGGGCGGATGCTGTGATTGTGGCGCTCCCCGCGACTCCCATTGAGACTCTGCTGGTGCCGCTGGTTGCCCGTGTGGTCGCCCGGAAGCCGGTGGTCATTGATTATCACTGCGATGTGCGCCTGCGCCGTGGTCCGTTCAACCGGGTGGTCGAGAAGGTCGTGCAGTGGTGTAATCTCGCGGCTGTTCGTATGGCGGACCGTGTCATTGCCAGCACGCTGGACTATGCCCGGCACAGTCCCGTACTTCGCCTGTCCCTTGACAAGTTCGAGGAGGTACCTCTACCGATACTCACGCGAACGCCCAGCCCCAGCGCTGTCAGCGCTATCCGCCGCCAGTTTTCGCCATCCGGGGAAGTTTTGATCGGTTTTGCGGGACGCCTCGCGACGGAAAAGGGGTTGCCCGTTCTGCTGGAGGCACTGGAATTAGTGCGTAGAAAGATCCCCCATGCTCGGGTTCTCCAGGCCGGCGATATTACTGGAGTCGTGGGAGAAGAACGCTTCCGAGACGAAATCCTGGCGCGACTGCAGGCAATTCCCCAAGAATGGGTATGCTTGGGGTTTCTACAGCCTGATCTCATCGATTTCCTAGCCGCTTTGGACGTGCTGGTTCTACCGAGTGTCAACAGCACGGAGAGCTTCGGCATGGTACAGGTGGAGAGCATGCTTTGCGGCACCCCCGTCGTGGCCAGCGATCTCCCCGGCGTGCGCGTCCCGGTCCAGGCAACGGGCATGGGGAAACTGGCTCCACCAGGTGATCCGAGAGTGCTCGCCGAGGCGATTCTAGAAGTTCTTGAACATCGTGAACGATTCCTGCTGCCCAGGGAGAAGGTTGAACGACGGCTCTTGTTAGGCAGCTCAGTAGAACAGCTAGAGACGTTGCTGAAGGGAGTTACAAGACTGGACTACCTGCGCCAGTATCTTCAGGAGGGGCCTATTTTTGCCGCCCTGGTACGCGGAGTGGAGTGTAGATTGTTGGAGCGGGAACTGCCGCTGCCTGAGCCTGTGCTGGACTTGGGCTGCGGTGATGGGCTGTTCACCTCTATCGCACGTGCCGGGAAAACGTTCGTTGGGCTGGACCTGAAGAAGAATGAACTCCGGCGCGCGGGCTTGCGCAACTCGTACAGGAATCTGGTAGTAGCTTCGGCGACTGCCATGCCCCTTCGAGACGGCTCTTTTCAAACGGTTCTCGCTAACTCCGCGCTGGAGCATATCCCAGCGGTTGAGGAGGCTCTCGCGGAGTGCTTCAGAGTTCTGCGTAAGGGCGGCATGCTTCTGGTCACGGCGCCGAGCCACAAATTCGCTGGAATGCTCTGGGGCAGCGGGGTACTCCGCCGGTTTGGACTGGGGCGGCTGTCACGCTCTTATGGGGACTGGTTCAATCGCCGCGCACGGCACGCCCATACAGATGACATTTCAACCTGGCGGAACCGGTTGGCCGATATCGGTTTTGAAATTGATGATGATCGCTACTACCTCAGTGAAAAAGCCCTGCACGCTTTCGACATTGCGCACTACCTGAGCGTGGTGAGGTTATTCTGGTATCGATGCACCGGGGACTGGGTGCCGTTTCCCAATCTGCTCACCAACCGGCTCTGGGAGCACTGGCTACGGCCCTTCTATGACAACTATGACAGTGACGGGGAGGGGCCTCTGGTTTTTCTCAAAGCTAAGAAGCCTTGACGCTACTTTGGAATGAGGCTCAAATTGGCTGGCGGGGGCTGGTCTTAGCCGAGGCCAGTTCAGCCTCGGTTCCGTCATGCCGGCGGCAGGCGTAAAGGAAACCGAGCCATTCATGTACGGGGTTCGCTGTTCGCTTCACCATGTACCCCAGTTGCTCAAGCCTGGTGATCAGCCTTCTGTGATCTAATCCCGGAAAGTCGTGGTATTCCAGAACGATCCTCTGTACCTGATTGAACGCGGAATCCGGCGATTCCAACAGGATGGAGAACTCAGCCCCCTCGCAATCGAGCTTGAGCAGGTCGACCCGTTCAATCCGGTATCGCGAGAACGCGTCCACGAGGGAATGACAGCTCGTCGTGATCAAGTCGCCGCCATGCCCGCCGGATACGTTGCTCGCCTGAAGCGGTTCGCCGCTTGGCGAACTCAACGACGCCGCCTGTGGGCCCTCACCTAAAATCCCGCAATTCACCAATGTGGCGTTGCCGCAACCGTTCATTGCCACGTTCCGTTCCAGCAGTTCAAAGGATGAGGGGTGTGGTTCGAAGGCAAACACATGCCCCCGCGAAAGGGAACGGGAAACCATGATTGTGAAGTCCCCGAGGCCTGCCCCAATGTCAACGACGGTCCATCCGGACTCTATTTCCGTGCCCCACTTGTGGTACATGCGATCCAGGAGGGTTTCCTTCAGACACCAGACGTCCATCCCTGTGCGTACCCAGAAAGACAGTCCGTTCCTCATTCTCACCAGAGTGGGCTGTCTGTACGGCTGGAACAAGAGCATACTAGCTACGCGGAACGGGGTATGAAAGCCTGTGGATAACCTGAGAATCGAGCGGAGGTAGTAGAGCCACGCCCGCAGCAACGCCGCGCAGGCTTTCATGGCAGTAAACTACCACATGGAGTGGGGTGGACGCCTTCCCTGAGACAGCCAGTTGACCCACAGTTCGCCGTTGGCTGAAATTTCCTCGATCCGGCATCCTCCTTAATAGCAAAATGGGCGCATCCGGTGAAGCGGAAGCGGGCTCTGGAGAGCAACCCGTCAAGGAATAGCCGGCCGCAACTCATCGTGGACGATGAGCAGGGGCGCGGCGCTGTTGGCCGCGCCCTGCCTGCCATCCTCGATGCCGACCAGCGGGAGGTGGCAGGCGGCCGCCGCCGGAGACGGCGTGGTTCTCCCCATCGGACCGATAGATTGCCCATGCCTGAAAACTCATGCCGCCTCCCCCACTGAGGCTGCGGGCGCCAGTTGGCGCTCGAACTCGTTCGGCGCCAGGTAGTCCAAGGCCGAGTGCAATCGCCGCTGGCTGTAAACGCCATGCAGAAACTCGCCGATCCGGGCGCGCGCGCCATTTGCCGCGTGCCGTAAGCCGGCCATTCCAGGGCGATGCGATACATCGCGTCTCGAATCTCCACGTCCTTTCTGCGCGCCGGGGCCGGCGCCCGCCGGCGGTAATAGCCCGCCCGGCTCACCTGGGCGAGATCGCACATCCCGCTCACCGGCAAGCGGGTTTCGGTTCTCACTTCTGCCTCGATGTGCGCGTAGAGCGCGCGCCGTTGCGGGCTGCACGCAGCAGGCGCTGTTTGTCGGCATGCTGCGAGGCTCGCTTCAAAATCGATCTCCATCGCCTGCCGGCCCACCTTACGTTCCAGTTCGGCGACCCGGCCTTGCTCGGCCCGCTTCTGCCCCAGGCCGGCGGAGGCCCGCTCGCCGTATTCGCGCAACTCGCGCCGCCAGCGGTGCAAGCCGCTGGGGTTGATTTCCAGCGCCCGCGCCACCTCGGCGATCGAGACCCCCTGCTCCAGCCGCCGCACCGCCGTCTACTTAAACTCTTTGGTGAACAACCTACGCGACAATCCCATGACTCAGTTCGCCATTCAGTGGATCTTGAGTCTTAACCGTTTGTCTCATCACTGGGGGCAAGTCCAGTCCCTATTGAGAGTCGAGCCAACCCCAAAGCGCATCGAGATGATTGAAGGTGAACGTCACGGCCAGCCCAACCATCTCTATGTGACCGAGAATCAAATCGCCCACCAAATCCTCGACTCCGCCTATCGTATCCATTCCAAGCTGGGTCCTGACCTGTTCGAATCCGTCTGCGAATCGAGGGCATAGCCCCGGTCCACTGCAAGCAGTTCCTCGCCTACCTGCGCCTGTCCAATCTCCACCTGGTCAACCACCTCCAGGAAGACCAACCAGTTTTTTGTTTTCCATAGCGCCCGTAGCGAAACCAAAGCGTCCATGGCGCGAAAGCTTTATGGGTGATCGGCACCCGCATCCCCGCCAAGGTCTCAAACCCGACGGTTTCCCCCAGCCGCCTCTGTCCAAGTCCAGCTTCAGCCTCGGAAAATTGCGTTCACTTCGGATGCAGACTTCTTATTTCGCGCATTATAAACGAAGTAGCCTTCACACCTCCCGTGATTTCATCACCCCGCCTGCTACAATCCGCACCGAGTCCGAATCATGCCTCTTATCCGACTCACTCACAAACAACTCGAAGCCGCCCGGCGCAACGCCGCACGGTCCAGCGGCCCCAAAACGCCCCAAGGGACGGCCCGTTCCTCCATGAACGCCCTCAAGCACGGACGCTACGCCAAGCTCGCGTGCGTCCTCTGCGGCGCAAAGAAAGACGCTTTTCACGACCTCCTCCAATCCCTCATTCGCCGCTTTCAGCCCGTCGAGGAAGCCGAGATGAACCTCGTTCGCAGCCTCGCCTCCATCGATTGTCCCCCCCGCAATCCGTTAAATCCGAACAGGTTGACCCCGAAATCCCCACCCCGAACGAACCCGAACCGAACTCGCAACCTGTTGTTTCTGTTGACCCTCCTTCGCCATGCGAACCCAGCGGTAGCCCCGAGACTGCCCTCCCGGAAGCCGCTTGACTCGTGACCTACTGACACACTTATCCGCAGCCCGTGCCTCGCCCGCCGCGCAAATCTCCCACGGCAGACTTTGCGCGGCCACTGCAGTTGCGCGAGACTCAGAGTGAGATGCGGTATTTTTTTCGGCGGCGCATTCCTGAGTTCCAGCGCATACTTCTGGTCGAGAGCGGTTCCCGCTGCGTGCTGGAAACTCTGCTTCCCAGGTTGTTCCAAATGTACGGGAACAATATGCGCGTCGATCTGGTGACCTGCTACGCCGGCGTGCCGCAAGGGCTTCGCGAGCAGTCCGCATCGGTGTATCGCGTGAACGAGTACGCGACGCGCGCCCGCCGCAAGCAGCTCTATCAGGAACTGGCCGCTAATCGCTACGATGCAGTGGGCATCATCTGTTCGGCCGAGCCCATCATGACGAAATGGAAGTGGGCGGTCGCGCTTGTGGTCAAAGCCAAGGTTTTCGTGATCAACGAAAATTGCGATTTCTTCTTCCTGGATTACGGCCATGCGGGCGTGATCTGTCATTTCGTCCTCTTCCGCGCGGGGCTTGCCGGGGGCGGCGCGGCCTTGACGATCGGCCGTCTGGTTTTCTTTCCCGTGACGCTGGCTTATCTTCTGCTGTGGGCCGCGGCGGCGCATATTCGAAGAAAGGTGCGTGCATGAAACAGATTCTGGTAAGAGAATGCGGTGGTCCTGAAAAGATGGAACTCGTCGAGGTGGCGAAGCACGCGCCTGGGCGGGGACAGGTCCTGGTGAAGCTGGCCTCGATTGGCGTGAACTTCATCGACATCTATTTCCGCACAGGTCTTTACAAGGCGCCGGCACCGGTGAGCCTGGGAATGGAAGGCGCGGGAGTGGTGGAGGCCGTCGGCGAGGGCGTCGACGGCGTGAAGACAGGTGATCGCGTGGCCTACTGCATGGTGCGTGGTTCCTATGCCGAGTATGCCGTGGTGCCTGCCGCGCAGATCGTGGTCCTGCCCGCCGAGCTGGACTTCCAGTCCGCTTCCGCGGCCATGCTGCAAGGGATGACCGCGCACTACCTGACGCATTCGACCTACGCGCTCAAACTGGGCGTTACGTGCCTGGTGCACGCGGCAGCCGGCGGCACCGGTGGCCTGATCATACAGATGGCCAAGATGCGCGGCGCGCGCGTGATCGGGACCGTTTCGACGCGCGAGAAGGCGGTTCTGGCGAAGGAATCCGGCGCTGACGAGGTGATCCTGTACACCGAGTGCGAGTTCGACCAGGAAGTAAAACATCTCACCGGAGGGCGCGGCGTGGATGTAGTGTACGATTCGGTCGGTGCTGCGACCTTCATGCGGAGCCTGGATTCACTCAAACCGCGCGGCATGATGGTGACCTTCGGCAACGCTAGCGGCCCCGTGCCGGCCATCGAGCCACTGCTCCTCAACCAGAAAGGATCCCTGTTCCTGACACGCCCGGCGCTGGCGCACTATGCCGCCACGCGCGAGGAACTGCTCGCGCGCGCCAACGACGTGCTCGGCTGGGTCGCATCAGGCAAGCTGAAACTTCGCATCGGACGCACTTACCCGCTCGCTCACGTCGCGCAGGCGCACATAGACCTAGCCAGCCGCGCGACGGCCGGGAAACTGCTGCTGATTCCGTAGCGCCGACGGCGTAGCGGTTGCCTACCAGTTGCACCGGTTCGGACAGCGCCAGAAGCCGCGCGGAAGAGATCCGTCCGGGTTGGGTTGCGGCGACCAGGTCGCCCCGCACGCGTCGCACTGGAGATGACGGCCGTACTTGTTGAGCAGCCTCACCCCTAGCTTGGCCATCTGCGCTCCCTGCAAGCGGCGCTCGTCTTCGCCAGAAATGGGCACAATTGCCTGTATCATTGCGCACCTCTCATTCGTACGTGTATGTTCACTTGGCGGCGGTTCCGGCAACCCCTGCCGCCTCCTTCAATTGCTGCTGCCAGCGTTCCGCCGCGTCGTGAAGCACAGGCGGCTCCGCGGCCTCAAGCAGCCGCTCGAAGCTCTCCGCGATTCTGCACCGCGTTGCGTCGCTCATCGATACTGCGGCGCCGTTGCTCATCATGCTGGCCAGGGCGTCGCCCGCGAGGATACGATTCTCGATATCGCCGTGGTCGTTGCGCAGAATGCGGAGTACGACCTCGACCACTTCCTCGGAGGGTTCTTTCAGCAACCCGGCGTTTCGCAGAGCTGCCTGCCGCAGCCGCCAGTTGAACGGATACCGGAGTACCCGTGCCAGGCCCCGCTGATGATGGTCGAGGGTCCCTTCGCTGGCCAGCCGTTCCATGTGGTCCAACACACGTACCCAACTCTGAAGATCGCCGAAGATGTCGTTCGCCAATTTTGAAAAACCTCCTGGATGATGCAACTATGCGTTTGCACGAACGGGGCCATCCGCGAGGGGCTGCTAAGGTCAAGCTCAACAAGGGGGGACGCGCCGTGCGGGTAACGGGAGACTGTACCTAACGGCACAGCGCTGGCCGTTTTCAGGCAGCGGATGAGGGCGTACTGTCGCCTTTGCCGGGATCTTCTTCTTCCTCGAGGCTCTTGCGGCGGATCCCGTGCTTTTCCATGCGGTAGATGAGCGCCTTGCGGCTGATGTCGAGGTAAGCCGCCGCGTGCGTCTGATTGCCTCCGAACTTGGCCAACGCCCGCGTGAGCAACTCCTTTTCGATGGCTTCCAAGCTGATCCCTTTTGCCGGCAGCTCAAGCTGTAGCGTATCCACTGCCGCACGCTCGCGGCGAAGGAAGTCCGGCAGATCGCCGATAGTGATTTCCTCGCCTCTGGCCAGTACGACAATACGTTCGATGACGTTTTCCAACTCCCGTACATTACCGGGCCAGCGATAGTTTTGAAAATTGGGCAACAGGGCGGGCGGCAGCACCAGTCCGGGCCGGCCCATTTTCTCCCGGGCCTTGACGAAGAAATGCTGGACCAGTTCCGGGATGTCCTCGGCCCGGTCGCGGAGCGGCGGCAGTTCCAGGGGGATCACCGCCAGGCGGTAGTACAGGTCCTCGCGGAACGTGCCGTCCTCGATCATGGCCCGCAAGTTCCGGTGCGTGGCCGT
>ENA-UOYA01001556-UOYA01001556.1-activated-sludge-metagenome-genome-assembly--contig:-NODE-1556-length-24044-cov-27.892159_pt1 | contig 24044 bp, 17 predicted proteins | sample MGYA00238163_ERZ764804 | MGnify/ENA primary metagenome ERZ764804 (study PRJEB28919, sample SAMN05720223) | activated sludge metagenome | isolation source: Anaerobic digester | place: Hong Kong... | reverse complement strand
TGCTGTGTGTACAATTCCCCCGGCGCCGTGTGGGCGTACTGCCATGTTCCGCGGTGTACCGGGCTGAGTGAAGCCTGTTTCAACTCAACTGCGCCTCCTTTCCTCCCTGTCACGGAAACGATAACGAATTATGGCATGATGATCTGAACAACAAACAAGCGGCTGTATGAGATGCCCCCTGAAATGCGGATGGTGTTCCTGGTGGTGGGGCGGTGGGGGAGATTTCTGGTTCCCCCAATGGTTTTTATACAACAATAATTATAGCAAGTGGATTATAACAGGAAAGTGATGATTGTCACATGAAACAACATTCATTGTGTAGAACTTACAAAATTGTAAAGTGAACCGCCTGCCTGCCGAATGAAAAACAGGCTGGTTTGAGCCAGCCTGTTTTTTATGAAAAATCTAGATCCGGTTTACGGAATCCATCCGCCATAGGCTGCTGCAGCGTTCAGGGTAAAGTTGCCGCCCACCATTGCCAGGTCAAACACATCCACCCTGCCGGAGAAGTTCACATCGGCGTTGATGTCACCGGTGGCTCCGTAGTTGGACCCAATGGCGCTGGCATCGCCCAGGTTGACATTCTGGTCATCGTTGGCGTCACCGCCTTTCAGTTCCAGCGAGGTCAGCACGGTGGGTGCGGCATTGACCAGCCTGGTTTTCATCAGGTCGGAACTCACATCCAGGTAGCGGGCGTGGGTAACCGTCACCGTGTAGGTGTTTTCGGCAACATTGCTGAAGCTCACATTGCTGCTGATCACATCCAGTGAGGTGGCAGTGTATGGACCATAGGCAAACAATGCCGGACCGGTCAACGTCACCAGCACGCCGCCGCGGTACGTCCGCCCCTGCATGGAGACCGTACCGGTAACGGAGTAATTGGCATACACGTCCACGCCCTGCTGCAGGGCAGCCAGCGTCCAGTCCGGGTCGGTTGCGGTTTCAACGAGGGTGAAGTCCACCAGGTAGGAGCCGCCAGCCGGGAAGGTGGCGCGGAACAGCAGGTTGGTCACCGTATCAGGCGCCAGGGCGGCAAGGTCCAGCGGGCTGGTCACCGTCTGCCAGGTGGTGCCGTCAAAGTATTCCAGCACTGCGCCGGTTGGCAGGTTGAACTCCAGCACGGGGTCGGTGTAATTGCCGCCGCCAGCCGGGTTGGTCACCGTCAGCGTAAATTCCTGGGGAATGCCTGCCAGGTACGGTCCCACCAGGTTGGTGGAGCTCAACACAGGCTGGGCATACACAACTGCATCCTGCGCCAGGCTTGCCAGAACGGCATCGGGATCAGTGGTCAGATCCACCAGTGTCATGGTCACCGGGTAGGTGCCGGGGGTGTCGAAATTCACCCGGAACAGCGAGGTGGCATTGTAACCGGGAACGATGGGGAAGCCCAGTGCCGGTCCAAACGAGCCCACCAGGTTGCCCAAACCATCCGAGGTCAGCGGCATGGGCTGCCACGAGGAGGTGGTCACTTCCCAGTATTCAAAACTGTTCACATCCGCCGGATCTGCGCCGGTTACCAGGAAATTCACCAGTACGTTGGAGAAGCTGCCGCCGGTGGCTGGGTTGTTCAATGTGACATGGAATTCCTGCAGCACGTCCGTCAGGTAGGGTCCTGCCAGGTCCGTGGAGGAAAGCGTGGGAGCAGCAATCACCGTCACTGTGCCATCCAGCAGGGCGGCAGGGTAGATATTGGTGGACGGACCGTAGCCGGGGAACATGGCAAATGCATCACCGGCATCCAGCAGGTCCAGTGCAGCGGTACCGGGGGCGGCTGCCGTAAAGGTGGCGGTGAAGATCGGCAGGTTATTGCCAGTCACCGGGGTGGTCTGGAAGCCCGCAAAGCGAATTACACCCGGCACGGAAGTGTCCAACGGGGAGGGACCGAGTTCCGGGTCCAAAGCCGGGATGGTGAAGTATGCCCCGGCGGTGGCGGTTTGCAGCGTCAACAGGGCGGGGTCATAGGTCAGCGTGAAGTCGGCACCCATCACGTTTTGCAGGTTGCCGTACACGGTGTAGGTGATGGTCCCACCGGTAAAGACCTGGTTTGCCCAGAGTGTGCCGGAGGATTGCACATACAGGTCCACGTGCGTCCACGGGTCAGAATCCACGTTGGCGAGCGAAGCTCCGCCGTAGGCACCCCACGAGTTATACTCGGCATTGACTGCCATGGTGGGGGAGACGATGGCGTCCGCGCCCAGTGCCTGGAACAGGTTGCCCTGGATGCCCTGGTTGTTGTTCACAGCGCCGCCAAAGGCAATTCCCGAGCCGCCCAGGTTGTGGAACCAGTTGTCCACCACCTGCACATCGGTGATGGCGCCTGCAAAGGCAACGCCGCTGCCGGTGGTCTGCCCGGTGCCGTCAAACTCAATGCCCTCGATGATAATGTTCACCAGGTCCGCCGCCACATCAATGCCATTGGAGCCGTCGGTGGGCACGCATTTTGCCCCGCCGATGCTTTCGGTGGTGATGGTGGTGTAGCTGGCATCGACGATGAAGCAGGGCGAGTTGTTCTGGATGACCGTGCCGTCTTCAAGCAGGATGGTCAGGTGCGGTTCGTTGATGACAATGCCGCCGGGGATATTGATGTTGCCCTTCACCCTCAGCTCGCCGTCCTGTACGTAGAAGCCGCTTTCTGCTGGCTCTGTTGCTGAGACAAGGAAGCTGCAGGCTGCGTCGCCACACCAGGGGTCATAAACAGCGGTACCGGAGAAAGAACCTGCCGCTGGACCAAGGATGGAACCCCACCAGTTCGGGCTGACGTCAATACTACCTGAGGTGCAGTCATTCATCACATTGGTTGTCACTGGGGTTATTTGATTTTCAGAAATATCATTGGAAATCGAAGGGCAGACTGGCGAAGTACCCAACCCTGGTCTGACCCAGATCCCAATATCAACATTACTGATGGTGTTGTCAGTGATTAAAGCATTCTCAATGTCTCCCCGAAGCGTGACGCCATAGGTCGCAGAATCAGTTAAATTCTCACCGATAATCTGGTTTCCAGTTATCACAGCTCCAGAGATCGTTCCCATGCCATCGCCTGCGGAAAGATCAACCAACCCGAATCCTCGGGCATAAGGACCATCAGTATAGATCGTATTGTTCCTGATCTGGATGTTTGTGTAATGTCCAGTATCGGTGGTGGTTCCATACCAGGAATTAAATACCGCAGTATCAAAGGTGACAGCCTCCGAGTATCCTGTTCCACTGTGGTCCAGGTAGAATGTGTTATTTTCCACAATTTGCGGTGTGCTTACAGACAATCCTGCATAAGCCATACTGAAGTAGGGGTTGTAATCAGGATTTGAAGTGATGTAAAAAGTATTGTTATTGACAGTGGTAGAACCTGCCTGTTGCTCAAAGGTTATGGAATTATCGCCAGTCTTGTTGATCACATTTCCGGTGATAACGACCCGGGCATTATTTATCTGGCCATAGAAACCATAATCTGACTTCGAGCCATCATCCGAACCTGTTACCACGTTATTTGAAATCGTTACAGTCGCAGCATCAATGCCAATACCCGTTCCAGTAACGACAACAGCCGAGCCATAATTTGGTTTTGGCTGCATGACAAAGTTGAAGCCGTCAATGGTTACATTCCCTGTAGGATTTTGAACCACAATTGTGCTGTTGTTGGTAGCAGTGCTTGGCGCAATGAAAGTCGTTTCTGCGCCTGCTCCTTGAAGCGTGATCCCCTTTGTAATCCGGATATTCTCTTCGTTGTAGGTACCGGCGGCAACATTGACTGTACCACCAACTGGGGCATCGTTAATTGCTTCCTGGATGCTGCTGTATAGAACATAAATACCATCGATGGAGACTGCCTTGTCAATGGTATTATCTGCCAGAAAGTTTTCGAGGTTAATGTTGCCGGTATTTTGGGCGCTGACGGGGTATTCGTTGTCAGTAAATGTATTACCAGTTGCGGTAACAACAGCGGTGTCAGATGCATCATATCCAACAGCAATCCCAACTGTATTGTTGGTGATTGTATTGTCAATCAAGTTTGCGGTTGTTCCAGGCCCAAAAAAAGTGGTTACAAGGATCGCTGCTGACCCGGATCCATCGGATGCTGCAATCCCTGTACAATTTGTAATGGTGTTCCCCTGGATTGTTACCTGGGCACCGCGTTCCACCTCGATACCATAATCCAACCAATCGCCATCACCCTTGCCTGTGTAGGTATTTTGGAGAAAAACTGCATTTGTTGGTCCAAGCAGACCATTGGCATACATGCCAATCCGTTCAATATTTGTGAACGTATTATTTTGAACTGATGTTGTACCGTAAAGATAGATGCCGATGCCAACATATTTGGAGTACCTGATATTTGTGATAACGTTGTTCTCAATAATACCCGTACCCCAGGAGCGGATTGCCGTGTGGATATTGTATCCGGCACCATCCAGGGTAACACCAGAGAGGTTAAATTCCACATTGGGAGACGCTTGGGTTCCCACGAGGATCCAGCCTCTTGCATCATCAAGACTACCCGTATTACTGGTGGGCTTGATGATTGTGGTTGCCGCGCCAGCGCCAACAATGGACAGATCTTTATTAATCACAATCTGCCCAATTTCGTTGTACGTCCCAGCAGCCACGGTGATGGTATCACCGGCAGAGGCAGCGGTAATCGCGGCCTGGATGCTGGTATAGCAGCCATCAGAGCCATCTGTATTAACACATAGAGTCGCCGCGCTCACGTTGTTTGCCGGCAGGGCGGCAAACAGCCCCGCCACCAGCACCAGCGCGGTCAGAATACTGAAGAAAAAACGTGTTGTTTTCATGATGTTCAAAAACCCCTTTGCTTGAAAAGAATGTGCGAATGATGGTTTTGGTAATAAGTAAATTCCCCCGGCGCCGTGTTGGTGCATTGCAAAGTATTGCGGTGAACCGGTCTGGGTAAATCCTGCCTTAACTCGATAATTACCTCCTTTTTATACAAACACGATGGAGATGCCTGGTTGATTTGGATAATCAATGATTGGGATCTTTGCCCCCGTTTCTGGAGTTACTGGTCGATGGCTAACTGGGGGAGCATCCTGGCAAGCTCCCAATCATCTATCCTTAATCATACTGGATTTATTTTAACATCCAAGTGATGAAAATCACCTTACAAATCTGACAACTGGTTGGGATTGGCTGGCAGCGCACACCCATCTGCCCGCGGATCGCTGCCGCCGCACAGAACGCCGCTTGCTTCATGCCGCAGGATGATCTGCCCGCGCCCAAACAGGCTGCGTCCCCACCCGCTGACGGGCTGGACGGCATGTCCCATGTCTGCCAGCGCCGCCAGCGTCTCCGCCGGGATGCCTTCCTCCAGGGCAATCACTGCCTGGTTGGGGCTGGGTGCTTGCCCCCGGTTGGGTTCAATGCACCAGCGCGGCAGGTCCAGTGCGGATTGGGGATCCATGCCATCGTCCAGCAGGTTCACTGCCACCTGCATATGTCCCTGCGGCTGCATGAATCCGCCCATCACGCCAAACGTGCCGTACAAGGAGCCATCCTCCCGGGTCATCATGCCGGGGATGATGGTGTGGTAGGGGCGTTTGCCGGGCATCAATGCGTTGGGATGATGGGGATCGAGGGAAAAATTGTGGCCGCGGTTTTGCAGGCTGAACCCCCAACCATGTGGGACGATCCCGGTACCGAAACCCATATAATTACTGTTTATGAAGGAACAAGCATTTCCTTCACCATCCACCACGCAAAAATAGACCGTATCACTGACGGCAGGCGGCGTTCCGTGAAGGATTTCCGGGTTAGCCCGCCGCGGATCCAGCAGCCTGCGCCGTTCCGCGGCATAAGATTCGGAAAGCAGGCTTTCCAGCGGGGCGGGGGCAAACGCAGGGTCGGCAATGTAGTGGAAGGCGTCGGCAAACGCCAGGCGCATGGCTTCGATTTGCAGGTGCATACGTTCCGGTGAGAGTGCAGGCAGGCTTTGCAGGTCAAACCCCCGCAGGATGGCAAGCGCCAACAGGGCAGCCAATCCCTGCCCATTGGGCGGACATTCCCACACCCGCATGCCGCGATAGGCAACCGAAATGGGTTCCTCCCAGGTGCTGGTATGGTTCGCCAGGTCCTGCATGGACATGCATCCGCCTGCCCTGGCAAGCACGGCAACAATCGCTTCGGCGATGGCGCCCTGGTAATACGCTTTTTTTCCACCCCCGGCAATGGTTTGCAGGGTGCGCGCCAGCCCCGGGTTGCGGAATACTTCACCGGGGTTGGGTCCACGCCCGTCCAGTGTCAGTTCCCGCCCGTTCACCGCCTGGCTGAGTTGTCCGCTGGCGCCGCGCTGCCAGTAGTAGGATGTAATTGGTGCCACCGGGAAGCCTTCCTCCGCCAACCGGATGGCTGGAGCCAGGGTTTGGGCAAGCGGCAGCCTGCCGTGCCGCTCCACCAGGTCGCACCAGCCTGCGCAGGCACCCGGCACGGTGACGGTGTGCGGATGGTACGGGGGCAGGGTTTCCCCCAGCCCTTCCGCCTGCAGCCGCTGCAGGGTCAGGGCAGCCGGTGCCCGCCCGGAGCCGTTCAGGGCGGTGATTTTTTTACTGGAAGCATCATAATACAGTGCAAAGCAATCCCCGCCCAGACCGGTGGAGGTTGGTTCGGTGACGTTGAGGGCGGCGGCAATGGCAACCGCCGCATCCGCGGCATTTCCACCCCGCTGGAGAATTTCCACACCTGCAGCGGCTGCCAGGGGTTGGGAGGCGGCTGCCATGCCATGAAGTGCATATACCGGGGACCGGCGTGAAGAGAAGGAGATGGTTTCCATGTTTTTATTGGGTAACTGCCTTGATCAGGGTTGTGTAGATCTGTTCTGCTGGCGGGGCATTTTGCTGCCAGCCTGCCAGTGTGCCGTTTTCATACAGGGCAACACCCACCCGGTAGCCGTTGGGTGAGGAACCCTCCCAGGCGGTATACAGGTCGGCATACTTCACGGGGCTGAACCCGGCTGCAAGATGCCGGGCGGTGTTTAGCGCAACCACAGCCGCTTCCACCGCGGGTGAAAACGGTGCAATCACGCGGATATTTTTGCGCGAGTAATAGGGGGTTGCTCCCAGCAGGTTGATGCTCCCGGCAAAGGCATCCCGGGCAGCGTAGGCAACTGTCCGCACACCCACCATGTAAATGGCGCCCATGCACAGCGGGCAGGGTTCCAGCAGGGTGTAGAGGATGCAGGTGTGGGTATTGATCCGGGTGCGGTCCACCTGGATAAGGGCATTCATTTCGGCGTGTGCCAGGTCGCTGTGACCGATTTGACCGGGTGGTGCATCCGCGCCAATCCGGTTGCGCCCGCGGCTGATCTCGCTGCCGTTTTCGTCCAGGATGACGGCGCCAACGGGGACACAACCCACCCGGCAGGCTTCCCAGGCTTCCTGCCAGCAGGTTTGCCAGGGGGCAGCCAGTTCAGACCACTGCAATGCGGTTACCTTCCACCACCTCGCCAATCACCCAGGCGGGTTGGTGGAGCCCGCGGGCGCGGTCCAACAGCTCAGCCAGCCGGTGGGGCGGGACGGAGAGCAGCAGCCCGCCGGAGGTCTGTGGGTCAAACAGCAGCATGCGGCTGGCTTCGTCAATCCGGGGATCGAAATCCAGGTGCTGGTTGAAGAACAAGGCATTGTCACTGGCGCCACCCGGAAAACACCAGGCTTCAGCATATTTGCGGGCGCAGGAGATGAAGGGGATCTGGTCAAAAAACAACCGGAATCCCACCCCGCTGGCGGATGCCACTTCCCAACCGTGCCCCAGCAGGGAATAGCCGGTAATATCCGTCCCGGCGCGCAGGTGGAATTCGCGCGCCAGTTGACCGGCACCTGCGTTCAACTGTTTCATCCACTGTACAACTTCCGCGATATCGGCTTCCTCTGCCTGTTCACGCTTGAGTGCCGTGGTTGTCACGCCAAACCCGAGTGGCTTGGTCAGCACCAGCCGGTCACCCGGTCGGGCGCCTCTCTTGGTCAGGATGTGCTGGGGATCAACAAAACCGATGACCACCAGCCCATACTTGGGTTCCTTGTCCTGGACGGTATGCCCCCCGGCAATCACCACGCCCGCTTCGCGGGCTTTTTCTGCTCCGCCGCGAAAAATTTCCGTCAAAATAGTGTCGGGCAGGTTGGGAGGAAGGGCGGCAATATTGAGCGCCAGCGCGGGAATGCCGCCCATGGCGTACACGTCCGAAATGCTGTTGGCTGCGGCAATGGCGCCATAATCATACGGATCATCGACCACCGGTGTAAAAAAATCGGTTGTCACCACCAGGGCGCGGTTCGCATCAATCTGCCAAACAGCCGCGTCATCGGCGTTGTCCATGCCCACCAGCAGGTCTGGATATGCGGCAGGATCGAAAGCATCTGTGAGGGGGCGCAGCACGTGCGCCAGCGTTTCCGCATTGAGCTTGGATGCTCAACCAGCACAGTTGGACAGGCTGGTCAGGCGGATTTGTTTTCCAGAGGGGGAGGGTGAATGATCAGACATGGGTGAATCTTATCATAAATGATTCAAAATCATTCCGTTCAATGGTTGGAATCTTATATTGATTTACCATCCATTTGGATTTCATTCCTGTAATTACCGCCGCACTGCCTGTTGATGAATGGCTGCCCGGTAAATTTCTGCCATCCAGGCGGCATAATGATCCGGATCGTGCTCCCGGCTGATGCGCTCCAGGGCATTTTGCCCCTTCACGGCAACCAGCGACGGGTTGGTGAAAATTTCGTGCACGGCGCGCTCCAATCCCTGGCGGATGGCAGTACTGATTGTCTGGCGGTCTGAGGTGGTGGTGTAAATTGCCTCACCCAGGCGGTTTTTGGGCACCTCAATCAGCCAGCCGACATCCTCATTGTTGATTTCAGGCAGGGCGCGCACATTGGTGCTGATCACCGGGCAGCCGGCAGCCTGCATTTCCAACAAGGAGAAACCGTACGAATCAGCATAGGTGGGAAGTAATCCCACATGCGCCTCCTTCATTTTCTCCAATGCCTCCGGGTTGGGCAGGCTGTCATAATGATGAATCCAGCCCTGGTTTTCCCGGATGAAACGGGAGGCAATCGTCACATCCTCTTCGGTTTCCGCCGTGGCATAGGGATCCACCCGCAGGGAGCTGACCAGGGTCAGGTGGATTGGATAACCATGTATTTCCCGCAGGTCCCGGAAGGTTTCCACAATTTCCATGCCGCCCTTGCGAAAGAAGGAAGCACCCACCAGGATAAAATTCAGTCCTCCGTCCGGCAATTCCGGTTTCTGATAGGTTTCCATCAGGCGGGTCTGGGGTGGGTGTTTGACCACCATTTTTTTGGAGATGGCATCCCCGTATTCAGCAAACGCATTCAGCAGATCGAGCTGCATGGCTGCAGAACATTCCGAAATGGCGTGAATGAATTTACAGGCATCCCCTGCAAGGGCGGAAAAGGCGCGTTTCACCACCAAACGGTTGGGCACATCCTCAAACCCGGGATGTCTGCCATGTTGAGCCGGCAGGATGGAACGCAGGCGCGGCAGGATGGTTTCAAACCCCCCAACCCAGGGGGTTTTCCCATAACTGATGCCATTGAACAGGTGCAGCAGATCAATTTTATTCAGGTCAAAGTCGTTGAACTGGTTGTTAAGATCAAAATGATTGATCAACTGCCGCCGGGCTGCACTGTTGATCCGCCGGGCAGCCAAGGTGAGGAAGGTATATAAATCATGCACCTTGATATACTCAACATCCGGGACTATTCCAACCAATATCCGGGTATAGGTGTAATATTCAAACCGATAAGCGAGAACGCCGACTTTCATATTTTCTCCTTGCTAGGGTAATTAACAATCCCGGGTTTTGTCCAGTGATTTGTTTCCCTTTGCTCATAAAATAATGTTGATCCACAATATATAATTATCACCATTGAGGCACAAATACACCTTCTCCCGGGATACCCGACTGGAGAAATCCATGGGGGCTGTTGGAGTTAATCCCAGGTATATTTATTTATCCCTGGTGCCGGGAGAAATCCAAACAGAATATGATCATTATAAAGTAAAAATCTTGTTATTTCCAATGCAAAAAAAGGATCAACCATGTTTCCGGGGATTCCACCTCGTAGCCGGAAAATACTTGCCCCCACGCATTCACCGCGCTACAATCATCCCATGAACGAAGCAGGGCACATGCCATGGAATTAAATGTTGAACTGGTGGAATTGCGCCTGGAGGGTGGTTTACTCGCGGGTCGGATTCATGTTCCTGTACCTGTGCAGATTACAGCCGGGCAATATTTTCTGGCTGCCAGTGGCAGACCGGACGAAGCGCTGGCGGCAGTTGTGTTCCCAGCCGGAAATATGGACGGCTGGCTGGATCTTGCTCCGCCGCTCCCTTCCGCCTGGTCGGCAGGCACGCTGCTCCACCTGCGGGGTCCCCTGGGCAGGGGATTCCGGCTGCCGGTGGTGCGCCGTGTTGCCCTGGCTGCGCTGGATGGAATAACGGCGCGGCTGCGCCTGCTTTGGAACCAGGCTCTGGTGCAGGGCGCAGAAGTGGCATTGTTCACCCGCAGAATTCCAGCCAGCCTGCCCGATGCCGTGGAAGTCCTGCCGCTGGAATCCCTGCCCGATGTTTCCGGTTGGGCGGAATACCTGGCTCTGGATGGCACCCTCCCGCAGGTGCTGGAATGGAAATCCCGGCTGGCTTTTCCCGGCGTGGCGGCGGAGGCATTGGTGAACCTTCCCATGCCCTGCGGAGGAATGGGGGAATGCGGGGTGTGCAGCGTGCGCACCCGCCGGGGATGGAAACATGCCTGCCAGGATGGTCCTGTCTTTGACCTGCACGAACTGGAGGCATTGTGATTCTTCCGCCGCCCGGACTGGAGCTTGCCTCTCCCTGGATGAACGCAGCCGGATCAATGGGGTTTGTCCCGGATTCCAGGCTGCCCTTTCCCCATCCAATGGGGGCATTTGTCACCAATCCCATCAGCCGCAAGCCCCGCACTCCGGCGGAAAACCGGACCTGCATTCCATACCCGGGTGGGTGTTTGCTCCACACTGGCTTGCCGAACCCGGGCTTGCGCGCGGTCCTGCGGCAGGCTGGCGTTCGTTGGGCTCGGGCGGATGTGCCCGTTTGGGTACACCTGCTTGCCGATTCCCCGGCGGAACTGGCGGAAATGGTGCGGGCACTGGAGGGGCTGGAGGGTGTTGCCGCTCTGGAGGTGGGGATTGCCCCCACGGCGAACGGAGAGGACGCCCTGGCACTTGCCTCCGCTGCCTTGGGGGAATTGCCGGTTGTGGTGCAGATCCCTTTTGACCGGGCAGATGAACCCTGGTTGGACAGGCTGGCGGCTCTCGGAGTCAGCGGACTGACGTTGGGCGCGCCGCGTGGCTCCCTGCCTGTGCCAGATGGCAGGCTGGTCAGCGGGCGGTTGTTGGGTCCCGGATTGTTCCCACAGGTGTTGGCAGCAGTCCGCAGTGCGCGGCGCATCAATCTGCCGTTGATTGCCGGGGCAGGGCTGTTTCAACAGGCACATGCCGAAGCCGTATTGGCGGCAGGAGCGGCTGCCGTTCAGCTGGATGCCGTTTTGTGGCGCGGTTGGATGGAAGGTTGAACTAGAGTTCCAGCAGGATGGTCACCGGACCATCGTTCTGGATATCCACCACCATGTGTGCACCAAATTCACCGGTTTGGGTGGGGATGCCGGCTTCCCGCAGGGCAGCCACAAACTGGTCGCAGAGCGGGCTGGCAATTTCCGGCGGTGCTGCGTCTGTGAATGCTGGACGGTGTCCCTTGCGTGTATCGGCATACAGTGTGAACTGGGAGACCACAATTGCTGCTCCCTGCACATCCAGCAATGAAAGATTCATCTTCCCGTTTTCATCGCCAAAAATGCGCATCATGGCAATCTTGCGCGCCAGTTTTGCGGCAACCCCGGGGGTGTCACCCGGTCCAATTCCCAACAGGATGACCAGTCCCGGACCAATTTCCGCCACCCGGCGTCCATCAATTTCCACCGAGCCGCGGGTTACCCGTTGAATCACTGCTTTCATGCGGTTTTATTTGGGCAGACCAATTGCAGCACGAACTTCCACCATGGTTTCTTCGGCAATGGTGCGGGCGCGCCGGGCACCTTCATGCAGGATATCCCATACGGCATCCGGGTTCTCATTCAAAGCGGAGCGTTTCGTCCGGAAGGGTTCCAGGTGAGCGTTCAGGTTGGCAGCCAGTTTCTTTTTGCAATCCACGCAGCCGATTCCGGCATTGCGGCAGTCCCGATCAATCTCGGCAACTTCTTCCGGGCTGGAGAACACCTTGTGCAGGGAGAAGACGTTACACACCTCGGGTCGCCCCGGATCGGATCGGCGCTGGCGCTGCGGATCGGTCACCATCATCATCACGCGCTGGCGGGTTTCCTCGGGGGTGGATGCCAGTTCAATGTGATTATCCAGGCTTTTGCTCATCTTGTTCACCCCGTCAATTCCAATCACCTTGGGAACCTCGGTGGCTTTCATGGCGGGCTCAATTAATACATTTGTCTGGTAGCGGTAGTTGAATGAACGAACCACTTCCCTTGCAAATTCAAGATGGGGCGCCTGGTCCACGCCCACCGGAACCAGCCCGGCTTTGTACAGGACAATATCAGCGGTCATCAATACAGGGTATCCCACCAGCCCATAGTTGATGTTCTGGGGCTGTTGGCGGGCTTTTTCCTTGAAGGTTGGCAGGTCGGTCAGCTTGCCCAACGGGGTGACCATCGAGAGGATGGTATGCAGTTCCGTCACCTGTGGGACATGCGACTGGACAAACATGATCGATTCTTCCGGGCGGATTCCCACTGCCAGCCAGTCCAGTGCCATCTCATAGGTGTTTTGGGTCAATTCCTGGGTGGTTTCCAACGTGGTGAGGGCGTGCAGGTCCACGATGCAGTAGATGCAATCATAATCCTGCTGCAGGGCAACGTAGTTCTGCATGGCGCCCAGGTAATTGCCCAGGTGCTGGCGACCGGTGGGGCGGGCTCCTGAAAAGACTCGACCTTTTTTACTCATCATTTACCTTCCTGTAAGAGTTGCTTGATTAATTTGCAAATTTCGCCCGGTTCTGCGTGTCGTTCCTCTTTAAGCTTGGAGAAGAGCAAAATGCCATTTACGGTCACTTCAAACCTGCCGTCATCCATGGGAATCAGGGTGATGGACTCGATTTTCTCCTCGCACTTGTGAAGCAGTTCGGCTGCCAGACCGACAGCCCGATCCGTATAGTTTCAAACCGCACAGTACTCGATTGTGATCTTGAGCAGCATGGGAATCCTCCTGGAATGGGGAGGGCAGGTCCGTGCGCTTTGCCCATCCGAATTATAGCCCATTTTTGGTAAAATGAATGGATGAGCGGTGCTTTCCTTCCTGCCGGGGTTCCGGCATCCAAGCGGTTCTTCGACCTGGTGCTGACCATCCCGGCATTCCTGCTCCTTTCGCCTGTACTGGGGATGATTGCATTGCTGGTCTGGTTGGTGGATGGAAAGCCCATATTCTTTCGCCAGTCCCGCCCCGGTCTGCATGGAGCCATTTTCACCCTCATTAAGTTCCGCACCATGCGCCAACTGGTTGATGAGAGCGGGAAACCGCTGCCGGATGGTCAGCGGCTGACGCAGCTGGGCAGGTTCCTGCGCGCCACCAGCCTGGATGAGCTGCCGGAATTCTGGAATGTGATTCGCGGGGAAATGAGCCTGGTGGGTCCGCGTCCCCTGCTGGTTGCCTACCTGGAGCGATATTCCCCCGAACAGATGCGGCGGCATGAGGTTCTGCCCGGCATTACCGGTTGGGCGCAGGTAAATGGCAGGAATGCCATCACGTGGGAGGAAAAATTTCAGCTGGATGTCTGGTATGTAGACCACTGGTCGCTCTGGCTGGACATCCGCATCCTGGCAATGACGGTCTGGAAGGCATTGAAGCGCGAGGGCATCACCCAGCCAGGTGAGGCAACGGCGGGGGAATTCCGGGGGAAATCCGATTCCGTGTGAAAATTACTGGGCGGGAACGCTCAGGGGGTTGATTTCACCATCCGCCAGCATCTGAATCACGGTTTGCGTCCACTCCTGCTTGCCCGGGCTGAAAAGCTCCGGGTTCACATCCGCCAGGGTAATGGGAACGGCAACCTCTGTTCCAGCGCTTCCGGCGGATAAGTCCGCAAGCAGGGCGGGAAGCAGGGCGGCAGGGTCCGCACGGACCGTGGCAGCCCAGCGCAGGGAAAGATCCGCGGGCGGAGTCTGGCTGCCGACCAGGATGATGTCCTTGCCAGCCAGCCAGGAAAGCAGGTCGGGGCTTGCTGCCGTCGGGGTGAGATGGAGGGTTTCCAGCCGGTTGGTTTGCAGGGCATCCACTGCCGCCTGCCATTCCGCCACCGTGCTGCTGGAAGGCAGGAGGGCAGTGACCGGGAAGAGGACAACCGGGGCAAATGCGGGGGCGCAGCGACCGCAGAAATACCGACCGCCGTTCACAAAAGCATCCCCGGCTCCCTCACCAAGCGGGGAATCGGCGGGCAGGAGCGCACCGGAACGCCAATCGGGTGCAATGATGGTGGTGACAAAACCGGCAACAAATAATTCGTCTGCCGGGCGCAAGCGTAAAACGCTCAGGTTGGCAGTGGCTGGCAGGTTGCTGCTGGTGATGGCTGCAAACGGAATGCCAGGGTTGGATTCTGCTAGTGCAGCCTGGGCGGAATCCGGCTCCAGCAGGAGAACGATTTTCACATCCTCCCCCAGGTCCGATGCTGCCAAACCCGGCTGGGAAACCAGCTGCCATCCCTGGTCTGCCGTGTATGTCTCCAGGACAGTGTGAATTTCTGCTTCCAGGGGGGATGTATTGGTTACCAGGATCAACCTGCCCGGCAGGGGCGTGCTGGTTGCCGTTGGTGTTTCGGGCGGCAGCGTGGGGCTCACTGTCCCGCCAGGTGCAGGCGTATCCCCCGTTATTGGGGTTGGGCTGGTGGTGCAGGCAGCCAGCATAAGAAGGACAAACGCAACCAGCAGGAATTGTTGTAATCTTTTCATCCATTCACCTGTTCAGCCGGAACCCGCGTTGGGAGGGCGGTTCTCCGGTTCACGCATTGAAGTGGGTGTATTATAATAGCTTCAAGCCAAACTTACCGGAAACCCCCATGACATTTCCAACCAGCGAACCCATTCCATCTGAAGAAGAATCCCTGCCGCCCGCCCGCCGCCGGAGGCAGAAACGCCTGGATTTTGCGCATGCCGGATTGCAGGAACGCACGGAATATCTGTCAGAGATAGCCCATCTGGCAACCCCGTCTCTGGATTTTTATATTTTCAGCCTGCTGGCAGGTCTGGTGATGGTGGCTGCCATCCTGCTGGATTCCCCGGCGCTGTACATCCTGGTGGTGCTGCTGGCTCCGTTCCTTTCCCCCGTTCCGGGAATTGCGCTGGGATCCGTGCTGGGATCCATGCGGTTTCTGGGTCTGGCGCTGGGGGCATTCCTGATTCATGTATTAATCTTTTTCGGTTGGGGGCTGCTGGCAGGGCTGGGCGCCAGTGCCTGGTTGCAGGCTCCCCTGGAGAAGGTGCAGGATCATTCCGTCCTTTCCATCCCGGACCTGGCACTGGTGGTGATTGGCTCGGCATTGATGACATTTCTGATGCTGCGCAACCCGCGGCAGCGCCCCCAGGTGGCATCAGTTGCCCTGGCGTATGAACTGAGTCTGCCGGTTGGATTGGCAGGATTTGGTTTAACGGGTGGACAGCCGGGTCTCTTTGCAGACGGTATGCTGGTGTTTTTGGTCCACCTGGTGGTGGCGGTGGTTGTTGCCGTACTGGTTTTACTGTTGATGCGCTTCCGCCCGCGCACTGCTGGCGGTGTGGTCATTTCCCTGGGATGGCTGCTGCTGGCTGTGTTGGGGGTGCTGGCAATTTTTGGTTTCATTTCGCTTTCACCTCCTCCAGCCGCTCCCATTCCCCTTTCCTCCCCGCTGCCCACCGATACGCTTCCATCCCCGCTGCTTCCCACGGTGGAAGGCAGCCAGCCGACCAAGACCCGCACATCAACCCCGACCCTGACGACCACGCCCACCCTGGTGCCGACCGCCACCGCAACGCAAACAATCACCCCTCAGCCCACCCCAATTTATGCCCGGGTCTGGGCGCCGGATTCCAATGGTGCCTATGTCCGCTCGGAGCCCGGCTTTGATGGCGACTTGTTGACCAGCCTGTTAAACACCAGCCTGGTGCAGGTGATTTCGGATCCGCTCCTGATTGACAATCTGACCTGGGTGAAAGTGCGGACGGAAACCGGGTTGGAAGGCTGGATGGTTCAAGCACTGCTTGCCACGGCAACTCCCTCCCCGCGGTGGTAATTGGTTAATAAAATCCCGAACTAGGAGACGTACATGCCCATTCATTTTGGTACCGACGGCTGGCGCGCCGTCATCTCGGACACGTTCACTTTTTCCAATTTACGCATGGTTGCCCAGGCAATTGCAGATGCTGTTGGCTCGGGCGCGTGGTTGAACGGCAACCTGTCTGCCTCATCCATCGATTCGCACAGGGTTGTGGTTGGGTTTGATACCCGTTTCCTTTCCGACCGGTACGCCAAGGAAGTCGCACGGGTGCTGGCTGCCAATGGATTTACCGTGTATTTGGCGCAGGCGGATGCTCCCACCCCGGCAATTTCGCATGCAGTCAAATATATGAACGCCATTGCCGGTATCATGATTACTGCATCGCATAATGCTCCGCGCTACAACGGCGTCAAGCTCAAGGCTGCCTATGGCGGTTCCGCACTCCCGGAGCAATGCCGCCGCGTGGAAGTCTATCTGAATGACAATGAAGCCCAGGCGCGCGGTCCCAACCTGATGGATTTTGACCTGGCGCGTGCTGCGGGATTGATTCAGCGCTTCAACCCCACCCTGGCGTACTACGAACATCTTCGCAGCCTGATTGATTTTGACTTGATCGCCGACAATCCCCAGCGGATTGTAGTGGATTCGATGTTTGGTGCCGGGCGGGGTTGGATTCGTGGCGCATTGCAGGGAACCGGCTGCGAAATTGCCGAAATCCGCGGCGAATTAAACCCCGGTTTTGGTGGGGTGCATCCCGAGCCGATTGCTCGCTATCTTGGTGCCCTGGCAGGCGCGATCTCCACCGGGCTGGGCGATTTTGGGCTTGCCACGGATGGGGACGCTGACCGGATTGGAGCCATGGACGAGCGCGGAAATTTTGTGGATCCCCACAAGATCATGGCGCTTGCACTCCGCTACCTGGTGGAAAAGCGCGGCTGGAGCGGCGCAGTTGTCCGAACCGTATCCACCACCCGCATGGTGGACCGGTTGGCGGCGCGCTATGGGCTGCCGGTGTTTGAAACCCCGGTGGGCTTCAACCATATTGCAGATCACATGTTAAGCGGGGATGTCTTGATTGGCGGTGAGGAATCTGGCGGCATCTCCTTCAAGGGGCATATCCCGGAAGGGGACGGGGTCATTATGGGACTGATGATTGTGGAAATGGTGGCAGCTGCCCGAAAAAGCTTGTACGAGATGGTTAAGGACTTGCTGGACGATGTGGGACCAGCCTATTACGAGCGCACCGACCTGCGCCTGAATCACCCTGTGTCCAAGGATCAAATGTCCGAGCGGCTGTACAGGGAAGCTCCGGCGGAAATTGGCGGGGAAAAGGTTGCCCAGGTCAGCGTGATGGATGGAGTCAAGTACATTATGGGTGATGATTCCTGGCTGTTGATCCGTCCATCCGGTACCGAGCCGGTCCTGCGTGTCTATGCCGAAGGTCGCACCCAGCAGATGGTGAAAGACCTGCTTGGCTATGGCGAACAGGTGGCTGCCAGCGTTTCCTGAACCGGTTCAATTTTCACGGTTGTATTTCCAGATGGAATCAAACAGGGGCGGGAATTCCCGCCCCTGTGACTGGTACACAGCCTGGAGGAAAACCCCTGCAGCGTGCAGGTGGATGGATGGTCGGTCTACCGCGGGGTGGATGAGAAGCGCAGCCGTCGTGCCAGGATGATGATCACGATCAGCAGGGCAGCCATTGCCAGCATTCCGGGCAAGCCCACATCCTCGGCAAAACCGCCCTGGGGCAGTGCCGTGCTGGTGGGAATGCCGGGCGCCGACGCGGTGAGGGTGGCAGCTGCCTGGGTCTGGAATGCCACCACCGTCTGGGTTTGGGCAACCGGCAGGAGCACCGGGGTGCTGCTGGGGCGCAGGGTGCTGGTGGGGGCAACCACCGGGGTATTGGTGGGTGCCTTGGTTGCAGTGGGCAGCGCAGCGAGAGTCTGTTGTTGAATAACAGCCAGCTCGGTCTGGGTGGCGTTCAACGCAATGGCAGTGTTGGTTGCATTCACCTGCAAGGCTTTTGCTTCCCGTTGGGCGGTCATTTGCGGTCGCAGCAGGAAGTAATACAGGGCGAATGCCAGCAAGCCAACCAGGATCACACCGCCGACAATTCCCAGGATCAGCCCAAAGGGGCTTTTTCCGCCAGGAGCGGGTTCCTCCTGGGGAGTCTCCTCCGGTGTCATTTCCACTTCGCGGAATTCTTCAAACTGACCGTTGGATTCTTCATCGTCAATATTTTGAAATGCCATGGGGTTTCTCCTCCGATGATGGATTGAATGATTGCAGATGGTCTTATTCTAGCACATCCAGGTTTGCAATGGGAATGGAAACAGGTTCGCTGCCGCCCTCCAGCAAAATATCTGCGGTTGGGGTGCGGACGCCGTTTTGCAACTGGGTGATCCCTGCAGACAGCTTGACCACTTTCCCCACCTGGCTGGCATGGGGGGCGCTGATCACCCGTACTCGTTGTTCCGGGGCAAGGGCGACAATGTCGTGGTGCATCTGCCCTTCAGCAGGCAGTGGAATTACCAACTCGGGTCGTACACCAATAACCGGGTCCCAGGTGGTATTGATGCAGGCGTCCCGTCTTTCGCTGGTGTTCAGCAGCTTGAATGCCGCACTGTTGATGGGAAGCTGACCAAAACCTTCCAGCAGCATAATCGGCACCTGGCTGGTTTCGGCAGCCAGGCGGGCTTCAGCACTCATACTGCCAAGGATCAAACCGCGCAGGGGCAGTTCTCCGGCTGCCAGGATGGCATCGGCAGAACTGACGTGCGAGCCGAATACTACGGCGCCGCGCATGCTCACGTCCAGCGTGCCCCGGTTGACTTCCTCCAGGGGTTCCTTGACCATCACCAGCAACAAACCCTGGTCAATATGATTGTTTCCCCACACGCCCTGGATCAATGCCCCACTGGTTTCCACCACCACGCCCTGGTCGGGAATAATTTCCGTGACCACACCGTTGATGCCCGCCAGCAGCTGATGCGACTGGCTCTCCATTTCAAGCAGGACCTGCCCGTTAAAGATGTACACCACCCGGCAATTTTCCGGTGCGCGCACCAGGCGGGAGAACAAGCCGCCGCCTTCTGCAATCACGTCGCCTTTTTGCAGCCGGTCGCCTGCACGGCAGGAAAGGAATCGCTCCGGCTGGTCGGATTGGCTGAGGGAGAGTGCCCGGCGGACGTTGATAATCTGGTGGGCACCTGCCAGGCGGGTCTCCGCAACCACGTCGGTGGCATTGACCTTTTGCCCCACCCGGGCTGAAACCCGCCCGGGGGCGGGCAGAAGCCGGGTGCGGCGGATGAGGGTTAGGGGGAGAATATGCGTGAGGGGTGCGGTCATTTGATCTCTACTGGTGCAAGGTTTATACCAATCAGGCGTTGACAGCCAGCGCCCATTTTTTAAGCAGATCCCGGCGGCGGGCGGCATCCTTGGGCAAGCCGAGCGGGCGGCTGCGGGCGTCAATCACCGCACCGCATACACCGCCAACAATTTTAAAGCTGCGGGAACGATCCCGGTGTGTGGGATCAATCGACAGCCGCCGCAGGGGGCTGATGTGGACATTCATTGTTTGCCCCGGGCGGACTGGCAGGCTGGTGATGGTCCCCTGGCGGATTTCCAACTGGGTCTGGTTGCCGCCATAGTCCAGCTTGACGTTCATCAGGGGAGTGCCAAAGCGGGCATCACTGGAGACGCAGATGGCGGTTCCCAGGTTGACAAATGCGCTGCTTTCCAACACCTGGACGGGGAGTTCGGCAATTTGGGGGGCAATGGCGCCCAGTGCGGGAAGCAATCCGTTGGTGTCCAGCAGCAGGGTGGTGACACCCATGGGCTGCAATCCATCCAGCAGGGCGAGCAGGCTTTGCCCCGGCGTGGAATACTGCGTCAGGGTGGTCCCGCTGACCAGGATCGGTTCAAATCCCATCACCAGGTCCGGGTGAATCTTCAACATCCGGTTCATGGCAGTGAAAAGCGCCTGGCGGGCAATTGCCTGCTCAATCGCCAGGGTTTCGGCTGTAACCGGAACCATGGCTGGATACAGTGATTTTTGATGCAGGTAATCCAGGACAACATCATCGGGGATATGCACGGGCAGCCAGCGGACAACATCTTCGACGGGGGCGTCTTTCAGGATTTCCGGAGCGCCCGCCCCGCTTCCAATCGGGAAGGTGTTCAGGGATAACTCGCCGCTGATTCCGGCAGCCACCGTGGTGTGGGAGGAACCCAGGTCCACTCCCAGCACCCCTTTCCTTCTGTCATAAACTTTGCTCAGGAAGGCAATCATCCGCCCCAAGCCATGAGAAGTGGGAATGGGTGGAACGGAGGCAGCCTTCCCCAGGCTTTCAAGACCGCCAATCTGGCGGGTGCGAATTTTTCCCACAACCTGCGCCAGCACATCGGCTGCCGGACCCAGGTCTTCCTGGTCAATTCCCGGACGGATATTGGGGGCGGGATGCAGCCGGGTGAGGCGGGTAAGGATTTCTTTGATCCGGTTGGCAAGCGCCGAATTACCGGCATACAGGATCTCCGGGCGGCTGTCTTCCGGCAGGCATTGCAGATAGAACAGGATCAATTCCACCAGCTTTCCGATGGAGCGGGTGGCACCCTTGTCCGTCCCTCCTGCAAAGATAATCAGGTCCGGTCTGGTTGCCAGGATGGCATCAATTTGTGCTTCCGGACGGCGGCGGTCGTTTAACCCGATTTCTTCCACGATTCTGCCAAAGGTGGTTTGCGCCAGGTGGGTTGCGCTTTCCAGGGAAACATCCTCCAGCAATCCCATGGTGACAAACTGCAGTTCCGGTCCGGCGGAGAAAATGACCATCAACTGGTCAACCCCTGAACCATCCGGGTTGGCAGGCAGCATCAGTTGAGAATCGCGGTTCAGAAACGTCCGTGCCGTGATGGATTGGAGCTTGAGCAGGGATTGGTGAACACCCTCCCCAACATCAAAGTAAGGCGCTCCTGGTGTGCTGGGTGCAACCCCGGCTGCGATGAAACGGTATTGCCCGTCCACCGTGTCAAATAACAGGGACCGGGTTTGGACGGAGCCAATATCCAGGACCAGGACCGATTCAGCGTCAACGATGGAGGTGGTCATAGCGCCTCATCAAGAAAACAAGCGGAGAATGGTATCCACCAGGGTGGAAAGCCGTTCCACCAGGGCGGTGAACGAAGAAGCAAATACACCCGCCAGCAGTGCGCCGAGGGTGATGCCAATAAAGACTTCGCCAACTTTTGCTGCGGTTTTCAACCATGCCGGGCGTTCCGGCGATTGCCCCGGCTTGATTTGCACGCTGAAGTGGAAGTATGCCAGGGTGGCAATCGTGCCAATCAACACCAGCACACCTTCCATTACCGTGCCCAGGGTGCCGCCAGCAGCCGCAACCTGTTTCAGGTTGAATGGAGCGGCAGTGGCTTGAACCTGGGTGAAAAGTGTTCCCATCACCGCCCCGCCGATTGCCACGGCTGCACCAGCACCCACAATGTAAGCCATGGAGACATTTCCCAGGTTGGACAGCCGTTTGGTCAGTTTTCCAAGCAGCAACAGGCTGAGCAGCAGGGGGACCAGGATGAGAAGCCGGGTATTGAGGGTTCCCTGCAGCAGAGGCATCAACAACTTGGGCAGCAACACCTGGTCCAGCACCAGGACAGCTGTATAACCGGCTGCCACTCCCACAAAGAGGTAGGTGGCAGCCCGGAAAAGGGGATTATCCCCAAAGATATAGCTGAAGATCATCAAGGTCAGGAAGAAACCAACCAGGGTCCAGATCAGGTCAGGGGAGTTCATGCCTTCACCTCCTTGCGGGGTTTCCGGCGGGGGAGCAGCCGGGCAAGGCTTTGGAACAATCCCCCCAGGATGATGAGCAGGATCACGAGGATTAAACCAAACTGGTAGGAATCCCATGCCCGGCGGGCAGCACCATCGGTTCGACCGGTCAGGCGGTCATAGGCTGCGCCATCGATCAGCCCGCCAATCATCCCGCTCAACTGGCGGGATTGCAGGTATGGCTGGAGAATGGGGGCGCTCTGTGCACTGGTAATCATCAATATGGGCTTGCCGGTAATTGCAGGCTGCACCTGCTCCAGCCAGCCCCGGCTGATATCTGCATTGCTGCTGATGACCAGGATGGCATCAAAATCGTCCAGGGAGTTGATTTCCCGGACCAGCGGATGATCCCAGTTGCCGGATGGCAGGGCAACGCGCAAATCCTGTGTCAGTGATTGAAGACCCAGTTCGCTGCCCGGAAGGTACCCCAGCCGTGCCACGGCGTCCTCGCTGACACCGGCGGATTGAAGAAGGGATTCTGCCAGTGCCACGCCGGTCGGTTGGGTGGACAGGACAGCCAGTTGGGCATTCCGTTTTACCAGGTCCTCCAGGACGCTGGTGCTGATTATTTGCATTTCACCTGCCAGCCCGGCTTCATATTCCACCGCCAGCAGGATGCGCTGGGGAGCTTCGGCGGGACTGTGGAGGGTGGTAAAGAGTGAGCTTACATGTGCTGGAGTGGCGGCGGGGAGCTGGGATGCCCGGGTTCCTCCCAGGATGGGAATGAGCATTACCAGCAGGATCAGGATTGTCACCAGCAGGCGGGTGACGGTCTGTGGAACCAGGCGGGATTCTGCTGCAATTGGCTTTGGCTGGACAAGATTTTGAATTGCTTCCTGCAACACATCCGCATGGGTTCGCTGGGTTTCGCTGATGCGCAGCCGTCCGGAGTAGGTGGGCGGTTTATGATACTGGACGGCAGTTTCCTCGCCGGGCAGGACGCCTTGCATGCCAGCCAGCGGACCAACCCGTTCAATTTTCTCCTGGACGGTTGGTGCGTGGGCGGGTGCAACTGCTTCCACCGGGCGCATTGCTTCCAGCCAGGTGGGCAGGCTTGCCATCTCCAGCGAGGGTTCCCCTTCGGCAATGGGTTCCTCAATCGGCGGGGTGGGAAGAGATTCTGCCTCCTCAACAGGGGAGCCTTCTGCGGATTCCTGCCCCAGCCATTCCGGTACTTCATCCGAGAGGAAGGGCGGGATGAGGGAGGTTTCACCTGCCAGATCCTCCATGCCGGTTGTTTCAGGAATATGTCCGGCTTCCGGCAGCGAGAGCCAGGCTTCGCTTCCTTCCACAAAGGCGGAAACCGGTTCGCCCTCTTCGTCCAGTTCCTCCTCTGAAAGGGGCGGCGCGGCGGCAGCAAATTCACCCAACCAGGATGGCGTGCCAGCCGGTATGCCGGCATCTTCGGTTGGTTCCACGGGAGCATCCATCCAGGCGGGGATGCCTTCCTCGCCTGCAACAGCTTCCCCGGCAGATTCGCTGGGGGTGAAACTCAGCCAATCGGGCAGTTCACCTTCGCCTGGCAATTCAAGGGCTGGCTCTGCTTCCAATGAGGGTTGGGTTTCATCTGCATCACGAATCCAGGCAGGAACTTCTTCTCCCGAAATTGGTTCCATGGCTTCGACTGGTTCTGCTTCACTGCCGGATGGACTGCTTTCCAGCCTGCTGATCCAATCGGGGGTTTCACCCGCGGCAAGCGGTTCCTCCGTAGGAATTTCTGCAGCCGGTTCTTCTGCCGGGGTCTCTGGTTGGAACTGGCTTAACCAGTCGGAGGTTTCACCTTCGGCAAGCGGTTCCTCCACAGGAATTTCCGCAGCCGGTTCTTCCTCCGCCGGTATCTGCGGTTGGAACTGGCTTAACCAGTCGGGGGTTTCACCTTCGGCAAGCGGTTCTTCTG
>ENA-UOYA01001555-UOYA01001555.1-activated-sludge-metagenome-genome-assembly--contig:-NODE-1555-length-24046-cov-6.209412_pt1 | contig 24046 bp, 27 predicted proteins | sample MGYA00238163_ERZ764804 | MGnify/ENA primary metagenome ERZ764804 (study PRJEB28919, sample SAMN05720223) | activated sludge metagenome | isolation source: Anaerobic digester | place: Hong Kong... | reverse complement strand
ATCTCGGTCGACAAAGACATCAGCGGCGCCCCCGACAGACCGCCCTGTTCGCCCGCGAAGGCCGACTTCAGCGGCGGCCGCGAGACGGTCGTGTTTGAGACGATGATCCCGTCCAGACCTTGGGCGACCACCGTCTCGACGATCGCTTCGACCTCGCCGTCCTCAAGGTCCGGCGCCACCTTCAGGAACATCGGCGCGCCGCCTTCCACCGGCAGAGCGGCGCGGGCCTCTGCCAGACGACCGAGGAGCTCCTCCAGCGCGGCCCGTGTCTGCAGGGCGCGCAGGCCCGGCGTGTTGGGCGACGAGATGTTGATGGTGAAATAGCTGGCCAGGCCCCACAGGCGCTTGAGGCCCGTCACATAGTCGCCGATCCGGTCGTCGGCGTCCTTGTTGGCGCCGATGTTCGCCCCGACGACCCCAGCCGACCTGGCGCCCGCAAAGCGCGCGGCGAAAGGCTCGAGCCCGGCGTTGTTGAAGCCCATGCGGTTGATCACCGCCTGGTCCTCGCTGAGGCGAAACAGACGCGGACGGGGATTGCCCGCCTGGGCCAGCGGCGTGACCGTGCCGCACTCCACGAAGCCGAACCCGGCGCGCAGCATGGGGCGGTAGACCTCGGCGTTCTTGTCGAAGCCGGCCGCAAGCCCCACGCAGTTCTTCAGCCTCAGCCCGGCGATCTCGGTGGCCAGGGCCGCATCGTCCGGACCGCCGCGTGGGCCGAGCCCAAGCGTCAGGGCCTTGATCGTCAGCCCGTGGGCGTCCTCGGGATCGAAGGCGTGCAGGGCTCGGGCGGCCAGGTCATGAAGCGCGCTCACGCAAGGTCTCCCATCTGCGGAATGTCGTCCGGCCCAAGAGGCGCGGGACGCACGTCCCGCACCAACGCGGTCTCCAGCGGGCGATACAGGTGCGGAAAAAGATCCCCGCCCCGCGCCGGCTCCCATTTCAAGTCCGGCAGGTCATCGGCCTCGACCTCCAGGACGACGAGATCCCCGCGTCCGCGGAACCACTTGGCCGCCGTCGCCTGGGCCTGGGCGGCCGTCGAGAAATGGATGTATCCGTCGGCGAGATCGACCGCCGAGCCGTCGAATCGGCCGGCCGCCTGCGCCGCGGCCCACTCTGCGCGGTCGAGGATCTTGTAGATGCGGCTCATCGCGGGTCGCGCGGCGGGAAGAACAGGCCGTCGAAGGCCGGACGCCCGTGGGCGTCGATCAGAAACACGGCCGCCGTGGCCGTGGGGAACTGGTTCAGCGCGCGGGAAATCAGCGACGCGTCCGCCCCGCCCTCCCGCAGCATCTGCACCGTCAACTCCTGCAGGCCGGGGTTATGGCCGACCATCATCACCGTCTTCACGTCGGGACCGGCGGTCTCGGCCATGCGGCGCACGTCGCCGGCCTCGGCGTGATACAGCACGTCTTCGAAGATCGCCCGCGCCTTGGGAAAGGCCGGCGAGGCCGCAGCCCAGGTCGCCCGCGTGCGCGCCGCCGTCGAGACCATCGCCAGATCCGGTGAGAAGCCCATCTCGGCCAGGGTTTCGCCCATGGCGCGCGACTCGCGTTCTCCGCGCGGCGTGAGGCCACGGTCGAAGTCCTGCCCGCTTTGCGAGTGGTGTTCGGCCTTGCCGTGCCGGAACAGGATCAGGCGGTCCATTCTGTCTCCATCTTTCCGGCGATGTCTTAGCCTTCCTGCGTCGCCGCGCGAAGCGGTTGACATGCGAAAGGCCAGACGATCCAAGGCGAGAATGGCTTCGGTGGTCGCCACACCTCCGGAATTTCGTCGCGACAGCGGAATCCATCGATTCCCTGCGTCCAGCCCGCTTCAGCTCGAGTCGGGGGAAAGCCTGGCCCCGCTGGAGATCGGCTATGAGACCTATGGCGAGCTCAACGCCGACAGGTCCAACGCCGTCCTCGTCTGCCACGCCCTGACCGGCGACCAGTACGCGGCCTCGCCGCACCCCATTTCCGGCAAGCCCGGCTGGTGGGAGCGGGTCATCGGTCCCGGGCTGCCCCTCGACCCGTCGCGCTACTTCGTCATCGCCACCAACGTCATCGGCGGGTGCATGGGGTCGACCGGCCCGGCCAGCATCGACCCCCGAACCGGCAAGCCCTACGGCCTGTCTTTTCCGATGATCACCATCGCCGACATGGTGCGCGCCCAGGCCATGCTGATGCAGGCCTGGGGAATCGAGCGGCTGTTTGCGGTGATCGGCGGCTCGATGGGCGGCATGCAGGTGCTGCGTTGGGCCGCGGATCATCCGGAGCGCATCGCCAACGCTGTCTGCATCGCGGCCGCCGCGCGCCATTCCGCGCAGAACATCGCCTTCCACGAAGTCGGCCGCCAGGCGATCATGGCCGATCCGGACTGGCGCGGGGGCGACTACTACGCCCACGCCGTGCGGCCCGAGAAGGGGTTGGCCGTGGCGCGCATGGCCGCGCACATCACCTACCTTTCCGAGACGGCGCTCCAGCGGAAGTTCGGCCGCGGGCTGCAGCGCGACGGCCTGTCCTGGGGGTTCGACGCCGACTTCCAGGTCGAGAGCTACCTGCGCCACCAAGGCGCCAGCTTCGTCGATCGCTTCGACGCCAACAGCTATCTCTACATCACCCGTGCGCTGGACTATTTCGACCTCGCCGACAGCTTCGGCGGGGTGCTGGCCAACGCCTTCCGCAAGGCGCGCCACGTGCGATTCTGCGTGCTGTCCTTCTCGTCAGACTGGCTCTACTCGACGGCCGAAAGCCGGGACATCGTGCGGGCCCTCAACGCCGCGGGCTGCCGGACCAGCTTCGTCGAGATCGCCACCGACAAGGGCCACGACGCCTTCTTCCTGGACGAGCCGCAGCTCGACGCGGTGCTCCGCGGCTTTCTCGACTCGGCCGCCCACGCCCGAGGCCTGCCATGAGCCGCGAGGACTTTCGCGAGATTCTGAGACTGGTGCGGCCGGGCGCGCGCGTGCTGGACGTGGGCTGCGGCGAGGGCGAGCTCCTGGAGCTGCTGGCCCGGGACAAGGGCGTCGAAGGCCAGGGCCTCGAGATCAGTCCAGAGGGCGTCTCGGCCTGTCTCGCCAAGGGCCTGTCCGTGGTTCAGGGCGACGGCGACCGCGACCTGGATCACTTCCCGACACGCAGCTTCGACTACGCCATCCTGTCGAAGACGCTGCAGCAGATGCGCGATCCGCGCCACGTCCTGACCGAACTGCTACGTATCGCCGACCAGGCGGTGGTCTCGGCGCCCAACTTCGGCCACTGGCGCGTCCGGCTGGAGCTCCTGATCCACGGCCGCATGCCCGAGACCGAGGCGCTGCCCGACCCGTGGTGGTCGACTCCGAACATCCACCTGTGCACGCTGCGCGACTTCAACGCCCTGTGCGCGGATCTGGACCTGCGCATCGACGCCTGCGCGGCGCTGGCCCAGGGCCGGCCCGCGCGCCCGATCGACCCGACGCGACCGCTTGAGAACTGGCGGGCCGAGGCGGCGATCTACCTGCTGAGCCGGCGTACCGAGGCGGTCGCGCCGCCCCGCCAGGATCTCTTCACCTAGCCGGCGATGGCGGCGGCGTCGCGGTCGCCCGTGCGGATACGCATGGCCTGTTCGAGATCGAGCACGAACACCTTGCCGTCGCCGATCTTGCCGGTGTTGGCCGTCGCCGCCACCGCTTCGACCACCGCGTCGGCGATGTCGTCCGGCACGGCGATCTCGAGCTTCACCTTCGGCAGCAGCTTCACTTCGTATTCCGCGCCCCGATAGACCTCGGTCTTGCCGCGCTGGCGGCCATAGCCGCGCACCTCCGTGACCGTCAGGCCCGAGGCCCCGGCTTCCGTCACGGCCTCGAGCACGGCGTCGAGGCGGCTGGGCTTGATGACCGCGACGATCATCTTCATGGCGTGTCTCCGTACGTCCGCGTCACCGCGGTTTTCTCCGCCAAGCTAGGGCGATCTGCGCGGCGCTCCAAGGGGTTGCGCGAGTTCAGGCTTCGGTCGCGCTCGAAACGGGCGCCGAAACGCCGGGTTCGGCGGCGCGCGGCGACAGTCCCGCCGGGGCCGGGGCGAGCACGGGCCGCAATACGCGCCGGCGAACGCGCACAGCCTTGGCCTTGACCGCGAAGGTCTGCTTCACCGCCTCCATAAGCACCACGCCGGAAAACTGCGGCCACAGGCGCGAACCGGCCTGCTCGAAGCCTTCGGCCCACGACGCCAGCCAGCTGGCCGGGGGCACGTAGAGGGCGCGCGTGTAGCCGGACGGTTCGAGCTCAGCCTCGCGCAGGAGTTCGGCGAGCTGGCCGCGCGTATAGGGCCGGCCGTGGCCGAACGGCGTATGCTCGGCGTTGGCCCAAAGTCCGTTGCGCGCCGCCACGGCGACCACGAGACGCCCCGACGGGGCCATGACCCGCTGCGCCTCCCGCAAGAGCGCCAGCGGATCGGCGCTCTCTTCCAGGGCGTGGACCGCCAGCACGCGGTCGAAGAGGGCGTTGGGGAACGGCAGGGCGTCCTCGTGCGCCAGGGCCGCCAGATTGCCCCCTGTCCCGGGCCAGACCTCCACGCCCTGCTGGGCCGGCATGGCCGCGACCGCCCGGCGCGCGGCGCCGTGCAGCAGACCGAGATAGGGCGTCGCATAGCCGAGACCGAGCACGTCGAGGCCGCGGGCGTCGCCCCACGCCTCGATCACCTTGCGGCCGATCATCTCGCGGGCCGGGCGCCCCAGCTTGGAGGCGTAGAACTGACGAAGCTCCAGGACGTCGCGGCGCATCTGATTCGGGCGGGGTGCTCGACACTCGGGGGGCCGCCACCCTAAATCGAACCTGCGGGGCTTGTCCCGCCGCCCACGCACAGCGAGGCCGCCATGACGATCACCGTCCACCAGTTCCCCTGCCTGTCCGACAACTATGGCTTTCTCGTGCGCGACGACGCGACGGGCCTGGCCGCCTGCGTGGACACCCCCGACGCCAAGGCCGTGCTGGCGGAACTGGAGAAGACCGGCTGGCGCCTGGCGCTGATCCTCAACACCCACTGGCACCCGGACCATGCCGGCGGCAACGCCGAGGTCCAGGCCGCGACAGGCGCCCAGATCGTCGGCCCGGCCGAGGTGCGTCGGATCGCCCCGCTGGATCGGGAAGTCGCCGGGGGCGAGACGGTGGACCTGGGAGAGACGCGCTTCACGGTGATCGCCAGCGGCGGACATACCCTGGGCCATGTCAGCTTCCACGACGCCGCCGACCGGGCCGTCTTCGTCGGCGACACCCTGTTCGCCCTGGGCTGCGGGCGCCTCTTCGAGGGCGACGCGGCCCAGATGTGGGACAGCCTGCAGCGTCTCGCGGCCCTGCCGGACGACACGACGGTCTATTGCGCCCACGAATACACCGCCTCGAACGCGCGCTTCGCCCTGTCGGTCGACGACGGCGAAGCGATCAAGGCGCGGGCCGCGGAGGTCTTCGCGGCCCGCGAGCGGGGCGAGCCGACCGTGCCCACGACGATCGGCGCGGAAAAGGCCGCCAATCCGTTCCTGCGCGCCCCTGCGCTGGCCGCACGCGTCGGCGCGGCGGGCAAGCCGGACCATGAGGCGTTCGCGGCCGTGCGCGCGGCGAAGGACGCCTTCAAAGGCTGAGGCGGCGGGCGTCTACCGGCGGGCCGTGACGGATATGATCCAGTCCGAAGACGGCCGTCCCGACAGGCCGCCGTCCGCCGCGACCGTGACGCGAAGGACGCCGCGCTCGAGCACCGCCCCGGGCTTCTTGCCCTCGACCACCACGACGCGTGAGATCTTGCCGATCAGGCTGCGCGCGTCGCTGCGTTTGGAAATCCTCACGATCGCCTCGGAGGCGACAAGGGCGGCGTCGGCCACCAGGGGCGCCGAGGCCGGCGTGGCGTCCGCCTCGAAGGGGATCAGCCGGCGCGCGGCGCGGCTCGCCCTGGCGCTGGCCTGGGCCAGCCGCTCGAGCAGGGCCTGGGGGCCGAGCACCGGCAGGCGGATCGGCTGCGCCTCGCCCGCGAGGGCCGCCGCGGAACCGCCGGGGCGATCCTCCGTGAAGATGGTGAGCCCGCCCAGCCGCGTCGCGCGCAGCATCGGCGAGCCCAGGTCGTTCTTGTAGATGACGTCGCCGCGGGGGGCCGGCTGGGCCTGGAGTGCAAAGATCTCGGGACTGTCGTCGAACTTCAGGAGCGGCCGCGCGGTCGACCGGTCGAGGGTGAAGCGCAGTCCTTCCTCGGAGATGTAGCGGGCCACCGGAGGCGCACCCATGCGCCGCCCGTCCGACGGACGGGCGCCGAAAAGGCCCTCACGCAGGCTTTGCGCCGACGTCGGCGCAGCCGAAAGGGACCCCAGTGCGACGACGGCCGCCATGAGGACCCCTCTGGACACCAACGCCGCTCTTCCGTTCGCCATGGCGCCCACCAGATGACGGCGGACTAGGGCGCTTTTTGGACGCGCGACGGCAGGGTTCAACCCGCCATGTACTGGCCGCCGTTGAGCGACAGGGTCGAACCCGTCACGTAGCCCGCATGCTCGCCGGCCAGGAAGGCCACCATGTCGGCGATCTCCTCGCCACGCCCCAGGCGTCCCACCGGAATCTGGGCGACGATCCCCTCCAGAACCTTCTCGGGCACCGCCTGCACCATTTCGGTGTCGATGTAGCCTGGAGCGATGCAATTGACGGTGATGCCCTTCTTGGCGTTCTCGAGCGCCAGCGCCTTGGTGAAGCCGATCATGCCCGCCTTGGCCGCCGAGTAGTTCGTCTGGCCCATCTGGCCCTTCTGGCCGTTGATGGACGAGATGTTGATGATCCGGCCCCATCCGCGGTCGCGCATGCCTTCGATGACCTGGCGGGTCATGTTGAACAGCGAGTCCATGTTGACGCGGATGACTTCCGACCACTGCTCGCTGGTCATCTTGTGGAAGACCCCGTCGCGCGTGATGCCCGCGTTGTTAACCAGAACGTCGATGGGGCCAAGCTCCGCCGTCACTTTCTCGGCGGCGTGCTTGCAGTCCATGAAGTTGCCGACATTGCCCTTGACCACCATCACGCCCAGCTCGCGGGCGCAGGCGGCGGCGGCTTCGTCATTGCCGGAATAGCCCGCCGCCACCTTGAAGCCGTCGGCTTTCAGCCGTTCGGAGATCGCCCGCCCAATGCCGCGGGTGCCGCCCGTGACCAACGCCACTCTCTGCATTCCACTCCTCCCAATTGAACCGCCGGCGCCGCTGGCCGGATTCGGTCACATCTTCTCGACGCACATAGCCACGCCCATACCGCCGCCGATGCACAGCGTGGCGAGGCCCTTGGACGCGCCGGACCGCTTCATCTCGTGGACCAGGGTGGTCAGAATTCGCGCGCCCGAGGCCCCGATGGGGTGACCGATCGCGATCGCGCCGCCGTTGACGTTCACCTTGTCGGGATCGAGGCCCAGATCGCGCACGACGCAGATCGACTGTGCGGCGAAGGCTTCGTTGGATTCCACCAGGTCGAGGTCGCCGACGTTCCAGCCGGCGCGCTCCAGCGCCTTGCGGCTGGCCGGGATCGGGCCGGTGCCCATGATCTCGGGCTCCACGCCGGCCTGGGCCCAGGAGACGATCCGCGCGAGCGGCTTGAGCCCCCGAGCCTTGGCCTCGTCGGCGCTCATCAGCACGAGGGCCGCGGCGCCGTCATTGATGCCCGAGGCGTTGGCCGCCGTGACCGACCCGTCCTTGGCGAACGCCGGCTTCAGGCCGGACACCGAATCCAGAGTGACGCCGGCGCGGGGATATTCGTCGGCGTCGACCACCGTGTCGCCCTTGCGACCCTTGATGGTGACCGGCGCGATCTCGTCGACGAACTTGCCGGCCTTCTGGGCGGCCTCGGCCTTGTTCTGCGAGGCGACGGCGAACTTGTCCTGGTCTTCGCGGGTGATCTGCCAGCGGGCGGCGATGTTCTCGGCGGTCTGGCCCATGTGGTAGCCGTGGAAGGCGTCCCACAGACCGTCCTTCAGCATTGTGTCGACAAAGCTGAGCTCGCCCATCTTCTGGCCGTTGCGCAGGTTCTGCGCGTGGGGCGACTGGCTCATGCTCTCCTGACCGCCGGCGACGACGATCTTCGACGAGCCGTCGGCGATCTGCTGGGCGGCGAGGGCCACGGCGCGCAGACCGGAGCCGCAGAGCTGGTTCAGGCTCCAGGCCGGCGATTCGACCGGCACGCCGGCCTTGACCGCCGCCTGCCGTGCCGGTCCCTGGCCGGCGCCGGCCTGAAGCACCTGGCCGAGGATCACTTCTTCGACATCGGCCGGCGCGATGCCGGCCCGCGCGACCGCGGCCTCGATCGCCACGCGGCCCAGTTCGTGAGCCGGCAGGGACGACAAGGCCCCGTTGAACGAGCCGACCGGCGTGCGGGCGGCCGAGACGATGACGACTTCGGTCATGGGGGGCTCCTTAGGGCTGCGCCTTGGGCGCGTTGTTTCCATCTAAGCCGCTCGCATGGAACCTGGGCAAGGCTGCAATCGCATGACGAGGCCTGCGGGACGCAATTGCCAACCGGCCGACATCGGCGATACTGCAATGCAGAAAGGATCGCGCGCCCTGGGGGAGGGTGACGGATCCGCAAAGGAATTGGGATGGCCGACACCCAGGACAGCGGCGGTAAGCCGGGCGACGAGCGCGTCGTCATCAAGAAGTATGCGAACCGGAGGCTCTACAACACCGCTTCCAGTTCCTACGTCACGCTCGAGCATCTTTCCGAGATGGTGAAGCGCGGGGTCGACTTCGTGGTCTATGACGCGAAGACGAACGAGGACATCACCAGAACCGTCCTGACCCAGATCATCTTCGAGGAGGAGAGCCGCGGCGAGAACCTGCTGCCCATCCAGTTCCTGCGACAGCTGATCAGCTTCTACGGCAACCAGATGCAGCACTTCCTGCCCAGCTATCTGGAGATGTCGCTGGCCAGCTTCGCCGATCAGCAGGAGCGCCTGCGCGGGCAGTTCGCCTCGCTCACGCCCGGCGCCGGCATGACCGCCTTCGACGAGACCATCCGGCAGAACATGGCGCTGTTCGACCGGGCCATGAAGATGTTCTCGCCGTTCGCCTTCGCCCCGACCGCCGAACCGCCGGCCGCCAAGCCCGCCCCTGCGCCCGCCCCGGCCGCCGCCCCTGCCGCGCAGGACGAGGGCCTGGCCGATCTGAAGAAGCGTCTCGAGGAGATGCAGGCCCAGATCGAGAAGCTCGCGTCGAAAAGCTGAGGCCGCGCCAGCCGTTTCTTAAGGAAGCCCCGGCAGGATCGAGCCATGACCGCGCCCGTGGACCCCGTCAGAAGGCCCGAGCCCGTCCGTAAGTCCGGACGCGCCGCCGCGAAGGCGCGCCGGGTCGAGGCCGACCCGGATGTGGGACGGTCGGAGGCCCCTGGAGCCGCGCCGCCGCCCGAGCCGGACATGGCCGATCCCGCCGTCTTCGCCGCCCATCTGATGGGCCAGGAGCGTCGCCGGGGCCTGCGCGCGGGGCATGACACGCTCGACCGGGCAAAATCCGCCTACACGCGCACCGAATGGTCCGGTTCGGCCGACCGCCGCGCGCCGACCGGCGGTCTTGCGCGCACCAAGATCTGACGCCGCGGCCCGGCCGCTCCCCTATTCCGCCTGAATCCGTCGCCGCCCGCCCGGCGCTTGCGGCCGCATGGGCGCCTGAACGACGGCTTGGCGCCGGTCTTGCTTAACCGGATCTGAATCCGATCCGACGGGAGTAAGCATGATCGTCCTGGCCACCCGCATCTTCGACATCGCCGTGGTGACTCTGATCTTCACCGTCATGACCTGAACCAGGCTCAGTCGCCGAAGTCGAGATCGCGGCGGGCCGAGACGATGGTCACGATGAAGCCCGCCAGCACGTCCAGCAGCACCATCAGAGTGATCAGGAAATAGGTCGAGGTGGCGAAGGCCGGGCTGAGCAGGAACTCCACCAGGCAGCCGATGAACAGCAGCATCGACAGCGAGTGGTTGACGATCGCCACCCGCCGGCTGGTCGTCGACTTCAGCAACTCGATGAAGAGCACCACCAGCGAGACGGCGATCAGGATGTCGCCCAGGCTGACCGGCCAGTCCGAACCGGACGTCATGTGGATGGCGAAGATCTGCTCGCTCATGTGGACCGAGGCGTCAGCCGCCGAGAAGCCGCCGACCAGGGTCAGCACGGCGACGTTGTAGACCACCACCGGCACGATCAGCAGCGGGATCGCGGCGAACATGCAAAGCCCCCCCTCGGGCCGCCCAAGGCCCTAGGGTTAGCGCGTCGCGCACGCGCGTGAAAGGCGCCGCTGGCCCGCCCGTGCTTTGCGAGGTCGGATCCGACCGCAGTGCGACCATTCGTCCACATCCCTTCGGTCGCCGCTTAATCGCCGTTTAGGGGTGATCGTCCAACGTGGCGTCAGACGACGAGGGACGCGCGGACCTGATGGAAAGCCCCGGAGAGCATCGACCCGCCGGCGCCCTGCCGCGCCGCCCGGTCGCGCTCGTCGCGTTTCTTCAGGCCGCCCTGGCGCGACACGCCCCGCAGGCCGAGGCCAAGGGCCTGTCGCTTGTCTATGCGGACGACGGCGCCCTTCCCGCCTGCGTCCTGCTTGCGGACGATGCGGTGCTGCGACTCCTGGATCGCCTCTTGGGCGGGGCCGTGCGCGCCGCCGCGCGCGGCGGGGTCCGCATGTCGGCCCGCCATGTCGGCGGGAGGCTGATGGTGGCGGTCGAGGACACGGGCGAGGGACGGCCGGACGGCGACCAAGCGTACTTCGACGACTGCCTCCGCATGGCCGACGACCTCGGCGCCGATCTCGACCTGCGCGTCATGCCCGGCCGCGGATCGGTCGTGCGCCTCGTCGTGGAGGCGGCGCCCGTCGCCGTGGCCACGGGCCCGCTCGACGGGTTTTCGGTGCTCGTCGTCGACGACAACCGCATGAACCGGGAACTGGCGCGGGCGGTGCTCCAAAGCCTCGGGGCGCGGGTCAGCGACGCGGTCGACGGATCCGGGGGCGTCGACGCCGCCAGGGTCCAGGCGTTCGATCTGATTCTGATGGACGTGCAGATGCCGGGCCTGGACGGCGCCGAAGCCTTGGCGCGCATCCGCCGTGAAGGGGCCAGCCGGACCACGCCGGTTCTCGCCTTCACCGCGGATGCGGACCAGAAGGCCCTGGCGTCCGGTCATGCCTTCGACGGTGTGGTCGGCAAGCCGATTTCGGCCCCCGAACTGCTGGCCGGCGTATTGAAGGCGACGGCCGCGCGCCCCGCGAAGGACGGCGCGGCCGCGGCCTGATCAGCCCTGCTGGGTGGTTTCCGGCAGGCCGAGGATGCGCTTGGTGATGATGTTGTTCTGGATTTCGAACGACCCGCCGTAGATCGACATGGCCTTGCCCGAGAGCCAGGACCGAACGGCCTCGATCTCATCCTTCGAATAGGTGTCGCCTTCCCAGCCGAGACCCTGGTTCCCCATGATCTCCAGCGTCAGTTCGGCGCGCGTCTGGGCCACGTAGGTGGCCGAGTTCTTGAGCACCGAGGCTGCGTTGGTCGCCCCCGAAGCGCCCTTCGACTCGGCCGCGGCGCGGGCGAGCGTCAGGCCATGGATCTTGGCGTCCATGAGGTGGCGAGTGATCCGCGAGCGCAGATCCGTGTCGGCGATGCGCCCGTCGGCGTCGACCTCGACATACTGCTTCGCCACATCGGCGAGGGACGCCTGACGGCCGCCGCCCGTGGGGGCGCCGGTCTGGCTGGCGCGTTCGTGCTGCAGCAGGCGCTTGCCCACCGTCCAGCCCTCGTTGAGCTTGCCGAGCAGCGCGTCCTTGGGGGCCGTGGCGTCGGTGAAGAAAGTCTCGCAGAACGGCGAAGCGCCGGCGATCAGCTTGATCGGACGGGTCTCGACGCCCGGCTGATGCATGTCAGTCAGCAGGAAGCTGATGCCGTCATGCTTCTTGGCGGTCGGGTCGGTCCGCACCAGCAGGCCGCACCAGTCGGAGTACTGCGCCCCCGAGGTCCAGATCTTCTGGCCGTTGATCAGGAAGTGGTCGCCCTTGTCCTCGGCCTTGGTCTGCAGGGAGGCGAGGTCGGAGCCGGCGTTGGGTTCGGAGTAGCCGACGCACCAGCGCACTTCGCCGCGGATGATCGGCGGCAGGTGCTTCTTCTTCTGCTCCTCGGTGCCGTAGTCGAGGATGGTCGGGCCGATCATCGTCACGCCCATGCCCGCCAGCAGCGGGTTGAAGGCCCCGACGCGGGCCATTTCCTGGATCAGCACGCGAGCCTGCTGCGGGGTCAGGCCGCCGCCGCCGTATTCCTTCGGCCAGGTGGGCGTGCCCCAGCCCTTCTCGCCCATCCGCTGCTTCCACAGCGCCAGGTCGCCGCTGGGCGGCGGGCCGTCCATCAGCGCCAGGGCCAGACCCGGCTTGTTCCGGATCGAAGGGGGGCAGTTTTCTTCCAGCCACGCGCGCGCCTCGGCGCGGAAGGCTTCCAGTTCGATGTCGCCGCCGGAATCCGCCATCTCGGCTCCTCCCGAAAATCTATGAAACAAGGATCAAACGCAGTCGTTCGGCGGCTACATTAGTGAGCGGCGCGCCGGTCTCAAGGGCTTGTTTTCATGACGTTGCGGCACTCTTACCTAAGGTCCGCCGGGCCGCTTCTGGCGCCTTGACGCGAATATTCGGCCAGGCCGTCTCATTTCGGCCCGCGGCCTGCGACAAGCTTGTGGAAAGCTGCATGACGTCGCGTCGGTAAGGGATTTCACTCGCTCAAGAGGCGAACCGTAAGCCCGTCATACATGGCCAGAGGCGAATTCCGACGCCTGGCCCGTTCTCTGCAAACGCCCTCTTTCCGCCTTTTTCCGCCATATGGAGGGCACATCCCGATGTTAACTGCAGTTAACATGACCGAAACAAAGAAGGTGTGACCCATGAACCGGGGTGTGTCGAAAGTCGTGATCGCCAGCGCGATCCTTGTTGGCATGGCGGGCCTCGGCGGCTGCGCTACGAAGAAGTACGTGAATGAGACGGTGGCGCCCGTCGCCGCCCGCGTGGCCGAGCATGGCACGCGCCTCGACGCGATCGACAAGACCGCGCGCGAGGCCCTCGAGCGGGCCGAAGCCGCCGGCAAGCTCGCCGAAGGCAAGTTCAACTACTCGGCGGTGCTCTCCGACGACAGCCTGAAGTTCGCGTCCAACGACGCGACCCTGTCGCCCGAAGTCACGGCGCGCCTGGACGCCCTGATCGACAAGCTGAAGACCGAGAACCGCAACGTCTACATCGAGGTTCAGGGCCATACGGACGGCTCCAAGGCCGAGAAGGCGAACACCAAGCTGGGCGAAGCCCGCGCCGAGGCGGTTCGCCGCTACCTGAACCGCGCAGGCGTGCCGCTGAACCGCATCGGCACGATCTCCTACGGCGCGACCCAGCCGGTCCAGCCGAACGACACCAAGGAAGGCCGCGCCGCCAACCGCCGCGTCGTCCTGATCGTCCTCGCCTAAAGCAGAGGCCTGATGTCGCAGTACGTCGACGCGTCCGAGTCCCCCCGGCCCCGCCGGGGCAAGGGCTCGCGCGCGGTCGGCGTCGCGATCAGCCTGGGCGCGCACGTGGGGTTGGCGCTGGCCATCCTCACGGCGCGCGTGCCCGAGATGCGCGTCTACGAGACGCCCATCATAAATCTGGCGCTGGTCCAGATTCCGCCGCCCGCCCCTCCGGCGGTCGGTCCGGAGCCGGGCGGCGAGGACGCGCCCCAGGCGCCGCCCGAGCCGGAGCCGCCCAAGCCTGAAAAGAAGCCGGAGCCCCCCAAGGCGCCGCCGCTCCGCAAAGCCCATCGCACCCCGCCGCCGCCGGTCGACGCGGATCCGCTGCCCGCCGCGCGCGTGGTGGCCCGCGCCGTCGGCGACGAGGTGAGCGACGCCGCCCTGGCCGGCGCGACCACCGCCGGGACCGGGGCTGGCGCCGGCCATGGGTCTGGCCCCGGGGGCGGGGACTGCAACATGCCCGGATGGCTGCAGCAGGCCCTGCGCAAGGATCGCCGCGTGCAATCGACGGTGGCCCAGGCGCACCAGGGCCGCCCGATCCTCATCTGGAACGGCGACTGGGTCCGCCGGGCTGACCAGGAGGGCGCCGGTCTGGCGGCCGTGCGCGAGGCCATGCAGTGGGAGATCGGGTTCGCGCCCGAGGCCTGCCGCAATCAGCGCATGCGCGGTCTGGTGCTCCTGACCCTCAACGACGGCCCGGCCTCGGCCCGTCTGGTGCTGGGATCCGGCGGCGAGTGGCGCTGGGCCGACATGCTCCACGCACGCGGCGTGCGCAGCGCCGGCCTCGCCCGCGACTAGTCGTCAGAAGGGCTCAGCCCTCGCTAACGCGGCCCGGATTGCGCGCCCGGCTCTGCAGCCACATGACGCCCAGAAGGTCCGAAAGCGACGCCCACAGGCGGCCGAGGTTCGTGTACTTCGACTGGCCGGTCTGACGGTGGCGGTGGTTTACCGGCAGGAAGGCGACCTCATACCCCTCGCGCAGCATCAGGGCCGGCAGGTATCGGTGGATGTGATCGAAATAGGGCAGCCGCAGGAAGGCCTCGCGCCGAAACGCCTTTAGGCCGCAGCCGGTGTCGTTGGCCGTGTCCTTCAGAAGACGCTTGCGCACGCCGTTGCCGAACCGCGACGCGATCTTCTTGGCCTGGCTGTCCTGACGCTTCACCCGCTCGCCGCCGACCAGGGCCAGTTCGCTTCCCCCGGCCATCAGGGCGTCGACCAGCTTCGGGCCGTCGGCGGGATCGTTCTGGCCGTCGCCGTCCAGGGTGACCACGACCTCGCCGCGGGCGCCCAGGATTCCGCTGCGGATGGCCCGGCTCTGACCGGCGTTCCGCTCGTGCGACAGGACGCGCAGCTGCGGGATCTCCGCCTTGAGCGCGTTCAGCGCGGCGCGGGTGCCGTCGCGGCTCTTGTCGTCCACGAAGACGATCTCGAAGTCGCGGCCGGCGAAGGCGCGGGCGATCTCGCGCGCCAGGTCGGGCGCCGCCCCTTCTTCGTCGAAAACGGGAACCACCACGGAGATTTCGGGCGCGTCGCTCATGCCCCCTCCATAGAGGCCCACGCGCCCTTAGGGAACGGCGCAGTCGACGCAGACCTTCGGCGCCGGCCGAAACTTGGTGCTATCACCATGCCATGACTCTCGACCTCGGGCCCCGCGCCTTTCTCGAACGGTTCAGCCGCGGCTGGCGCGGTCCGCTGCTGGCGGCCTTGGTCGCCATGGTGGCGGGCCTGCCCGGCCTCTTCGGCATGCCGCCGCTGGATCGCGACGAATCGCGCTTCGCCCAGGCCTCCGCTCAGATGCTGGAGACCGGCGACTTCATAGTCATACGTTTCCAGGACCAGCCGCGCTTCAAGAAGCCGGTCGGCATTCACTGGCTGCAGGCGGCCAGCGTCGCCACCCTGTCCGATGTCGGCGCCCGCGAGATTTGGGCCTACCGGATCCCGTCCCTGCTCGGCGCGATGTTGGCGGCGGCGGCCTGCGCCTGGGGCGCGCGTCCGCTGTTCGGCCCGGCGACGGGGCTCCTGGCCGGCTCCCTTCTCGGCTCGACGCTGATTCTCTCGACCGAGGCCTTCATCGCCAAGACCGACGCGTCCCTGGCGGGGGCGACCACCCTAGCCATGGCCGCGCTCGCCCACCTCTACGAGGCTGGCCGCGGCGGGCCGCCCGTCGGTCGGTTCACGCGACTGCTCTTCTGGATCGGCGTGTCGCTCGCCACGCTGATCAAAGGGCCGGTCGGGCCCATGGTCGTGGCCCTGGCGATCCTGACGCTTTGGGCGATCGAGCGACGCGGGGCCTGGCTGAAGTCCCTCGGCTGGAGTTGGGGGCTGATCCTGTTCGTCGCCGTCGTCGGCCCCTGGGCCTGGGCCGTCACGGTGGCCACCGACGGCGAGTTCTGGCGCGTCGCCGTGGCCGGGGACCTGGCGCCCAAGCTGGCCGGGGGGCAGGAGAGCCACGGCGCGCCGTTCGGCTACCATACCCTGCTCGCCCCCATCCTGTTCTTTCCCGGCTCGCTCCTACTGCCGGCCGCCGCGGCGTTCGCCTGGCGCGGGCGATCGGATCCGGGGGTCCGTTTCGCCCTGGCGTGGCTGATCCCGGCCTGGCTGGTCTTCGAGCTGACCCCGACCAAGCTGCCGCACTACACCCTCCCCACCTACGGCGCGCTCGCCTGGCTTTGCGCGGCCGCGGCCGTGAGGCAGACGGCCGGACCGGCGACCCGCTGGATCGGCGCCGTCCTCGCCGCCCTGATCGGCGTGGCCCTGACGGGCCTCGTGGTCTATCTGCTCAGCGAATACGGCGGCGACGCCGACGTGCCCGCCGCTGCGGCGACGGGCGGGCTTCTGCTGGCGGCCGGCCTGGTCGGCGGCTTCATGCTGGCTCGCGGCGCGGTCGTCGGCGCGGCGGTCGCCGCGGGCGTGCTGGGCGTCCTCGGCCACGGCGCCCTGGTCGGCGCGTTCGCGCCCGGCCTGGGTCCGCTCTGGCTTTCCAAGCGCATCGAAATGGTCATGGGCGAGGCGCGGCTGCTGCCGCGTCAGGGCGTGGCCAACGCGCCGGTCGCGGTCGCCGGTTACGCCGAGCCCAGCCTCGTCTTCGCCCTGGGCACGCCGACTGGCCTCGGCGACGCCGACGATGCGGCCGAGGCCTTGGCGGCCGGCCGCCCCGCCGTTGTCGAGGATCGCGAAGCCAAGGCCTTCGCCGAGGCCGCGGCGGCCCGCGGCCTTCGTCCGCACCAGGCCGCGATCGTCAGGGGATTTGACTATTCCAACGGCGACGCCATGACTGTGCGGGTCTACGGCCCCGCCCCCGCCAAGCCCCAGGAGCCCCGCCCATGAGCCGCCGCATCGAGATCGTCGAAGTCGGACCGCGCGACGGTCTGCAGAACGAGAAGACGCCGCTCAGCGTCGAGCAGAAGCTGGACTTCATCGAGCGGCTGGTCGCCTGCGGGGCGCGGCGCATGGAAGTTGTGTCCTTCGTCAACGAGAAGCGCGTGCCGCAGATGGCCGGCGCCGAGCAGATCATGGCCGAACTGCCGGCGCGGCCGGGCCTCTCGCGTATCGGGCTGGTCCTCAACGAACGCGGTTGGGACCGCTGCGTCGCGGCGGCCTGCGAAGAGGCCAATGTGGTGGTCTGCGCCACCGACGGCTTCGGCATTCGCAACCAGGGCGCCGGCACGGCCGAGCAGGTCGCCGCGCTCGCGGCCATCTGCGCCCGGCAGGCCAACGAAGGCGGGCCGCCGATCAGCGCCACCCTGTCGGTGGCCTTCGGCTGCCCCTTCGACGGCGAGGTGTCGGACGCGCGCGTCGGCGCCCTGGTCCGCGAGATCGCCGCCCTGGGCGTCGCCGAGATCGCCCTGGCCGACACCATCGGCGTCGCCGACCCCTGGACCGTCAGGCGCAAGGTCGAGATCGCCCGGCGCGAGGCCGGCGCCATTCCGCTGCGCCTGCACTTTCACGACACGCGCAACACCGGCCTCGCCAACGCCTATGCGGGGGTCGAAGCGGGCGTGGACATTCTCGACGCCAGTTGCGGCGGCCTGGGCGGATGCCCCTTCGCCCCGAACGCCACGGGCAACATCGGCACCGAGGATCTGGTCTATATGCTCGAGCGCGGCGGCTTCGAGACGGGATACGACATCGGCCGGATGATGGAGACCGCGCAGTGGATCTCGGGTCTGCTCGGCAAGGCCCCGGCCGCTTCGGTCACCCGCGCCGGCGTCTTCCCGCCGGTCGCCGCCTAGAGCGCCACGGCCTCGGCGACGGTCGCGACAAGGCGCTCTATGTCCTGCGGCCGGGACAGGCGATGGTCGCCGTCCTTGATCAGCGTGAACACGACGTCGCGGGCCGCCAGCGCGTTGGCCAGTTCCAGCGCGTGCGGCCACGGCACGTCGGGATCCTCGCCGCCCTGAAGAACGCGCGTCGGCGCCTTGATCGGCGCCGGGCCGGGCAGGATCGACCAGCGCGCGCCGTCCTCCAGGAGACCGCGGGTGATCGGGTAGGGCTCGCCGTACTGCGAAGGCCGCATCCAGAAGCCCTTCTCCTGGATTTCGGCGCGGGCCTCGGCGGTGAGCGAGGGGCCCATCAGCTTTTCGGTGAAGTCGGCGGCCGGAGCGACCAGCACCAGCGCCTTGACGCGCTCGGGCCGGGCCATCGTCGCCAGGCAGGCGATCCAGCCTCCCATGGACGAGCCGACCAGGACGACCGGTCCGTCGACCAGTTCGTCGATCACCGCGAGGGCGTCCGCCCGCCATCGCGTGATTGTGCCTTCGGAGAAGTCGCCATCGGAAACCCCATGGCCGAAATAGTCGAACCGCAGGAAGTCACGGCCGCTCCGCCGGGCCCAGTCGGCCAGGGCGTCGGCCTTGGTGGCGGCCATTTCCGAGCGGAATCCGCCCAGCCAGACCACTGTGGGTCCCGCGCCGGCAACCCGGCGCCAGGCCAGCCGGGCGCCGTCGGGGCGAAGCAGGTGATTGATCGGATCCGAGCTCATCGGCGTTTCATAGACCGGGCGCGCGCCGGCGTCAGCGCAGCGGCGGGGTTTACCCTGCCGGCCCGTGCTTTATGGAGAGCCTGGTGAGCCTGCCTCCTGATTTCTGCCTTCTGCAGGTGGTGCCGGAACTGGAAACCGGCGGCGCCGAGCAGACGACCATCGACGTCGCCCAGGCCGTGGTGAACGCCGGCGGCAAGGCGCTGGTCGCCACCCGCGGCGGCCGCATGGCCGCGCGCCTGCAAAGCGACGGCGGGCGCCTGGCGCAGATGCCGGTTCAATCGAAGAATCCCCTGGTGATGCTGGGCAACGCCGCCCGCCTCGTCGACCTGATCCGCAGCGAGAAGGTGTCGCTCGTCCACGCCCGATCGCGCGCGCCGGCCTTCTCGGCGCTCTGGGCCGCCAAGGCCACCGACACCCCGTTCGTCGCCACCTATCACGGGGTCTACAAGGCCAAGACCAGCTTCAAGCGCTGGTATAACGCCATCATGACCCGGGGCGATCTGGTGATCGCCAACTCCGACTACACGCGCGACCACGTCCTTGCCGAACACGGGATCGACCCCGAGAAGATCGTGACGATTCCGCGCGGCGTCGACCTGCAGCGCTTCAATCCCAACTGGGTGCCGCAGAGCCGCGTCGACGCGCTTCTGAGCGCCTGGGGCGTGCCGGCCAACGATCGGCGCACGCGCATCCTTCTGGCCGGGCGACTGACCCGCATCAAGGGCCATCTGACCATCGTCGCCGCCGCGGCCCGTCTGAAGGCGGAGGGTCGGGCGGACTTTCTGATCATCTTCGCCGGCGACGACCAGGGGCGCGTCGAGTACCGCCAAGAGGTCGAGCAGGCCGTGGCCGCGGCCGGGCTGGACGACCAGATCAAGCTGGTCGGCCATTGCGACGACATCCCCGCCGCGTGCCTGGCCTGCGACCTCGCCATACTGCCGACCACGGTGCCGGAGAGCTTCGGCCGCGCCGCGGTCGAGCCGCAGGTCATGGGCCGACCGGTGATCGCCTCGGCCCACGGCGGCACGACAGAGACGATCGTCGAGGGCAAGACCGGCTGGCTCGTGCCGCCCGACGCGCCCGAGGCGTGGGCCAGGGCCATCGCGCGGGCGATCGACGCCGGGCCGGGCGCCCTCGCCGCCATGGGCGCGGTCGCCGCCAACCGGGCCCGACAGCTCTATTCCGCCGAGGCCATGTGCGCCGCCACCCTGGCGGCCTACGAACGCGTCCTGGACGCACGCCGCTGATGCCCAGGCGCGAAATCAGGAAGATCCTGGTCATCAAGCTGTCGGCGCTCGGCGACGTGGTCCTGGCGCTGGCCGCGATGCGCCGGATTCGCGAGGCGCATCCCGGTGCGCGCATCACGCTGCTGACGACCCCGCCCTTCGAGGCCTTGGCCCGCCTCAGCCCCTATGTCGACGAGGTGGACATCGACGGCCGCACCGAGGGCTTCGCCGAGTGGTGGGCGCTGGTGAAGCGCATCCGTTCGGCGCGCTACGACCGCATCTACGACCTGCAGACCTCGTCGCGCTCGAGCCTGATCCACCTCGGCCTGTGGCCCTTTCCGCCGCAGTGGTCGGGGATCGCCCTGGGCTGTTCGCATCCGCACCGCAACCCGCGACGCGACTTCATGCACACGCTGGAACGCCAGGCCGACCAGCTGAAGCATGCCGGCATCTGGCCGGACGCCCCGACCGGGCCCTGCCAGGCGCCGCCCCCCGACGTGTCGTGGATCCTGAACACCGGCGCGAAGACCGGCGTCGTCACCCACAGGCCCTATGTCCTGATGATCCCCGGCGGCTCGGCGCATCGGCCCGAAAAGCGCTGGCCGGCCGAGCGCTACGGCGAACTCGCCCAGGTGCTCGAGGCCCGCGGCTACGACACCATCGTCGTCGGCGGGACCCAGGAGGCCGAGCTCGCCAACATCATCCGACGTAAGGCCGCGCGCGCCTTGAACCTGACCGGCCAGACCGACCTGCCGCGTGTGGCCGCGCTGGGCGCGCGGGCGGCCCTGATCGTGGGCAACGACACCGGGCCGCTCCACCTGGCGGCGGCCACGGGGGCGCCCACCATCGTGCTGTTCTCCGCCGCCTCGGACCCTGATCTGTCGGCGCCGCGAGGCCACGTCGTGGTGCTGCGCTCGCCGGACCTGGCCGAAATGCCTGTGTCCCAGGTGCTTCAGGCCGCCGAAGCCTTGGTTCCCATGGCCCAGCGCGCTTGATCGCCGCTCACGCCTTCGCCATATTTATGTGAGAGCACCGTAGCGCGCCCCGCGCTTCGGGCGTTTCGTCGTTTCCACAGCTCACGGAGCACCGCCTATTCGCCGCCCCATGCAGGCGCCCCCCGTCAAGGACGGGCCGCGCATCAATGAAGAGATCCGCGTTCCTCGCGTTCTGCTCATCGACCAGAACGGCGAGAAGCAGGGTGTGATGCCCACCTCCGCCGCCATGGAAGCGGCCGAGGAAGCCGGCCTCGATCTCGTCGAGATCGTCCCCAACGCAGATCCGCCCGTCTGCAAGATCCTGGACTACGGCAAGTTCAAGTTCCAGGAGCAGAAGAAGAAGAACGAGGCGCGCAAGCGGCAGAAGGTGGTGGAGATCAAGGAGATCAAACTCCGTCCCAACATCGACAAGCACGACTACGAAACGAAGGCGAAGTCGATGCACCGGTTCTTCGAGGAAGGCGACAAGGTCAAGATCACCCTGCGCTTCCGTGGCCGCGAACTGGCTCACCCCGAGCTCGGCATGAAGCTGCTGCAGCAGGTGAAGGCCGACTTCGACCCCGTCGCCAAGGTCGAATACGAGCCGCGCATGGAAGGCCGCCAGATGATCATGATCCTCGCCCCGCGCTGAGGATCAGTTCTTCGAATGCCTTGAGACGGCCGCCTTCGGGCGGCCGTTTTCGTGTCCGCCGTGCACTTGCTCCGTACTTCGGCGCAGAATAACACGGTTTACATGTCAGACCCCGACGCGCAGCGGGCGCAGACGGCGTCTCCGCTGGCGGCGGCGTCGCTGATCGCCGTCATCTTCATCAACATGCTGGGCTTCGGCATCGTCGTCCCGCTGCTGCCTTTCTACGCGAAGTCGTTCGACGCCCCGGCCTGGCAGATCGCTCTGATCTTCTCGGCCTATTCCATCGGCGCCTTCTTCGGCGAACCGTTCTGGGGGCGGCTGTCCGACAAGTACGGCCGAAAGCCGCTCCTGATCTCGACCATCTGCGGCAACTGCCTCTGCTATCTGGCTCTGGCCTTCGCGCCCAACGTCTACCTGGCCTTCATCATCCGCCTGATCGGGGGCCTGGCCAGCGGCAATGGCGCGGTCGTCCAGGGCTACATCGCCGACGTCACCCCGCCGGAAAAGCGCGCCGGCCGGATGGCCTATATGGGGGCGGCCTGGAACATCGGCCTGATTGTCGGCCCCTCGCTGGGCGGCCTGTTCGCGCACCCCAACGCCGGCCCCATCGGCTTTCGCATCCCTCTGTTCATCGCTTCCGGCCTGGCGCTCGTCTCCGCCACCTGCATTCTCATCTTCATCCGCGAAAGCCGCACCCGCGATGAGACCATCACCCATCGTCCGAGCCGCTGGGCGGCCACCGGCGAGGCCGTGCGCCATCCGGTGATCGGCCGCCTGATGCTGCTGACCTTCCTCGTCGGGTTCGCTTTCACCGGCATCGAGTCGGTCTTCGGCCTTTGGGGTCAGGCCAAGTTCGGCTGGGGGCCGCGTGAAATCGGCGTGTGCTTCGCCTTCGTCGGCGTGGCCGCCGCCATCACCCAGATGTTCCTGACCGGCCGACTGTCCGAGAAGTTCGGCGAAGGGCCGATGCTCGCCGTCGGCATGGTGGTCACCATGGTCTGCGCGGCGCTGCAGCCCTTCTCGACCGGCGCGCCCATGACCATCGCCCTCATGTGCCTCACCGCCATCGGCCAGTCGGTCGCCTTCCCGAACGTCGGCGCGCTCATCTCGCGCACCGCCGATCCTTACCGCCAGGGCCAGATCCTTGGGCTCAACAACGCCACCGGCGCCCTGGCGCGCGTGGTCGGACCGTTCTGCGCGGGACTGGCCTTTTCCGAGGTGACGATCGACGGGCCGTTCTTCATGGCGGCGGTCGTCGTGGCGCCGGCCATCCTCCTGGCCCTGAGCGCCGCGCGGCGCGCCAGGGAGTACGAGCAGCCCGCCGCCTGACGGCGTCCTTGCCTTCGGCCGATCTTTCGCGTATCAGCCCCGCTCTTTGGAGCCGTCTGGCCATTGGCATGCCAGGGCGGCTCATCAATACGCCAGAGGACGGGGCCGCGAGGTTCCGACGTGAAATGCCGAAACTGAAGACGAAGAGCGGCGCCAAGAAGCGCTTCAAGCTCACGGCCACCGGCAAGCTCAAGGCCGGCGTGGCGGGCAAGCGGCACCGGCTGATCAGCCACAACGCCAAGTACATCCGCCAAAACCGCGGCACCAAGGTGATGAGCGAGGCTGACGCCAAGATCATCAAGACCTACCTGCCGTACGGCCTGTGATCTGAAGGAGCGCTGAGACATGGCTCGCGTGAAACGGGGCGTCGTCGCCCACGCCAAGCACAAGAAGGTTCTGGAGCAGGCCAAGGGCTTCTACGGCCGCCGCAAGAACACCATCCGCACGGCCAAGGCCGCGGTGGACAAGGCCGGCCAGTACGCCTACCGCGACCGCAAGGTCCGCAAGCGGAACTTCCGCTCGCTGTGGATCCAGCGGATCAACGCCGCGGCCCGCCTGGAAGGCTTCACCTATTCCCGATTTATCTACGGCCTTGAGAAGGCCGGGATCGAAATGGACCGCAAGGTTCTCGCCGACATCGCCGGCGCCGATCCGTCCGCTTTCAAGGCCATCGCCGACAAGGTTCGCGCCGCGCTGGCTTGAGGCCTGGGATCGTCACGATCCTGAAGCATTCGAAAGCCCTCCGGCCGAACCGCCGGAGGGCTTTTTGCTGCCCTCTTCCCGCACCGAAGACAGCAAGCTAGGACACAGGTCCCATGACCGACCTTTCCAAACTCGAAGCCGATCTGGCCGCCCAGATCGACGCGGCCGCCGACGTTCAGGCGCTCGAAGCCCTGCGTGTCGCCGCCCTCGGCAAGTCCGGCTCGATCTCGGGCCTGCTCAAGTCTCTGGGGGCCATGAGCCCGGACGAGCGCCGCGAGCAGGGCCCGCTGATCAACGGCCTGCGCGACCGCATCTCCACCCGCCTGGCCGAGCGCAAGACCGACCTGGAGGCCGCCGAGCTCGACGCGCGCCTGGCCGCCGAGCGGCTCGACCTGACCCTGCCCGCCCCGCCGCGGCGCAAGGGCGGCGTGCATCCCACCATGCAGGTGCTCGACGAGATGATCGCCATCTTCGCCGAGATGGGCTTCAGCCTCGCCGAAGGTCCGGACATCGAGGACGACTTCCACAACTTCACCGCCCTGAACTTCCCGCCCAAGCACCCGGCGCGGGAGATGCACGACACCTTCTGGCTGCCCGAGAACGAGCGCGGCGAGCGCAAGCTCCTGCGCACCCACACCAGCCCCGTGCAGGTGCGCGTCATGCAGCAGACCAACGAGAAGCTGCCGGGCTGGATCGCCAACGGACC
>ENA-UOYA01001552-UOYA01001552.1-activated-sludge-metagenome-genome-assembly--contig:-NODE-1552-length-24076-cov-5.706840_pt1 | contig 24076 bp, 11 predicted proteins | sample MGYA00238163_ERZ764804 | MGnify/ENA primary metagenome ERZ764804 (study PRJEB28919, sample SAMN05720223) | activated sludge metagenome | isolation source: Anaerobic digester | place: Hong Kong... | reverse complement strand
ATCCCTGTAGTCGACCCAGACCTTCATCTGGCCGGGAGCCCGGTTGTCCCAGAGGTAGTAGGGGACAAAGCGGATGGTATCTTCACCGTGGAGAGCATCGATCACCACCACCTCGTCGGTGAGCATGGTCGCTTTCTGCCCGATATACCGGGTATCGGCGGTCAGGTTGATTCCATCGAATGACGGGTTGTCTACCTCCTCCACACAGTAGACCAGCGGTCCCCGTTGGATGGCCCTCTTCCCTGCATTCGCGGTCACCCGCGGGTCTGCCTGGATCACCTCCACCGGCATCTCCAGCGTGAGTGATACCTTATCACCCCTCTTCCAGCTCCTCTCAATCACGGCATAACCCTGTTCAACCGGAACATTCTCCAGCTTCTCGCCATTCACCGTAATCGAATAACTCTTGCACCAACCGGGAATTCTAAGCCGCATCTCTTTCCGAAGCGTCTTCTTCAGCTCTTCCATGCTAATCTCCACCTTCCCGTCCCACGGGTAGCGGGTCTGCTGTTTCAGGGTGAGGCTCTCTTTCCCCAGGTCGATCTTTGCGCTGCTTCCGATATAGAGGTTTACCCACAGGGCATCGCCCGACACGCCGTAGATGTAGTTGCCCACCGACGGCAGGAAGCGGGAGATCTGGCTCGGACAGCAGGCGGTTCCATACCACTCCTTCCGGTGGTGGTCACCCCTCGACGCCAGCGGATTGACATAGAAGAAGCGGTCTCCTTCCAGTGAGATTCCGGCCAGTGCCCCGTTGTAGAGCGATCGCTCCAGCACGTCGGTGTATTTGGAGTCGCCCGTCAGCTGATGCATGCGGCAGTTCCACAATACCATTCCCACCGAGGCGCAGGTCTCGCAATAGGCTTCGTAGTTGGGGAGGTCGTAGGGCCGGGTGAACCCTTCGTTCTGTCTTGAGGAGCCGATACCGCCGGTGATGTACATCTTCCTTAGAACCACATCGTCCCATAACCGGTCCAGTGCCTCAATATAGTCCTTTTCGCCGGTCAATGCGGCCACGTCGGCCATGCCGCAGAAGAGGTACATGGCCCTGACGGCATGTCCCGTAATCTTGCTCAACTCCCTGACCGGGAGTTCATCCTGGTAATACTGCCGGTTCCAGGGACCGTTGGGGCCCCGGTTCCCATAGCCATGTCCCCGCTCCTCCAGGAGCCAGTAGGCAAAATCGAGATACTTCTTCTCGCCGGTCACTTCGTGCAGCTTAACCAGGGCCAGTTCAATCTCTTCATGTCCGGGTACCCAATGCCGTTTGCCCGGACCGAATTGGCTCATCATGTGCTCTATCATCCGGGTAGCCGCCTTCAGCAATTTATCCTTGCCGGTTGCCTTGTAGTAGGCAATGGCCGCCTCCAGTAGATGTCCTGCGCAATACATCTCATGCTTGTCCATGTCGGTCCAGCGGTTTTCCAGTCCTGTCAGCGAATAGAAAGTGTTGATGTAGCCATCCTCCTCCTGTGCTGCCACAAAGAGGTCGATCCACTTGTCGCACTTCTTCTCCAGTTCGGGGTCCGGTTTGTTGACCAGACTGTAAGCCATCCCCTCCAGTGCTTTGTAGACGTCGGAATCGTCGTAGAAGATGCCGGAGTGTTCGCCTTCATCCTTCGCCGCATTCATGAAGTTGCGGATCCGGCCCGTCTTGTTCTCAATCTGGTCGATGCAGACGGGCAGAGTGGTGGTGGCGTGCCTTTCCAGCCGGGGAGACCAGAAGTCGTCGTTGATGGTTACCTGTGAGAAATCGACCTGACGGATCTTTTTCGTGGCAGGCTGCTGCTCCGTCCCCGAGGAGTGGCATCCCCATGCGAGGAGGGGAATCAGCAGGTAAAAAGTGATAGATGATTTTCTCATGAGCTAACTGTTTTAGGCTGTATCTTGCAAACTATTTTCTCGTAACCGGGAATTCGGTGATCCGCAATGTGGTACATCCATAGGGAATCAGCGTGATCTCCTCTTCCGGAAGGGTCTCGGCCTGATACTGCACACTGTAGGGCAGTGGGCCGGCTGAACCGTTGTACTTCTGCCATTCTGGGAGCCGTTTCCCTTTTGTCTTGATCTCGATGGGGGCATTGACGCTGTTCCAGGGGTAGCCGTTCATCCCCTTTTTGACAACCTGGAACTCGCTCGCGATATTCTCCTCCCTGATCGACTCCTCCTTCAGGCAGTAGTTCCATGGAGAGCTGCTGTGTACTTCGTAGTACCAGTTGCCGTACCTTGTTCCAAACTTGTGGTCGTCGGGCACCTTGACCCACTTCTCTTCCATTTTCAGGGCATAAACCAGCGGGCCTCTTTCCACGACGGCCGAACCTTCATACCAGCGGGATACGGTCACCTTCATTGGCAATACCAGTTCCACCTCGTCGCCAGATTTCCAGACCCTGGAGATCCGCTCCATCTCGCCACCCGCTTTATTACAGAGGGGTTCACCGTTTACACGGAGTTCTGCCTCCTCACACCAGCCCGGAATACGTAAATAAAGTGGGAATTCCACAGATTCCGTCGCCTTGTCGGGAATATCTATCCTGAACCGGATGGTTTCATCGAAGGGGTAGTCGGTTTTCTCCTCAATCTTCACCAGGGTGCCCTGGCCAACTTTGGCAGTTACCACGCAGGGCGAGTAGTATAATGCGGCTAGACCGTTGTCGTCGGAGGCATACCAGAGATGTCTCGTGAATTTGGGCCACCCTTGGTGCAGGTTCGACGTGCAGCAGGGATATCCGGTCAAGAGGCCAAATAGCTGATCGGTCCCGTGGTAGCAGGTGACGAAGTTCCTGGGGGTTCTCGATACCTCCACCTGGTTGAGCTGCTGGTAATATTGGCGCGCGTCGAAATCGTCTGAAATCTGGGTGGGCAATGCGTTGAACGATACCCGCTCCAGCCAGTCGGCCCACTCGACGCTGCCGGTAATCTCAATCATCTTCTCCAGGGAGAACATCAGTTCAACCGTGGTGCAGAGCTCGGAACCCTGTGTCGGGTTGCCGGTGTGCAGCAGCTCATCGCCTCCATATACCCCGATGGGCCAGCCGTGGGTCCTCATCAGGTCTTTGTATCCCTGCCGGATCGCTTCGATATGTCTCTCGTCGCCGGTTGTCTGATAACGGATGACCGGCTGCTTCATCCCCTGTGCCAGATTGACACAGTGGACGCTGAAGAGCGAGGAGAGCATCTCCCTCTCCTCAAAGGCGGTTGTCCAGTCCATCGTCTGCTCGGTTATCAGGTCGCCCAGCTCGAGCAGAAACTTCTCGCCGGTCAGGTTATAGAGCCAGTAGACCACCATCAGGTTGTCGCCGCCCCGGTAGTGTCCCCAGCGGGTCCAATGGTTGAGCGGGGTTTCGGGCAGTTCCTTTAGCTGATATCTGAAGTAGTTGAGCATGAATGGGATGACCCGCTCATCGTTGGTGGCCTCATAATATTGTTTCATGAACTTCAACACCACCATTTTGGGCCACCAGTCGCGAGCGTTGTTCCGCTGCAGCCCCTCCTCGGGTTCACGATCTTCGGAAGGTCCGAAATAGCCTGCGGAGTCTTGGCTCTGCAGCACCCATTCCACCCAGGGCTGAACCTTCGCCTTTAACGAGTCGTCGTCGAGGATATATGCCAGGGGCAGCAATCCGTCGATCCAGTAAGGTCCTCTTTCCCAGACGTCGCCGTCACCGCCGAGCCAGCCGTTGCGCGGGCCCATCACCTGGGGATAGAGGGAGTCGAGATGGCCGGTCATTCCATCTTTCATCTTCAGCAGCTGCTCTTTCAGCCATCCTTCGGGTCTGACCTCCCCCAGGGGAAGTTCTATAAAAGGTTTGGCAATCAGTGGTAATCTGTTTTGAAGATATAGGCTTGTGGGAGGTTGCCCTGTTTGCTTTGGGGTGCACATAGTGGTTAAAAAGATAAGGGTTGTTAATAAAATGGTACCTAAGCAACTTTTCTTCATAATGCTAAAATTTTACTGATCCTACTAAATGATTCTATTTTGATTTATAATGCATCCTTCACACATCGGAACCCAACGGTGGCTTTTCTCTCGAATCCCGGAGAGAGCCGCAACAGATACTGTCGGTAGTTGAGTTCGCGGGGGCCTCCCTGTACATACCAGAAGCTCGATTTCGGCATGAAATAACTTCCTCCCTTGACCATGATGTAGCGGTAGGTGGTGTTGTCATACACATCGCTGGTCAATTGCCAGACCGACCCGACCAGGTCGTAGAGGCCATACGGATTGACTCCCTTTTCATATTTCCCGACAGGGTAGAGGTAGCCGTCGCCCAGATTGCAGCGGGTGGAGTCGATACCCCTGATATGCCATACCGAGAGGGTATTGGTGATGAACTCCTCTTCCCGTTCCACCGGCGTCTCCTGAATCCAGGGCCACTCATTGCCTGCTTCGGTTTGTGCGGCATACTGCCATTCAACTTCGGTGGGGAGCCGCTTCCCTGCCCATCTGGCATAGGCTTTGGCATCTTCGATCGTGACGTAGATGACAGGGTAATCCTCCTCGCCGGGAGGAATCTTCCCGTTTACCCAATGCTTCAGAAAATTGGTGGTATCCTTTGGCTGATAACCGGTTGCCCTGATGAACTCCCGGTATTGCCGGTTGGTTACCGGGTAACGGTCCATGAAGAAGCTCTTCATGAAGATCCTCTCCCCATTCTCTGTGGGATGGGGGGGATAGGGGATAAATGAGTCGCCTGTACGGTAATTGTCGCATTGGAAATAGCCCGAGGGGATGAACACCATCCCTTCCGGCGCGGTGGCGGCAGGCTCGGTAGTCTCGGCTTCAGAGAGGAGGCGTGCTGTGCCGGGGGTGATGTTGATGATCCGCTCATCGATAACCTCCTCGCCCTGCATGGCCTGAATCACAAATTTTCCCTCATATCCGGGAAAGTGGTGTAGTAGTCTGATAGAGTGCCCGCCGATGCCGAATGTGGCAGCCCGCTTGCCGTAGGTTGGCAGGCCGGCCCAGAGCCGGATGCTGTCGCCCTCGCTGCTCGAGAAGGTCAGGAGGTCACCCTCGAGCCTTACCTTCAGCCGTGCCGGAAAGAGGGCGATGGCGGTGACCGAGCTTTCGTTGTTGGTCCCCAGGTCAGCGATATGGAACCCCTGGAGCGATACTTTCAGGTAGTGCTTTCCGTTGATGCTGTTTACCTCCAACTCCTCATGACGGAGGAGATCCAGGTAGTGCTCATTGTCACCCGGAGGCTCAACTTCGAATAGGTTGCCGCAGAAACCTTCGGGATGCAGGTTGAATACGGTGTAGAGGGTTTTGGACAGACCGAGCCACCGGTTCACGTAGATGCTGTCTGCGAGTGTGGGGATCAGGGGGGTGTATGCCGCCTGCAAGAAGTTGTTGCTGTGTTCCCGCTGTACCCGCAACAGTTGCCCCCAATAGCGCAGTTGTTCATCGGACCAGCCGAATCTCCCCGGCGGAAAACTGTTGATCTCGGTTCCGTGTCCGTTGAAGAAGGAGATGTTGAACTCCCTTCGTATGGGTTCCCTGGCCTCCTCGGCCACTCTGAAGATGGCAAACTCCGGCTTGATAAATTTGTTTAGGTTGAGCAGCGGGGGGTAATAGAGGGCATTGTGCACCCTTCCCGAAACGATTCCCTGCATGTCGCGGGGGACCGCCATCCCCTCGCTGTACATCACCACCCCCTTCCTGGCGGCGTCAACAGCATCCTGCAACTCCTTGCTCGATGCTCCCCTCGTGTCGAGCACAAATCCGTCGATGTCGGCAACCCGGGTGATGTTGCTCATGCCATCTAGATGGTCCTCGTCGGACCGGGTGCTTTCGTCCCATGGATTGTAGCAGAGGAAGAAATAGGCGCCGTTTTGATGGCATATTTCCGATATCGCCTTTAGCTGGTCGAAGCCTCTCGGCAGATCGCGGAACATGTCCCACTGGTTGCGCTGGTCCATGCCCAATGCGGGCCAGGTGGGCCAGATCCCGAAAATGTCGTATCCGCCCATCAGCTGTTTCATCTTTTTGAGGTAATCCTCGACGTGATACGACCCGTCGGCCTGGTCATAAAAGCGTCTGTCCCACGCCATCATCAGGTTGGCGGCATAACAGTTTCGGATCCATTGCAGGTCTTCCCGCTCAAAGAGGCTGTTGTCGAAGGTGCCGGGAGCAACATCATAGAGGTATCGCTCCTGAAACATCAGCCTGAGCCCGTTTTGCCACTCTCCCCGGTAGCTCTCCAGCCAGAGGGCGTATTGGATGGAGCCTCCCGGATGGAGGATGGTTTCAAACCGTTTCAGTCTTCCGTTCTGCAGGCTTTTGTTGTCGCGGCGGGTCAGTGCCACCAGGTGGTTGTCGCCGTCGGTCTCCACACAGGAAAAGCCCAGTTCCCAGGCGTTGTCGGGCAGAATAACGTTAACCGGACTATAGCCGGGCCTGAAGAGATATGAGCGTGACAGGTAGTGTGACCCCCTTCCCGTAATGTAGATATGGCGATCATCCCTGCCCAGCGGGACCACATTGTGCAGGCAGAGCGTGTCGCCTGAGATATTCCTGAAGGTAATGACCATCTTGATTCCGGGAGCCGGAGTAACCTGGCTGCAGGATATCTCCACTTTATCTGACAGTTTCTCGGTGGAGTGGATGGTTTCATCCAACTGGTAGGATATCAGGGGCAATTTCCGCTCCATTCGGATCTCAGGGCCAAAAGAGCGGATGAGGAGCGGGTTGTTCTTTTCAAAGACCAGTGGTCCAGGATTTTGCCCGTTCATGGACGCCGGCATGGCCAGCGAGAGCAGTATGAAGAATAACCATATCTTGTTTCCTTTCATAGTCGTCACTGTTGTTGCATTCATTGAAAGAGGCGACACGATTATCTGGCGGCTGATTCCGCCAACATGGCGCCTTGATAGTCGACCACATAGTACCACCAGTCGTTGAACTTGCCATCCCGGGGGTTTATTCCCCGATAATGGGGCAGGTGGCCTAGATAATAGGTCATCCAGCCCAATTGCCATGAGCCGTCGGGATTGCCCCATTCAGTCCGGTTGATCTTCCGTTTCTTCTTCCCCTGCAGGTAGGGGTAGTTGAGCCATTCATCCACATAGCTTTCGATATAGGTTTCGTTGCCAAAGTCGTAGTCATATTGCCCGTTTGGCGGATAATGGACATTCCCTACCTGTGCCGCGCCCTTCTCATACCTCTCATATCTCAATCCATAGGCGGAGAAGAGTTCCCAGGTGGTCAGGTCGGATAATTCCGGTTTCTGTTCGTAATTCCACCATCCATATACCTGCATCATGGTCGATTCGAAACGGTGGCTGAAGCTCTCCAGCGCACAGGCAAGATCCCGCTCGTAATTTAGCCCCATGACCGATAGAAGCTTGTCTGAGGGGAAGGTGTCGTCGGGCGGTGAGTTGATCCAAAATGCATTCTCACCCATCATGTGCGATTCATACATACCGGAGTAGGGAAAGCTCCAGACCCACACCTCATCTATTTCTCCCCTGTTGAGGGCGAGGTCAAACTGGTAGTGGCGCACCATCGATCGGTAATCGTAGGAGGTGCCAACGGTCTTGAAGGTTTTCCAATCCTTCTCCTGGAGCAGTGAAATAATCTCTTCCAGGGAGAATAATCTTTTCTGCGGGTCATTCTTCAGGAAGGTAAAGAAGCGGTCGGCATGATGTTCGCTCACTATTTGAAAATCAATCGTGTAGTCCGAAGCCTTTTCGAGTGCCGCTTCATATCTTCTGCAAAGCTCCACCGGATCGTTCCAGAGAAAATGGTAACCAGGCGTAAGGAAATATTGGTGAAAACGTTTTCCCGTCGACGGAATGATGGGGTTTTCATAAACCACCGCCACCTTGACCACCTTGGTTCCGGCATTTCCATTCTCCAGTTGAATGCTGAAGGAGACATCTTTTAGCCATTTTGACCTCAGTTGAATTTCCGCCTCTTTCCGCAGGTTTCCCTGGTAGATATTGAGGAAATAGTGCCCCTTCTCTTGGGCATAAACCGACAGGAGGCCGTCGGGATTGGTCTCTCCGCTCATCACGATATTATTCCCCTGCTCCCTCTCTTCCGGAGAGAGGTAGAATTCAACGGTGGCTCCGGCAACCCGCTTTCCGTCAGGATCAGTGACCGTAATGCGGAGATCTGCCAGATGATCGCGGTTTTCACTTCCCGGTTTGCATGCACCGGGGATGAGCAAGACCAGAATGAGGAAGATGCCACTCCCGATTAACCATGTTGAGGGTCTGCTTGGATTCTTCATTAAGTTGGCGTTAATTAATGGTTTAGGGTCAAACTATCCCGAAATTTCAGGATGGTTTGACCCGGAATGGTGACACTCTATTTCAACACGATGAAATGGTGGGTATGCCCATCATTCATCAGCAGGTAGCGGGTGATGTCCAAAACGGTGAGGTCATCCTTTTCAATCCTCAGGTAGTAGATCCCTTTCGATTTTTCAGCATCCAGATCAGGCTGGAAATCCTTGAAGGTGAAGATTGCTTTGCCGTCGGCACCGGTGGTCCCGCTCAGGAAGACATTGGTATTGTTGTCGCGATCGGCCTGGGTCTTGAAGATCTTCACCGTGGCATCCGAGACAGGTTGTGTCTGGTTGTCATCGCTGAAAACCTGGAGATGAAACTCCCAGGGAATGGACTTCTGGAACTCTTCGAAGATCCCTGATCTGTCACAGGAGAAGAGAAATATGGATAGCAATATGCATGTTAAAAGTCTCGTAGCTTTCATAGGGTCACATTTTAATATGTTGTACATAATGGAAATGGATTAAAACTCATACTCTTCGTACCTCTCCTGCTCTCCACCAAAAGAGTAGGATTCCAGATCGTAGAAACTGAGTTCGAGTATAGGAATCGGCAACTGACGGAACGAGCGTGTCGTCAACTGGAATTTGTCGATTGGTGTCCGCCGCCTGTCATAGAACGGAGTGGCGGTGTAGGCGTAACCGCACTCTACAAACCGTTCGTAGTAGATGGCTTCCATGATCTTATCCTTGGTGGATGTATCGGTGATGTCATTGAGATGTCCCCGGTTGACCCGAGTCAGGTTGACCAGTTGGACAGCCTTGGCCGTCTCGTTGGTTTGCAGTGCGGCTTCGGCATAGAGCAGATCAGACTCCGCTTTGGTGAAGAAGTAGAGATCGCCCTCTCCCGATTGCTGTCCTGTTTCTGAAAACCGTTTCAGAGCGTATGAACTGTACTTGCTGTAACCATCGTAAGAGAGACCTCCGGTGGGAGTATTCACGTCGGGGTAGTAGATGAAGTCGGTTCCCAGCCGGTAGTCGGGAGACTGCGCTTCAGGCAATGTCTGTCCCTGCCCGAAGTCGGTAGGCAACGGCCAGATGGCGCCCGGATCCCCCGGATAGGCCATCATGTTGATCACCCTCATGCCGACGCGGCCCCACTGGTTGGCGCCCGGCCAGGAGGCTGCGGCGTACGACCATTCATCCCAGCCCTGCAGCGGAAGTGTGGCCTTCACGTCCTGAGCCAGTCCGTCGGAGATATATTTCTTCACCCTATTCCAGTCAACAGAACTGTACTCCTGCTTGGTTCTCGGGTGGTAGGCGATTGCCCGTGCCGCCATGAAGTTGGCAAACTGGCGCAGCTTGACGTTGTTGCCCACGATGTCGGAGGGCATCATGCCGGAGAAGTTAGTGAAATTGTGCGTGTTGCAGATCTCAATGCACTTGTCGAGATAGGAGAGTGCCAGCGACTGGGCTTCCGATGCAGGCCTGATGTCATCGGCCGTAATGGATTGGATGTCTGAATCTTCAGTGATCAGGAAACACTGGTCGAACAGCAGGCTCAGTTCGGTATAGAAAGCCCCCATCAAGAAGTAGCAGTTGGCCAGGACCTTGTATGTCCGATCCTCGTTGTCCTCCTTGTAGACCATCCCCTTCTCTGCGATGGTGGCCAGCATATTCCTGACGGTGCTGATCTTGCTGTAATGGTTGTACCACAAGGTGCGGGGGAACCCGGCATTCTTGTCGCTGTTCGGTATCATGGGCTTTTCGTAGCCTCTTCGGTAATAGTATACCTGGAGGTTCCAGTTTCCGGCGCCGGCGGTAAAGGCATCGGAGTTGGTTGCCAGAATCCAGGTGTCGCCGTCGTATGCTCCCAACATGTGGTGCCACCAGTTGTTGTAAGCGCCTCCAATCAGCGACGGGTACTGGTTGATATCGCCCATGACCGTCTCAATATCCGGATCATACTCGTTTTTAATGTCGAGGCCGGAGAAATAGGGTTCACAGGAGGTCACTCCGAAAAACAGGATGATGAGTAGATATATTGCTCTTTTCATAATGGTAGTCTTTAAAATTCGATTGTTATTGTACCGGTAACCGTTCTGATATCGGATGGATATTTGGGCGTGTCGGAGCCGTTCAGCGTTCCGCTTTCAACGGTACGGGTCTCCGGGTCGGGACCTGAATAATTGGTCAGGGTAAAGAGGTTCCTGCCGACAATACCACATTTGACGCCGTAGATATAGGGAATATTCCATTTCTGGAGCTGTTTTTGGGTGATGTTGTAGTTCAATGACAGCTCCCTCATTTTCAGGAAGGTCGCATCCTCAGTAAAGGAGGCCCTGGAGTGCTGGTTCAGGTAGTTCATCGGCTTCCGCTTGTCCCATGAACGCTCTGACATGTCCCAGAATGCGGCGTTCCGCCCTGCGAACGACATGTATACCTTGGTGTTGTTGTAGAGAACCCCTCCCTGTTGCCACGACATGGTGAAGTAGAGCATCCAGTTTTTGTAGCTCAGCACGTTCATCAGGTTCATGTTGAAGTCGGGGATCATGTTTCCAAGATATTCATTCTGCGAGGTGTCGCCATTTTCGTCCAGAATAGACATCTTGGCCTCGTCGCGGGTGCCGATCAGATCTTTACGGACCACATAGCCGTAATTATTGATGGTGAAGAGATCCTCCACGCTCTGGCCTGGCTTGATGAGCTTGCTGGTTTTCACCTGGTCGAGCGAGGTGGCAAATTTGCTGGAGTAGAGCTTGCCATACTTCTCATGTGAAGCCACCTTGGTGTAGCCGATCATGAAATCGGGCCGTCCCAGTTCGCCAACATACTCGGTCAGCTTATCCCAGGTCAGGGTGGCATCCCATCTCCAATCCTTGTTTTTCAGCAGGTTGGTGGTCAGCGACACTTCATGGCTGTGGACAAAGAACTCGCCAATGTTGATGTTCTGATATTGAAATCCGGTAACACCCGATACAGTCATCACGTAAGGCAGGTCGGTATTCCGCTTATAGGAGTAGGAGTAGGTGAGGTCAAAACGGTCGAGAAACCGGGTGTCGATACCCACCTCCAGCTCCTGGGAGAGGGCCGGTTTCAGTTTCTTGTTACCCAGCTGTGCACCACCGTAGAGAGTTCCATTGCTCAGCGAGAAGGTCTCATACTTGGCACCGTAACTGGGCAATATGCCTGCGGTACCGTAAGATACCCTCGGCTTCAACATCTGGAAGTGGGGAATGGTGAAATCTTCGGTTGCATTCCATGCTCCCGAAATCCTGTAGTAGGTCTGCCACATGTTGTCGTCGCCGATGACCGAGGAGCCATCCCGCCGGATCAATCCGTCAAAGATATATTTCCCTTTGTAATCGAGGTTACCTACTGCGGTAAAGCTATTGGAGACAACCCGGCTGCCCCAGGATGAGTGGTCTCTGGTGTCGGGATCGGCCAGTTCGAGGGAGACGTTGTTCATCCCCGAAACTGCCAATCTGGAGCCGTTGCCCCATAGCCCTTCACTCTTCTCATCCTCGTAGAGGTATTGCAGTCTCAAGGTGGTGGTCAGATCGTCGAATGATTTAGTCAACAGGCCGCTGGCCTCCAGATTGTGTTTAAAGGTGTTTCCGGACCCTTTGTAGACATAACCCTCGTCGCGGATGCTACCGTCGGGGTAATTGACCAGCAGGCGCCCCTTCGGTGTCAGATCCTCATCCTGGTAGTGGAAGAGATCGATGTTGTAGTTGACGTTGAAGGTGGACCAGGTGGTGGGGATATATTTGATGCCGTAACTTCCCAGGAAACGGTTGGCTGTTCCCCGTTGAATCTTGTTGTTGATGTCATAGAGGGGGTTGATGTTGTTTCGGGTGGAGACAATGTTGGGGTTCACCTTGTAGGGTGTTCCGTCCAGGTTGTCGGCCAGGAAGTCGGCATTTGGGTCGGCATAGTAGATGTCGTCGAAATTGACAGAACGGCGGTCATTGATGGTTCTGACATACAGGTTCGAGAAGGTGAGGGTGACATTCTCAGTGGCCTTGGTATCGAGGTTGACCCTGAAGCTGTGCCTCTTTACCCCGTCCAGATCGCGGATGATACCGGGATTGTGGGTATACTGGATGGAGGTATAGTAATTCATGTCGCCATCCTTGGATCGCCCGGTCAACCCTGCCGTAGTGGAGTTGAAGAGCCGGGGCGTGAAGAAATCCTTGTAGGCGTCGTGGTCCATGATATATTTGTTGTCCCAGACCTGGTCATCATCCAGGATGCCCCGCATCGGCTGGCCCGCCTCATCCAGCTTGTGGCCGTGGGCAGTTGTCCTCTCCGGGAGAAAGCCGATCCAGTTGCTTCCTAGCTCGCTTTTTACCGATACGCGGGTTGTTCCGCTCTGCAGGTTGCTTCCCCGTTTTGTGATGATGTTGACTACACCACCGGCAGCTTTTGCACCATAGAAGGAGGCGGCAGCCGCACCCTTGATCACCTCCACGCTCTCCACATCCTCCATGTTGATATCTTTCAATACACCGCTGGTGATGACTCCGTCGATGATGATCAGCGGCTGGTCATTGCCGGTGAATGAGGTGGTACCACGAAGTTGTATCATCGGCTCTTCCATCGGGTTTCCACTGGCCGTGAAGACCTTGATTCCGGGCATCTTTCCCGAAAGCGCGCTGGCCACGTTGAGGGCCGGAACTTCGGTGATGATCTCCTTGTTGATCTTCTCCACGGTAAACGACAGTTTCTCTTTGGATGTCCCTTTGGCCACACCGGTCACGATGACCTCCTGAAGGAGTCTGGTGTCTTCTTCCAGGACGACTTCAATATAGGAGCGGTTGGCGGTGGAGATTGTTGTTTCATGGAATCCGATATAGGAGACCTGGATGGATGCCCCTTCCTTTACCTGCAAGGTAAACTCTCCGTTGATGTCGGTTACGGTTCCGTTGGTTGTTCCCAATTCGATCACGTTGGCCCCGATGATCGCTTCCCCGTTCTGGTCAATGATCTTTCCGTAGATTCTCCTTGTCTGTTGCTGGGCCACTTCTGTAACTGTCTGGATGTTGGGGTTGCGATCACTCTCGACATTGGCGGGGTAACCGGAACTACCCTGTGCCGTCATCGAGCAGATGAGCAACCCGAGTAACAACCACAATTTCATGTTTGCATTCCTTTTGCCGAACAGATATTCGACTAAATCGCGTGCGATTGGACTGATGTTTTTCATACTCGTCTGTTTAATAGTACCGTTTTCGTTAAAAAAGTTGATATTGTTAAGAGTAGAATTTTGCCGGTGCCATGGCAAACACCCTACCTCCTGTTTTTATTTTCAAAGGTGTGTTAAATAAGATTTTCAGGGGTGTAAAATCAGTTCAAAAATGTGCAATATCGTACCAAAATAGCCCGGAATAGGTTAAAAATCCTTTGGCAGTATGCCGAACTGCTTGTAAAAACATTTCGAGAAATAGTTGGGGGAGCTGAAACCCACCATATAGGCGATTTCACTTATCTGATACTGTCTCTCCCTGATCAGTTCGGCCGCCTTTTTCAGCCGGATTAGCGTGATGAACTCATTGGGGGTCAATTCAGATATCACCCTCACCTTCCGGTACAGGGTGGAACGGCTGACTGCCGCCTCTTCGGCGATCTTGTCGATATTGAGGTCGGGATCACTGATATTCTCATGGATAATGTCGATGATCTTCTGCATGAAAAGCTCATCTGCCTTGGAGTGTGATATATCCTTGAAGGCCATCTCCGGTGACTTTCTGAAAAGCTCTATCATCCTGCGCCGGTTTTCCAGGAGGTTTTCGATCCGGGCCAACAGGTATTCGGTAGAGTAGGGCTTGACGATATACTCGTCGGCTCCGGTGTTGATTCCTTCGATCCTGGCTTCGAGAGCATGTTTGGCCGTCAACAGGATAACAGGGATGTGGCTGAACTTGATGTTGTCCTTGATGGCCTGGCAGAGCTCCAGTCCATCCATGACCGGCATCATGATATCGGTAATCACCATGTCCACATGGTGTTTCTCCAGTATCTCCAGCGCCTCCATCCCGTTTCCACACTGAATGAGGTTGTATCTGGGACTGAGCTGGTTATAAAGCAGGTGCTGGAAATCGCGGTTATCTTCAATCGTCACGATGGTAGACCGCTTTTTCTCATCGGATGGCAACGGGTGGAGGCAGAGCTCGGCCTTCCCTTCCTCAGCCGTTTCGTTTTCATTGATCAGCAGGGTCCTCTCCTGATGGTTGGGCAGGGTGAGCACGAAGATTGTCCTTTTCTCCTTCGAGTTATCGCAGTAGATCGACCCCTTGTGGAGCTCAACCAACGATTTGACGAAGGCCAGCCCCAGACCGGTCCCCTTTTTGTTGTGGTTTAACTTGAAGAGCGGCTCGAAAATCTTGTCGAGATACTCATCGGGGATGGTATTGCCATCATTCTCCACGATAATCCTGAAATGGTCGTCGGAGTGCTGCAGTTCCAAGATGACTATCGATGCTGAATATTTCAGCGAGTTGGAGAGCAGGTTGCTGATAATCTTGATGAATACCTCCCGGTCGATGTCGGCCAGGTGCGAGCTGGAGGAGTAGTTGGTGGTGAGGGTGATCTGCTTCAGTTCGAAGCTGGGCCTGAAGATATCGATGATCTCCTCGAGTACCTGTACCACGTCGACCCGGATGAAGTTCAACCTGAGGGATTTCGACTCACTCTTTCTGAAATCGAGCAGTTCGTTGACCAGTTTGAGCAGCCGGTTGACATTGCGCTGGACGATGGTGAGGTTTTCGAGGTAGGGGTTATCCTGGCCGATCTTGCTAAATATGTCTTCAATCGGGATCTTGATCAGGCTCAAAGGGGTCCTTATCTCATGGGTGATGTGTGTGAAGAACTCGATTTTCGAGGCAAGAAGTTCCTTCTCCTTGGTGTTCTCCAGCTCTTTCAACGCCTGTTCGTTCCGTTTCCTGGCTTTGCGAAGGAAGTGGCATATAGTTAAGGTGATAATGGTTGAGACCAGTGTGAAATAGAGGATGTATGCCCAGATGGTCCTGTACCAGGGAGGCAGAATCTTGATGCTCAATGTGGCGGCCGTCTCGTTCCAGATGCCGTCGCTGTTGGCCCCCTTGACCAGAAAGGTGTAGTTCCCCGGTGGAAGGTCGGAGTAGTTGACATTGTGTTCCGGCTGGATCTGCTTTACCTGTATCCACTCGTCGTCACGTCCTTCCAGCTTGTAGGCATAGAGGTTACCTTTCGGATAGACGTAGCTCAGCGCCGCAAAACTGATGCTGAAGACGGAGATGTTGTGGGGTAGGGTTATTCGGGAGGTTCTTGTGATGGATTGTTTAAGTGGGGAGTGGGTGGTTCCGATGGGTACCTGTGAGTTCCAGATCTGAAAATTGGTCAGAACGATTGGTGGAATGATGCCGTTGGTCTCCAGCTCGACGGGATTGAAGGCTACAAACCCTTTTACACCGCCAAAGTAGATGGTGCCGTTTTTGTCCATATAGCCCGACTTATAATTGAATTGGTCTCCCAGTAGCCCTTTCGAGTGGAAGTAACTGGTGATTTTCATTGTTTCCGGGACCAGCATGAAGATTCCTTTGTTGGTACTGCCCCAGATGTAGCCTCTCGAATCCTCAATTAACCGGTAAATCACCTCATTGGGCAACCCCTCCCTGGCCGTGGCTACGTTCCGGAACGAGTCGGACGCTTTGTCATAGATGGCCACGCCGGCCCCTTCGGTGCCGACCCACAACCTGTTTTTTTTGTCCTTCAGGATGCAGATGATCGATCTTCCGGTGTCGTTCACCCCGTGGGCAGATGGAATCAGATAGTGCCGCCACCGTTCAGTGAACCGGTCGTAGGAGTAGATGCCATCCCCGATGGTAGCAAACCAGAGAATGCCGTTATGGTCCTCGGTAATGTCGTTGACCTGGTTCCTGATAATCTCCTCCCTGACCCGGATGAAGTTGTCGGTCGACGGTTCATAGAACTGCAACCCGGTGGATGATCCCAGCCAGATTCTGCCCGAACCATCCTTGTAGATGGAGTAGATGTTGTCATCTTTCAGGTTGTGTGTGCTATTGGTGTAGTTCTTGTAGCTTCTGGTGGGCAGGTCCATCACATAGAGACCCTCCGAGAAGGTTCCTACCCATAGTTTCCGGTTGTCGTACAGGAGGGAGTGGATATTCTTGGCCGGGATGCTGCTTCGCGAGAATCTCCCCGTGGTCAGGTCAAGGTGGTTTAACCCTTCATCCTCGGTTCCGATCCAGAGATTGTTCTGCTCATCCTCGCAAAACTCGCTGATACTCTTTCCACTGATGGAATTCTGGCCGGAGATGGGATAATATTTCCTGAACTGGGTGAAGACGGGATGAAAGTAGTTGACCCCGCCGAAAAAGGTGCCTACCCAGATACCCCCTTCCCTGTCCTGGTACAGGCTGTGTATCGCATTGTCCGACAGTGAATAGGGGTCGTTGTGTCGGTGTCTGATGTTGTGGCAGCGGTTTGTCTTCAGATCATGGATATAGATGCCCTCCTCCGTTCCGATCCAGAGCTCCTGCGTTTCAGTCTTCATCAGGCTTCTCACGTAGAGGGGGGTACCGTTGCCCCCCTTTTCCAGGAAAGGCATGAACCGCTCACGGGTCAGGTCAAACTGCAATACCCCTTTGTTGCTGGTTCCGATCAGCAACCGGCTGGAATTCAGCGGCAGTATAATATTGACATCGTTGTCCGACCGGTTTTTGGTCTCACTATCCAGCAGAAATCTGCTGATTGCGCCCGTCTGGGGATGGATTCTCAAAATGCCGCCTCCATGGGTGGCTACCCAGATGTTGCCCTTGGAGTCGAAATCGATTTTTCTCGCGTTTGCGTCGTGGATGTCGCACAATTTCAACTTCCCGTCGCGGGTGTAGAGAAAGACCCCCTTCTCTTGGGCAGCAATCCAGATGTTTCCCTCCCGGTCTGCTTTTATATCGCGGATGATTCCCTCCACCATCTCCCCCTCTCCGGTCTTTTCCTCAAAGCGGGTAAATTTTTCCAGGTTGAGGTCGTGGATGTAGATGCCATTGGCTGTTCCCACCCAGATATGGTCATTATCCACCTGTAAGAGGGAGAGAATCTTGTTTGACCCGATGCTACCGTCAACGCTGTCATCCCGTTTGTAGATCTTGAAGTTGATGCCGTCGAACCGGTTCAATCCATCAATGGTCCCCAGCCAGATGAAACCGCTGTTGTCTTGGATAATGGAGTAGACCATGTTCTGGGAGAGTCCATCCTCCACAGCCATGTTCCTGAAGTAATAGACCCCGTTTCCCGACTGGCCTTTTGCGGAAAACTGGCAAGTAAGCGAGCATATCAGCAGCAGGAGAAGTTTTTTATAACCATCCATGTCGAAACGTTTTTTCTGTGGTACCGGACCGCTGGTTGGTGGGTCACAACCGACATCAAAGTTAGTAAATATCCAGTAGATCCATTTATCATGGAGGGGGTCGGAAGCATGGGATTTTCCTGCCGTTGTTTTTGGTTGTCAGGTTTAGGCACCCCTCTCTCCAGTCTATTATTGTTAAATATTTTTTACGATATTGTCTCGATTTTGTATTTTTTTATACTTTTTTGCGGTTGGATTGGTTGAAGGTAAATCGAGAAATCAGGATGGACAAACAACATTTTCTTTCTGCAGAACTGCTTTCTTCTCCTGTTCTGCGCTTCGCTCCATGCACAGGAGTTCCGATTGGGAGCCCCCGGATATTTCCGAAATGGGGGTGTCGATCATCATGCATGGCCACCGGGTGGCCACCAACGGGGATATCCATAAGATCGGTTTTCAGCTCTATATTTCTGTATAGCGTCTATCCCGATTTTTTGCCGGGAATATATCTTCAATGCGCTCAACTTCATCTTGGGATGTTCCCACGGGTCCAACACCGCCTCCTTCGCATCGGGCGTGGGTGCTCGCTCCGCAACGGTGGGGTATGGCCTGAATCGTGCCGACTGCTCCTACATCCCTGTTGGGGTGGTCTCGGGAACTGCGCTGATCCGCCTCGATTTTCCTGAACTGCTGGAGTTACCCTATCTCTGATAGCAGGTGAGTATGTAGCGGGGTAGCTCTTCGCACTACATGTTCCTGGTTCTGGTAAGCCGGACAGTTGTTGACCGGTCAATAAGAAAACAGGAGGAAAACTTTCTGGTTTCCTCCTGTTTTTCAGTTCTCTCGCCTGTCTAATTATAAGTCGGCACTGTTTCTCGGTTCGAAATAGGCTTGCGGGTGAAGACAGGTTGGGCAGTTCTTTGGCGGTTTCTTGCCGGTGAATACATAGCCGCAGTGACGGCAGTACCACTCGATCTCCTCTTCGCGGGCGAAAACGGTTCCATCCTCTACCCGTTTCAACAGCTTCAGATATTTCTCTTCGTGAATGGCTTCAGCCTTGGCAATCATGCGGTACATGGTGGCGATTTCCTTGAAGCCTTCCTCTTCGGCTACATCGGCAAAGTGGGGATATAGATCTGTCCACTCCTCGTTTTCACCTTCAGCAGCAGCTTTCAGGTTTTCGGCTGTCGTGCCGATCTTTCCGGCCGGATAAGCGGCAGTGATTTCAACCATTCCTCCTTCGAGGTACTTGAACATACGTTTAGCATGCACCATCTCCTGATCTGCAGTCTCCATGAAAATGGCGGCAATCTGCTCATAGCCTTCTTCCTTGGCTTGTTTGGCAAAGAATGTGTAACGCATTCTGGCTTGAGATTCGCCAGCAAACGATTTCAGCAGGTTCTGCTCTGTGCGGGTTCCTTTTACACTTTTCATAATCAGTTGTTTTGTAGATTAATTGGGATTTAATTTTCACAAAGATATGAAATTAAAGAGTGATTCAGTTTCCTGGTGTGGAACTGGAGGGAAATTTAAACCATTTCTAAATAACCGGCCAAAGCTATGAGGGGTTGTTGGTTGTATGTCAGGCAAATTCACTCAGTTCGAGCCATCGGTCGCTCTTTTCTTCAATCAGGTCGATCACTTGTGTTATGCGGTTTGATGCAGCAATAAGCTCTTCCGACGAGAGGGTCCCCGAGGAGAGTTGTCGGGTCAGCTCCTCCTTTTCCGATTCAAGACGCTGGATCTCCGCTTCCAGCGCCTCAAACTCTTGCCTTTCCTTGAAAGTGAGTCTGGTTTTCGTGGCTGGAGCAGCTTTTTCAACCGGTTTGGACGGCCTGGATGATTTTGTCTCTTCGGCAACCCGTCTATCTTCTTCCGTCTTCCATTCCCGGTATTGGGTATAGTTGCCGGGAAAATCTTGAATCTCTGCATTTCCGTGGAAACAGAGCAGGTGGTCCACCACCTTGTCCATAAAGTAGCGGTCGTGCGAGATGACAATCAGGCAACCCTTGAAATCGATCAGGTACTCCTCCAGGATGTTGAGCGTGACAATATCCAGATCGTTGGTCGGTTCGTCGAGAACCAGAAAATTGGGATTCTTGATCAACACGGTACAGAGGTGCAGCCGTCGCTTTTCGCCACCGCTCAATTTGTAGACATAGTCGTGTTGTTTGGCAGGAGCAAAGAGGAAATGTTGCAGGAACTGCGATGCGGTGAGTTTGTTGCCATTACCCAGATCAACAACTTCGGCAATTTTCTGAACCACGTCAATCACCTTGGTCTGTTCGTCGAACTGTAACCCTTCCTGGCTGTAGTAGCCGAAGTTGACCGTCTCCCCGATATCAAAACTTCCCGAGTCGGGCGGTTCTATCCCCAGCAGCATCTTGATGAATGTAGACTTCCCGGTGCCGTTGTTGCCGATGATCCCCATCTTTTCGTACCGGGTAAAGATATAGTTGAAGTTTTCGGTGATCTTGATCTCGCCGAAACTTTTAGTAACGTTGCAGGCTTCGAATATTTTCTTTCCGATGTAGGAGCCTTTGGCCGACAACCTGATGTCGCCTGTCTGCCTCCGTTGCTTGAGCTTCTCTTCCAGTTCGTGAAACGCATCGATGCGCGATTTTGCCTTGGTGGCACGGGCTTGCGGTTGTCTGCGCATCCAGTCGAGTTCCTTGCGGTAGATATTCCGTGCGCTCTCTGTCTCGGCATGCTGAGCCGCTATCCGTTCTTCCCGTTTTTCAAGGTAATAGGCATAATTCCCCTTGTAGGTGTAGATCTGGCGATCGTCGATCTCGATAATCTGCGAGCAGACCCTGTCGAGGAAGTAGCGATCGTGAGTGACCATCAGCAGGCTGATGGCTGATCGGGAGAGGTACCCCTCGAGCCACTCCACCATCTCCAGATCGAGGTGGTTGGTGGGCTCGTCTAGCATGATCAGTTCCGGCTCCGAGATAAGTACGTTTGCCAGGGCAACCCGTTTGATCTGACCTCCGGAGAGTTCGCCGATTTTCTGGTCGAGGCGGAAAATTTTCAGTTGGCTGAGGATCTGTCGGATACGCTGTTCATAATCCCAGGCCTTGAGCATATCCATCTTGGCCAGTATCTCGTCCAGTTCCTGATGGTTGCCCGACGAGATGATCTCTTCGTACCGCGCAATTACCTTAACCGCCTCGTTCCCGCTCTGAAAACAGGCCTCCAGTACAGTGAGCCCGGGATCGAACTGTGGCGATTGCTCCAGATAGGCAAACCGGATGTCGTTCCGGAAGACAATGCGACCACTATCGCCAGGCTCCTTCCCGGCGATTATATTGAGCAATGAGGTTTTCCCGGCACCGTTTTCTGCAATCAGTCCGATCTTGTCGCCTTCGGCAATACCGAACGAGATGTTGCTGAAAAGTACCCGATCGCCGAAGCTCTTGGTCAAGTTGTTGATCTGTAGCAAAGGGTTTGCCATAGTTGATAAATTTATGCCATAGCGGATTGTTCCTTGAACGCAGGTGCAAAAGTACAAAACAATTCAAGATTTCCGTCTCACTATGACCCGGAAACTCAAAACCTCCATTGCCAATAGGTAAAGAGGTCGGTCCGGCGCTTTCCGCTGATCTCTTCTGTTCCGGTTCCTATGGTATCCCGGTTGAAATAGCGGGTGTGACCAATCTTTGCGGAGAAGGAGAGTCGCGACGTGATGGAGTAGCGTCCCGATATCGCCAGCCGTGTGCCTTTGCCGTAGAACGACGGCATGTAGAAGGTCGACAGGATATTTTTTTCGTAGGAGTAGAGCCGGGAAGCGTAGGTGTCGGAGTTGAAATATCCGGCGTAGATGTCTGCACGGATCTTCTTACCACCCCGGTATCCGGCATGTTGCGAGAGCATGAATCCCTTTTCAACCGGGAAATGTCGCTGGCGATAAAAGGCGCCATCGAGGGTGGTGGTGAAGTCCCATCCGCTTTTCAGCGCATGGTTATACCTGAGCCTGATCTTTTGCGTATTGTAGGGTAGGACGGTTCGGTAATCCTCATCGGGGTATGTTGCGTTTTGCTCTTTCCGGTTGAACTTGTAGCGCAGTTCGAGTCGACTGTCCCGGCTTATGGTGTATGTCCCCAGAAAATAGAGGTCTATGCCCGACGACGGTTTGTCGACCTGGCTCTTCGGCCAGGGAAAGCGGATAAGGTCGATATAGCCCGTTACCGACACTTTTCGCAATGGCTTGAAGTTGCTCCCCAGGTAGAATCCCCGCTCGTTACGGACCTGGCTTCCGTCGGAAAATGCCTGTGCGTGCATTGCGTTGTAGGAGATGGGGAAATGGCGATAGAGTGCCGACAGGGAGAAGAGTCCCGACGGTGTGTACTGGACCATGTGTGAGGATGCTATGGCTCCGTTGCCTGAGAGTGCAGTCTCACCCGCAACTGTCAATCGGTTGAATCGATAGGAGTAGTCCACACTTGCATTGCCGTGCGACCTGCCGCGGAAGCTGTAATAGTTGTATTCTCGGACCACCGGGCTGTAGATCTGGCTATAGATATGGTACAGCCCGCTTGCACCGATCTGGAACTGCCCGTTGCGGTAGTTGATGTTGATACCCGCCACCTGCTCGTATGCATTGCTCTTCTTCTCGATCTCCAGCGGGGTTCTGTGATATCCGTCGGTTTTGAATGAGGTAATGGTTCCGTCATCCGAGAGGTTGGCATCGAACCGCTTATTGGAATAGAAGGGGGTGACGGTTAACCTGCCCACCTCGAAAAGGGCGGCAGCACCGCGAAAATACCCGCTCTCGGCGGAGGAGAAGTGACGTTTGGGCTCCTGGGTACGGCGGATGATTGCATTGGTTCCCCACGATTTAGAGAGAGAAAAGTCGTTGTTCAGTATCAATCCCTGACCGAACGAGAGGCGATAATCGCCCACGGCCAATGTCTTCAATCTGCCCAGGTCGCGGACGATCAGGTGAAACCCGTAGTGATCGTACCCCATGGGATACTCTTTCCGCAGAAACGGTTCTCCTAGATCCTTTTCGGCGACAAACCCCGCCTGAAGCTTGTCGCGGTAGGTAAAACCATACTTTACCGAGGTGTAGAAATCCTCACCCCGATATTTCCGGTTGGGATAGCGCTCCAGTATGCTGTCGGAGAACTCGCCGTATCCAGCCCGCTCCTGGAGGGTCTTGTCCAGCCTGAACTGCACTTCATGCCGACCACGGTCGAGCATCTGCTCCACCGTCAACAGTTCCTCTTCGGTTTCACCGACAAAAAAGAAGGGGAGAATCAACTCTACGGTGTTGAAATCGAGGTAGGGGACATTCCGGAGTTCAAATACGGTGTAGAGCGGACGGTTCTTCTCCAGAAACTCGATGATGTGCGCCGCCTGTTCGTTGCTGACCAGTGGAAACCGCTCCAGCTGTTCAAGCGTTACCCTGTTCAGGTTCATAGGGTTGCCCTCCAGCATCGTCAACTCCTGAAACATGTTTTCGATGGTGGCACTGTTGAGTCCCTCTTCTGCCAGCTGTTCCAGGTGAGAACGCCAGTCGTTGGGTTGTGCTGTGGCAAAGGAACAAATTGCAAAAAAAGCGACCGCTAGAATGATATGAAATAACCAGTGTCTCATTCATCCCGAAGCTAAAAGCGCAATTTCTACAAATTTAACCTTTCCAGCACAATTTTCCCAATTTTCTGTTGAATAAAAAAGTTCCGGTACAGCGATGGACCGCTTACGCTTTCTCTTCCGGAATGGTAAACACCTTCGGGTTGTCTACCTTCTCGTCCAGCAGTGCATACTCCAGCACCTGCTTCACATCCTCCACATAATGGAAGTTCAGTCCCTCCACATATTCAGGTTTAATTTCACGGATATCCTTCTCATTCTCCTTGCAGAGGATGATGTCGGTAATCCCTGCACGTTTTGCAGCCAGGATCTTTTCGCGGATCCCGCCCACCGGCAGTACTTTTCCCCGGAGGGTGATCTCGCCTGTCATCGCCAGCTTCTTTCTCACCTTCCGTTGCGTGTATGCCGATGCCAGTGAAGTGACCATGGTGATGCCCGCCGAGGGGCCATCCTTGGGCATGGCGCCTTCGGGAACATGAATGTGGGTGTTCCAGTGTTCGAAAATGGCCGGATCGATATCCAGCAGGTCTGCATTGGCGTGTATATACTCCATTGCCAGCATGGCCGACTCCTTCATTACATCACCTAGATTTCCGGTAAGTGTCAATTTCGACCCCTTGCCGCGACTCAGCGAACTCTCTACGAAGAGGATCTCGCCGCCTACCGCAGTCCAGGCCAATCCGGTTACCACACCTGCATAGTCATTGCCCTGATAGCGGTCTTTGGTGTACTCCTCGATGCCCAGATATTCTGGCACGTCGGCAGGTTTCAATACCTTGGGATACTCTTCGTTGGAGGCAATCTTCCGGGCAATCTTCCGGGTCACCTTCGCGATCTTCTTGTCCAGTTCCCTTACACCCGATTCGCGGGTGTAGTCCTCAATAATCTTGTTGAGGGC
>ENA-UOYA01001549-UOYA01001549.1-activated-sludge-metagenome-genome-assembly--contig:-NODE-1549-length-24133-cov-5.415109_pt1 | contig 24133 bp, 20 predicted proteins | sample MGYA00238163_ERZ764804 | MGnify/ENA primary metagenome ERZ764804 (study PRJEB28919, sample SAMN05720223) | activated sludge metagenome | isolation source: Anaerobic digester | place: Hong Kong... | reverse complement strand
AATTCGTGCCCGGGCGGCTGCACCTGGGCTACGACCCATCTTCCCCGCTGCTGGATCTTTCCTTCAACACGCGCGGCAACGCGGCCGGCGCGCCCAAGTGCGTGGTGGTTTACGATTCATTTGACTGGGCGGGGGACGTTTCTCCCCATACGCCCATGCGGGACACGATTATCTACGAACTGCACCTGAAAGGCTTCACAGCGCGCGGCAGCGCGGGTGTAAAACAGCCCGGCACTTTCACGGGGTTAATAGAGAAGATACCCTATCTAAAAAGCCTGGGCATTACAGCAGTAGAATTTTTACCTGTCCACCACTGTCATGATGACGACTTTTTGATCAACAGGGGCCTCTTAAACTACTGGGGATACAACACCCTGGGCTATTTCGCGCCGGACAGCCGTTTCGGCAGCGGTTCCATGCCGGGCTGCCAGGTGCGTGAATTCAAGGAAATGGTCAAGGCCCTGCACCGGGCCGGGCTTGAGGTGATCCTTGACGTGGTGTACAACCATACCTGCGAAGGCAGCGAGCTGGGGCCGACACTCAGCTGGCGGGGTATCGACAACCCCACATACTACAAGCTGCACTCGGAAAAAAGGTATTATCTTGATTACAGCGGCTGCGGCAACTCTTTAAATTTTGACGAGTTCCAGGTAGTGAGGATGGTCATGGATTCACTGCGCTACTGGGTGGAAGTTATGCATGTGGACGGCTTTCGCTTCGACCTGGCGCCCGTGCTTGGACGTTCAAGAGGAATATTTGACCGGAACTCCGGCTTTTTTATGGCAGTGCACCAGGAACCGGTCATATCCCGCGTGAAGCTAATCGCAGAGCCATGGGATATTACCAGGGAGAATTACCAGGCAGGCAATTTCCCTGTGGACTGGGCTGAGTGGAACGGCAAATACCGCGACTGCATCAGAAAATATGTCAAAGGCGACCCGGGTATGCTCGCGGAAACAGGCTACCGCCTGAGCGGCAGCTCCGACCTGTACGGCGATGATGGCCGTTCGCCCCTGCACAGCATAAACTTTATAACCTGCCATGACGGTTTCACCCTAAATGACCTGGTATCTTTTGAAAAAAAACACAACGAGGCCAACCTTGACTGCAACACGGACGGCAGTGATTACAACAATTCATTCAACTGCGGCGTTGAGGGGGAAACAGCGGACCCTGCGGTAAACGCGCTCAGGAAAAAATTTATCAAGAATTTTCTGGCCATATTAATGATATCCCAGGGAGTGCCGATGATCCTGGGCGGGGATGAGTTCAGGCGGACCCAAAAAGGCAACAACAACGCCTACTGTCAGGACAACGAAATCAGTTATTTTGACTGGGACCTGGCCGGGAAAAACCAGGACCTGGTTAATTATGTGCGCAGGCTGACAGCTCTCAGAAAACGCTTCCCGCATTTCAGGCTGGGCCGCTTTTTCACCGGGCAGGACCGGGACCTTGACACCATGAAAGACATAAACTGGTACTCTTCAGATTTAAACCCGCCCGGGTGGAACCTGCCTGAACAGCGCTTTCTGGCCTATCTGATCGAGGGCAAAGAGCTGGCTGAAGCAACCGCGTCGGAAAAAGAAAGCGATATACTGGTTATTCTGAACGCCCATCAGGAAGAGATACTGTTTCCTCTGCCGGCCGGCCGGACAGGCTCCGCCTGCCGCAGGCTTGTGGACACCTCCCTGCCGGAAGGCGAGGACGTGCCGGAAGACCCGGAAGGGCAGGCGCTGGCCTGCCAGGACAGCTACCTTGTAGCGCCGCAAAGTGTGGTTGTACTGATCAGGAAGGACCGTTAGCTTTTACATATACCTCAGAGAAAGGATGATTGGTGTGCTTGCCATTACCGGCGGAAAAGTTCTTACCATGTCCGGAAAACCTATAGCAAAGGGGACCGTGCTGGTCAAAGAAGATAAAATTACAGCGGTGTACGAAGGGACAGATGTCCCCCCCGGCAGCAGGGTTGTTGATGCCTCCGGTAAAATTGTCATGCCCGGCATGATCGACGCCCACTGCCACGTTGGCATAGTAGAGGAGATTTTCCGGGAAGAGGGAGACGACAGCAACGAAACAACTGACCCGGTAACGCCGCACCTGCGTGCCATTGACGCGGTATATCCAATGGACCTGGGGTTCCGCGACGCCCTGGCGGCGGGTGTGACCACAATTGTGACCGGACCGGGCAGCGCCAACATTATTGGCGGTGAAATGGCAGCGCTGAAAACCTGCGGCACGGTAGTTGATGAAATGATTGTCCGCTTTCCGGCAGGGCTGAAAGCCGCTCTGGGTGAAAACCCCAAAAGGAGCTACGGCAAAGAGAAAAAAACGCCTGCCACCCGTATGGCTTCCGCCGCGATTATCAGAGAGGCCCTGCTGCAGGCTCAGAATTATTTGAAGAAGGAAGACAGGGAAAGAAATTTAAAGATGGAAGCGCTGGCCCGGGTGCTGAGGCGGGAAGTCCCTTTGCGTGTGCACGCCCACCGCGCCGACGACATCATGACAGCGGTCAGGATCGCCGGTGAATTCGGGGTGGACCTGATCATAGAGCACTGCACCGAGGGTCACCTTGTGGCCGGGCAGCTGGCCGAGAAAAAGATCCCGGTGATTATCGGCCCGGTGATCACGAACAGGGCCAAGGTCGAAATGCGGGGCCTCACAACGGAAACAGCCAAAATACTGGATGAGGCGGGAGTCAGGTTTGCGATTATGACTGACCACCCGGTTGTGCCGGTACAGTACCTGGCAGTGTCCGCCGCGTTTGCAGTCAAAGGAGGATTGTCCGCCGAGCGCGCGCTGGAGGCTATTACCATAGAAGCAGCCGCCATTCTGGGGCTGGAGCAACGCCTGGGGAGTATTGAGCCGGGCAAGGACGCCGATATTGTTATTTTGGACCGGCACCCGCTGGATCTTTCCAGCCGGGTGGAGCGGGTATACATAAATGGTATAGAAGTTTTAGGTTGAACCCATAAAAAAATTCACTAATAGTTATTGCATAAAAAGGATTATTTTTAAAGGAATTTGAAATATATGGTCGAATAAGTCTCTTGATAAAACATACTTGAATGTTACTATAATGGGAATAAATGTCGAGGGGTGTCGAAATGGCTGGAGAGCAGTTAGATGTCTTAATAGTGGACGATCAGGCCGGGGTCCGTTTCCTGCTGGAGATTGTGGTTAAGGAAGCAGGACACAGGGTGCATACAGCGCAAAACGGGCTTGAAGCTATTGAGTTTGCGCAATCAAAACGCCCCGACCTGATCTTTATGGACGTAAGGATGCCCCTGATTGGAGGTCTGGAAGCGCTGGGTGAAATCAAAGCCACCAACCCAATGGTCCAGATTATAATCATGACTGCTTACGGGTCCGAAAAAACCGTTTCTGAAGCTATGAAAAAAGGAGCTTACTGCTGTATAGCCAAACCCTTTGACGTGAATGAGATTAAAGAACTGCTGGACAAATTCGTATACTGGCGAAGTCATCTTGCTGAAACAGCAGCCGGAGGCTATTAATACTTTTACCCCCTGTAAAGGGGGTTTTTTACTTTTGCCTGGACTAACGCTCTGGTATAATGTCTGAAGTATGAAATGTTGCTTCTTGCCGATAAAGGTTATAATAGAGGTTAAGTTCTGTTTTGGGTTATGGAGTTGAATGATGGTATGTATGTATTCAGGACTTTTTCGGCTGAGGAAACAGAGTCCTTGGGAGAAAAACTTGGTTCATTTTTAGATCCGGGTGATGTTCTCTGCTTATACGGGGACCTTGGCGCAGGGAAAACCGTATTCGCGCGGGGAGTGGCCCGCGGCCTCGGCATCGAAAACCATGTCACCAGTCCTACCTTCACTTTGATCAATGAGTATCAGGGCAGGCTGCCCCTTTACCATATGGACGTTTTTCGTCTTTGCTCCCCACAGGAAATGGAGGACTTAGGCTACGAGGAATATCTTTATGGCAGCGGTGTTACCCTGGTTGAGTGGGCTGACATTGTGCTGCAAATACTGCCGCATGAGAGACTTGACATTACCATTGCCAGGAGTCAGGAAGGTGATGACAGCCGTGAAATTACACTGGCGCCACTGGGAGACAGGTACCGGCGGTTGGTTGAGGAGTTGATGGCAGTTGTACATCCTGGGCATTGAGTCTGCAACTCCGGTGGCCGCTGTTGCAGTAGCGGGTGAAAATGGGATCCTGGCGGAACGCATGGTTTTTAACAACAGGACCCATTCAGTAAACTTGCTGCCTATGATCAAGGCCGTACTTGAAGAATCCGGAGTGGGCCGCCGCGGCCTGGCGGGCATAGCCGTATCCGGCGGGCCCGGCTCGTTTACAGGTTTGCGTATCGGCATGAGTACGGCCAAAGCGCTGGCCCAGGTGCTTGGCCTGCCCGTGGCCGGTATATCTACTCTGGACACGCTGGCTTACCCGCTCGCCGGCTGGCGGGGGCTTGTCTGTCCGGTCTTGAATGCGCGAAAAAATGAGGTGTATACAGCGGTTTATGATCATATCAGGAAAATAACACTGGCCGGCCCGATGGCCATACAACCGGACCAACTGGCGGAAATTCTACTGGAGTTGGCCAAACCGGTGGTTTTCGCCGGCGATGGCGTGCCTCCCTATGCCTCAGTGTTAAAAGAAAGGCTGGGTGAACTGGCCAGCTTTGCCCCTCTGGCAGCCAATTTCCCGCGCGGGGCGGCTGTGGCTGAACTGGGCCTGAGCGCTTTTAAAAACGGACTGGGAGTAGATCCGCTTGCATTGCGCCCGCAGTACATCAGGCCTTCCGAGGCAGAGGTGGTCTGGCTTAAGAAAAACTCCGGGAGGATAAATAGTTGACTGTCAGCTTTGAAGAAATGCGCCTGGAGCATTTAAGCCAGGTAGAGGAAATAGAGGTAGTTTCGTTTCCCACGCCCTGGTCGCATAAAGCTTTTGCCTACGAAATCACACAAAACAGTTTTGCCCATTATATAGTCGCCGTAGCCGGTGGTGAGGTTATCGGCTACGGCGGGATGTGGTTTATTCTTGATGAGGCCCATATAACCAACGTGGCCGTGCGCCGGGACTGGCGGATGAAAGGTGTCGGCAGGGCCTTGATGCTGGAAATTTTGCGGCGGGCTATCTTAATGGGCATTAACAGTATGACCCTGGAGGTACGCCCCTCCAATACGGCCGCCCGGAACCTTTACACTTCGCTTGGTTTTATAGAAAAAGGCAGGCGCAAACGTTACTATACAGACACCAATGAAGATGCCATCATTATGTGGAAGGAAGGGCTGCTTTAGGATCCCAAAATGACGCGCCGCGGGTGATTCCCCCATCATTTTTATTCTCTATGCGCACTAAGTGTTTCAGAAATTAACGCCGCCGGTGCCTGATCAAAGATCAGGCGCTTTACACTCCTCAGGTGCCGCCATAACCAATAGTCACGTTTCCTCCTTCTACAATTACCGGGACTTTCCGAACGCCTTCCGAGAGTATGAGCATCTCCTGCAATTTTTCACTGTCTGACTGAACGTTGATGTATTTTGCCCTTTCCCCATAGGCCGCTAGTGCTTTATCGGTGAATGGACAACCTGGCCTGCCGTAAATGACAACTTTATCCTCCATAACATCACCTCCTAACATCTTTAGATAAGCATATATGTACATACGCGCAAGTCCTTGGGTAAAAATTTTTCGCTTTAAAGACTGCATAGTATATTTATGTCCATCATAAAACAACGTTCTGGTCTGCTTAAAAAATGTAGGTGCGAATTTATTCGCACAATGCTGCAATAGATGAGGTTGTGTATCAATTTATACTTTTATTTAGAGGTTTTTTTAGGAGCGGCGTTTTCATTAAGAAGAAAATCGATAAGCTCCCTGTTCTTCATAATCGTGGTTTCTTTTACCATTTCCCCAATGTCTATGGCTTCCTTAATCTCATCCTCACTTGCGTTGGCCTCACGGGCTGCGATATAGTGATATTCAAGTCATACCTGACAGTTTGCCGCCGTACTGGCGGCAATAGCGATCAGCTGCCTGACTTTTTTATCAAGAAATCTTGGCATCAGAAACACCTTCCATTCGTTTTTGAACTAAGATTCAAAGGCCTTCACTGCCAACCACACATTTTCCGTCAACCCTCAGGCCAAGTCTCCTGGCAAACAAATCAAGATCGGTCTCAAGCAGCTTCTCGTTTATACCGGACCGGATTGCTTCCATCAAATGTTCAGTAAAGCCTGGCGGTTTTGCAACCAGATAATAATATTTCCAGATTCCTTCCCTTCTCTCATCTACCAGCCCGGCATGTCTTAAAATTGAAAGGTGTCGTGATATGCTGTACTGAGGCAATCGGAGCGCGTCCATCAGTTCACTGACACAGGCGTCGCTGCTGTGCAGCAGCAGCCTTATGATGCGGATCCTGGTCCGGTCCGCCAGAGCCCTGAATATTTCTTCGCTTTTGTTTAGTGTTTCATATGTTATATGCTGCATATTACATATAATAACACAGTTTTCATATTAAAGTCAATAAATTCATTGGCTGTAAAACCCCGACAGTAGGTGCCATAGTGACACGGCGGGCATTAGCCAGCTTTTTTTATGATATAATTTGTTTTAGTCAGCTGTCATAAAAGAGTCCGCGAAGTTGTTATATAGATGAAACCGTCTAATGGAGGTCCGGGGGCAGTGCCGTCAACCACCAGCGAATATACTAATAACCCGGCCGGGTTTAAAGAGCTTTTCTACCGGCACTATCCGGCGGTATGCCGCCAGCTTACCTGCCTGTTGGGCAGCCGTGCTGACGCGGAGGATATTGCCCAGGAGGCGTTTATCAAACTTTTTAATACGCCGCCCAGGGAATCCTCCAACCTGGGAGGCTGGCTTTCCAGGGTAGCCACCAATCTCGCTTATAACCACCTGCGCAGCCAAAACAGCAGGCGGCGCAGGGAGATGGGCGTTTCTGTCGCACCGGTGGCGGCGGAAGCCGGGCCAGAGACTGCTGCCCTGCGGGAAGAGGAGATCGCCCTTACCCGCAAGGTCCTGGAACTTATTCCGGAAAGAGACAGGGCCTGCCTTCTTTTAAAATTCTCAGGCATGAATTACGCAGCCATAGCCAGGGTTATTGACGTCAAAGAGTCCTCTGTCGGCACCTTGCTCGCACGTGCCCGCGCCAGGTTCCGGTCAGAATACTTAAAACTTACAGGAAGTGATCACGATGTGTTATGATGCCGGCTTCTGGCAGGCTTTCCTGGACGGTGAGGTTTCAGGCGCCGTGAAGTCCGCAATGGAAGAACACCTCCGTCTCTGTAAAGCATGCCGGGGAACGCTCCAAAGAGAGATGGAAAACCTGACCTTTACCAATACCAAGCTGTCCGCGTATCTTTATTCGCCGGAACGCTCGGATGTTGACGCCGGAGCCGCCTGGGGACGGTTTGAGAATTGTTCTATAAAAAAAAGTGAAATCAGTGCCAGGAAAGGAGTTTTGAAAATGCTCACAAGATACCGTGCGGCCGCCACTGCCGCGGCAGTGCTTTTAGCACTGGCCGTCAGCCTGAGCTTTGCTCCGGTGCGCGGCGCGGCCAGTGAACTGCTTACCATCTTCCGGATTGAAAAGGTCAAAACTGTGGATATTTCTCCGTCTGATATAGCCAGCATTGAGAAGGCCATACGTGAAGGATCCGGCCAGGTTGACATTGAAAATTTCGGCAAGGTAGAGTTTCTCGGCAGCCAGGCTTCCAGCCGGGCATCTCTGGAAGAGGCGCGTGCCGCCGTGGATTTCCAGCTTAACTTGCCTGCGGTTCTGCCCGGAGGTTTCAATACGCCGGAAATATATAAACATTCCGGCGGTACGCTGAACTTTACCCTGGATACGGTAAACGCCAACCAGATATTGAAAGCTCTTGGCAGCGATAAGCTGCTGCCGGCGGAGCTTAACGGCAAAACCTTTACTGTCCGGATACCTGCTCAAATTACAGCCAATTACAGAAGTCAGGACAGCAACCGGGTTTTCATCGGCATAGGCAGGAGCCCTGAATTAGTCGCGCCGGGCTCGGATGTGCTCCAGATCCGGGATGCGCTCCTGGCGCTGCCCTTCCTGCCGGACAGCCTGCGCAGCCAGCTGGCTTCCATTAACGACTGGCAGCACACTTTTGTGGTGCCCAATATAGGCGGCTCATCACAGGAGGTTGTCGTGGCCGGCGCCCAGGGTGTATTTATCAAATCCCCTCCAAGTGAAGCAAGCGGGAGTGAAACTGCGAGCCTGGTCTGGCAAAAAGACGGTGTTGTTTACACGGTCAGCGGCAGCCTGACCCTGCAGCAGGCTCTGGATATAGCGGGCTTAATACAGTAAAAAATAGTAGTAGGTCGTAGGCTGTAGGCCGTAGGCCAATTGGGTTGTAAGTCGTATGGCGTAGGCCGTAGGTATATACTGCATTCCTAAAGGGTCTTAACCCAAGAGAAATACTTTAATACTTACGTCCTACGTCTTACGGCCTATAGCTTTATAAAAGATTTGCCTTTCGTGAGGGGCAAATCTTTTTTTGCGGCCTCAAAAAGACTTTATCTGTTAGACATCATTCTGACATAATTAAACAGTAAAATGTAAGACAGAATAGGCAAAAATGTAAGAAAAGCAAGGCAGGAATAAGGCAGAGTGTCGTAAAAATAATGAATAGGTCATTATAAGGAGGCTCTGTTTATGCAGGCAATCATGGTCGTGGAGGACGAGCCCTCCATTGCGCTGGTGCTCAAGGCCTATCTTGAGCATGCCGGCTACCGGGTGATCATTGCCGCTGACGGGGAAGAAGCCCTGCAAAAGTTTAATGAGACAAAACCCCTGCTGGTCCTGCTGGACTTAATGCTGCCCGGCCGGGACGGTTTGGCGGTGCTGGATGAAATCCGCAGACAGAGCAGCTGCCCTGTGATTATAGTTACTGCCAGAGGTACTGTTGAGGACCGTCTGTACGGTTTTAAACAGGGGGCTGACGATTATATTCCGAAACCTTTTGATCCTGAAGAAGTAGTGGCGCGGGTGAAGGCAGTTTTAAGGCGCCAGTCTTTTCTGGTGGAGCAGGATTTATTTCAGTTTGGGAGTCTGACCATTGATTTTACTGCCCGCCATGCTGCTATCAAAGGAAAGCCTGTCACGCTCGCGCCGCGCGACTGGGACTTGCTTTCTTTTTTTATGCGGCACCCCAACCAGGTTTTTACCAGGGATCAGCTGCTGGATTACGTTTGGGGCATGGATTATGAAGGCGGAGATCGCGCGGTTGATGTGGCGATCAAACGCCTGCGGCAGTGTTTGCGGGACTGGCCGGCAGATGAAGGAGAGATCGGCACTGTAAGGGGAATGGGGTATATGCTGCGTGTGCAAGAAGGTAGTTAACCACAAAACGGTGCCGATGCTGACTTACTGGACCAGCCGCTATGTGCTGGTGCTTTTGCTCAGCCTTTTAGTCCTGGCAATAATCTCAGGAATCTGGATTCGCTTTAACGCTTACGAGCATATCTATAACCTGCTTGAAATGCGGGCCGAGCAGCTGGCCGGGATGTACGACCGGGAAACTCAGGAAATCGTATTTCCGGCGAGGCAGCAGGGTGAAATAGAGTCAAACCGCTACAAATTCACCTCGTCTTTTTCTGAAGTGGTGCAGATAGCCGGCCGGTCAGGAGTAGTCCAGACCTACAAAAAAGAAAAACCGGTAAATGAAATATCCGTACTATATGAAATTTCAGCTCAGCATCAGGAAGTTCTTGATGGCAGAACAATACATGAAAAATTCGAAGTCGACGGGCAGACCTGGCTGCGCGTAGGTGTTCCCATTTACCGGGACGGGACTGCCGGCTGGGCGCTTTATGTCAGCCTGCCGGCCAGAAATATGCTGCAGCAGATCTCCCGCCTGTATGGTTCGCTGGCCCTGGTAACAGTTACTATTCTAATTGCCGGCTGGCTGGTGCTGTACTTTCTTTCCAGGGGGCTGACCCGCCCGCTGCGGCAGGTTGCAACAGCGGCTCAGGACATAGCCGGCGGTAAATATGACCCGGCCCTGCCCGAACAGGTCAAAGAACGGGAACTGCAGCAGCTGATCGTTTCTTTCAGCGACATGGCCAAGCAGCTGAAACAGCTGGAACAATTACGTACCGACCTGCTGGCGGGCGTGTCCCACGAATTGCGTACGCCCATAACCTCTATCAGAGGGATGATCCAGGCAGTTCAAAGTAAAGTGGTTACCGGCGGTGAGGTGGAAGAGTTTTTAAAAATAACACTGAATGAAGCCAAACGCCTGCAGCTGATGGTTGAAGAGCTGCTGGATTTTTCTTCGTTTGAAGCGGGCGCGGCGCCAATCCGCCAGGAAACTGTAGACCTCTCCCGGCTGGTGGCGGAGGTTGTCCGCCAGCTCGGTTCCTCTCCCGAATTTCTCAACCTGCGGTTCGCTGCGAACCTTCCGGCAGAACAGGTCTGGGTTAAAGGCGACGCGGGAAGGCTGCGCCAGATTATCATTAACCTCTTCAATAACAGCCAGAGAGCCTCAGCGACAGCTATAAGAATTGACCTGTCTACAGAAGCAGGCCAGGTTATTATTGATGTCTGGGACAACGGCAGGGGCATTGCCCTAAAAGATCAGCCATATGTATTTGAGCGGTTCTACCGGGGCCTGCCGGCCAAGAAAAAGGGCCTCGGCCTGGGCTTAACGCTAAGCCGCCTGCTGGCCCGGGCGCACGGGGGAGATTTAAGCCTGCGGAGCACAGGCGCCGAAGGCACGGTCTTCCGTTTATACCTGCCGGGATCATTTCCCGGCCAAGAAACATAAAGAACAGGGAGGAAAACATTTTGCCTAATTTACTCCAAAAAACCGGTGCTAAACTCAAAGAGGCGGCCGGGCTGCCGGGCAGAAAAAAACTGCTTCTGGGCGGCGCGGTGGTCTTGATCGTGATCCTGGCGGGATATTTTGTTTTTGGCAGGACCAAGGACGCCTCGGGCAGTTTCATAACCGATACGGTAAAACGGGGCAGGGTCGCCAGTACCATTTCAGCCAGCGGCATGGTAGAGCCCGTGAGCACAGTTTCGCTGAATTTCAAAAACGCTGAAGTGATTAAAAAACTATATGTGAAAATAGGCGACCACGTGACGGCGGGACAGCTGGTAGCCGAGCAGGACAGCGGCAACCTGGAGGCCCAGTTGGCCCAGTCTGCCGCGAGTGTCAGCAGCGCCGGCGCAAAATATCAGCTTCTGGTAAAAGGGGCCAGGGAAGAGGATATAGCGCAGTCAGAGGCAAGTGTGCAAATGGCCCAGGCAAGTTATGACCAGGTCAAGGCTACATTTGAAAGAAACCAGATGCTCTACGACACAGGGGCAATTTCACAGGCGGATTTTGAAAAAGCCCAGGTTGACTATATCAATGCGGAGGGCAAATTAAAGCAGGCCCAGGAGTCCCTTAAAGCCCTGCAGTCAGGCAACAGGCCGGAGGATATCGCTGCCGCCGCGGCCCAGGTGGAAAGCAGCAGCGCCCAGTTGAAAATGGCTCAGAGCGACCTGGACGGATCCAAAATGGTCAGCCCCCTAAACGGTATTGTCAGCGCGGTAAACGGCGCGGAAGGCCAGCGGGCCACCGCCAACAACAACAATACCAGCGGCTCCAGCGGTTTTATTGTGATCATTTCCGAAGCGCTGCAGATCAGAGCCCAGGTCAACGAGGCGGACATCGGCAAAGCCCAAACCGGGCAGGACGTGGAGTTCACAGTTAACTCCTTCCCCGATAAAGTGTTTAAAGGCAGGGTGAGCAGTATCGCTCCCCAGGCCTATACCTTGTCCAACGTGCAGATATATGACGTGATCATCCAGCTTGACCAGAACTATACTGAATTGAAGGCCGGTATGCCGGCCAATGTGACTATCATTGTCGAGAGCCACGAAAACACCCTGACTGTACCCAAAGGCGCGGTGAGTTATGCGGTAACCTATCTTAACAAAGGCAAGCAGACTGGTTCCACTGCGAGCAGCGCCGGGAGCGGCGCCGGCAGTAATGTGTCCGCCCAGCGGCAAAACACCGGCCAAATTACCGGTCAGAGCGGCGGCCAGGGCGCCGGCGCCGCCGGGAGCCAGAACAGAAATTCAGGCCCGGCGGGTGACGGCGGCTCAACCAGGCAGTCCGCGGCTTACAGCGGCGCCGGGAGCAGCGGCGCCGGTCGTCAGGCAACAGTACTTGTTTTGGACAAGTCGAATAATCCGGTGCAAAAGAGAGTCACCCTTGGGCTGTCAGATATGAGAAATTATGAAGTGGTCAATGGCCTGGAAGAAGGGGAAACCGTCGTGGTCGGCTCACTCAGCCAGACCGCTTCCAGCGCCCAGACCACCCAGGGCGGTCCGGGCGGCGGCATGTCGTTTGTCCAGCGCCTGGCGCACTAAACTCTGCCCGTAATACATAGCTGCGGAGGTCTCTATGCCGGGTAAAATAACTTTACAGCTTAAACAGATCAGAAAAGTATATACCATGGGAGAACATAAGATTTTTGCCCTGGACGGGGTCGATCTTACCTTCCTGGAGGGCGAAATGGCAGCCATTATGGGTTCCTCCGGTTCGGGCAAAAGCACTTTGCTGAATATTATCGGCTGCCTGGACAGGCCCACGGAGGGGACTTATATCCTGGACGGCGAGGATATTTCTGATTTAAACAAAAATCAGCTGGCAAGCATCCGTAATAAAAAGTTCGGTTTTGTTTTTCAGGCTTTTAACCTCCTGGGGAGGGTAACTGTCCGGGCTAATGTCCAGTTGCCGCTGATCTATGCCGGTATGGATAAAAAAGAAATGGAGGCCAGGACTGAAGAAGCTCTGGCCTGGGTAGGCCTGGCCGGTTATATGAACCACCTGCCCGGCCAGATGTCGGGCGGCCAGCAGCAGAGAGTGGCCATTGCCCGCGCCCTGGTCAACAGCCCGTCCCTGATTCTGGCTGATGAGCCCACCGGCGCGCTGGACTCAAAAACTAGCATAGAGATCATGGCCGTCATTCAGAGATTGAACAGGGAAAAAGGGATTACTGTGATTATGGTGACTCATGATAAAGATATCGCCTATTACTGCCGCCGTTTGATTCTTTTAAAGGACGGGCACGTGGTGGAAGACACCAGGCTGGACCACCAGAGAGACGCCGCGGCTGACCTTGCCGCCTTAACTGAAAAAGCGGAGGCTGAGGCATGAACATAACCAACAATTTTCAGATATCATTCAGCGGTTTAAAGGCAAATAAACTGAGGTCGGTCCTGACCATGCTCGGTGTGATCATAGGAGTCTCAGCGGTAATCATCATGATTGCCGTGGGGCAGGGAGCCAGCAAAAGGATTTCAGACCAGATTTCCAGCATGGGCTCCAACCTGCTGATGGTTTTCCCCGGCGCCGGGCAGGGAGCGGTGCGGGGCGCCGGCGGCAGTGTGAACACTCTTACCCTGGACGATGCCGAAGCAATTGCTGAACTGCCCTTCGTCAATTATGTGGCGCCGGAACTGAGCTCGAACGCCACCATCGGGTATGAGGGCCAGACCTGGACCGCCCAGTATAACGGGACTACCCCGGATATGCAGGGGATCAGGGATTTGTCCACGGTCTCAGGCTCCTTTTTCACTGAGGATGATGTGGCGGATACAAATCTGGTGGCTGTCCTGGGTAAAACTATAGTTGACAATATCTACCCGCCCGGCGTCGACCCGGTCGGCACAACAGTCAGAGTAAACAAGCTGGCTTTTACCGTGGTTGGGGTACTGGCGTCTAAAGGCGCCTCCATAGGCGGGCAGGACCAGGACAACGTTTTATACATACCGGTAAGCACCGCCCAAAAAAGGCTGCTGGGCGTCAAATACGTGCGCCTGATCAACGTGCAGACCGCGACGGCCGACAGCATGGGCTATGTCCAGAGCAGCATTGAGAGCCTTTTGCGGGACAGGCATCACCTGGCCAGTACCAGCAGCGATGATTTCAACGTGCGCAACCTGGCTTCGGTCCTGGAAACGGCTGAAAACGCGACAGCCGTGATGACCATGCTGCTGGCCAGCATAGCCGCCGTGTCCCTGCTTGTGGGCGGCATCGGCATCATGAACATCATGCTGGTTTCCGTAACGGAGCGGACCAGGGAGATCGGCCTGCGTATGGCGGTGGGAGCGACCGAAGGCAATATCTTGGGCCAGTTTCTGGTGGAGGCGATGGTGCTATGTCTCAGCGGGGGCATCATTGGCATCCTTTTGGGTGTGGCGGGGGCGAAAATAGTTTCGGTGCTGGCCGGCTGGCCCACTTCCGTTACTATGTTTTCAGTCCTGCTTGCCACAGGATTCTCAGCCGCTATCGGGATTTTCTTCGGCTATTACCCCGCCAAAAAGGCCGCTGGTCTTGATCCTATAGAAGCGCTGCGTTTTGAAAAATAGATTTTGTCACAAAAGCCTTGCCCGCACTGTTATATAAGATTACTACTATTAATCAATGTGGGGTGGGCAAATGATTATTGAAACTGATAACCTTACCAAAATGTACGGTAAAAAAGCCGGTTGCCGGGAGATCAACCTTTCAGTCGGAGAGGGGCAGATCTTTGGTTTTCTGGGGCCCAACGGCGCCGGCAAAAGCACCCTGGTGAAGATGCTGGTGGGGCTTCTGTTCCCCACTTCAGGGACCGCCCGGATCCTGGGAAAACCGCTGGGCGACCTGGAAATAAGGCGCAAAGTCGGCTTTTTACCTGAAAATTTCCGTTACCAGGATTGGCTTACCGGGGAAGAACTGCTCACTTTTCACGCCTCTCTCTATAAAATGAGCCGGGCGGAAAAGGCCCGCCGCGTGCCGGAGGTTTTGGAGCAGGTTGGGCTGGCGGATAAGGGCAGGCAAAAAGTGGGGTCTTACAGCAAAGGCATGCAGCAGCGGGTGGGCCTGGCCTGCGCCCTGCTGCCCGACCCGGAGCTGGTTTTCCTGGACGAGCCGACCTCGGCCCTGGATCCCCTGGGGCGCCGTGAAGTGCGGCAGATCATGGTGGAGCTCCGTGACAGGGGTAAAACTGTTTTTTTAAACAGCCACCTTTTGAGTGAGATCGAAATGATCTGTGACCGTGTCGCAATTATTAATAAAGGGAGAATAATAACTGAAGGCGCCCTGGCGGAACTCCTGGCAGGCGCCGTAGAGGTGGAAATGCAGGTCGAAGGTTTGTCGGCGCAGCTGCTGGATGAACTCTCGGCCCTGTACGGCTCTTATCAGGTTGAGGGCGGCCTGGTCAGGCTTTCTCTGAAAAACAATGAGGACATACCCGCTCTGGCCGAGGCGGTGGTAAGGAACGGCGGTAAGCTGTTCAGCCTTAACGCAAGGCAGAATTCCCTGGAAGATTTGTTTATAGACCTGGTTAAAGTGGGGGATGAAGAATGTTTACAATAGCTGCTTTAACCTTTAAAGAAATGGTCCGCCGCCGTATTCTGCTGGTCACAATCGTCCTGGCCGCCGCCTTTTTGGCGTTATACGGCATGGGTGTGCACTACGGCTATAAGGATATGGGCTCAAGTCACTATGCCGGGCCGATGCAGGCCTTGATCGCGCCGATGTTCCTGTCCCTGGGGCTTTATTTCGGCAGTTTTATTATTGCTTTTTTGGCTGTTATGGCGGCTGTCGGTTCTGTTTCAGGCGAAATTGAAAACGGGGTCATCTATGCCGTCGTACCCAGGCCGCTAAGGCGCCTGGATATTATTTTAGGTAAATTTATCGGCTACGGCCTGATGCTTTCAGTTTTCTCCTCGTTATTCTATGTGGCTGTTTTACTGATAGTCCACTACAATACCGGCCTGAACGCGCCTGTCAGAGCCGGCGCCATAGTTCTTTTCTGCCTGCAGCCGGTAATCCTGCTGGCGGTGACTATGTTCGGCACCACTTTCCTGTCCACCCTGGCCAACGGTATCGGCTGCTTTATGCTTTACGCAGTGGGTGTGGTAGGTGGCATGCTTGAACAAATCGGCCACCTGGCCCACAGCCAGGTGTTGGTCAATATAGGCATCGTTTCCAGCCTGGTCATGCCCGCCGACGCGGTTTACAGGAAAATAGTCTATGCTTTGCTGTCGGCGCCGGGCATCTCTTTCTCCTCCATGATGATGGGGCCTTTTGGGAGCGCCTCCGAGCCCAGCGTCTGGATGCTGGTTTACACCGGCTTATATATTGTCTTTTTCCTGTCCATGTCCATAAGAATCTTCTCCAGAAGAGACATCTGATAGGGAAGTGGGACGTGAGAAGTGGAACAACTGGGCCGTGGGAAGTGGGAAGTGAGACGTGGGATTGAAAGACAGTTTCAAGGGTCAAAGACCCCAAAGAAATGCAGGAATCTGACCTGATAGGAATACAGGATATTCCCACATCTCACGTCCCACTTCTCACTTCCCAATGGGGGTGTTTGAATTGCTTTACATAGGGACCGCGGGCTACAGCTACCAGGACTGGGTGGGACCGGTCTACCCCCTGGGGACGAAAAAGACTGATATGCTGGAGTTGTACGCGCGGGAGTTCGGTTTCAGCGAGATCAATTCAACTTATTACCACCTGCCCGGCTGGAAGATGGCCGAAGGCCTGGCCAAGAAAACACCTGCCGGCTTTCGCTTCGTGGTGAAAGCTTTCCAGCAGATGACCCACAGCAGGGACGCCGGGGAAGAGGTTTTTGCCCAATTTGCGGGAGCGCTGACCCCGCTTACCGAAAGCGGCAAAATGGCCTGCGTGCTGGCCCAGTTCCCCTACTCTTTCCACTGCGGCCAGGAGAACCGGGACTACCTGAGAAAGTTTCGCGAACTGCTGCCGGACCTGCCCCTGGCTGTAGAGTTTCGCAACCAGCGCTGGGTAAGCCAGGACACTTTCGAGCTTTTAAAGGAAGAAAAAATAGCTTATGTCTGTGTGGACGAGCCCAACCTGAAAGGATTGCTGAAGCCGCTGGCGGTGGTGACCGCGCCGCCGGCCTACCTGCGCTTTCACGGCAGGAATGCCGCCAGGTGGTATGATCACCGTGCGTCTTACGAGCGTTACGACTACCTTTATACCGAAGCTGAACTGAAAGAATGGCTGCCCAGGATCGCAGTACTGCGGGAGAGGTCGGACGATGTTTATGTCAGCTTCAATAATCACTACCGGGGGCAGGCGGTTGTCAACGCCAGGACGATCAGAGATATGCTCAGGTCAGCCGGAATTTAGCGTGATTTATTTCATGGTAAAATTTACTAGATTAAATATTAAGTTAATTAAATTATTGATTGACCACCGGCAGAGTTGGCATTATTATGGAATATGGGGCCGGCGGGATATTTTCCGGCCTTTTATATATAATGTTTAAATGTGCTGGGGAGGATGCTATGCAAAAGAGATTTATTGTTGCTTTATTGGCCGTTTCTCTGTCTTGCAGCCTGCTTTTGTCAGGCTGCGGCAAGAATACCGAGACTCAGGGTACGGGCGGCAGAAACATGGCGGTGCCGGTAGCCGTTCAGCCGGCAAGCAGAGCGGATGTGGCCAAGGAATTGGTGGCCAGCGGTCAGCTTCTTGGTGAACAGTCGGTTGTGGTTTCCCCCAAAATTTCCGGGAAGGTCGCGTCAGTTAATGTTGAGCTGGGGTCCGTTGTATCAGCAGGCAGTGTCCTTTTTAGACTGGACGACAGCGACATCCAGGCCCAGGTCCAGCAGGCCGAGGCTAATGTGGCGGTGATGGAGGCAAGGAAAATTGTAGCCGAACAAAACCTGGAGAACGCCGCCAAGCAGTTTGCAAGGTATAAGCAGCTCTATGAGCAGGGCGTAATTTCAGCCGATACCTTTGATACATACAGTTTGAAACTGGACCAGGCTTCATCAGGCGAGTCCGCGGCCAACCTGGCCCAGGCGCAGGCCAGCCTGTCCTACCAGCAGAACCAGCTGGCCAACACGGTCATCACCGCGCCGTTCAGCGGTGAAGTAGCCTCTAAAAACGTGGACATTGGCGGCATGGTTAACTCCTCCACCCAGGCTGTCACCCTGGTCAACCTGGACCGGGTAAAAGTTCAGGTGACCGTTGGTGAACAGCACATCGGCAAACTGAAACAGGGACAGGAAGTGAAGGTACTGGTCCCGTCAGTCGGGCAGGACCCTTTTACCGGTGTAATTACCAACTTAAGCCCGGCCGTGGACGCCAAGACCAAGAGCTTTTTGATTGAAGTTAAAATGGACAACCCCAACCATGTTTTAAAACAGGGTATGTTTGCCGAAGTGCATATTATCACCGACCGCAGTGAGAAGGCTTTGACCGTGCCGGTTGACGCCATCGTGCAGAAATCGGGCGAAAACTATGTATATACGGTGGTTGAGGGAACAGCCAAAGAAAACAAAGTCAGTGTAGGCATCTCTGACGGTAAAGTCACAGAAATTACCGCGGGCCTGACCGAGGGTGACCAGGTTATTGTGCTCGGCCAGCAGGGCCTGGTTAACGGGGCCAAGGTTATAGTGCAGGGCGGCCAGCCGAAAGGGGAGAAATAGGATTGAAGCTAGTCGATTTTTCGGTTGACCGCCCTGTAACGATTATCATGGTTATCCTGGGCATCCTGGTGCTTGGCCTTTTTTCCCTGCATTTTCTTTCGGTGGACCTCCTGCCGGAAATCACCAATCCCACCATTTCCATTTCAGCCAGCTATTCAGGCGCCGGCCCGATGGAAGTTGAGAATGATGTGACCAAGGTAATTGAATCAGGTGTCGGCACCATCAGCAACGTTGAGAAGATCACTTCCACCAGCCGCACCGGCAGCTCAAGCGTGCAGATGCAGTTTGCCTGGGGCACCAATATGGACACGGCTATGGCCGATGTGCGGGCCAGATTGGAAATGGTCAAGCGGCGCCTGCCTGATTCGGTTGATAATGTCAGTGTGCAAAAGTTTGACACCAACATGATGCCGATTATGAATGCGGCGGTTGCCAGCGACCTGGACCAGGCGACGTTGAGAAAAATGGTGGACGACACTATTGGGCCCGCCCTGGAGCGGGTTGAGGGTGTGGCCGCGGTCAGCGTCATGGGCGGCCTGAACCGTGAAGTGCAGGTGCAGGTGAACCCCTGGAAGCTGCAGCAGTACGGCATCGGCATCAACCAGGTTTCACAGGCCCTGTCGGGTGAAAACGTGGACGTCGCAGGCGGTAGTATCCCTAAAGGACAGAAAAATTATAACGTGCGCGGCCTGGGCAAGTATGAAAGGGTTGAGCAGATCGGGGATATACCCGTTCAGCTGTCGCAGGGGGGCTTTATCCACATCCGCGACCTGGCGGAAATTAAGGACACTTTTGCCACGCAAAACTCATACACTCTTTTAAACGGCCGGCCCGCGGTCAGTATTTCGGTTCAGAAGCAAAGCGGTGCCAATACCACCGCCGTCGCGGACAAGGTTAAAAAAGAAATGGCCAGGCTGCAGCAGGAGCTACCCGGCAATATCCAGTTCGCCCTGGCTTTTGACCAGTCTGACACAATTAAAAAGTCAATCAACGATGTCGGCCGCACCATTATGCTGGGCGGCGGCCTGGCCGTGATTATCCTGCTGGTTTTCCTGCGCAACCTCAGGACCACCCTGGTAATCGCCCTGGCCATCCCTTTTGCCATTATTGCCACCTTTACTCTGATGTACTTTAATAAAATGTCCCTGAACATGATGTCCATGGGGGGGCTCTCACTCGGCGTGGGGCACATGGTGGACTACTCGATTGTGGTGCTGGAAAGTATTTACCGGCACCGCAAGAGCGGCGAGGCGCCAAGGGAGGCGGCCAGAAACGGCGCCAATGAAGTGGCCACTGCGGTTATTGCCTCAGCCCTGACTGTCGCGGTTGTTTTCCTGCCGATGATCTTTGTCTCCGGCATGGCCGGACAGCTTTTCAAACAATTTTCCCTGACCATAGCCTTTTCCCAGCTGGCGGCCCTGTTTGTATCGCTGACACTGATCCCGCTGATCTGTTCCAGGATCTTCGGGCGGCTGACAGATGCCGGCCAGGGAGACAAGTGGTACCAGCGGCTTTTTAGAAAAAGCGAAATCTGGTACAACAGCCTGGACGAGAAATACAGGGGCCTGCTGGAGTGGTCGCTGAAAAAAAGGTTCAAGGTGATCATAGGCGCTGGTGCCATAACCCTGGTAGCCGTATTTTTGGCCCCTTTAGTCGGCACTGAACTTATGCCTTCCCAGGACACGGGGCAGTTCAGCATAGACGTGCAGATGCCGAACGGCACCGTGCTTGCCGATACCGGCGCGGTTATGAACAAAATCGGCAATATCCTGGCCGCTGTGCCGGAAATGGACACGATCCTGACCAACGTGGGGAGAGGCCAAACAGAAATAGGGCAGATCAGCGCCAGGCTTATACCCAAGAAGGAGCGGAAACGATCCACCGACCAGATCGTTGAGGAACTGCGCGGCAAGATCAGCGGTATCCCCGGAGCTACGGTCAGGATATCCGCTTCTTCCGGAATGTCCATAACCCGCAGCTTCAGCGGCAGGCCCATAGAAGTAACCATCAAGGGTGACAACTTAGATGAACTGCAGCGGCTGGCCAAGCAATCTGTGGATGCGATCAGCAGCGTTGAAGGGACCAGGTCGGTGCGCAGCAATATGGAGGCCGGCCGGCCTGAACTGCGCATCGAGTTCGACCGGGAAAGAATAGCGCAGAACGGCTTGACTGTAAGCGCGGTATCCCAGGTCCTCAAAATTGCCGGAGATGGTTCAGTGGTCACCAACATCAACGAAGGAGGAACCGCTGTTGATGTCCGCCTGATGCTGAGCCCCGCGGTGCGGGAGAGCACCGCCGGGCTGGAGAGTCTTTTTGTCAGCCAGGGAGGGGTGCAGCTGCCCCTGACCCAACTGGCCAACTTTGTCAGCGGTGAAGGCCCGAACGTAATCAACCGCGCCTCAATGTCGCGGGTTGTCTACATCTATGGTGATTACGCCGAGCGCGACCTGGGCAGCATCCAGAAAGACATCCAGGCCAAAATGTCGCAGATTCCCCTGCCCTCCGGCTATGTTATCGAATATGGCGGTTCGCAGAAGGATATGGCCGAGACATTCTCAAACCTGGGCATGGCCCTTATGCTGGCCTTGCTCCTGGTGTACATGGTGATGGCCGGCCAGTTCGAGTCCCTGTTGTACCCGTTCTGCATCATGTTTTCCATCCCGGTTTCAGCCATTGGCGTGGTCCTGGGCCTGCTGCTCACCGGCCGTCACTTCAGCATGCCGGCCTATATCGGCATCATCATGATGTGCGGGATTGTGGTCAACAACGCCATCGTGCTGGTCGATTACATCAACACTCTGAAAAAACGGGGTCTGGAGCGCAACGAGGCCATTATTAAGGCCGGACCTGTCCGCCTGCGCCCGATCCTGATGACCGCGCTGGCTACCCTCTTCGGCCTGATACCGCTGGCTATCGGCATCGGGGAAGGTTCCGAGTCACAGGCGCCCATGGCTACCGTGGTTGTCGGCGGCCTGCTGGTCTCCACGTTCCTGACCCTGATCATTGTGCCGGTTATTTACACCCTCTTTGACGACCTCGGCGTGAAAATAATAAATAAGTGGAGAAAACGTTCCGCAGACGCTCCACCTGTATAGAAATGAGATTTGAGAAGTGGGCCGTGAGATGTGGGAATATCCTGTATTCTTATCAGGTCAGATTCCTGCATTTCTTTGGGGTCTTTGACCCTTGATATTATCTTTCAATCCCACGTCTAACGTCCCATATCCCACGTCCCAATTGTCCCACTTCACACGACCCAAAAAGCTCTGGTTCTATAAAAGAACCCGGGCTTTTTTTTGCCCTGCCGGGAATAATAGGGACAGGTGTTTTAGAATCGTTGAGGGGGATAATTCATAAAATGCAGAAAACAGATGAACGCAAGATAGCTATAGTGGGTGTGGGGTTGGTGGGGGCTACGACTGCTTTTACCCTGGCGGTAAGCGGCCTGGCCAGCGAACTGGTGCTGGTCGATGTCAACAGCGCCAAAGCCGAAGGGGAAGCTATGGACCTGGCCCACGCCGCTGCTTTTATCAAGCCCATAAATATATACGCCGGGACTTACGAGGACTGCAAAGACGCCGCCATCATCATCTACACCGCCGGCGCCGGCCAGAAACCCGGCGAGACAAGGATAGACCTGCTACAGAAAAATTACGGCGTATTGAAAGAAAGCCTGCCAAAGCTTCTTGGGGCGGAAGGCAGCATACTCCTGATTGTAAGCAACCCTGTGGATATCCTTACTTATGCCGCTTTGAAAATATCAGGGCTTGCCCCGGAGAGAGTTTTCGGCTCAGGGACAGTGCTGGACAGTTCCCGCTTCCGGCACAGCTTGAGCCGCCACTGCCGCATCGCGCCCAGGAATATTCACGCTTACGTGGTTGGCGAGCATGGGGACAGTGAGGTGCTGCTCTGGAGCCTGGCCTACACAGCCGGCACAGATATTGACCAGTACTGCAAACTAGCGGGCATCCCCGCGGTAAACCACCAGGAAGTGGACAAACAGGTGAGAAACGCAGGCTACGAGATTATCTCCAGAAAAGGAGCGACTTACTACGCCATCAGCCTGGCTGTGAAGCGGATCTGCGAAAGCATTATCCGTGATGAAAACACCATCCTCAGCGTGAGCGGGCTGATTGACGGCATCTATGGGATCAGGGACTGCTGCCTCAGCCTGCCTTCAGTGATCAGCTCGCAGGGCCGCGGTCGCCCGCTGGAACTGCCCCTGGCCCCCGGTGAAGAGGAAGCGCTGGTAAAATCATCGCAAGTTTTAAAGTCGGCCATGCGGGAGATTGGACTTTAATTGGCAGCTTTTAACCGCCTGTAAACGCTCTTGCAATAAAGTTTAATTCGGATATAATAGAATAGTAACCCTCCAGACCAAGTTAAAACGCGCCTGTAGCTCAGGGGATAGAGCGCCGGCCTCCGGAGCCGGGTGCGCAGGTTCGATTCCTGCCAGGCGCACCAAGCCAACACTAAGAAGCCTTGAAAATCAATGTAACTTAAAGCATAATTTGGCCGCATTGGCCAGGTTATGCTTTAAATTTATTCTGGCCAAGTTATGCTTTACACTCCTTTTTGATTAAACCCAGTTCCCGTAGAGCATTTTTGTGGGCTGTTCGTACCGCTTCTTCTAAACACGAAGCTGGCTTGGACAATCGCAAACTGACATTACGCCGAGTGGGGTTTATTCCTTGAGCGTATAGTTCAAAGGTAACCTGGCGGATTTCATCGCATAGATGTTCAATTTTTAACCGGCCTTGTTGGTTTTTGTATTCGATGTATCTCGCTGAAATGCGTCCACACAAATCCGGAAAATGGTTGCGTATAGTTCTAAGGTCGTATCCCAGGCGTTGGGCGACTTCTGTCATAGCCGGAGGAGGGTTCTCGTTACTTGCGAGTGCCACATTTAATGAGTGAAGAATTTGCTCTTTGGGGAATGGCCTACTGCTTGACTTCGGTTTTTTTATTATTGGCGGCGAACAATGCTTGATTTCAGCGACTTCAGAGATTAGGGACGCACTTGTAAATAAAGTTGATAACTTCAATCCGAACGAATAACAGATTCGCAGATACATGTCAAGTTGTGGAATACTATTCCCATTGCACCACAGATGCATTGTATTCTTCGGCACACCAAGTGCGCGAGCGAATGCGGCCATATTACAGCTTGCAACTTTATCTGCACATGCCAACATGGCTCTGGCAATGTTTTCTTTCTTTGGTATGGAAGATAATGATGGCGCAGCCGCAAGCAAATCTCCAGTTGTCTCTGCCACCCAAATCTCCCACTCTAATTCACCTTCAAGTATTTCATCACCAATGGACGATTTCAATGGAATACCCAACCATTGTTCACATTTGGGACAATATCCCGGGCGTGATCGCCACGTGAGAAGGGGGATATCATCTTGATTGCAATATGGACACTTAAGTTGTAAATACTGTCGGTGGTATGGACAGACCTTAATAACCTGAAGGGTCCAGAGGAGCGGATCGTAGATAGGTTGTTCGGCCATCCGCCACTCTTCGAAGCAGGTTGGGCACCAAGCTTTCCATTTGCGCGTTAGACCGACAGCAGGTAGAACTTCGGCCCAGGTTAACATTGTAAGAAATCTCAGGTCATTGCGAAGTGTTAATGATTCCAAAGCAGAAACCCAACTCGTAGCCATG
>ENA-UOYA01001547-UOYA01001547.1-activated-sludge-metagenome-genome-assembly--contig:-NODE-1547-length-24138-cov-4.782710_pt1 | contig 24138 bp, 17 predicted proteins | sample MGYA00238163_ERZ764804 | MGnify/ENA primary metagenome ERZ764804 (study PRJEB28919, sample SAMN05720223) | activated sludge metagenome | isolation source: Anaerobic digester | place: Hong Kong... | reverse complement strand
CGCGGCTGGCCGCGTGCCACGGCCGGCTGCACGTGCTCGACGCCGAGGCCGCGGCCGAGTCGACCGGCCACGGCTCGCCGCTGCCGATGCTCAAGCACGGCGGACCGGGCCGCGCCGGCGGCGGCGAGGAGCTCGGCGGCCTGCGCGCCGTCGCCCACTACCTGCAGCGGGCGGCGGTCCAGGGTTCGCCGTCGATGCTGACCGCGATCACCGGCGAGTACGTGCGCGGCGCGGCGGTGCGCGAGTCCGACGTCCATCCGTTCCGGCGGCACTTCGAGGACATCCGGGTCGGCGACTCGCTGCTGACCCACCGGCGCACCGTGACCGAGGCCGACATCGTGGCGTTCGGCGGCCTGTCGGGCGACTACTTCTACATGCACTTCGACGAGCCGGCCGCGAAGGCGAGCCCGTTCGGCAAGCGCATCGCGCACGGCTACTTCGTCCTGTCCGCCGCGGCGGGGCTGTTCGTCTGGCCCTCCCCGGGCCCGGTGCTCGCGAACTACGGCCTGGACACGCTGCGCTTCGTGAAGCCGGTCGGCATCGGCGACACGATCCAGGCGCGGCTGACCTGCAAGCGGCGGATCGACCGGCCCTCGAAGGGCGACGGCCCGGGCCAGGGCGTCGTCGCCTGGGACGTGCAGGTCACCAACCAGGACGGCGTGCTGGTCGCCTCGTACGACATCCTGACGCTCGTCGCCAAGCGCGCCGTCGCCTGACGGCCGGCCCGCGGCGCGGCCGCCCGCCCGGGCGGTCCGCGGCGGGGCGCGGGACGGCCGAACAGGCCCGGCGCGCCCGGGCTTTTCGCGACTTAAGTTCGCCGGGCGGCGCCGTACCGTGGCGGGGATCGCAGTCCGACCCCCTTCGAGCCGAGGCGCCCCCGATGAACCTGCCCGCCGTCAACCTCGCCGTCGTCCAGCCGCCGGGCTACGTCCACTCGCTCGGCTTCCTCGATCCGGTGCGCTACGTCCGCCACCAGTTCCGCCGGCTCGGCGCGACGGTGACGATCACCAAGAACCGCGTCCGCGAGGACTCGGTGAACCTGGTGTTCGGCGCGCACCTCGGCATGCCGGGGGACTGGCCGCGGCGCGCGCCCTGCGTGATCGTGAACCTCGAGCAGCTCGGCCACGGCGGCGCGGCGGTGTCCGACGCGTACCTCGCGCTGCTGTCGCGCTGCGCCGTGCTCGACTACGACGCGTCGAACGTCGCCGCCTACGCGAAGGACCCGGACGACGTGCCGCTGCTGCCCTTCCTGCACGCGCCCTACCTCGACGACGGGACCGCGCCGCCGATCGAGTCGCGGCCGATCGACCTGCTGTTCTTCGGCTCGATGAACGCGCGCCGCCAGGCCTGGATCGCACGGATCGAGGCCTGCGGGGTGCAGGTCTCGACCTTCGACGGGCCGCTGTACGGGGCCGAGCGCGACGCGTACGTCCGCCAGGCGAAGGCCGTGCTGAACTGCCACTTCTACGAGACCAGCCGCTTCGAGCAGGCCCGGGCGTTCCAGTGCCTGTCGCTCGGCACGCCGGTGATCTCCGAGCGCGGGCCGTCGACCCGCGCCCACCCGGCGTACGACGACGCGGTGTTCTGGCTCGGCCCCGACGACGTCGAGCGCTTCTTCCGCGAGACCTTCGCCTCGCCGGCGTTCGCCGCGCAGGCGCGCGGCCGGCTGGAGGCGTTCCGCCGCCACGACCCGATCGAGGCCTACGCCGACGCGCTCGCGTTCGCGTCCGGCTACGCGCAGGCCGTCGACCGGCTGCGCGGCGACGCGCGCTGGCGGCCGGAACGGCTGGACATCGGCCCCGGCGGCGTGCCGCGCGAGGGCTGGCTGCGCGTCGGCGCGGCGGCCGACGACGGCGCCGAGGCGACGCTCGACCTCGCCCGTCCGGTCGACTGGGACGCGCCGGTCGCGACGCAGGGCGGCGGCGCGGTCGAGGTCGCGCCGGGCTCGATCGCGATGGTCCACGCGCGCGCGGTGCCCGAGGTCGGCGGCGGGCTCGACGCCTGGATGGACAACCTGATGCGGGTGCTGCGCGAGGACGGCGAACTGGTCGTCGACGCGCCGCTGCGGCCCGCCCCGTCGGACGGGCCGGGCGCCCGCGCCGGCGACGGCCCCGATGGGCGCGCCTGGGCGCCGTACGTCGAGCGCTTCTGGACCCAGGGCTGGATCGACCATCGCTTCGAGTGGCTCGGCGGCCGGTGGGTCGATGCCTCGGGCCGGCCCTGCGAGCCCGGCCAGGCCGCGTTCGCGCGCGTCGCGTTGCGCAAGCTCGCGACCAGCCCCGCCGAGCGCATGCTCGCCCGGACGATGCGGGCGGACTTCGGCGGCGTGCCCGAGGACGTCGCCGACGCGGTGCCCGGCCGTGCCGCCCTGCCCGCCTCGGACACCGTGTCGGCGGCGCCCCGGGCCGCCGCGGCGGACACCAGGCCGGCCGCCCCGCCCGCCCCGCAGACCGCGATGCCGCGCTTCCTCGAGCGCCTCGCGCACGCCCGCTGACACGGAGACCCGCGATGCTCGACGACGCGTCGATCCTCGTCACCGGCGGCACCGGCTCGTTCGGCCACGCGTTCGTGCGTACCGTGCTCGAGCGGCATCCGGGCGTGCGCCGGCTGGTGGTCTTCTCCCGCGACGAGCTCAAGCAGTACGAGATGTCGCAGCGCTTCCCCGAGCGGCGCCACCCGCAGCTGCGCTACTTCATCGGCGACGTGCGCGACGCCGCGCGGGTCCGCCGCGCGCTCGAGGGCGTCGACGTGGTCGTCCACGCTGCGGCGCTCAAGCAGGTGCCGGCGGCCGAGTACAACCCCTTCGAGTGCATCAAGACCAACGTGCTCGGCGCGCAGAACCTGATCGAGGCCTGCCTCGACACCGGGGTGCGACGCGTGGTCGCGCTGTCGACCGACAAGGCGGCCGCGCCGGTCAACCTGTACGGCGCCACCAAGCTGTGCTCCGACAAGCTGTTCGTGGCCGCCAACAACATCCGCGGCAGCCGGGACCTGCGCTTCTCGGTGGTCCGCTACGGCAACGTCGTCGGCAGCCGCGGCTCGGTCATCCCGTTCTTCCTCGCGCAGCGCGCGGGCGGCGTGCTGCCGATCACCGACCCGAGGATGACGCGCTTCTCGATCACGCTGCAGCAGGGCGTCGACATGGTGCTGTGGGCCCTCGAGCACGCGGCCGGCGGCGAGATCCTCGTGCCGAAGATCCCCTCGTACCGGATCACCGACGTCGCCACCGCGGTGTGCGGCCAGTGCCGGCAGGTCGTCGTCGGCATCCGTCCCGGCGAGAAGGTCCACGAGGAGATGATCACCGCCAGCGACGGGCCGAACACGGTCGACCTCGGTCCGTACTACGCGATCCTGCCGAGCGGCGGCGGCGTCGACGACTACGTCGCGCGCACCGGTGCGCGGCGGGTGCCCGAGGGCTTCTCGTACGACAGCGGCAGCAACCCGGACTTCCTGAGCGTCGACGCGCTGCGCGCGCTGATCCATCCGGGCGAGGGCGCGGCCCGGCCTCGGCCGCTCGACGCGCTGACCGCGTGAGGGGCCGATGGACCCCATCCCCTACAGCCGCCAGGACGTCGACGACGACGACGTGGCGGCGGTCGTCGCGGCGCTGCGCTCCGACTTCCTGACCCAGGGGCCGGTGGTGCCGGCCTTCGAGCGCGCGGTCGCCGCGCGCCACCGGGTCGCGCACGGCGTCGCGGTGTCGAACGCGACCGCGGCGCTGCACCTCGCCTGCCTCGGGCTCGGGATCGGACCCGGATCGCGCGTGTGGACCAGCCCGAACAGCTTCGTCGCGTCGGCGAACTGCGCGCGCTACTGCGGCGCCGAGGTCGACTTCGTCGACATCGACCCGGGGACGCGCAACCTGTCGATCGGCGCGCTGGAGGCGCGGCTCGACGCCGCGTCGCGCACCGGCACGCTGCCGGACCTGGTCGTCCCGGTCGACTTCGCGGGCCTGCCCTGCGAGGGCCGCGCGCTGCGCGCGCTCGCCGACCGCTGGGGCTTCCGCCTGCTCGAGGACGCCTCGCACGCGCTCGGCGCGAGCTGCGAGGGGGCGCCGGTCGGACACCGCCACGCCGACGCGACCGTGTTCAGCTTCCACGCGGTCAAGATCGTGACGACCGGCGAGGGCGGCATGGTCGTCACGCAGGACGGCGCGCTCGCCGAGCGGCTGCGCGAGCTGCGCTCGCACGGCATCACCCGCGATCCGGCGCGCTGGCGCACCCGCGGCGAAGGTGCGTGGTGGTACGAGCAGCACGCGCTCGGCCACAACGCGCGGATGACCGAGCTGCAGGCCGCGCTCGGGCTGTCGCAGCTGCGCCGGCTCGACGCGATGCACGCGCGCCGCGAGGCGCTCGCCGCACGCTACGACCGCCTGCTCGCCGACCTGCCGGTGCGCCTGCCCGCCCGGCCCGCCGACCGCCGCTCGGCCTGGCACCTGTACTGCATCGAGCTGCGATCGGGCGACCGCGCGGCGGTCTTCGACGCGATGCGCGCCGCAGGCATCGGGGTCAACGTCCACTACATCCCGATCCACCTGCAGCCCTACTGGCGCGACCTGGGCTTCGGCCCCGGCCACTGCCCCGCGGCCGAGGCCTACTACCGGCACGCGATCACGCTGCCGCTGCATCCGCGCCTGGACGAGGCGCAGCAGGACCGGGTCGTGCGCGCACTCGCCGACGCGCTGTCGGCGGTGCCGGCATGACGCTGGCGGTGATCCCGGCGCGCGGGGGCAGCCGGCGGATCCCGCGCAAGAACGTCCGGCCGTTCGCCGGCCGTCCGATGATCGCCCACGCGATCGCGCTCGCGATCGGCTCGGGCCTGTTCGACGACGTGATCGTGTCCACCGACGACGCCGAGATCGCGGAGGTCGCGCGCGGATGCGGCGCGTCGGTGCCGTTCGTGCGCCCGGCCGCGCTCGCCGACGACCACGCCCCGACCGTGCCGGTGATCGCCCACGCGATCGACGCCGTCCCGCGCGGGATCCCCGACGGCGAGCCCGTCTGCTGCCTCTACCCGTGCGTGCCGCTGCTGCGGGCGTCCGACCTCGCGGCCGGCCTCGCGCTGCTGCACGAGGGGGGCGACCTCGGCTTCGCGTTCCCGGTCGTGCCCTTCCCCTCCCCGGTCCAGCGGGCGCTGCGCCGCGGTCCGGACGGGCGCCTGTCGCCGCTGCAGCCGGAGCACGTCGCCACGCGCAGCCAGGACCTCGAGCCGGCGTACCACGACGCGGGCCAGTGCTACTGGGCGCTCGCGCGGACCTGGCGCGCGGGGCGGCCGATCCACGCCGACGGTCGCGGCTGGGTGATGCCCGCATGGCGCACGATCGACGTCGACGTGCCCGACGACTGGACGCGGGCCGAGGCGCTGTACCGCGCGCTCAACGACACCGTGCCGGCATGATCGTCGCGCTGCGCGCCGACGCGTCGGCGGCCATCGGCTTCGGGCACCTGGTGCGCTGCCTCGCGCTCGGCCACGCGCTGCGCGCGCTCGGCGCCCGGGTCGCGGTGGTGGTGCGCGAGCTCGGCGCGGACGCCGTCGGTCGCGTGCGGGACGCGGGCTTCGACGCGATCCGCCTGCCGGCGCCGGAAGCGCCCGCGCCCGACGGCCCGCGCCCGCCGTACTCGGCGTGGGCCGGCGTGCGCGAGGACGAGGACGCCGCGCAGACGGCCGCCGCGCTGGCGGAGCTGCCGTTCGGGCGTGCGCGGCGCGTGGTGGTCGACCACTACGCGTTCGGCGCCGCCTGGCATCGCGCGGTCGCGGACGCGCTCGATGCGCCGGTCGCCGCGATCGACGACCTCGCCGACCGTCCGATGGCGGTCGACGTGCTGGTCGACCCGAACCGCTCGGAGGCGCCCGCCGCGAAGTGGGCGGCCTGCCTCGGTGCGGGCACCGAGCTGCTCGCCGGCCCGTCCCACGCGCTGCTCGGCCCGGCCTACGCGCGCGCGCCCCGCTGGCGGCCGCGCGACGCGGTCCGCAGTGTCGGCGTGTTCCTCGGCGGCACCGACCCCGGGGATCACGCACCGGGCGTGCTGCGGGCGCTCGACGCGGCGGGGTTCGACGGCGAGATCGAGGTGGTCGCGACCCGTGCGTACCCGCGGCTCGAGGCGCTGCGCTCCGCGGTCGCCGCACGGCCGCGCACCACCCTCTCGATCGACCTCCCCGACCTGGCCGCGTTCTTCGCCCGCCACGACCTGCAGGTCGGCGCGGGCGGGGGTGCGACCTGGGAGCGCTGCTGCATCGGCGCGCCGACCCTCGCGATCGCGGTCGCCGACAACCAGCGGCGCGTGCTCGACCCGCTCGCCGGACCGCGCGTGATCCGGGTCGCCGATGCGGCGACCCCGGACGCGATCGCGCGCGGGCTGCGTCCCCTGCTCGACGATCCCGCGCTGCGCGCCGCCCTCTCCGCCGCCGCGACGCGGCTGGTCGACGGAGGGGGCGCGGCGCGCGTCGCCCACCGACTGCTGAGACCATGAACGACGTCACCGTCCTGTGCACCGACCCCGCCCATCCGGTCAATCCGTGGCTCGAGCGCTGGGCACGCCGACACGCGGGCGGCGCGCGCGTCGCGATCCGTCGCGACGTCGCGGACGCGCGCGGGGGCGACTTCCTGTTCCTGGTGTCGTGCCACCAGCTGGTGCGCGCGGACGTGCGGGCCCGGTACCGCCACGTGCTCGTGCTGCATGCGAGCCCGCTGCCCCGTGGCCGGGGGATGTCGCCGCACGTCTGGCAGATCGTCGAGGGCGCCGACCGCCTGGTGCTGTCGCTGCTCGACGCGGCGGACGCGGTCGACGCCGGCGACATCTGGCGCCAGGCCGAGCTGCCGCTCGCCGGCACCGAGCTGCACGACGAGATCCACGCGCGGCTGTTCCGCGCCGAGTGCGCGCTGATGACCTGGGCGCTGCGCCACTGCGACGCGACCCGGCCCCGCCCGCAGCACGGCGAGCCGACCCACTACCGGCGTCGCACGCCCGAGGACAGCCGCGTCGACCCGGCGCGCCCGCTCGCCGAGGCCTTCGACCTGCTGCGGATCGCCGATCCCGAGCGCTACCCCGCGTTCTTCGAATGGCGCGGCGCGAAGTACCGACTGCGCATCGAGCGCATGGAGTGACCCGTCAGATGCAGATCCTCGACCGCCGCATCGGCCCCCGGGCGCGGCCGTACCTGATCGCCGAGATGTCCGGCAACCACAACCGCTCGCTCGAGCGCGCGCTCGCGATCGTCGACGCCGCGGCCGATGCGGGTGCCGACGCGATCAAGCTGCAGACCTACACCGCCGACACGATGACGCTGGCGATCGACGCGCCCGGCTTCGTCGTCGACGACCCGTCCAGCCTGTGGGCCGGGCGGGCGCTGCACGACCTGTACGACGAGGCGCACACGCCCTGGGCGTGGCACGCGCCGATCATGCGGCGCGCCGCCGAGCGCGGCCTCGCCTGCTTCTCCACGCCGTTCGACGAGTCCGCGGTCGACTTCCTCGAGTCGCTCGACGTGCCGGCCTACAAGATCGCCTCGTTCGAGTGCACCGACCTGCCGCTGGTGCGTCGCGTCGCCGCGACCGGCCGGCCGCTGATCGTCTCGACCGGCATGGCGACGCTCGCCGAGATCGACGCGACGGTGCGCGCCGCGCGCGAGGCCGGCGCCCGCGAGCTGGTGCTGCTCAAGTGCACCAGCACCTATCCGGCCTCGCCGGAGCACACGAACCTGCGCACGATCCCGGCGCTGCGGGCCGCGTTCGACTGCGAGGTCGGGCTGTCGGACCACACGATGGGCTGCGGCGCGGCGATCGCCGCGGTCGCGCTCGGCGCGAGCGTCGTCGAGAAGCACTTCACGCTCGCGCGCGCCGACGGCGGCGTCGACGCGGCGTTCTCGATGGAGCCCGCCGAGCTCGCGCTGCTGCGCGCGGAGGCCGACCGCGCGTGGCAGGCGCTCGGCGAGGTGCGCTTCGGGCGCAGCGACCCGGAGCGACGCTCGATGGTGTTCCGGCGCTCGCTGTACGTGGTCGAGGACCTGAAGGCCGGCGAGGTGCTGACCCGGCGCAACCTGAGGGCGATCCGGCCGGGCTTCGGCCTGCCCCCGGGCGAGCTCGACGCGCTGCTCGGCGCGCGCGTCGCCCGCGACGTCGCGCGCGGCACGCCGGCGAGCTGGGCGCTGCTCAAGGACTGAAGGCGGGCTGAAGGCGGGCCGAACGCCGGCGGGTCGACGACCGGCGGGCCCGTCAGTCGAACACGCGCTCGGACCGGGCCGAGAGCCGGGCCGCGTACTCGGCGCGCTGCGCGTCGAGCGCGCGACGCCATGCGTCCGGATCGCCGAGCAGCGCCTCGAGCCGGGCGATCGCGTCCTCGTGGTCGAGCGTCGGCAGCGTCGCCATCGTCGACAGCGCCGACGCGTTGACCAGGTCGGTCGGCCGGCGCTCGCGCGACACGTGCATCACCGCGGCGCCCGCCTCCATGAACTCGATCGCCGCCGAGGTCAGCTCGCCGTAGGCGACGCACAGGTCGACCTGCGCGGCGAGCCGCTCGATCGGCGCGTCGAGCGCCTGCTGCAGCGAGGCCGCCGTCGCGCCGAGCGCCGGCGCGACCACCGCCGCGCACGACGCGCCCGGCTTGAGCCGGACCTGCAGGCGCGCGTCGTGCCGCGCGCACGCATCCGCGAGCGCGCGGTGGAACGCGACCAGCCCCGCGAAGTCGATGTGCGAGATCCCCCGGCTGGCCATCGTGTTGACCAGCAGGCAGACCGACCGGACGCGCGGGCGCGGCGCGGGCGCCGGTCGCGGCGCGAGCCGGAACGCGCGGGTGCGCACCGGCTCGCCGGCCACGGTGCGCACCGTCGAGGCGAAGCCATCGCGCTCGACGGCGACCACGCGGAACGGGTGCGGCAGCGGCTGGGTCGGATACGAGGAGTGCGGCAGCACCGTGATCCCGGCGCCGATCGCGTGCGCGACCGAGAACAGCGGACCGACCGCACCGGTGTCGTGCTCTGTGGTCACCAGGTGCGGCCGGGTGCCCTGCAGCGCGCGCCGCAGCCCGAGGTAGTGGACCGCCTGCAGGCGACACTGGTCGGCGAGCGCGTCGGCCTGCAGCGCCACGGCCCCGGGACCGGGGCCGAGGTCGGCGAGGTGCGCGGCGAGCGTCGCGCGGGCGCGCTCGCGGTAGGCCTGCGCCTGCGGCGGCACGTCGGCCTCGGCGAGCGGGCGCATCGGGCAGCGGCCGTCCCACAGCGGCACGTCCCACAGCGGGCTCGGCAGCTCGATCACCCGCCCGAACGCGCGCGCGAGCTCGGCCCCGTAGTGGCGCACGTGGCTCCAGACGGTCGGCACGTGGACGATCGCCGGCGCGCCGTCGCGCGCGTGCCGCGCGATCCAGTCGAGGTCCCAGCAGCGCGCCGACGCGTCGGCGACACGGTGCTCGACCTCGTCGTACGCGTCGACGACGACGAACCGGTCCGAGGCCTGCACGAACGCGTCGGTGGCGACGAACGAGTCGAAGTAGAACTGCGCCGGCACGGTCGGGCGCAGCAGCCCGACCCGGCGCTCGGGGAACGCGCGCGCGCAGAGCTCGCCGAGCCGGCGCGCGATCGCCGCTCGCAGGAACAGGAAGCGCAGCGGCACGTGGTCCCAGCCGTCGAAGGCCCCGTCGCCCCAGAGGCGCTCGCGCTCGCGAGCGAGCGCCTGGTCGGCGCGCAGCGCGCGCGTCATCGCCTCGGTCGCCAGACGGGACTGGAAGCGCGGGCCGACGTCGAGCGGCCGGTAGTCGAGTCGCTCCGGATCGAGCCCGGCCGCGAGCGCGTCGTCGAGCAGCCCCGGGTCGATGCAGACGAGCGGCACGCCGGACCACGCGTCGGCGTGCGCCCGGACCGCGGCGACGTCGCTGCGCTGGAGCAGCAGCAGCGCGTCGACGCTCATCGCCCGGTGTCGATTGGCTTGCGCAGCACCACGGTCACGCCGTTGGTCATCGCCAGCGGCAGCGTCGGCGTCACGTTGAGCTCGAACCACTGCATGAACGCCTGCACCGAGGGCTCCTGCCAGAAGTGGTCGATCGCGTTCTTGTAGATCTGGAAGCCGTCGCCGCCGACCGCGGCGGCGATCACCGCGTTCTGCCGGAAGAAGCTCTGCGGCTCGACGCCGATCAGCTCCAGGCCTGCGAGGTCGGCCGCCATCCGCAGGTCCTCGGGCGAGGCGGCCGCGTAGAACGCGTCGGCCTCGCCGTCGGGCCGCGGGTCGTAGCCGAAGCGGCGCCAGTCGAGCGCGTGCTCGCGGGTCGCGAGCGCGTAGTGCTCGCGGTTCGTGTGGTCGAACACCAGGATCCCGCCCGGCCTGAGCACGCGCGCCGCCTGGCGGACGATGTCGGGCCAGTTGCGGAAGTGCGGGACGACCCAGCGCGTGATCACGCCGTCGAACTCGGCGTCGCCGCAGGGCAGGTCGAACACGTCGCCCTGCAGCAGGCGGATCCGGTCGCCGGGCGAGGCCGGGCGGATCCGGCGCAGCATCGCCGCGCTGATGTCCACCCCGGTCACGTCGTAGCCCTGCGCCGCGAGCGCGGTGGTCAGCACGCCGGTGCCGCAGCCCAGGTCGAGCACCCGCGCGCCCGCGGGGATCCGCGTCGTCAGGTGCGACAGGTAGGCCCGGGTCACGAAGTGCGTGAAGTCGGTGGTCGACGCGGTGTTGGCCGCGTACACGTCGGCGCCCGCGTCGGCGGTCCAGGCGGCGTTCTTGAACGCGACGTTCGCGCGCAGGGTCTCGAGGCCGGACATCGTGGTGTCTCCGTTCGGTTCAGGCGAGCGCGGGCTCGCGTCGCTGGATCGCGCCGCACAGCGTCGGCACGACGCGCCGGTCGGCGTGCTTGTCGAGCAGGCGCTGCGCGCTCGCGTGGAACTCGGGCGGCACCACGTAGTCGCCGACCGAGTTGTGGAACAGCGGCACCTCGAGCAGCTCGCCGACCGGGCGGCCGGCCTCGCGCTCGGCCTGCAGGCACAGGTCGGTCGCCCACAGGTGCCAGCCGAGCGCGTCGTCGATCGCGATGCGGGCGTCGCGGTGCAGCGCCACCGCCAGCTCGTCCATCGAGATCGCGTCGCTCGCGGGGCCGTGGTCGAACAGGTGCCGGCGGTCGATCACCCGGCCCGCGTAGCGCTGCATGCCCGCGCGCTGCGGATCCTCGACCAGGCCGGCGAAGCCGACCGGCGCGCGGGTCCGTCCCCCGGCCTCGAGTCCGGCGAGCTGGGCCGCGATCGCGAACCCGGTGCCCCGCGGGAAGTAGACGTCCTGGTGGGCCATCAGCACCCACGGCGTGTCGAGCTTCGCGACGCCGCGACGCCACGCGTCGGCGGCGCTCGTCGCCCCCTCGACGCAGACGACCGGCGCGCCGACCTCGGAGAGGCCCGGCGAGCGGGCGAGGTTGAGCTGGAACTGCCAGCCGCGGCTCACCGGCACGACCACGCCGAAGCGCGCGCGGGCGCCCGGGCGCAGCAGCCCGTCCATCGCCCACTTCCGGCAGGTGACGATCATCTGGTACAGGTCGAGGTGCCGGGCGGCCGACGGGGCGGGAATGCCCAGCGCCGCCGCCGCCTCGACGATCTTCGCGCCGAACGGGGTGCCGGTCGCCGGCACCACGTACTGGTCCTGCAGGTGCGGCAGCCAGCCGGAGTCGAGCAGCAGCTTGAACAGCGACGAGGGCGAGAAGAAGCGCACGTGGGTCGCGTCGAGCAGGCCGTTCGCGTCGTACGAGACGTCGCCGGCGACCAGGCGCTCGATCACGCTCAGGTGCGACATGTTCGGCACGCAGGCGACGATCCGCGCGCCCGGCGCGGTCAGGTCGTACAGCGCGTCGAGCACCCGCGACGGGTCGCGCAGGTGCTCGAGCAGGTCGCCGATCACCACCGTGTCGTAGCCGCCCTCGAGCCGCGACAGGTCGTCGGCGTCGAGGTCCATGCAGGTGGCGAGGTCGAGCTGGCCCGCGGCGGTCCGGACCGCGTCGGGCGAGCGGTCGACCCCGTGCCAGACGGCGGTCGGCTGCACCGACTTGTAGCGCGCGCCCAGCCGGCCGTTCGCGCAGCCGAGCTCGAGCACGCGCATCGCGTCGGACGGGATCGCCTTCAGGAGCTTGACGTTCAGTCCGTCGTAGTAGTCGGCGGGGACGGCGTTCACGGGCGCACTCCGGGACGGGTCGCCGGATCGCGGGCGCGAGCGCGGCACGGAGGCGCGTCGCGCCCCCCTCGACCGAGTCTCCCCCGCCTCGAGGGCCGGCCTTCGCCGGAGAAGCGGGAGCGGCGCCCCGCAGTTCGACGCGCCCGGCCGCCGGTGGGGCGGCCGACGCCGCGCGTCAGCGGACCGACGCGACCACGCCCGCCACCGCGGCGGTCAGCCGCTTGCCCGCGTCGAGGTGCAGGAACTCGTTCGGGCCGTGGGCGTTCGACTGCGGGCCGAGCACGCCGGTGATCAGGAACTGCGCGTCCGGGAACTTCCCGCCGAGCATGTTCATGAACGGGATCGTGCCGCCCTCGCCGATCCACGCGGCCGGCCGTCCCCACGCGGCCATCGACGCGGCGTCGGCCGCCGCCTTGAGCCAGGGCGCGGTCGGCGGGGCGTTCCAGCCGGTCGCGCCGTGCTCGCCGGAGAAGCTCACCTTCGCGTTGTAGGGCGGATCGGCCTCGAGCACGCGCTTCACCAGCGCCGCGGCGCGATCGCCGTCGACCGTCGGCGGCAGCCGCAGCGACAGCTTCAGCGAGGTCTTCGGACGCAGCACGTTGCCGGCCGACGCGATGCCCGGCAGGTGCTCGGCGCCGGTCACCGACAGCGCGGGCCGCCAGGTGCGGGCCAGGATCGCCTCGACCGGGTCGGTGGTCGTCGGCATCGCGTGCGCGTGGCCGTCGGGCCCGTGGTTGCAGCCGACCCACGGGAACTGCCTCCAGACGACGTCGCCGAGGATCGCGCCCGCGGCCTTCGCCTGCTCGATGCGCTCCTGCGGGATCGGTGCGTGCAGCCCGTCCGGGATCAGCCGACCGGTGTCGACGTCGTCGAGGCGGTTCAGCAGCTTGCGGGCGATGCGGAACGACGAGGGCACGAGCCCGCTCGCCGAGCCCGAGTGCACGCCCTCCTGCAGCACCTCCACCGTCAGCACCCCGCCGACCAGCCCGCGCAGCGAGGTCGTCACCCACAGCTGCTCGTAGTTGCCGCAGCCCGAGTCGAGGCCGGCGACCAGCTGCACCTGCCCCAGGCGCGGGGCGAGCTTCGCGAGGTAGGCGGGCAGGTCGGGGCTGCCGCTCTCCTCGCAGGTCTCGATCAGGCCGACGCAGCGCGGGCGCCCGACCTTGCGCGCGTCGAGGGCCTGGATCACGGTCAGCGCGGCGTACAGCGCGTAGCCGTCGTCGGCGGCGCCGCGGCCGTACAGCTTGCCGTCCTCGATCACCGGCTTCCAGGGCCCGAGGTCGTCGCGCCAGCCCGTCATCTCCGGCTGCTTGTCGAGGTGCCCGTAGAACAGCACGGTGCGGTCCTCGCCGAGCCCGTGGGTGGCGGGCACGTCGAAGAACAGGCAGGGCGTCATCCCGTCGATCGAGATCACCTCGACCTTCAGCCCGGCGATCGGCTGCGCGCGCGCCCACGCGGCGGCGGCCTCGACCGCCGCGGCGATGTGGCCGTGCGCGGCCCAGCTCGGATCGAAGGACGGCGACTTCGCCGGCAGCCGCACGTACTCGACCAGCCGCGGCACCAGGTCCTCGTCCCATTTCGAGTCGATCAGCGGGCGCAGGTCGGACAGGTCCATCGTCGGGCTCCTCGGGGCGGTCGGTCGATGATAGCGGCATTCCCGGACCGCTCCCGGGCGACCCGACGAGCGTCGGGCCGGGGCGCCGACCTATACTCGGCCGCTAGCCCGCGCCCCCATGCATCCGCGTCGCCTCCGCCTCCACCGCATCGCGCCCGGCCTCGCCGGCTGGGGCGCGGGGCTGCTCGCGGTCGCGGCGGCGGTCGCCGCGGTGGCGGCGCTGGTCGCATGGCCGCGCGGCGACCGCGGCCCGGCCCGGCCCGACGCCGCCGCGACGGCGGCCTCGGCGGCCCCCTCTGCGGCCCCCTCTGCGGCCCCCTCGGCGGCCCCCTCGGCGGGGCCGGACGGGCCGGCGCGCGCGCCGGCCCCCTCCCCCGCGGCGACGCCCGAAGGCGAGCACCCGGCCCTCGCCCGGCTGCGCGCCCACAGCCGCGAGTTCGCGCCCTCGCTGCTGAAGGTGGTCGACGGCGTCCACGTCGCGATCGGCCACGGACTCGCGAACGCGATCCTGCTCGACGGGCCCGACTAGGCGCCGTGGTCGTCGACACCATGGAGAGCGCCGAGTCGGCCCAGGCGGTGCTGAAGCTGTTCCGCGGCGTGACCGACCGGCCGGTCCGCGCGGTGGTCTACACGCACTACCACCCCGACCACACGTTCGGCGCCGCGGTGTTCGCCGAGGGCCGGCCGATCGAGGTGATCGCGCACGAGCGCACCAACGCGCTGCTCGACGAGGTGCTCGACGTCGTCGCGCCGACGATCTACCCGCGCAGCATGCGGCAGTTCGGCACCCACCTCGCGCCCGGCGCCCGACCGAACGCCGGGATCGGGCCCCGGCTCGAGTACGTCGACGGGCGCAACCGGATCGCGCTGCTGCGGCCCACGCGCAGCTTCGCCGACGCGCTCGACCTCGAGATCGCCGGCCTGCGGCTGCAGCTGCGTCACGCGCCGGGCGAGACCGACGACCAGATCCTCGTGTGGCTGCCCGACACGCGCGTGCTGCTCGCGGGCGACAACTTCTACCGGTCGTTCCCGAACCTGTACGCGATCCGCGGCACGCCGTACCGAGACGTGCGCAAGTGGATCGCCAGCCTGGACGCGATGCGCGCGCTGCGTCCCGCGCACCTGGTGCCGAGCCACACGCGACCGATCTCCGGCGAGGACGCGGTGATGCGCGCGCTGACCGACTACCGCGACGCGATCCAGTTCGTCCACGACCAGACGATCCGGTGGATGAACGCGGGGCTCGGCGTCGACGAGATCGTCGAGCGGGTCGCGCTGCCGCCGCACCTCGCGTCGAGCCCGTACCTGGCCGAGCACTACGGCCGCGTCGACTGGAGCGTGCGCTCGATCTTCGCCGGGCAGGTCGGCTGGTTCGACGGCGAGGCGTCGCGGCTGTTCCCGCTGCCGCCGGTCGAGCGCGCGAAGCGCCTGCAGGCCCTCTCCGGCAGCGGCCGCACGCTCGCGCAGGAGGCCGCGCACGCGCTGGCGGCGGGCGACCTGCAGTGGGCGGCCGAGACGGCCGACGCCGCGCTGCGGCTCGCGCCGGACGACGGCGGCGCGCGCGCGACCAAGGCCGCCGCGCTCGCCGCGCTCGCCGAGCGGCAGGGCAGCGCGAACGCGCGCAACTACCTGCTGACCGCCGCCGGCGAGACCGCCGGCACCCTGCGGATCGAGCGGCGCGACCCGTCGCGCACGCCGACCGACCTGCTGCACGGGTTCCCGATCGACGCGTTCATGCGCGGCATGCCGGTGCGCCTGAAGGCCGAGCGCGCGCTCGACGTCGAGCGCACCCTCGGGTTCGCGTTCCCCGACGTCGGCGCGCACTGGACGCTCGAGGTGCGGCGCGGGGTCGCCGAAGTGCGCCCGGGTCGCCCGGAGCAGGCGAACGCCCGGCTGACGCTCGCCGCCGACCGATGGAAGGAGGTGGCCGCGGGGGTGCGCAGCCTGCCGGTGCTGCTCGCCTCCGGCGACGCGAAGCTCGAGGGCTCGCTGATCGACCTGGTCGCGACGCTGCGGCTGTTCGGCGAATGAGCGCGACCGCCGGTCCGGCCGCGTCCGCGCGCGCGACCCGTCCGCGGCTCGCGCTCGCGACGACGCTGTCGGTGCAGGCGATGGCCACGCTGTCGCTGACGGCGCCGTCGGTGATGGCGCCCGCGGTCGCGCCGCTGCTCGACGTGCCGCCGCAGCGCATCGGATGGTTCGTCGGCCTGGCCTACCTCGCGGCGATGTTCTCGGGGCTCGCGGGCGGGGCGCGCGTCGCGCGGGTCGGCGCGATCCGGATGAGCCGGTTCGCGGTGCTCGCGTGCGCCGCGGGACTCGCGATCGGCGCGTTCGGCGCATCGAGCGCCGAGCGGCTGCCGCTGCTCGCGCTGTCGGCGATCGCGCTGGGCATGGGCTACGGCCTGCCGAACCCGGCGGCCTCGATGGTGCTCGCGGTGCATTCGCCGCCGACCCGCCGCGGCCTGTTCTTCTCGATCAAGCAGTCGGGCGTGCCGATCGGCGTCGGGCTCGCCGGCCTGGTCGTGCCGCCGCTGCTCGACGCGATGCACTGGACCTGGGCGCTCGTCGCGCTCGCCGGCGCCTGCGTCGCGCTCGCCGCGGGGCTCCGGACGACGACCGTGCTGGAGACCCGCAGCGCGACGGCCGGCCCGCCTCCCGCGGGGCTCGCCGAGACGCTGCGCGGACTGGTCGCGCCGCTGCGCACGGTCTGGCGCGACCCGGCGATCCGACGGCTCGGCGTGGCCTCGCTCGCGTTCTCGATGACCCAGCTGTGCTTCACGACCTTCCTCGTCTCCTACCTGAAGCTCGAGCTCGGCCGCAGCCTGGCCGCCGCCGCGCTCGTGCTCGCGGTCTCGCAGGTGCTGAGCGTCGCCTGCCGCGTGCTGTGGGGCCAGGTCGCCGACCGATGGGTGTCGCCGCTGCGCCTGCTCGCGGCGCTCGGCCTGGCGATGGCCGCCGCGGTCGCGCTGCTCGGCGCGCTGCCGGCGGACGCGCCGCCGTGGATCGCGATGGCCGCGGCGCTCGCGTGCGCGGCCACCTCGATGGCCTGGAACGGCGTGTACTTCGCCGAGCTCGCCCACCGGGTCCCGGCGCCCGAGCTCGGCACGGTCACCGGCGGCACGCAGTTCCTCACCTTCTTCGGCGGCATGGTGGGTCCGGTCGCCTTCGCGACCGGCGTCGGCCTGACCGGCAGCCACGGGGCCACGTACGTCGCGGTCGCGGTCGCGCCGGCCCTGGTCGGCGCGTGGCTGTGGATCGCGTCGCGCACCGACTGAGCGGCCCGCGGCCGGCCTCGCCCCTCAACCGAGCGACATCGCCTGCCAGCGCCGCGAGCGCCAGCGCCACGCGAGCGTCGTGCCGAGCAGGCCGACGTAGACCACCGCGGCGATCCATCCGCCGACCGCGCCCAGGCCGGCGCCCGGCGCCGACGCGATCCAGCCCTCGCCCGGCGCGAACGCGAGCCCGTGCGTCAGCGGCACGAACACGCCCCAGGCGAGCAGCAGCAGCGCGATCGCGGGAAAGCGCGTGTCGCCCGCGCCGCGCAGGCAGAAGCCGCAGCCGATGTTCAGGCCGTCGAAGAACTGGTAGGCCGCGGCGATCCACAGCAGCACCAGCGCCAGCGCGACGACCGCCGGCGCGTCCGGGTCCGCCGCGGTCACGAACGCCGGCAGCAGCCACGGCCCGAGCGCCGCCAGCACGAAGCCGGTCGCGAACATGTAGCCGACCGACAGCACGATCGTGCGGTCGCCGACCCGGCGCGCCCACTCCCGGTCGCCGGCACCGATCGACTGGCCGACCAGCGTGGTGCCCGCCATCCCGAGCCCGACCGCCGGCATGTAGGCGACGGAGGTCAGCATCAGCACGATCTGGCTCGCGGCCCCCGGCACCGCCCCGAGCCGCGTCAGCATCGCCTGGAACGCCGCGAGCCCGAGCACGTCGAAGGCGATCGACAGGCCCACGGGCAGTCCCACCCCGACGGTCGCGGCGATCGCGCGCCCGCGCGGCCGCCAGGTCCGCGTCGAGCCGAACCCGCGCCGGTAGCGGCCCGACAGGAAGATCGCGAGCGCGAGCGCCAGGCCCGCGCACAGCGACAGCGTCGTCGCCCACGCCGCGCCGGCCACGCCCCAGCCCAGGCCGAACATCAGCCACTCGTTGAGCGCCGCGTTGAGCACCGCGACGCAGGCGTTCACGACCAGCGCCTGGCGCACGTGCCCGACGCCGTTGAAGAAGGACAGCACCGCCCACAGCGCGATCGCCGGACCGCCCCCGAGCATCCGCGGCCCCCAGTAGTCGAGCGACAGCGCGGCGACCTCCGAGGGCATGCCGAGCACGGGCACGGCCCACCGCCCGGCCGCGGCGATCGCGGCGAACACCGGCACCATCGCCAGCGCCGCCCACAGGCCCGACCAGGCGGCCTGCGACGCGCGGCGCCGTCGCCCGCCGCCGTAGGCCTGCGCGGCGAACGCCTGCACGACCATGCCGACGCCGCCGAGCAGCAGCAGCGTGCCGAGCACGACCCAGTAGACGCCGCCGACCGCGGCCACCGCCTGCGCGGAGATGCGGCCGATGAACCAGGTGTCGGTCAGGTTCAGCACCGCCTGCAGGCTCGAGTTGACGAACAGCGGCAGCGCGAGGGCGACGATCGCGCGGGCGTCGACCCGCGCGCGGCCGTGCGCGTCGACCCGGCGCGCGGGGAGTCCGGGACGGTGCGGCGCGGCCGCCGTGGGGCGCGAGGCGTCGGTCGGGTCGTCGCCCGGACCCGACTCAGTCGACACGCACGATGTCCGGCGGACGCCAGCGCCCGTCGAGCAGTTCGGCGCGCGGCTGGTAGGCGCGCAGGCACAGGTAGAACGGGCCGTCGGGCGCGGGCAGCCAGTTCGGCTCGTCCGGCGCGCCCGGCGACGCGTGCTGCAGCCGCAGGGTCAGGCCGCCGTCGGGGTCGCGCCGCAGGCCGCGCGAGCGGTCGCCGATCCGGTAGCGCTCGATCGGGTTCGGCACCAGCATGCAGTCGCGGCTGTCGTACATCGTCAGCGACCAGAAGCTGTCGACCGGCGGCTCGCCGCCCGGCGGGAAGCGCAGCACGTAGCGGTGCGCGCCGTGCAGCGGCCGCCCCTGCGCGTCGGCGTGCGCCATCGGATAGAACGCCTCGGCGCTCGCGAGCGCGCCGATGTAGCGGCGCGCGACCAGCGCGCGGCGCCGCCAGTCGCGCCCGAACGACTCGCCCAGGACCACCGGCGCGCTCCAGCCGCCGCGCGCGGCGGCGCCCTCGCCGGATTCGGGTGCGTCGAGCATCGCGTCGACCGTCGCGAGCGCACGCCCGATCGCGGGCAGCGCGACCGCCTCCGGCAGGCGCGGCGCGTCGGCGACCAGGCCGCCGTCCAGCCCGAGCCGCGCGAAGTCGGCGAGCAGCGCGCGCTCGTCCTCGGGCGGCGGGTTCCCGCGGAGCATGCGCCCGACGACCTCGACGAAGCGCGCGGCGTCGCGCGGCGCCTTCGGGTCGAGCCCCGCGTCGATCGCCTCGGGCGATCCGGTCTCGCCCCGCAGCCACGCGTCCAGCGGTGCCATCGCGAAGCCGTCCTGCAGCGCGTTCACCGCCGGCACGTCCTCGGGACCCTCGACCATGATCCGGCCGATGATCCAGACGGTGTCGGTCGGCGAGGCGACCCGCGTCGTGCCGGCCGGGAGCTCGCCGCGCCAGCGCGGTCCGGTGACGACGAACGTGCCCTCGCCGGTGCCGGTCAGCCTGCGGCCGACGTGGGCGAACGGGTTCGTCCACGCGTCGAGGAAGCCGAGCACGTAGTAGCGGTCGGCGGTGTCGGGCACCCGGATCGCCACCGGGCCGCGCGACAGGTCGAGCCACGCGTTGGTGTACAGCGTGTCGCTGTTCGGCGTGACGACCCGGCTGCCGCCGGCCCCCAGCAGCCGGCGGGCGTGGATGAAGGTGTTGACCCAGCGCTTCGTGGTGGCCGGATCGGCGTCGACGAAGCGGCCCTGCGCGTCGCGTCGCGGCGCGGTCGCCGCGCGCATCCGGGCCATCTCCCACAGCGGGTACAGGTAGACGACCGCCTGGATCGCGATCGCGTCGACCCAGGCCCGCTGCGGGTCGGCGGCCGTCGCGCCCCGCCCGGCGTCCGCGGACCCGATCCCCGGCGTCGTCGCCCCCATGCTCAGACCCCGCCGGACGGCGCGCGACCGATCACGACCGCGTCGAGCGCGAGCGCCGAGGCGCCGCCGGGCCCGGCGCCCTTCGCGAACGCGACGAACGGATTGACGTCGATGCTCTCGAGCGTGCCGCGCGCGTCCATCGCGAGGCGCGACAGCGCGAGCAGCGCGTCCGCGATCGCGTCGAGGTCGCAGCGCGGCCGGCCCCTCGCGCCGTCGAGCAGCGGGAACGCGCGCACCTCGCGGATCATCGCGAACGCGTCGTCGCGGGTCAGCGGCGCGACGCGGATCGACACGTCGCGCAGCACCTCGACGAAGGCGCCGCCGAGCCCGAACATCACGACCGGCCCGAACACCGGATCGACGCGCGCGCCGAGGATGCACTCGACGCCGCCCGGCACCATCGGCGCGAGCAGCGCGCCGTCGATCCGCGCGTCGGGCCGCGCGGCGCGCGCGGCCGAGGTCACCGCCTCGAACGCCGCGGCGGCCCCGTCGGCCGACACGCCGAGCTTCACGCCACCGACGTCGGTCTTGTGCAACAGGTCGGCCGAGACCACCTTGACCGCCCAGCGCGCGTCCGGCCCGCCCGACGCGGCGATCCGCGCGGCCTCGGCGGCGTCGCGGGCGACCCGCGCGCCGACGGTCGGCACGCCGTGCGCGGCGACCAGCGCGAGCGAGGCCGGCTCGTCGAGCGCGCCCTCCCCGAGCCGCACCGTCGGCGGCGGCAGGTCGCCCGGGGCCGGCGGCACGGGACGACCGAGGGCCGCGCCGATCCTCGCGAGCGCGCCGATCGTGCGCACCGCGTCGGCCGGCTCGGCGAAGCTCAGGCAGCCGAGGTCCGCGAGCGCGTCGCGACGCGCCGGCGAGAACAGCGTCGAGATCGCGAGCAGCGTGCCCGGATGGTCGCGCCGCAGGCCGGTCACCAGGTCGGTGAACACCGGCCACATCCGGTCGCCGGCGCCGGCCGCGGCCATGAAGCCCAGCCACGCGCCGTAGTCGCCGCGTTCCAGCGCGACGCGGGTCGCCCGGTCGATCAGCGTCAGGTCCTGCGTGATCTGGCCGGTGATGTCGATCGGGTTGCGCGGTGCCGCGAACGGCACCCACGACAGGATCTCGGCCTGCGCCTCGGGCGCGGTCTCGGCCACGTCGAGCCGCACCGCCTCGGCCTCGTCGGCCATGAACGCACCGACCCCCCCCGACAGCGTGAACAGCGCGATGCGGTCGTTGGCCGGCAGCCCCGCCACCGCCGCGCCGTGCGCGACGTTGAAGAACTCCTCGATGTCGCGCGCGCGGAAGACGCCGTACTGGCGGAACATCGCGTCGTAGACCGCGTCGTCGCCGGCGAGCGACGCGGTGTGCGACGCGGCGGCCTGCGCGCCGAGCGCCGAGCGCCCGACCTTGACCACCACCACCGGCTTGCGCGCGGCGTGCGCGGCGGCCAGCGCGCGCCGCATCCGGTCGCCGTCGCGCACGCCCTCGAGGTAGGCCATGATCACCGAGGTGCCCGGGTCGCGCGCCATCCACGCGATCACGTCGGCGACCTGCACGTCGGCCTCGTTCCCGGTGGACGCCCACACCGACAGGCCGATGCCGCGGTCGCGCGCGAGCGAGTACGCGTAGGCGCCGAACGCGCCCCTCTGGCTCACCATGCCGACCGACCCCGCCCTCGCGATGCCGATGCCGGGCGCCGGGCTGAAGGTCGCGTACATGTGCTCGCGGCAGTTCATCACGCCGAGGCAGTTCGGACCGACGACGCGGATGCCCGCCTCGCGCGCGCGGTCGGTCAGCCGCCGCTGGGCGACGAGCCCGTCGCCGCCGACCTCGGCGAAGCCCGCGGTGAAGACCACGGCCGCGCGCACCCCGGCGGCCGCGGCGTCCTCGAGCGACGCGTCGATCGCCGACTGCGGGACCGCGAACACCGCGAGGTCGATCGGCTCGCCGACCTCGCGCAGGCTCGCGAACGCCGGCAGCCCCTGCACGGTGCTCGCCTTCGGGTTGATCGGCAGGATCCGCCCGGCCCAGCCCATCCGCTTGAGCAGGTCGACCGGCACGCCGCCGATCCGGGTCGGCGTGTCCGACGCGCCGACCACGGCGATCGAGCGGGGCGAGAACAGGGCGTCGAGGGAGGTGTCGGTCATCGTCGTGGGCAGTGGGGGTTGTTCCGGGCCGGGCGTCAGCGCGGCGCCGCGCGGCGGGAGGCCTGCGCGAAGCGGGTCCAGCGGACCTGCTCGTCCTTCATGAACGCCTCGAACTCGGCGCCGCCGAGGAAGGCGGCCTCGCCGCCGGCCGCCACGAACCGTTCGCGGACCTCCGGCTGCGCGCAGGCGGCGCCGGTCGCCTCGGCGATGCGGCGGACCACGTCGGCCGGGGTGCCCGCCGGCACGTGGAAGCCGTACCACGACAGCACCGTGACCTCCGGAAAGCCCGCCTCGGCGATCGTCGGCACGTCGGGGAAGGTCGCCGAGCGCTTGTCGCTGGTGTTGGCGAGCGCGCGCAGCTTGCCCGACCGGATCTGCGGGATCGCGACGGTCGAGGGCAGCACCGACATCGACAGCGTGCCGGTGATCAGGTCGGGGACGATCGGCGGCGCCCCCTTGTACATCACGGGTTCGAGGCGGATGCCCGCGACGGTCTTCAGCATCTCGATCGCCATCGACTGCGGCGAGCCGGGCCCGCCCTCCCCGTACAGCAGGCCGGGCGTCCGGCGCGCGGCCTCGACGTACTCGCGGACCGTGCGCGCCGGCGAGTCCGCGGGCACGACCAGGTAGCTCGGCGACAGCACGAAGCGCGCGACCGGCACGAAGTCGGCCGGCTTCCAGCGCAGCCCCGTCTCGATCAGCGGATTGTTGAGCAGGAACGACGCGCTCACCAGCCAGGTGTGGCCGTCCGGCGCGGCCGTCGCGACCGCGTCGGCGCCGATGTTGGCGTTCGCGCCCGGCTTGGCCTCGACGACGATCGGCTGGCCGAGGTCGACCGACAGCCGTTGGGTGACCGCGCGCGCCATCACGTCGACCACGCCGCCGGCCGGGTACGGCACGACGACGCGGATCGGCCGCGACGGCCACGCCCCCTGCGCGCGCCCCGTGCGGGGCAGCACGACCGACGCGCCGAGCGCGCCCGCCGCGCCGAGCGTCCGGCGGCGTGCGTGGAACGACGATCTCATGCGGGGCTCCTCGTCGCGAAGGGTCAGTCGGGCTTCATGCCGGTCGCCCGCGCGACCTGCGTCCACTTGTCGACCTCGGCCGCGATGAATGCACCGAACTGCTCGGGCGTGCCACCGGACACGAAGGTCCCGCCCGCCTCGAGCGGGGCGCGCACCTCGGGCGCGGCGAGCACCGTGCTCGCGTCGCGCGCCACCTTGGCCGCGATCTCGCGCGGCAGTCCCGCCGGCCCGATCAGCCCGAACCACGCGTAGCCGTCGACGGTCGGAAACCCGGCCTCGGCGAGCGTCGGCGAGTCCGGCACGGCCGGGAAGCGACGGTCCGAGGTCACCGCGAGCAGTCGCACCCGCCCCGCCTCGAGATGGGGCTTCATCACCGTGAGGCCGGTGACGCCGACGTCGACCCGGCCCGCGACCGTCTCGACCGCCAGCGGGGCGTCGCCCTTCATCGGCAGGTGCTGGAAGCGCGCACCGGTCTTCCAGTTCCACAGCTCGACGACCATGTGCGGCCCGCTGCCGTTGCCGGGCGAGCCGGCGAACAGGGTGCCCGGCTGCGCGCGCGCCGCGTCGGCGAGCGACTTCAGGGTCCGGTGCGGCGACGCGGCCGGCACGAAGAAGCCCACCGGCGAGACCGTCGCGCGCACGATCGGCACGAAGTCCTTCAGCGTGTCGTACGGCAGCTTGTGGTCGTACAGGCCCGGATTCGCGCCGTGCGGCGCGGCCGCGAGCATCAGGTGATGGCCGTCGGGCGTCGCGCGGGCGAGCTCCTGGGTGGCGATCCGGTTGTTCGCGCCGGGCTTGTTCTCGACGTAGACCCGCTGGTTCCACATCTCGCCGAGCTTGGCCGCGAGCACGCGCGCCACCTGGTCGTTCGAACCGCCCGCCGGATACGGCGAGACGATCTTCACCGGCTTCGACGGCCACCCGGCCGCGTCCTGCGCCCGCGCGCCGGCCGCCCACAGCGCGCCGGCCGCCGCACCCGCGCGCAGGATCGCGCGCCGCGGCCCGTCCGCGCCCCCGTTCGCGCCCCCGTTCGCGCCCCCGTTCGCGCCCCCGTTCGCGCCC